>Ga0315298_1001153_pt1 | contig 49676 bp, 42 predicted proteins | sample WHS_1_MG_FD_203077 | JGI IMG/M metagenome (GOLD analysis project Ga0315298, IMG submission 203077) | Extremophilic microbial mat communities from Washburn Hot Springs, YNP, Wyoming, USA - WHS_1_MG | ecosystem: Environmental > Aquatic > Thermal springs > Hot (42-90C) | place: USA: Wyoming...
ATTTTTCGCTCTCGACTATAGCGCAGGTGTTACACCCGGTCCCATTCCGAACCCGGAAGTTAAGCCCTGCGTCGCCGATGATACTCGTTATCGGGGAAAGTAGGTGTCGAGAGCTTTTTTGTTTTAAGAGGAGTTTTCCCTTGGGGTTTAATGGTTTTACCGAAAAAACAATAAAATTTCTATTTGAAATCGGTTTTAATAATAATCGTGAGTGGTATCTTGCTCATAGGGAAGAATATAAGGAAAATGTTCTAAAGCCATTTCAGAACCTGGTTGAAATCCTTGGTAAAAAAATGCTGAGAATTGATCCAGAGTTTGAAATAACTCCTGCTGTTGATAAGACTATATCTCGTATTTATCGTGATATCCGCTTCTCAAAAGATAAAATGCCATATCGCAATAATGTATGGATATCGTTTAAGAGAAACATTGTTAACTGGAAGGAAACACCTGTCTATTTCTTTGAAATATATCCTGAATACTATCACTTTGGCATGGGTTTTTTCCACTATCCTACTCATATAAGGGAAAAAGTAAGAAATAGGATTTTGCAAAATCCCGAAGAATTTAAAAAGGCTATAGTATTTTATGAGAAGAATGGGGATTTTGTGATAGGTGGTGAAAAGTTTAAAAGAACCAGGGATAAAGATGTACCAGAAGATTTAAGGGAGTGGTACGAAAGGAAGGATCTATATCTTTATTGCCATCGGGAGATGGATGATTTAATTTTTACACCCGAGCTTATTGATTTTCTATATAGAAAGTTTTTGTTAATTTCTCCACTTTATAATTATCTCTGGGTAACCATTCAAAAATGATGCTTAAAAGCAATTTAAACAACAATTCTCTTGAAAATGTAGTATTGCTGGATATAATATTAAGTAAGGGGAAAAACAGTGGATTTAAAGAGGTTTTCTGTTTTCTTCTTGATTTTTCTCTTAAATCTAATTTGTCAAATCAAAAGCTATGCAATATCTATTGATGGAATAAATGATTTTACAGATGATGACAGGATTCTAACTACAACGGCGGGCTATACCAACTGGATAAGCTGGGACAGTAATACTCTCTATATAGGTTATTATGGTGAGGATATTGATACAAATGTTGCTACTACAATGCTTCTGGTTTATTTTTCTACCAATACCAATACCGGGAGTGCTTATGGAGAAACTTTTAATGGGCAGCAGCCGGTTCTTCCTTTTAGGGCAGATTATATTTTTCAATATATAACAACAAATTCCTGGAACAGTGGTTTCTGGAATGGATATTCCTGGGAATGGAATAATCCTCTTAAAATTGCAGCGGGAGATTTAAGCGTGAGCGGTAATTATCTAGAATTTCAGATATTTAAGTCCAATATGAATGACACACCGTATCTTGACATTTATATTCAGTTTGTAAATATCAGCCAGACTTACGGTGCAATACCGGGAGATACATTAATAGATGGATTTGATAGCAATCCATCAAATTTTTTATCCTTTGGTACAAATATATGGATTACAAATTTGATTTCATCCTCTAATATTTATAAAACAAATGACAACATTGATATAATATCAAATGACTTACTATTACCGTTAAATTACCAAACCAATACCTGGGGAGAAGAGATTGTTCTTTCTAATTACTCTGAAGATGATATAGGCATATATAAAGTGGAGTTTTATACAAATTCAGGTGTTTATAGTACTATATATGCAAGTAACTATAATAACTATTTTGTTAGCCTGCTAAATACAAGCAATATGATTCCAGCCACTTATAACATCTATACAATAGCGTATGATACTAAGAACATAAAATATTCTCAAACTAATATCCTTGAGGTTTTATCTGCTCCGGATCTCAGCGTTGTAAAAACAGTGGATAGCATTCAATTGGGATCAACAAATTTATATTTACCTGGCTCTCTAGTTATTTATAAGATAACCTATTCAAACCTTGGTTCTGGATATGCTACAAATGTAGTAATTTGTGATAAAATTCCTGTAAACTCTACCTATAATACCAACTATCTTGGTGCAGGAACAACCGGCTGGGAGGTTCAATTTGCACATATAGAAAATCCTGACCAGAGTTACGATTCTACGGATTACGATGGGGATGATTCCAATGTAAGATGGATTAGATGGAGGAAAGCAAGCATTGCCCCCGATGAAGATGATAAAACAATATTTTTGGGGGTGACAATTGATTAGGAGTGAAAGATTCTTGTATTTTATTGAGGGTTTTCCCGATAATATATTTTATTGGGAGTTAGTATTACAAAAGGGAATTGTATGTATAGGATTGCAATAGTATTTTTTATATTGCTATACTCCAGTGCTTTTTCTGTAATTAAGATTCAGAGGGTTATGTCTGATTTAAAGGATTTTAATAATCTTGTTGATGGAAAGTATAATACCGTAGCTTTCGGAAAAAAAGGAGAAAATACAATAATCTTGCAACTTGGGACTGTTAGGTATATAAAAGAAATAAAGACATTTCTGGCAGAAAGAGCGAAGATAAAAAAAATTTCTATTTTTACTTCAGATAATTTCATAAATTGGGGTATAATATTAGAGAGAGCAAACATTAGTGAATCGGCTATTAGTTTTGAATTCAAAAATACATCCGCTCTTTTTATCAAGATAGTCATAGATTCGGAATCAGAAATTAAAATTAGAGAGATAGAGTGTTACGAAGCTGCTGCACCGATTAACAAAATATTTAATATACGAATTGAAAATATTACTGAAGATTCAGCAACAATAAAATGGGATACGGCAATCAAAACAGAAGACTTTTTTGTTTATTCTAAAAAGGTAAAGGGTTCTAAAATGACTATATTTGAAATGGATTATAAGGATAAGCATTCTATAACACTAAAGAATCTTCTGAGAGGAACGGACTATGTTTTTAATATTATTAGCCAGTCTCCGGATGGTACAAAAATAGAGAGTAAAACAATGGAATTCAGGACTAAGGGAATTCCATTGCCTGACATATGGGAGCTTAGGGCATTAAATATTACACCTTTTACCGCAAGAATATATTATCGTTCCAATGTTCCGACAAAGTATGAAGTGCACCTTGGGGAGTCGGAGAAGAGTTTGAAAAAAATTATTGAAGAGACCAAACTCAGTGAAGAAAAGGAATTTGATATTTCAGGGCTTAATCCTGAAAATTCTTATTTTTATAAGCTGGTAGTATCAGATAAATTCGGAAATGTTGCAATGACTCCTCCTCTTGAGTTTAAAACGCCACCTTATAATATTGCACTGGGGAAAAAGGTTATAGGTACCTTTAGTTATGTTGATGAAGATATCAAAAAGAGAGGGTATGGGCAAACAGGAGTTGAAAGGGTTGTAGATGGGAGTTTAAACTATTTTACAGGTATGGCGATTTCTTACAACGCTGATAATGCGGACCAGTATGTTGTTATTGATCTTGAAAAAGCTGAACCTGTCAAAAGAATTGATGTTTATTGGTGGGCTCTTTCATACTCAAGAGACTACAGAATAGAATTAAGCGAAAATGGGGTGGACTGGATTACTGTTAAGGACCATATTGATGCAGAGCAGGGGAGCGAGATAAGTTCGCCTGGTGGGGACTTTCTTGTGTTTCAATCTACACCTGTGAATAAAACAGGAAGATTAATTAAGCTTTTTGTCAAAGCGGGAAGTAAGAGAGGAGCGAGAACGAAAAAGTGGCAACCACGTCCTAATCTATATTTGTGTGAGATTGCTGTTATCAAGGAAAGTAAATAGGTAGATAGATGAGCTATTTTTATTTGTAGGAGGCCGGTATGCAAAGCAGAAGGGTTTTTGGAATATTTATCTTTTTTGGTGCGATGGTTGTTTTTGGACTTGTTATTTTTTCTCCATGGTGGAATGAAAGGGTGGAGGCGGCTACTGCGGCAGGTGTTATTATAACAAACATAATTCAAGTGGATTGGAATAGCGGCACTGTAGCAATGTCAACCAATTCTACAAATACAATTTCTCAGGGAGTTGGCACAAACTATGGGATGGTATGGATAGGAATAGCAGATCAGAAGGTGGTTTCCGGAGCTTCAATATCTAATGACACCATCCTTTCAAATGAGGGGAATGCAACAGCAGATTTTATTCTTACTTTTAATACCAATGTATATGCGAATGCTAATACTCTTAACTGGACAGCTGTTTTTACAAATGTAACATCCGGTGGTGCAAGTAGTAGTACCCTGGTGGTTACTCTCCCCCCGGCAAGCTGGGCAAATATATGGCTTTTAGTTTCTGTTCCGGCGGGAGAAACAAATGGGGCATTTATTACATTTCAGTGCCTTGCTTCTAACTCCAATGCTACTGCCGAGATTGGTGCTGGAGCAACAAACTATGTTGGTTATAATGGCATTGTGTACGGTGGTGATATGGGTTTGTATGGAGCTCCCCCTGGAAACGCATTTCTATCAAATGCCAATACGGAGTTTACAAACTGGGTGGTTACAGCAATATTTGCCGATATTGTTGTCACAAAGACGGCAGATATAAGCAATGCCGGACCTTTTGTAGCAGATACCACAACTCCTTTCCCTGGAGCTATCATAACCTACAGACTTGGATTTACAAATCAGGGTAGAGCTAATGGTACTTCTGTAAGGATTACTGATTCTATTCCAACTAACTATCTCACCTATGTGTTGGGTTCACTAAGAACTGGAAGTTACGGGAGTACATTCGCTGATTATGGAACTCTTAGTCCGCTTACAGATAATGAAGGGGATGACCAGGGATCAACAAATTCAACTGCAGCAGACCAGATAGTTTTCTGCCCTACGAATGGTACTGCCCCGGGAACAGGAGGAACTGTAAACTCAAACGATGGTGGAGCTTATTATTATAGAACTTACTTGCAATAGCAACGCTTTCTATTTGCTGGGTATTCCGGTATAGATTTTATTGGATAGAATGGTTTGAAAATAGCGGATTATTTAAGGAAGGATTTTATATCCGGAAGCAATGCAGATAGAAATACCGGCCTTCTGCATAAAGAGTAAATAGAGAGCGTGAAGTATATGAAATATGTTTGTACTGTTTTGTTTTTTTTGTCAATAAGTGTTTGTTTACATTCTATTGTAAGGCTTAATGGTAAAGATGGATGGTATGCTGAAATTGAGATTGACGGAAAATATTTAAAAAAAAAGCCCTTCATATTTTTAATCTATAATAAATTTATTACAAATACGGAATTTTTACTTCAGGAAAGTAAAAAACATATAGTCAAACTTAACCTGAGGGATGGAGATTATCAATATTCTATTTTTGATTTTGAAAAGAATATTGTAGAAAAAGGAAAGCTTAAGTTAAGAACCCCCTTTTCAATAAGGATAAAGAAAGTTTTTTCTGATAGTGCTCTGGTTGAAGTAGAAACTATTGAAAATGAACTTATAAATGCAATTGTTTATCAGGATTGTAAAGTAATAAGCAAAAAAGAAAAGAGATTTAAAGGTGCTTATACATTTGTTTTTGATAACCTTCCTTCAGGCACAAATATTTTTTTGGAATTTTCCTCCGGGACATATAGAGAGAGGGCAGAAATCAGAACTCCATATAGTAACATTGCTTTAAAGAAGCCTGTTTATGGTACCTTTACAAAGTTACCTGAGAGTAAATTTGTTGATGATTCTACCCCTGCTATTACACGGGTGAATGATGGAAGGCTGGAATGGCTTAAGGGCATGGCTTTAAGTGGTGAGGTCAATAATGCCAATCAATATGTTTTTATTAATCTACAGAGGGTTTCAAATATAAAGAGCATCAAGGTTTACTGGCATGCCCATTATTACCCGTTGCACTATTCCTTTACTTATAGCAGGGACGGGACAAATTGGCTTGCTATGGAAAGAAATACTAATTTCTATAAAAATGAAATTGCCGGTGATAACACACCAATGGTTATGGATGAAATAAACACTAACATAGAGGCTTATTATATTGGTATTATCATAGATAAAGGAACAGAAATAAAGACCACTCAGGTTCTCAGAAATTATGTAGAACTGCTGGAGATAGAAGCATATGAATAAAATGTTCTTCTATACTTTTTCATTCCTTCTTATTTTTGCTTATTCTTTTCTTTATTCGCAACCAACGAGGGCTGGAACAGTTTTTACAAATGTTGTTGATATAAATGCAAGTACCTACATGTCATTTCAAACAAACCTATCTTTGACTGTAGGGCCTATTTATGGGTTAAGTGAATTAGTTTCTTCAAGCAATTACTACATAGCCTATCCTGCCTATCAATTAAGGATACCTTTTTCTATAACAAACAATGGTAATGATGCGGATAGCAATGCCCAGATTTTTGTGGAATTTCTTAGTAATAATCCGGGGTATATGGGAACTAACTGGGAATATTCTATAGAAGTAAGCTCTGTAACCCAGGGGACAAACTATTCAATTCCGTATGCTAATTTTGGAGAGGGGGCTATTTTTAATTTTAATCTTGTTGTTTATGTGCCAGCAGCCTGTCCTATAGGTTCGGATGGATTTTTCAGGGTTACTGTAGCAACAGTAAGCAATAGCTCTCACATTGCGGCACCATATATAGGCTATAACGGCATTAGTTATGGGGGCAATGATGTATCATCAAAGGAAATTCAGGTACATATTATAATGCCAAACCAGATTAGATATGTATTTGCTACAGATGGAATTGATACCATTGATGTGTTTAACGGAACATACGGGCTTCGAAGATCCCAGAATTCCATTTTTGTAGAATTATATGATGATCCTTTTGATCCTGGCAGTTTGTATCTCTGGTATGCTATTGACAGTATGGCGGATGGCAGCATTGGCCCAAACCCAAATGACTTCTCTACTCCTATGAGGCAGGTAGGAACACGACAGTTCCGGGGGGATATTCCAGGGAATATGCTTGGTCAGGGAACTTATGTTTCATTTATTTTTGAGATAGATGGGATTACATATACAACAAACTGGACATATCGTCTTCTTTCACTTGGACAGCAGGAAGGGTATGAGACTGTTATTATGAATAATATTATTGATTACAAGGAGGATGATTATATATATCTAAAGCTTCCGGATAAGGTGATGGGAAAAGAAGGGAAGGTTATGATCTATTCTGTAAGTGCTGACCATGTGATTACTCTGCTAAATGGCAGAGCTGACACACAGATATTAAAATGGAATGGTAAGGATAAAACAGGTTCGTGGGTTGCAAAGGGGATGTATTTTATAGTTGTTGACTTTGCGGAAGTAAAAGAGGTAAGGAAGTGCTTTGTTAAGTAAAGTTGGAAAAGATATATGAATATGAAGTTATTGATAAAATTTATCCTGCTTGCAGGTTTGATTATTCTATCTGTCGATATGTTTTTCCCTGCAATTACAACAGGCTCTGATTTTCAGAAGATACCAAAAAGCGCAAGAGCAACAGCACTTGGGGAAAGCTATAGTGCGGCGATAGATGATATTGCTGCAATTGATTATAATCCTGCAGCACTGAATACAATGAAAAGCTTTGGTTTTTCCGCAATGTATCATACCTGGATTGACAACAGTTATGGAATTTATGGGGCAGCGGGATACAGAATTGGATACTTTGTAATCGGGGGTAGCTTCTACTACTTTAATTATGGAGGCATAAAAGAGTATGATTATTTTGGAAATTATGTTGCCAGTTATAATCCTTATGATATGAATGCCAAACTGGCAATATCCGCTGATGGTGGATTCTTGTTTGATTTTTTGAAGGGCTTTTCAATAGGAGTGTGTTCATCAGGTATTTATAGAACCCTAATAGATGAAACCATTTGGGGGATGACTTTTGATCTGGGATTACATTATAAAACCACCCTCGCACAGCTCTTACAGACAAAGGACGATTACTTTAATGAAACAGCAGGTCTGATGCCTGTTAATTTTGGATTTTCTATTCAGAATATGGGATTTGCAGGAGAATTTTCTGCGCCTTTAAGGGCAAATATTGGTATTTCTTTTGGTCTATTCCCGGATTTTTATCTCTCCTTTGATGTTACAAAGGATTATGTAGATACCCCTGTTTTTTATAAAATAGGAGCAGAATATACTATTCTTGAAATACTTACCCTTCGCGTTGGTGTTAACATTGGAAAGGAAGCCGGTACTTTTGCCTGTGGTGCAGGAATTAAGTATCCATTCCTGTTCGATAATCTTCGCTTTGATTATGCCTTTGCCCCTCTTGGTGTGATGGGGAATAATCATAGCTTTTCTCTTTACGGAGAATTTTTATTTGGTGCTACATTTGATGATTATTATAATAAAGGGATACACTATTACTATAAACAGGATTACTTAAAAGCCAGAGAGCTGTGGAGAAAGGCTTTAAAGATAAACCCGAAGAGTATCATGATTATAAGAAAGTTAAAAGCATTGCAGGAAACAATAAATTTTTATCAGGCGGATAAAGAAACGCAGGCTTTGACTAATTACCCATATGTTTTACAGCTGGATTCTGTTAAAAGTGGAGTTAGTATCATTGATAATCAAGTAACTTTTACCTTTATTACAAAAGGAAATGAAGTGAAAAGTGTTTCTGTGGCAGGAGATTTTAATAACTGGGATAATTATTCGCTTTCTCTTTATGAGGATTCTGAAAGTTTGCCTCCATATAAGATATGGAAGATAACGACAAAAATGATGGCAGGCATTTATCAATATAGATTTATGATTGATGGAAAGATCTACCTTCACGATGTTAATAACCCTGTGTTCATTGACGATGGGAAAGGGAAAACAAATTCTATTTTGCTGGTGGATTATTCAGGAGCTCGAATGACCAATACTTTTGAGATTTTAGATTAACCTTCATTCTCTTAGTTCTGCTCCAAAGCTTTCTTTAAGCATTGCTATTATCTTTTCCATCACACCATTTACTTCATCATCAGTAAGAGTTTTTTCAGGACTCTGGAATGTTATGGAGAAAGTAACACTCTTTTTTCCCTTTCCAATTTGCTCTCCCTTGAATAGATCTATAAATTCCACACTGACAATCCAGTTATGAAAAGATTTAATCTTTAACATTATATTTCTTGAAAGGAGTTCTTCAGATATTACAACTGATAGATCTCTTGTACTGGGAGGGAATTTGCTGACGGGTCTTATATCTGTTTTGAGATTTAATGCTTCTGAAAGCAATGATACATTCAATTCACCAATAAAAGCAGGACACCTGAGATCAAATTTTTCAAGTATATCAGGATGAATCTCACCTGTAAAACCAACTTCTTTTTCGTTATATAGAATAAGTGTTGATTTTAATGGATGAAGAAAGGGCAGATTGGTTCTATCAAGGTAAAAATTTTCCATTCTGAATTTCTGAAGGATGTATTCGATTGTACCAGAGGCAGAGTAGTAATCGTAATCCCTGCCATATAAGATAAAACCGCATTTTTTTTCTTCTGAAGTAGAAGCTTTACTTTTATGGAATGTATGTCCTATTTCATAAAATCTTGAGTGATGTAAAAATGCATTTTTAACATTAAATTCTACTGTTTTTACAAGCCCCGGGAACAGATAATTTCGCATTATGGTTCCCTCGTTAGTTAAAGGATTCTGAAGCTTTAATATAGATTCTTCAAAGATAAAAAATTTCTTTAATTCATTCTCATTTGTAAAACTATAGTTATATACTTCTGTAAATCCAAGTCCACAAAATATCTCGCGAAGCTTGTCTTCCGGAACCTCACGGGGCATAAGACTTTCTACATCGACAGGTGGTTTAAAGTAATTCTGAGGAATGTTGTTATAGCCGTATATTCTTGCAACTTCTTCTGCTATGTCGATTGGACTACTTATATCCGAACGGAAAGTGGGCACTTTAATTTCGAGAGTGTCAGATCTTCTCGCGGCCACGGTGAATTTTAGTTTTTTGAGGATGGTTTCTATTTCACGAAGGGTTAAATTAATACCAAGCTTTGAGTTTATAAAATCAGCCTTTATATTTATAATCTTATCTTTAATAAGGCTTACATACTCATCATGTATTTTTGAAATCTGGGGAGTACAGCTCATTAAGATTATTTCTGTTGCCCTTTCAATTGCTGGTACTGTAATACCCCAATCTGCGGTTCTTTCAAAACGATATGAGGCTTCTGTTTTAAGGCCAAGTTTTTTAGAGGTTTTCCGTATGGATATCGGATCAAAGTAAGCACTTTCAAGAAGAATGTTACTGGTGCTTTCGGTAACCTGACTGTTTTCTCCACCCATAATACCAGCAAGAGCTACTGATTTTTTACCATCGGCAATCATCAACATATTGCTATCAAGATGATGCTTCTGGCCATCAAGTGTTATGAACACTTCGCCCTTTTGGGCCTTTCTTACAACTATCCTCTGTTCCTCAAGTTTATCCAGATCGAAGGCATGCATTGGATGACCATATTCAAGTAATACAAGATTGGTTGCATCTACAACATTGTTAATTGAACGTATTCCACAAATTTCCAGCTTTCTTTTAATCCAATCAGGTGATTCTGTTATTTTTACTCCACGGAGTATTCTTGCGGAATAGCGAGGACATAGGTTCTTTTCCTCGATGGAAATATCAGGAATTTCATCAATAGTTTCCTGTATAACCGGAGTATTGAATTTTAGCTCTTTGCCAAGTATGGCCGCTATTTCGCGAGCAATTCCCACAACAGAAAGACAATCCGAACGATTGGCGGTAAGCTCTATTTCTATAACATAGTCCTCTTGTGTATAAAGTTCAAATTCAGATTTTGCAATTTTTGGATCTGCATTAAGAATCCAGATGTCATTGCTCTTCTCTTCGAGGTTGAGTTGTTCTTTCGCAAGGAGCATCCCCTCGGATTTCTCTCCCCGAATTAAAACCTCTTTTATTTCAATTCCACAGGGTAAAACTACTCCCGGCAGGGCAAATACAACATGCTTTCCCTTTTCGACATTCTTACTATTTGTTATTATCTGTCTTTTTCCATTTTCAAAAGACACAGTACAGATTTTAAGATTGTCTGCAGAAGGATGCTTGTTAATTTCTGCTATTTTTCCTAGTAATATTTTGTCTTTATTTTTTTCAGAAATGCCGACATTTTTTATAGCCACAACTTCTGGGCCTGCGGAAGTGAGCAGCGTCCCAAGCTCTGATACGGGAATATCTATATCTACAAACTCTTTTAGCCAGTTATAGTTTACAATCATATTTCCTCCTGTCTTAAATAAACTGTCTTAGCAGGCGAATATCATTTTCAAAAAATTGCCTTATATCCTTTATGCCATAAACGGTCATAGCAACTCTTTCCACACCGAGGCCGAATGCGAAGCCTGAATATACTTCCGGATCTATGTTACAATTTTCAAGGACCTTTGGATGGACCATTCCGCATCCCATAAGCTCTACCCAGCCTGTTTGTTTGCAAACAGAACATTGCTTTCCGTGACATACGGGACAGGTTACAGCTAATTCTGCAGATGGCTCTGTAAATGGAAAGTAATCTGGCCTTAAGCGGATGGTGGTATCTTCACCAAACATCATTTTCGCCCAGAGTAGTAGAGTGCCTTTTAAATCCGCAAAAGAAATGTTTTTATCCACAACGAGTCCTTCCATCTGATGAAAAATGGGACTATGTGTTGCATCGAGGGCATCTCTTCGGTAACATCTTCCGGGGACTACTATTGCAATAGGTGGCTTTTTGTTTTTCATTGTTCTTATCTGAACAGGAGATGTATGGGTTCGCAGTAGCAGCCCTCCTCCGAAGAAAAAGGAATCATGGTCATCTCTTGCGGGATGGTGAGAAGGAATATTAAGGGCCTCAAAATTGTAGTACTCTTCTTCCATTTCTGGACCATCCACGACAGTGTAGCCCATACTTTTAAAAATGGTTACCATTTTATTTATTACAAGAGTTATTGGATGCTGATATCCTAAAGGTGGTACAGATTTTGGTATTGAGATATCCTCTACGCCGAGTTTAAGCTTTTCTTCCTTCGCACTTTTTTCTATTGAAGAAGAAGCAGCACTAATAATGTTTTCTATTTCATTTTTTATAGAATTAGCAAGCTTTCCGACTTCTTTCCGCATGTTTTCATCCAGAGAACCGAGTTTCCCAAGAATTTCTTTTAAAAGTCCTTTTTTGCCAAGATATTTTATTCTAAGCTCTTCGAGTGTTCTTATGTCAGGCACATTTTCAAATTCCCTTCGGGCATTTTCGAGAATTTTGTTTAATTCTTCCTTCATAATCCCTCTCCAGAAAAAAGATGAAACATTTTAAAGCAAAAAAGAAAAATATACAATCTAAGAGGGAACTCATTAATTTTTCATAGTATAAACTTAGGATAATTTTCAGAAATGTAATGAGGAAGGAGGGAAACAATCAGAGGAAATTATATTCCTTTTATTCGTCCCGAGTATTGAATTAACCCTTGTATATACTATGTTTGAAAACTATGGGGAATTAATGAGGGCTGTTCAAAAAGTTGCGGACTTTCTGCACATACTAAACAGGCGACGATTCGAATGAGGTGCACCTCTTGTCGCCTGTATATGCGGTGGGTAGAATTTCTTTAAGCTTTAATTTTTTATTTTTCTACCCCACCATTCGTTCCCGCTAGTTTACTACTTTAGAGGGTGTGACACACTCCCTTGCAACCGGCAATGCTTTACTAAACTGACAGGATGTCAGTGTTGAGGCAGATTGTTACTTTTACCAAAGAACTCTAACAGATTTTATCAGTGGTCTCCCATAGATTTACTACAAATGTATTAGAAGTATAAAAAGTGTTAAATCTCATTTTTGAGATAGGTTTAAATTTACATTTTTAAACCACAATATAGATAAAAACAGTTAAAATACTTGAAAAAATGATACCATTATGGTATCATTTAAGTATGATAAGATCAATAAACAAAGAAACAGATGTTGCGATTATGGTTCTTCAGTATATCGCAAGAAAGAAAGAGCTTGTAAGTGTTACAGAATTAACTAAGAAACTTAAAGTCCAGAGGCCTTTTTTGCGAAAGGTGCTTCAGATACTTGCAAAAAGCAATGTACTTAAGTCTATAAAGGGCAAAAATGGTGGATTTATCCTTGAAAAAGATCCAGAAGAGATTTCTATATTTGATATTGTTAAAATATTTCAAAATGGATTTGAGTTTTTAAACTGTGTTGATGAAAATGGTAAAGAATGTATTTTGATAAAAACTTGTAAATTAAGGCAGAAATTGTTAAAACTTGAAGAAATGATGAAGGATGAATTTGTTAATACAAGCATATTTGAGCTTATTTAGCTTAAGTTTTTTGAATTTTTGTAAGTAAATACTTACTAACAAAAGGAGGTTTTTGTGTTAAGGGATATAATCATTATCAATGAAGAAAAATGTAATGGATGTGGACTCTGTGTACCTAATTGCCCTGAGGGGGCATTACAGGTTATAGACGGAAAGGTAAGACTTGTTTCTGATCTACTCTGTGATGGCCTTGGTGCTTGTGTAGGTGAATGTCCAGTTGGAGCACTAAAAGTAGAAAAGAGAGAGGTTGAACCTTATGACGAAAGAAAGGTTATGGAAAATATAATTAAAGCTGGTAAAAACACAATAAAAGCTCACTTAAAACATCTTTATGAACATAATCAGATAGCTTATCTTGAAATTGCACTAAATGTTTTGAAAGAAAAAAATATAGAAATTCCAGATTTTAAGGAGGGAAATATGCATTCTGGAGGTTGTCCTGGTTCACAGATAATTGATTTCAGTGAGGATAAAGCATTAAACAGCGAAGTTAATGGATATGTTCCATCTCAGTTAAGACAGTGGCCTATTCAACTTCATCTTGTAAGTCCAGAGGCTCCATATTATTCAAAAGCCGATGTTTTGCTTGCGGCTGATTGTACAGCTTTTGCTTATGGAAATTTTCATAATGATTTCTTAAAAGGAAAGGCAATAGCAATAGCATGTCCAAAGCTTGATGAGGGACAGGATATATATGTAGAAAAGATAAAAAATCTTGTGGATGTCGCAAAGATTAATACTCTAACTGTTGTAATAATGCAGGTACCATGCTGTTTTGGTTTGCTTGAGCTTGCTAAAAAAGCCCTTTCTCAGACAAATAGAAAAGTTCCTCTAAAGTATGTCGTCGTGAGTTTAAGAGGAGAAATACTTGAGGAATCCTGGGTTTAATAAAGTTGATATATTCCAGGGAGGTATTTTATGTACAAAAGCAGCGTAGAAGCTTTTGCAAACTTAGCAAAGGAAAAATCAAATTTGCTAAGAAATAATTTCTTTGGATACTTTGTATCATCAATGCTTGCGGGTATTTATGTGGGTTTTGGAATAGTGCTTATTTTTGCTATCGGATCACCTTTATTTTCTAATAACAGCCCTTTTTTGAAATTTATAATGGGTATTTCTTTTGGTATAGCTTTGACTCTTGTAATTTTTGCTGGTTCTGAACTATACACAGGAAATACAATGGTCATGAGTTATGGAGTTTTTCTTAAGACTGTTAGATTAAGAGAATTACTCTTAGTATGGCTAATATCTTACTTTGGAAATTTAGCTGGGAGCCTATTAATTTCATACCTTGTATATACTTCTGGTGGTGCTGAACAGATGATTCCTATTCTGTCGAAGATTGTACCTTTAAAGATGCAACTATCAGTCCTTGCTTTAATTATCAGAGGTTTTCTGTGTAATTTGCTTGTATGTCTTGCGGTATGGATGAGCGGGAGAGCTAAAGATGATACTGCCAAGATATTTTTAATATTCTGGTGTCTTTTTGCTTTTATTGGTTCTGGTTTTGAACATTCAGTTGCAAATATGAGTTTAATTTCTTTGGGAATATTTCAGTTGAATTTAGGATGGATGGGATTTTTATATAATCTTTTTTGGGTTACAATTGGTAATACATTAGCTGGTGTAATGCTTGCATTCTCTTATTATTTAATTTCAAAATGAAAAAGGGGTTAAAAATGAAACACCTTGTTATAATAGGTGTTGGAATGTCATCAGCAAAACTCTGTGAGGAGTTAATTAACTTAGCTAAATCTGCTTTTAAAATTACAGTTATAGAGAAAGAAAAGTATTCAAATTATGATAGAACAAAATTAATCTACTGGTTAAAGGGAGAAATCCCCCAGAATTTTTTCTTAAACCCAGAAGAATGGTATAAAAAAAATGGGGTTGAGCTTTTACTTGGAAGAGAAGTTGAAAACATAGATAGAAGTCATAGAAATATAATTTTATCAGATGGTAGTAAAATAAATTATGATGTTCTTGTTTTAGCTACAGGGTCTTATCCATTTATTCCCCCTGTCAAAGGACTTGATTTGCCAAACATTTTTGCAATGAGAACTTTAACCGATTCTGAAACACTAAAGGAACTTTTAAAAGGGAAATCTACCGTTATGGTTATTGGTGGAGGATTACTTGGAATTGAACTTGCACTTGTATTAAGATCTATGGGAAAAAATATTGTTGTTTCTCATCTTACTCCAACAATTATGGAAATGCAACTCTGTGAAGAGGCTGGTAGGATTTTACAGAAAAAACTTGAACAGAAAGGTCTTAAGTTTATAACATCAAACTATGTTGTTGAATTTCTCGGTTCAACTGCGGGTGTTGAACAGGCTATTTTTAAAGATGGTACAAAAGTTAAAGTTGATCTTGTACTTTTCAGTTGCGGGATAAAACCTAATATTGATTTGGCAAAAAAATGTGGATTGAATTACAATAAAGGAATTGTTGTAGATGAACACTTGCAAACTAACGACCCAGCTATTTTCGCTATAGGCGAGTGTATAGAATTTAAAGGTCAAACTTTTGGACTTGTTTCACAGGTTTACGAACATTCTAAACTTCTTGCAAAATATTTAGTTAGTGGTGATGAAAATTTAAAATACAAGCCTTCTCCACTTCCGCCGACAAGATTGAAGTCAGACATTCCTGTGATAAGTATGGGAAAATTTAATGAAGAGGAGGGGGATGAAGTTACTCAGTATATTGATAACAAAAACTTAATCTACAAAAAGCTTGTAATTCGAGACAATAAACTCATTGGAGCAAACTTTGTTGGTGATGATTTAAACATTGATGCTATTTCAATATTTTATACTACAAAAATGCCTCTACCTGAAAACAGAGCTGATATTCTTTTCCCTGGTAGTAAAGCCTCAGAGATTATAATGGATGCTGAAAACTGGCCTGATAGCTTGCAAGTATGTGATTGCAACGGGGTAAGTGCTTTTGAAATCAGAAAAGCAATAAAAGCAGGGAATGATACACTTTTTAAAGTTATGAATGCCACAAGGGCTGGAACAGGCTGTGGAAATTGTAAAAATAAGATTAAAGCTCTGCTTGTCTCCATAGTTGGAGAATTGAGAGAAGATCCGGCTGAAAAGTATTTTGTGCCTGGAATTCCAATGACAAGGGAAGAACTAACAAAATTTATATTACAAAACCAGTTAAAATCTGTAAGTAAGGTTTTATCCATGGTAGAAAATTCAAAGGATGATCCGAAAACAAAAATGGGGCTTGATTTTCTTTTGAATTATATTTGGAAGGGAAAGTATGATATAGAGTACGATGCACGTCATCCAAACGATAGATACTATGGGAATATTCAAAAGGATGGAAAATACAGTGTTATACCTGCTGTTTTTGGTGGTGTAATTTCACCTGAAGAATTAATTAGAATTGCAAATGTGGCAAAAAAATACAACGCTACTATAAAAATCACTGGCTCAGATAGGATTGGACTTTATTCAGTTGAACAAAAAGATCTAAAAAAAGTGTGGAATGAACTAAATATGTCTTGCGGGCATGCCTTCACAAAAACTTTCAGAGCCTGTAAGACTTGTGTTGGAAATGACTTCTGCAGATTTGGTCTTGCGGATTCTATCTCCCTTGGTAAGAATATAGCTAAAAGATACAGTGGTCTTATGAATCCTGCCAAACTTAAAATGGGTGTCAGCGGATGTCCAAGAAATTGTGCTGAAGCAACAATAAAAGATGTTGGTATTGTTGCCATAGAAGGCGGATGGGAGATTTATTTAGGAGGAAATGGAGGTGCACGTGTTTTTGTTGGTAAAAAACTTGCTACAGTAAAAACAGAAGAAGAGATTTTTGATATTTCTGATGCTTTTATTGAATTTTACAGAGAAAATGCAAACTATCTGGAAAGAACTTCTTATTTTGTTGAAAGAGTAGGCATAAACACTATAAGGGAAAAGGTTCTTGAGGATAAAATGAATATGGAAAGGCTGAAAGAAAACTTAAGAAAAACTATAGATAATTATAAAGATCCATGGAAAGAAGACGTAAAATTTACAAAAGTAATTGAAGTTAAAGAATTTCAAAAGAAAAATGGCTATCTAAAACTTATTGAAGTTGATAAAGTAGAAGTCCCGGATAAAATAAAATTTAAGATTGATGGTGAAGAAATTGTAGTTTTAAGAGATAGGAAGGGAGATATTTCAGTAGTATCTGCAAAATGTCCGCATCAAAATGGACCAATAGAAGAAGCCATTGTAGGTAATGGAAGAATAAGTTGTCCACTTCACAATTACTCTTTTGATTTTAAAACCGGCGAGAGCTCAAATAAAGAAATTGGGAATTTAAAGGTATATAACTTCAAATTTGACAAGGGTCTTATATGGATAAAAGTGTAATTATTCTAAAAAGAAAAGCCTCTTTCTTTAAGTTTGCCAAGCACGAACTCTTTCACTTTTTCGCAGATTTCTATGGCTTCTTTTGCTTCGTCTATTGAAGGAAAGTAAAATTCTTCCCCATATCTTATTTCTACTGCGTAGTCTGTAAGACCATCTACTTCTATGTCAAATAAAGCATTAAAGTCTTTATCTATTTCTGCACATTCTCTTATTAAAAGAGAAATATCGTGGGTTTTTATTAATTCTTTACCTTCAAATATTAGAAATGCTTTAAGGAGTTTTTCGACACATTGTTGCATATGGAAACACATTGCATCTGTAACTGGTTCTTTTGTAATTAACTCGTCTTTGCCAATTTTTAAATCATTGTTTGCTTTAATTATCCAATTTTTAACTGCATCTTCATTCATATTTTTATACCTTCTTTTAACACATAGTATGTAAGATAACCCGTATTATTTTTTCTCTGTTTCGTAATTTCTCTTGATTGAATTATTATATCAGAAGGAATTTTTTTTTCAGAAACTTTTCTCCTTATATTCAAAAGGATTTTTCTTTTCTGTTTAAAGTCAATATTTTTGTCAACAATAACAAAAAAATCCCAGTCACTGTCTTTGTTAAAATCCCCTCTTGCCCTGCTACCAAAAATGTATATTTTCTCCACCTTCAGTCCACTCTTTTGAATTTCTTCTGTAATTATTTCTTTCGCTATTTTGCATTCTTTATCTATCATTTTTTTTCATTCACCACGTTAATTATAACTTATATTTTACAGAAAAATCAATTCAATAATAAAAAAGTTCGGCAAAATTTTTACTTTTTCTCTTGACACAACCATTTTTTTAAATTATAATAATTCCTATTAAACATATAGGAATTATATACAAATATGGAGGGTTAAAATGCAATTAGTTATTAATGGAGAAACTAAAGATTATAATTTGCAAAATTTGACTGTTTTTGAATTACTTAAAATTGAAAACGTAAAAAATCCAGATGTTGTAACCGTCCAGGTAAACGGAAAATTTTTTTCTAAAGAGCAGTATACTTCTACTATACTTAAAGATGGCGATGAGATTGAATTTCTGTATTTTATTGGAGGAGGTAAGTAATGAAGATTTCAACAAAGGCTATCCATGGAGATAGAACAAATAATGATCCTTACAAAAGTTTAAAGTTTCCAGTTTATGATAGTGTGGCTTTTGAGTTTGATTCATCAAAAGAGATAGAGGATGCATTTCTTGGGAGGGCATTGGCTCACACTTACTCAAGAATTTCCAATCCTACTCTTGCTGAACTTGAAAGGAGGCTTGCTATTCTTTCGGATGCCTATGGGGTTGTTGTTACGTCTTCTGGAATGGCAGCAATTACAAATGTAATTTTGTCCATTGCTGGTAGTGGTGCAAATATTATTACTTCACCATTTTTATTTGGAAATACATATTCTCTTTTTGAAAAAACGCTTAAAAGATTTGGTTTTTCTGCAAAATATGTTGATTTTTCAAATCCAGAAAATATTGAAAATGCTATTGATGAAAATACGGTGGCTATATTTTTTGAGACAATTACAAATCCACAGCTTGCAATTTTTGATATTGAAAAGATAGTTAATATGGCAAAAAAGCATAATCTACTTACTATTTTAGATAACACACTTGCAACATTCTATCTGTTTTCTTCAAAAAAATGGGGAATTGATATAGAAATCATTTCAACAACAAAGTACATTTCAGGTGGAGCCACATCCGTTGGAGGTGCAATATTTGATTTTGGAACATACGACTATGGTAGAAATAAGTTTATAGCTTCTGACGCAGAAAAGTATGGCAAAAATGCACTTCTTGTAAGGTTAAAAAGAGAGGTTTACAGAAATACTGGTGGATGTCTTTCCCCGCATAATGCTTACCTTCAACTTTTAGGACTTGAAACCCTTGCTCTCAGGATAGAAAAAAGCTCTACCAATGCTATGGTTCTTGCAAAGAGACTAAAAAACCATAAAAAAATAAAGAAGGTAAACTATCCAGGACTGGAGGATAGTCCCTACTACAACAATGCAAAAAAATATCTTGATGGTTATTATGGTTCAATTTTGACAATAGAACTTTCTTCAAAAAGTGAATGTTTTAAGTTTATGGATAATTTAAAGCTAATAAGAAGGGCAACAAATCTACATGACAATAAAACTCTTGTTATTCATCCAGCTTCAACTATTTTCTGTGAATACTCAAAAGAAAAGAGAGAAGAACTTGGTGTTGGAGAAGGTCTTGTAAGAATTTCTGTAGGTATTGAAGATGTAGAAGATATTTATGAAGATGTTATACAATCACTGGAGGTGTTATAATGGAATTCAATGAATTAACATTACAGAGATACAGCAGAAATATAATTCTTCAGGAAATTGGTATTGAGGGACAGGAGAAAATATGTAATGGAAGTGTCCTTGTGATAGGAGCTGGCGGACTTGGTTCTCCTGCATTACTTTATTTAGCGGCAGCAGGTGTGGGTAGAATTGGAATAGTTGATTTTGATAAAGTAGACTTAACGAATCTACAGAGACAGATTATACACTTTACACCTGATGTTGGAAAATCAAAGGTTTTGTCGGCAAAGGAAAAAATAGAGGCTTTAAATCCAGAAGTTAAGGTTGAAACTTATGATGTTTTGCTTTCATCTGAAAATATTAGAGAAATTATTAAAAACTATGATTTTGTCATCGATGGTACGGATAATTTCAGGTCAAAATTTTTGATTAATGATGCCTGCTATTTTGAAGGAAAACCACTTTCTCATGGTGGAATTTTAAGATTCTTTGGTCAGACTATGACTATAATTCCGGGAAAATCAGCCTGCTACAGGTGTGTCTTTAATTCTCCGCCACCAAAAGATGCTGTCCCAACCTGTTCTCAGGCTGGAATTTTAGGAAGTGTTGCTGGAATACTTGGGACAATTCAGGCAACTGAAGCTCTAAAGTATTTAACAGGTGCCGGAGATTTGCTTGTAAATACATTACTTACATTTGATGCAAAAACATTCAATTTTAGAAAAATAAACTTAAAAAAACAGGATAGCTGCAGACTTTGCGGAAGTCATCCAGAGATTACAAAACTAATTGATGAGGAAGATGTTGTTTGTGATTTAAAGAAATGAGGAGGTTTTTATGGAGGATAAAAAGAAAATTTCTATTGTATGTTTTAGTGGTGATTTTGATAAAGCTATTGCAGTATTTACCATTGCAAGTGGTGCGGCAGCCGTAGGATATGAAGTAAATTTATTTTTCACATTCTGGGGATTTAATATTATCAAAAAGAAAAAGGGTAGAAGTTTTGTTGGCAAAGGAATACTGGCAAGAGTATTTAATTTCCTTATGGGAGGATTTAAAAACCTTCCGCTGAGTAGATTAAATTTTGGTGGGATTTCTCCAAAGCTTATGACTTATATGATGAAAAAAAGAAATGTTGCTACACTAAATGAACTTATTCAGGCTTCTATAGATCTTGGAGTTAATTTTTATGCATGTGAAATGTCAATGATAATACTTGGTACAAAGTTGACTGACTTTATTCCACAGATAAAAGAGGTTCTTGGTGTGGCAAAATTTTTAGAGATTGCTCGCGGTGGAGAGATAATTTTCATTAGTTGAAGGGGGATGATATGAAAACATTACTTGATATAACAAAAGAACATTGCCCGATGACTTTTGTAAAAACAAAGCTTGCTTTATCTAAACTTAACAAAGGTGATATACTTGAAGTTTTGCTAACAAAAGGTGAACCACTAGAGAATGTACCAAAGTCTGCTACTGAACAAGGATATAAGGTTTTGTCAGTGGAACATGTTGAAGGTGATGTTTATAAGGTCATAATTGAAAAGTAGTATAATATGGAGGACGGATTTATGGAAAACAGAGAGACTTTACAGCAACGACTTTACAGAAAAGCTTTTATGCTTTCTGTTTTTACCTTTTCTCGGGCTTGTTGTGGTTTTCTTTCTCTTTAAGGAAGGTTATCATACTCTTAAAGAAAAGGATGTTTGTAATTGTTAAGGGAGGTTTTTATGCTTTTAATCAATAAAGATGTCTATGATGAGATTATAGCACATGCAAAGGCTGATTTTCCAATTGAAGCTTGTGGTTATCTGGCTGGAAATAATAATACAATTTCTCATTCTTTTAGATTAAAAAACATAGATAACAGTCCAGAACATTTTAGTTTTGATCCAGAAGAACAATTTGCCACTTACAAAAAGGCAAGAAATCTTGGTTTAAAAATTATCGGGGTATATCATAGCCATCCTTATACTCCAGCAAGAATGTCAGAGGAAGATATCAAGCTTGCCTACGATGAGACTCTCTATTATGCTATAGTTTCACTTGCCGAAAAAAAGCCAGTATTAAAGATCTTTAAGGTTAATGATAAAAGTGTGATAGAAATAAATTATGAAGTTCAAGTTTAAGGAGGTAAAAGTGTTAGGCTATAAAATTCCAGAAAAGCTTGTTAAAGAGATAGAAGAGTTTTCTTTGCTTATTCAAAAGAAATTAAAAGGTGAAATTGATCCTATTCAATTTAGAGCTAAAAGAGTTGCTTTTGGTATATATGAGCAGAGGATTAATGATACATATATGATTCGTGTGCGTTGCTCTGCTGGAATTATCACTCCCGAACAACTTGAAGTTCTTGCAAATGTGGCAAAAAAATATGGAAGTGGAAGGCTTCATATTACAACAAGACAGGAGGTTCAGATTCACTCCGTCAGTGATATTGGTAAGATTCCAGAGATTTTATACACACTCTATGAGGCAAATCTTTCTACAAGAGGTGGAGGAGGAAATACAGTAAGAAATATAGTTGCTCCTGCAGATTCTGGTATAACAGAGGATGAAATTTTTGATGTATCTCCTTATGCAATTGCCTTGACAAACCTATTAATTACCGATGATAATAGCTGGAATTTGCCAAGGAAATTCAAGGTTAATTTTTCATATAATCCAGAAGATAGCGGGCTTGCTCACATTGCTGATGTAGGATTTATTGCAAAATCTAAAGACGGACAGGATGGTTTTGAATTTTATGTTGCTGGGGGACTTGGTGTAAAATCAAGTGTGGCTAAAAAGTTTATTGATTTTATTCCAACTACAGAAGCTGGAATTGTTGCTGAGGCAGTAAAAAGACTCTTTTTTCACCATGGTAACAGAAAAAATAGACATCAAGCAAGACTGAGATTTCTCTGGGATAAGATTGGTGAGAAGGAATTTAGAACACTGTTTGAAAACTACTATAGTGAGATAAAGGATGACAAAAATTACATATTGCCGATTGAGAAGATTGATAACTATTGTGAAAATGAAAGTATAAAAGTCTTCGATGTTTCAGAAAAAGAAAAAAATGATTTTGAAAGCTGGAAAAAAAGGTTTGTATTTGCTCAAAGACAAAAGGATCTCTTTGCTATAGAATTGCCGCTACTTTTAGGGGATATTGATTGTGATACTTTAGCACATCTTGCAGATTTTCTTAAGCCTTATGGGAAAAATGTAATTAGATTTACAACAAAACAGAATATACTCTTAAGAAATATTCACAGAAAATATTTACCAAACTTTTACCATCTATATAAAGAAAAGTTCAGTAATATTCCTTATTTTTCAAATTATCTTACTGTATGTGCTGGTGCTGATACCTGCAAACTTGGGCTCTGTCTGTCAAGAAATCTTGCGAAGGTAATTCTTGAAAAAATTGAACCTTTAAGCTTAAAGGCTGATGGTAAATATATACCAAGAATTAAAATCTCTGGATGCCCAAACTCCTGTGGACAACACTGGGTAGCCGATATCGGCTTTTATGGATTTGCAGCAAGGCATGGTGAAAAACTTTATCCTGCATACTATGTTTTAGCTAATTATGAAAACACAAAAGAGGAGTTTTCATTTGCAGAAAAAGTTGGAGAAATTCCAGCCAGGGATATTCCGGACTTTATAAACAATATTCTCAATATTTACTTTGAAAGTGGGAAAGAATTTAAAGAATTTTACGAAACCGAAGGAAAATACCTTATTCAGAAAATGCTATCAGATTACAGAGTCCCTGATTTTGAAGAAAACAGTTCCTACTATTTTGATTGGGGAAGTGAAGAAATATTTAATCTTTCTTCTCGTTCCACCGGTGAATGTTCTGCAGGATTTTTTGATTTTATTGAAAGAGACCTTGCAAAGATTCATGAGTACAGACAAAACCTTATTAATGCCAAAGATGAGGATTTGGTTGATAATTTAAAGAAACTTGCCTATTTTTCTGCAAGAATGCTACTTATTACACGTGGTATAGAAGCTGAAAAGTACAGTGAAGTTTTTTATCATTTTGAAAAGAATTTTATCGATACGGGCTATATTTCTTCTCTTTACAAACCTTTGCTCTTTAGCGTGCTCGCCGGTGAAGAAGAAATCATAAATAAAAAGGACTTGATAATTCAGCTTTCCAGGGATGTAGAAAAATTGTATGACTCAATGGATACAAATTTTCAATTTCATATTGAAGAGAAAAAAGAAGTTAATGAGAGTTATAAAGAAACAAAGAAAGTTGGAGAAATTGCAAGGTTTAAGGATCTGAGAGGAGTAGCTTGTCCAATGAACTTTGTTAAAACAAAGCTTGAGCTTTCTTTCATAAAAAGTGGAGAATTGCTTGAAATTTATCTTGATGAGGGTGAACCAATACAGAATGTGCCGGGTTCTTTAAAAGGAGAAGGACATGAGATTGTATCTATTGACAAAAAGGATGGGTACTATTCAGTTATAATAAAAAAGGCATAAGGAGGCTTTGTGAGTAAAAATAGTTTATTAGCCTGGCAGAGAGAACTTAAAGGACTTTCCCCTGTAGAAAGAATAAAATGGGGTGTAGATAAATTTGGAAAGAATAAAATAGCTTTAGCTTCAAGTTTAGGTGTCGAGGATCAGGTTTTAACACATATTCTTCTTTCTTTAACGAAAGATGTAAAAATTTTTGTCCTTGATACTGGCAGGATGTTTCAGGAAACTTATTTAACCATTGATAAAACAGAAAAACACTATGGGTTTAAATATAAAATATACTTTCCAGACTACAGAAAAGTAGAAAAAATGGTAAACGATAAAGGGATAAATCTCTTCTACGATAGCGTAGAAAATAGAAAACTTTGCTGTTATGTGCGTAAGGTTTTACCACTTAAAAGGGCACTTAGGGGTTTGAAATGCTGGATATGTGGGTTAAGAAGAAACCAGTCTATTACAAGAGAGAATATAGAGGTAATAGAATGGGATGAAGCAAACAAACTTTACAAGCTTAATCCAATTTTTGACTGGTCAAACGAAGAAGTTTGGAACTTTGTCAGGGAAAATCACATTCCATATAACATCCTTCATGATAGGGGATTTCCAAGCATCGGCTGTGCACCATGCACAAGGGCAGTTAAAGAAGGTGAGGACATAAGGGCAGGTCGATGGTGGTGGGAAAATCCAGAACACAAGGAATGTGGCTTGCATAAAAGATAGCTTTATCCATAATGCAAGCGACAATTCGAATTGTCGCTTGTAAAACCAGAAAAAGGAGGAGGAATAAATTATGTATGAAAAGGTGTGTAAAGAGATGATTGCTTATTTTGGCAGTGACGTAAGAAGAATCAACCATGCACTTAAGGTATGGGCTTTTGCAAGAATTATTGGAGAAAATGAAAACCTTGATAAGTTTAGTAAAGATGTAGTTAACTATACGGCAATTTTGCATGACATAGGCATAAAAGATGCCGAAAGAAAATATAACTCAAACGCCGGAATTTATCAGGAGAAGGAAGGACCTGCTATTGCAAAAGATATACTTACAAAAATTGGTGTGGATAATAGTATTATTGAAAGGGTTTGTTTCATCATAGGGCATCATCATACTTACAACAAAATTGATGGACTGGATTTTCAGATTATAGTAGAGGCTGATTTTCTTGTGAACATCTATGAAGATGAAATGAAAAAAGAAGCCATAGAAAAAATAAAAAATAGCTATTTTAAAACCAGAACAGCTTTAGAACTTATAAGCACAATGTATCTTTAGAATTGGAGGTTAGATAGTGATAATTATTCTTACGAGCTTAATATCTATATTTCTTGCTATGAATATGGGAGCAAGTGGATTTTCTATCTCTTTTACTCCATCTTACGGATGTGGTATTATAAACAGAAGAAAAGCAGTATTTTTGTATACTCTATTTGTGCTTTTAGGAGCAATTTTAATAGGTCCAAGAGTTGTAGAAACACTTACAGTAAAGTTAGTAAAAGGTTTTAACAGTCAATTATCAGGTATTCTTATTCTTACCTCTGCTTCCATTACTATGTTTTTAGCAAATATGCTTAAAATTCCGCAATCAACAAGTTTTGTTACTGTTGGGGCATTTATTGGGGCAGGATTGTTTTTTGGTAATGCTAACTATTTTAAACTGGTAGAGATATTTGTGGTTGCTGTAATCTTTTCACTTTTAGCCTTTATTGTTACTTATCTTGTAATGAAAAATTTTTATCCGCCAAAGGAGAAAAATTTTAGAATCTATGAAAAATTTGTCGCAAATAATAGACTTGTAAAAAAATTTATTCTATGGACTGATTGTTATTCTGCTTTTGCAGTTGGTACAAACAATGTGGCTAATGTCGTTGCTCCGGTGATTATAGCTGGTGTAAGCCTCTCTTCTTTATGGCTATTTTTACTATTCGCACCATTTTTTGGAGTTGGAGCACTGCTTTTTGGTAAGGGACTTATAAATACGGTTTCAAAGGAGATAATTCCTTTAGGTGAAATCTCTGCAATGGTAATATCAATTGTTACTTCAAGCTTTGTTATTGTTGCTTCAATTTTAGGGCTTCCTACGCCTTATGTTCAGTTTAGCACATTTGCTGTTCTTGGTGTTAGTGCTATAAAGGATGGAATTGCTCATACGACTAAAAAGGGAGTGGTGAAAAAAATACTTTTTGTATGGCTTATTGTGCCAGTGGTGACAATAGTTATAAGTTATATGTTGCATAAGATTTTTATAAAGTAAAGGAGAAAAAAAATGAAAGATGATGTAGTATTTAATAGTGTGCTTGAACTCATAGGTCATACGCCAATAGTTAAACTAAATAGAATTGTGCCAGATGGTTATGCTGATATATTTGTCAAACTTGAATCCTTTAATCCAGGTGGAAGCATAAAGGACAGAATAGCATTGTCAATGATAGAGGATGCTGAAAAGAAGGGATTGTTAAAGCCAGGATCAACAATAATAGAGCCAACATCTGGAAATACTGGAATAGGTATTGCTATGATATGTGCTGTAAAGGGTTATAGATGTATCCTTGTTATGCCTGAATCAATGAGTCTTGAAAGAATTTATATCTTAAAGTCTTATGGTGCTGAGGTTGTGCTTACCACTGCTTACGAAGGAATGGAAGGTTCAATAAAAAAGGCTGATGAGTTAAATAAAAAGATTGAAAATTCCATAATTTTGAGGCAGTTTGATAATCCAGCCAACCCTGAAGTACATAGAAAAACAACAGCACAGGAGATTTTAAGGGCAATGGATAAAATTGATGCCTTCGTTGCTGGTATAGGAACTGGTGGGACAATAACAGGTGTTGGAGAAATTTTAAAGAAAACCAATCCTGATATACAGATAGTTGGAGTAGAACCAGCAGCTTCTGCTGTACTATCAGGTGAAAAACCGGGGCCACACAAGATACCTGGTATCGGTGCAGGCTTTATTCCTTCAATATTAAATCTTTCTATTATAGATAGAATAATAAAGGTTAGTGATAATGATGCTTACAAGATGTCCACAAGACTTGCAAGAGAGGAGGGACTTTTTGTGGGAATTTCAGCTGGAGCAAATGTTTATGCGAGTTTAGAGGTGGCAAAAAAGCTTGGTAGAGGTAAAAAAGTAGTGACTGTTTTACCAGATACAGGAGAAAGATACTTTAGTGTTTCACAGTATTACAATGTTTAGGGGGTTATATGGATAGATTATCAAAACTTGAAGCACATAGCATTTTTATATTGAGAGAAGCCTACAGAGAGTTTAAAAATAAAAATCTTGTAATGCTCTGGTCAATTGGAAAGGATAGCACAGTACTTCTTACACTTGCAAGAAAGGCATTTTTTGGACATATACCTTTTCCTTTACTTCATATTGATACACATTTTAAAATTCCAGAGATGATAGAGTATAGAAATAAACTTGCTTTAGAGCTGGGGCTTGAACTTATTTACGGAGAAAATAAAGAAGCACTTATGAATAAACAAACCTTTCCTGATGGTAATGTCGATAGAATTACATGCTGTAAGTATCTGAAAGCAGATGCATTAAAGTACACATTATCTGGAGAGTGGCCAAGGTATAGGCTTAACCATAAAACAGGTAAATTTGAATTGTGGAAAAACAAGGAACCTTTTGGAGGGGTAATTGTTGGTATAAGGGCAGATGAAGAGGGAAGTAGATCGAAGGAAAGATATTTTTCTCCAAGAGGTATGGAAAGCGAATGGAATATAGCCGAGCAACCACCGGAGATATGGAACTATTTTAATACAAGTTTTCCACCGAAAACTCATATTAGAATTCATCCTTTACTTGACTGGACAGAACTTGATATATGGGAGTATATTGACCGTGAAAATATAAGCGTTGTTTCTCTCTACTTTGATAGAGGGGAAGGAAAAAGATACCGTTCTCTGGGCTGTTCACCGTGTACAAAGCCAGTTCTATCAACTGCAAAAAATGTAAAAGAAATTATCGAAGAACTTAAGACTGGAAAATTTGCAAAGGTAGCAGAAAGATCAGGTAGAGAACAGGACAAAGAAGATGCTGGAACTTTAGAAACTCTTAGAAAAGACGGCTATATGTAAGCTTATTTAATCGGAGGAAAAATGTCAGAAAGAAGGGAAGAATTAAAGATAGTTATTATCGGCCATGTTGACCATGGTAAAAGTACACTTGTTGGAAGGCTTTTGGCAGATACAAATTCCCTGCCAGAAGGAAAACTTGAAAGTGTTAAGGCATACTGTGAGAAAAATGCCAAAACTTTTGAGTATGCGTTTTTGCTTGATGCACTAAAGGAAGAACAATCTCAGGGAATTACAATAGATGCCGCAAGGTGCTTTTTTAAAACTACTAAGAGGGATTATCTTATCATCGATGCCCCTGGGCACTTTGAATTTATAAAAAATATGGTAACAGGTGCTTCGAGGGCTGATGCTGCAATTATAGTTGTTGATGCTAAAGAAGGCATAAGGGAAAACACAAAAAGGCATGGCTATCTTCTTTCTATGCTTGGACTTGATAATGTTTGTGTCGTTGTAAATAAAATGGATCTAGTTGGTTATAAAAAAGAGATTTTTGATAATATCTATTCTGAATATTATAGTTTTCTTGAGTCCATAGGTATAAAGAATGTAGATTTTATACCTGTCAGTGCTAAAAATGGAGAAAATGTAGTAATTAAGTCAGAGAATCTTAAATGGTACAATGGAAATACTGTCCTTGAAGAAATAGAAAGCTGGAAGGTAGTAGACAACAGGGAATATTTACCATTTAGATTTTTTGTGCAGGATGTATATAAGTTTACATCTGGAAACGATGAAAGGAGAATTCTTGCTGGGACAATAGATTATGGAAAAATTAGAAAAGGTGATAAAGTTAGATTTTATCCATCCCAAAAATCTTCTTTTATAAGATCTATCGAATTCTTTCCATCTGAGCGTGAAGAAGGTAAAGCAGGTGAAAGTGTTGGCTTTACAATTACTGATCCTTTTTATATCTCCAGCGGAGAACTTATGGTAAAAAGCGAAGATGCATTAAAACCTTTTGCATCGAGAAAGTTTCTTGCCAACATTTTCTGGATGGGTTTAGGTCCGCTTTTGATGGGAAAACCTTATCAGGCAAAAATCGGGACACAGAAAGTAAATGTTAAAATAGTTAATATAGAAAAGGTGATTGATGCTGTAGATCCCCAGAATGTCTACAAAAAAAATAAACTTGATCGCTATGATATAGGAGTTTGTGAAGTTGAAACTTTAAAACCTGTGGCTTTTGATACTATAGAGAATTTAAAATCAACATCAAGATTTGTCCTTATAGACCAGTATACCATTTCTGGATGTGGTATAATTCTAAAAAATTTAACCGATACATCTCTCTCAATAGAAAAAGAGATTGAAAGAAGAGAAAAACTCTGGGAGAGAGGTTATATTACTAAAGAAAATAGAGAGGAAAAATACAGGCATAGAGGGAAATTTATACTTATAATTGGTGAAAATGTAGAAAAGACAACAGAGATAGCAAAAATTCTGGAAAAAAGACTATTTAATTCTAATAAAAAAGTTTATTTTCTTTCTATAAATTCTCTTTTGGCTGGGCTTGACAGGGATATTACATTTAACGAAGAAATAGATAGAGAAGAAGAATTACGAAGGCTTGGAGAGATTGCCCATATTTTAACAGATGCTGGACTAATTTTCATAAGTGCTTTAGGTAGCATCGATAAGTATGAATTTGAATTGCTAAAATTACTTAATACACCATATGAGATACTAACTGTTGGTTCTTCAAAAACGGATATCAATTTAGATTTTTGCTATGATGAAAATGAAGAAATTGAAAATGTAGTGGATAAAATTATTGCAGTACTGATTGATAAAGATATCATTGAGTATTTTATATAAACTTTCTTGGAGGAAAGATGCAATTTCTGCCAGTAGCTTTAAATATTACAGGAAAAAGAATTCTTATCATAGGCGGTGGTAAGGTTGCTTTGAAGAAAGCAAAGATTCTACTTAATTACACAGATGATATTACACTACTTGCAAAGGATTTTTTAGAAGAAATCTTTTCAGAACTAAAAGAAGTAAAATTTATAAAAAAAGAATATCAGAAAAATGACTTAAACGGCTTTTCAATAGTTTACATCTGTACTAATGATGAGGACTTAAACAGGCAAATTGCAGAAGATGCAAAAAAACTTGGACTACTTGTAAATGTATGTGATAGAAAAGAGATTTCAGATTTTATTTCCCCAGCAATATACAAAAAAGATAATATGAGTATTGCTGTTAGTAGTAATGGAGAAGATGTTAAAAAAAGTGTTTTTATTAGAGACAGGATAAAGGAGCTTTTTGAAAATGGTAACATTTGATGGAAAAGACTTTAATCACTCTATCGAAGAAAGAGAAAAATTTTTTAATATCGTTATGAAAAACAGGCCTTTTTACTCTATATTAATTAAAACCTGCGATAGAACTGAAATTTACTATGAGAATCGTTATCCTGAAAACGACTTTAAAACAGTAGAGCATCTGTTTGGTCTTACAAGCGGTATTGAATCGCCTTTGATAGGTGAGACAGAAATTTTTAATCAGGTTAAAAATGCATATCTTAAAGCAGTATATGAAAATAGAGTAAGTAAATTGCTTAACACTCTATTTCAAAGAGCTTTTCATGTGGGTAAAAAAGTAAGAAGCACAACAAAAATTTCTTATGGTGCTATTTCACATTCTTATGCTGCATTAAAAATAATTAAAAACTATTTTAGTGATCTATCTAAACTTAATATTACTATAATTGGAGTAAATAAACTAAATGAGGATGTGTTAAAGTACTTTCAAAAGTTTGGTGCAAGGCAAATTTATCTCGGGAATAGGACATACGAAAAAGCTATCGAGCTTGGTAAAAAATACAATGCCAATGTATTTAAACTTGATAAACTTAAAGATATTCTCAGTAAAACTGATGTCTTAATCAGTGCGACAAGTGCACCACACTCCATCGTAAAGGAAAATGACATAAATCCACATAAAGATATGCTTATTATCGATCTTGCAGTTCCATATGATGTTGACCAGAAGGTAAGGTCTTTTAAAAACATAGTCTATTTTGATATTTGTGATGTAGAAAATATTGTAAAAGAGAGTTTAAAATTTAGAGAAGAGGAAAAAAACAAAGCCAAAGAGATTGTTTTAAATGAAACAGATAAATTTTTAAAAAATTTATATAAGGGGAAGTCAGTTGAAGCTTAAGGTAGTCGCAAGAAATTCAAATCTTTCTTTAAAACAGGTTGAAGAGGTATTTAATGAGCTTAATAAAAAATTAGAGTATGAAATAATTCCGCTTCTTTCATACGGGGACAAGCATAAAGAAATTTCTCTTATGGATAACATTCCAGAAGATTTTTTTACAAAAGAACTTGATGAAGCTCTTTTAAACGATGAAGCAGATATTGCTATACATTCCGCAAAAGATCTTCCATTCCCACTTCCAAATGGTCTTGATCTCATTGCTCTTACAAAAGGAAAAACACAGCTCGATGCACTTTTAAGTAGAAATAATTTGTCATTAATGCAATTACCACCAAATGCGAGAATAGGACTTTCATCTGAATTGAGAAAAAAGAATCTCTTATCAAAAAGGAAAGACCTTGAAATTGTAAGTATAAGGGGTACGATAGAAGAAAGGTTAAAAATAATTGAAGATGGTTATGTTGATGCAATTATTGTTGCTGCATGTGCTCTTGAAAGATTAGGACTTTCAGATAGAATTACAGATATTTTACCATTTGAAACACATCCCTTGCAGGGAAAACTTGCTGTTGTAGCAAAAAGTAATAGACCTGAGTTAAGAAAACTCTTTTTTGATATAGATGAGAGAAAATTTTATGGTAAAGTCTACCTGGTAGGTGCTGGCCCTGGAGAAGTACACCTACTTACGATAAAGGCTAAAGAATGCTTGCATTATGCTGATGTGATACTTTATGATGACCTGATAAATCCAGAAATTCTTGAGTTTGCATCAAAAAACTCAACTAAAATTTATGTGGGAAAGAGAAATGGCAAACATTCCATTGAGCAGGAAGAAATAAATAAAATGCTTTATAAGTTTGCGTTAGAAGGAAAAAATGTAGCAAGGCTTAAGGGTGGAGATCCACTGGTTTTTGGAAGAGCCCAGGAAGAAATCAATTACCTTTTAGAAAGGTTTGTTAGTGTCGAAATAATTAATGGCATAAGTGCGGCTTTTTCATCTGCAGCTACACTCGGAATATCTTTGACTAATAGAGAATATGGAAGCAGGATAATCTTTGAGAGTGGACATATTAAAGGAAAAGAACACAAAGATAGTATAAGTAGCTATATTTTCTATATGGGGGCATCTTCTAAAAAAGAAATATATGAAAAGCTAAAAAAAGAATTAAGTGATAATACTTTATGTGCAATTGTACAGAATGCCTCTTTGCCAGAGGAAAGGTATGTAATAACGAATTTGAAGAATTTGCCAGTTGTTGACTTACAGTCTCCTGTTATTATAATTGCAGGGGATGTTTTAAAACATTCAATAAAACAAAATAGAATTCTTTATACAGGTATAAATCCTTTTGAAACACTTTCAAAAATACCAGGCGTTATAGTTTACTATCCTTTGATAAAAAGAGAAAAAATTACTCCTTTGCCTGAGATTGATTTTAAAAATTATGAAGTTATAATTTTTACATCACAATTTGCTGTGGATGTTTTTACTGATTATTATGGAGTTCATATGGACAAAAAAGTTTATGCAATAGGTGAAAGAACAAAAGAAAAATTGATCGAACGAGGTTATAAAAGTATAATTTTGCCTCTGAAATATGATTCTTATGCACTTTATGACCTGCTTATGGCAAATGAATATGGAAAACCTATTTTGTACCCCTGTTCTAATAAAACTTCAAATTCTTTATTATCAATGGAAAATATTACACCACTGGTTGTCTACAGAACTGTTGAAACAAAACAAAAGCTGCTGGATTTAACTTTATTTGACGGAATATATTTTGCTTCTGTTAGCACGGTTAACGCTTTTATGAAAATGTATAAGGAAATTCCTTCACATTTTATTATATATGTCGGTGGAATAAAAACTTATGAAACACTTGTTTCATTTGGTTTAGAAAATAGAACAATAATTTTAGAAAAAAATATTCAATCAGAGGGATAAAATGCAGGGGGATAAAATGTTTAAAAGTTTTAGAGAAAGAAGAGTTGATAGAGCTACAAGGTTAAAGTATCAGGAAACATTTCTTTCAAAGGAAGATTTTGTTTTTCCATTATTTATTGTATCTGGAAGGAGAAGAAAGGAAAGTATTCAATCTATGAAAAACATTTATAGAATGAGTGTTGACCTTGCTATAGAAGAGGTAGAAAGCTTGAAGGAAAAAGGGCTAAAGTCCATTTTAATCTTTGGAGTACCAGATAAAAAGGGTGTGGAACTTGCCTATGATGATGAGGGAATTGTCCAGAATGCAGTAAGAGAGATAAAATCAGCTGTAAAAGACATTACTGTCATTACAGATGTTTGTCTTTGTTCATATAATCCTACAGGACATTGTCATGTTGGTGATAATGATAAAACCTGTGAAATACTTGCAAAGGTGGCATTATCACATGCAAGAGCTGGGGCAGATATTGTTGCACCATCAGATATGATGGATGGTAGAGTTTATTACATTCGTAAACTACTTGATGAAAATGGATTTTCTACGCCAATTCTTTCTTATGCAGCGAAGTTTGCTTCTAATCTTTATGGGCCATTTCGTGAAGCGGCTGATTCAACTCCTGCATACGGGGATAGAAAGAGTTATCAGATGAATTATGCAAATTCTTTCGAAGCACTTGAAGAAATAGAAGAAGATATAAAAGAAGGTGCTCTAATGGTAATGATAAAGCCAGCAATGAGCTATCTTGATGTTATTCATAAGGCAAAAGAAAAGTTTAAAGTTCCTTTATATGCTTACAATGTTTCCGGAGAATATGCAATGGTTAATTATCTAATTGACAGTGGACTTGCTAAAGAGGATTTGATTTATGAAATTCTTATTTGTATAAAAAGGGCTGGTGCCGATAAAATAGTAAGTTATTTTACACCATATATACTGGAGAAAATAGATGAGTACCAATCTATTTAATGAAGCAAAAAAATACATAGCTGGTGGAGTAAACTCCCCTGTAAGAAGTTTTAAAATGGTTGATTTACCACCTCTATTTGTAAGAAAAGCTAAGGGTAAATATATCTATACAGAAGACAACAGAAAGCTTACTGACTACTCTCTTTCCTGGGGAGCAATTATACTTGGGCATGATAACATTGTGGTAAAAAAAGCTGTAAAGAAAGCTATAGATAATGGATTAAACTTTGGGTTCTGTCATAAAGCTGAAACTACTCTTGCCAGGCTTATTCAAACTGCATTTCCATCAATGGAGCTGATGAGATTTGTAAATTCTGGCACAGAAGCTGTAATGAGTGCAATAAGAGTTGCAAGGGGTTTTACGAAAAGAAAGAAGATCCTAAAGTTTGATGGTTGTTACCATGGACATTCTGACTATCTTCTTGTAAAAAGTGGTTCAGGACTTTCGGAAATAAAACAAGCTTCATCCAGCGGTGTTCCAGAGGAAATGGTTTATAATACAATCTCCATTCCATTTAATAATATTGAAGCATTAAATGAAATTTTTACAAGGTATGGAAAAGAACTTGCATGCGTAATTATTGAACTTATACCTGCAAATATGGGGGTAATCTTACCGGATGATAAATTTATTGATACACTTTTAAAACTATGTAAAGAATATGAAGTTCTTTTGATTGCCGATGAAGTTATCACTGGCTTTAGGGTTGCTTTAGGTGGTGCCCAGGAAATTTTTGGGATAAAGCCAGACCTTACAGTTCTTGGTAAAATTATCGGTGGTGGATTGCCTGTGGGATGCTTTGGGGGAAGAAAAGAAATAATGGAATGTCTTGCTCCTTTGGGTGAAGTCTATCAGGCTGGAACGCTCTCCGGTAATCCAGTGGTAATGAATGCCGGAATTGCTGTTTTAAGCTATATACTTTCTCATAAGGAAATATACAAAAAAATGCGGGATTTGGTTTTCTATTTTTCAAGTGAATGGAAAAAACTTTCTATACCACTTAGGTTTAATGCTTTTTCTACAATTTTTGCTATCTTTTATACTCAAGATGAAGTGAGAAGTTATGAAGATGCAAAAAGACAGGATATAAATATGTTTAAAAAAATTTACATAAAACTACTGAAAGAGAAAATCCTTTTCCCACCTTCCTGTTATGAAGCATGTTTTTTATCAATCTTGCATAATGAAAAAGATATTGAAAGAGTTTTAGGTATTTTTTCTAAAAATTTTGCTTGACATGTTTTTGATGGATGGTTATAATGTAAAACATAAGGGGTATGTAAATGGAAATAGTAAAAATATCTTCAAAATATCAACTTGTTATCCCCGGTAAAATAAGGGAAAAAATGGGTATAAAACCCGGCGAACTATTAAAAGTTATTGTTTATAATGGAAGAATTGAGTTAATTCCATTAAAACCAATTCAAGAATTAAATGGTTTTCTTAAAGGCATTGATACACAAATAGATAGAAATGAGGACAGAATATGACACTTTTAGATTCCTCATGCTGGTTAGAGTATTTTGCCGGGAGTGAAAATTGCAAAGAATACAAAAAAGAAATAGAGAATATAAGCAATGTAATAATTCCTACCATTATAATTTACGAAGTATTTAAAAAGCTTCTTATGGAAACAACTGAGGATAATGCATTAATTGCAATTGCCCATATGGAATTGGGAAAAGTTATTGATATAGATTCTGAAATTGCAATTTCAGCTGCAAAATTCAGTGTCCATTATAAAATACCTATGGCTGATAGTATTATTTTAGCTGTTTCAAAGAAATTTTCCTCAAAATTTTACACCCACGATGAACACTTTAGTAATATTCCTGATGTAATTTATATTCCAAAAATCTAATTTAAAAATTTTTATTTTTTTATTGACTTTAAAATTTTTTAATATTAGAATATACTATAGGTAGGTATACTATATAAATCTTTAAGGAGGATTTTATGGCAAAGCAGAAATCAATTATTCTGGTGGAAGGGATGCATTGCTCGGCATTGGAATGAATCTACTTGGAATATTTTCATTCTCTTCTTTTGTTTCAAAGCTCTTTGCCGGGTTGTATGATAGAATTAATCCAAAAGGTAGAAAGTTAAGTCCTTTTGTAGTAGGTTTACTAAATGGCTTTATGCCATGTGGACCACTTCAGGGTATGCAACTGTATGCACTTAGTACCGGAAGCTTTATCATCGGTAGTCTATCTATGTTTTTCTTTGCTTTAGGTACATTTCCACTTATGTTTTTTCTCGGTGCATTAACTTCATTTTTGTCAAAGAAATTTGCCGGTAGTATGATGAAACTAAGTGGAATTATAGTTATATTTCTAAGTATAACGATGTTTTCAAATGGATTAACACTGACGGGTAATCCTCTTTTAAACAGAAATGAAAAGAATTTTAATGTTGCACAGCTAAAAGAAAATATTCAGATAATCACTACAGAAATTGAACCTAATAGATACCCACCGATAGTGGTTCAAAAAGGTGTTCCTGTAAGATGGATTATAAAGGCAAGAGAAGAAAACTTAAATAGCTGTAACAATGCAATTGTTATCCCAGCTTATAATATTGAAAAAAAACTACAGGTTGGTGAAAATATAATCGAATTTACTCCGACTAACGAGGGAAATATTTATTACTCTTGCTGGATGGGAATGATTTCGAGCACTATAAAGGTTGTAAAGGATATAAATCAGTCTTCTGTGATAACTGAAAGTGAAAACCCACAATTGGGTAAAAATCAAGGAAGTTGTTGTGCCGTGGGCAATAGTGGAAAATATGCCGGTGGCAAGTTACCTCTTGATAATATAGGTATTGCAAAAATTAAAGATGGGATCCAAGAAGTGATAATTGATGTAGATGAAAATGGATATACTCCTTCTGTAGTAGTTTTACAAAAGAATATTAATGCAAAAATAAAGTTTAATCCTAAAAGACTTACAAGCTGTAATTATATAGTCATCTTTCCAGAATACAGGGGAAAACTTGATTTAAGCATTGGTCAGTGGGAAACTCCGCTACTTGCTGTTTCAAAAGATTTTACTTTTACCTGTGGTATGAATATGCTTTTTGGGTATGCAAAGGTCGTGGATGATTTTAAAAGGATTGATATTGAAAAAATAAAAAAAGAGCTTGAAAATTATAGAAAGCAGACCACAGGCGGCTGCTGTGGTGGGTAAAAGTTTTTAAATATTTAGACTTATTAAATTAAGGGATTTTTCTTTATCTTAAAGAGGTTAAAAGGTAGAACTACTGGTTTTGAACTTGGTAATCCTGGTAAAGATAAAGAAAATACTTGTTGTCAGCCAGGGTAGTGATTTCAAAGAGAAGCTTGAAGTATCTAATAAATCTTTTTTGCAAATTCTTCATATTTAGTTTCTGTGCTAGAAAAAAACATTTCGGCAAAGATTAAAATTACATTTAAAAAGATAATACTGATTTTATAAGACGAAGCCTTTACAGAGAATAAATATTTTTTTTAATCTTTTTACTTGCACAAATAGATTAAAAAACGACACCTGACTTAAAAATGACTAATAATTAATCACAGCAGTGTTTATTTTTTGACTTTATGCCTGTCGGAAATGTTTTCTTATTTCTTTTTATTACAAGGAATTAAAGAAAAAATGATTAACTTGTAGTCTTGTGGCACTTTAATTGCATTATCCGCATTGTAAGGAGGTGTTGTATGAATCTTTTAGACACAATGTGGGTGTTGATTGCTGGATTGTTGGTGTTTTTTATGAATGCCGGTTTTGCTTTTGTAGAGTCCGGATTTGTTAGAACTAAGAATGTAGTAAATGTGCTTGCAAAGAACTTTATAGTTTTTGCATTATCCACATTTGCCTTCTGGACTATTGGGTACAGCGTCATGTTTTATGGAGGTTTTTCGGCGATTTTCTATAGTGCTGTTAACTCTCTTGTAGGTCCAGAAAACCATAAAATAAGCGAAATGGCGTTCTTCTTCTTTCAGCTTGCGTTTGCCGGTACTGCTGCAACTATTGTTTCTGGTGCGGTTGCTGAAAGAATTAAGTTTATGGCTTACATTGTATTTAGCCTGCTGCTTGTTGCGGTAATATATCCGATAGTAGGATATTTTCTTTGGGGTCCAGGTCCATTATCAAGAGCATCCTTTGGATTTATTGATTTTGCTGGCTCTACAGTCGTGCATTCAATTGGAGGATGGGCAGCCCTTGCCGGGGTGATTGTTCTGGGCCCAAGATTGGGTAAATATTCAGGAGGAAAAATAAATGCTATTCCGGGACATTCTATTCCCCTGGCTACGCTTGGAACTTTTATACTATGGCTCGGATGGTTTGGGTTTAATCCTGGCTCTGAGCTTGCATTTGATGAGGCGGTTCCTCTGATAGCAATGAATACAAACCTGGCAGCAATTGCTGCAATGCTTTCGGCTACTGCAGTTTCCTGGGTTAAATTTAAAAAGCCCGATTACTCTCTCATGATGAATGGGCTTCTTGCAGGGCTTGTAGCAATAACCGCCGGTTGTTATGATGTTACTCCCGTGGGAGCCTTTTTGATAGGGCTTATGGCTGGAGTTCTATTGATCTTTGGGGTTGGATTCTTTGATAGAATTGGCATTGATGATCCTGTTGGAGCAACCTCTGTTCATTTATTGAATGGGGTTTTTGGAACTCTAATGGTTGGCTTCTTTTCTGCAACAGATGGTATGAAAGGCTTATTCTACGGAGGGGGAACTGCACAAATAGTAAAACAGCTTACCGGCATAGGTTTTACAGCGCTTGTAGTTTTCCCAGCAAGCTTAATTATGCTGTAGGTGGATATGGAAGGGGGGAATTCTCTCCTTATTCAGATATTGATATTTTAATCATTCATTCAGAGAAAGCAAAAATAGAAAGTTTTGCCCATCATTTTTTAACCCTTCTATGGGATTGTAACTATAAAGTTTCATGTAGTACGAGAACAATTGCAAATATTCTAGAACACTCTAAGATAGATATTCAATTTATGACATCTCTCTTTGAGATAAGGTTTTTAGGAGGAGATAACAATCTATTCAGTGATATGAAAACTCTCCTCAGGAAAAACATTCCTTCTTTCAGGCAAAACTATTTAAATTTGCAAATGGAAGAAGTTTACAATTTGCTTAGAAATACGGGAGGAGAAATTTTATTAAAAGAACCTGATGTAAAGAATAACTACGGGGGTCTTAGGGGAGTTCATTTAATGGAATGGTTGAATTTTGCTTTTAAGTTTCAAAGTGGGTTCCCAGGATTGAAGTATGTTTTGCCTGCGGAATATTATGAAAGGGTATATGAGAGCTATGATTTTTTGCTTTATATACGAAACATGCTACATTTTATAAGTGGCAGAAAAAAAGATCGTCTCTTTATAGAGGATCAATTTTATGTTTCAGAAAAAATGGGGATAGAAGGCACAAAAGAAGAGAAGGCAAAAAGATTAATGAAGAAGTATTATGATAATTCACTAAGCATATTTCTAAATCTTCTTTATACAATTGAAAAATTTCATCTCTATTTTATAAAAGGACTTAAGGGCTTAAAGAAAAAAAAGAAGAGGGATTTTGTTATTTACGACAGACGCTTTTATGTTTTAGAAGACACTCCATTATCAGTGGAGGACGCTTTTAAGAAGATTTATCTCTGCTGTAAGTTTGGATACGATTTTACTTTCAGCCTTATTAACTATGCAAAAAAATGTTGTGAGAAGCTTAACGATGAAAACAGAAAATCTCGAGAGCTTTTTTATTATTTCAGAAAGATATTATCTCTAAAAAATTCCTTTCTTGCATTGAACATAATGAAGCTTTCAGATATTCTTTATGAATATATAAAACCTTTCAATGAAATAAAACATCTTGTAATATACAACCCTTATCATCGATTTACCGTTGATGAACATTCTCTTGAAGCAGTTAAAGCCCTTGAATATTTGTATTCCTTGAAAATTAATTCTACTAACAGATTAGAACTCTGGCACTTTATGCAGATTTTTAGTTACTACAAAAAGAATTTATGGTCTATAAAACTTGCCCTTCTCCTTCACGACATCGGTAAGGCATATGAAGGAGATCATTCCAAAAATAGTGTGGAGATGGCAGATGAGATTCTCTCAGTCTTACCGATCAAGCATATGATAAAAGATTTAATTCTTTTTTTAATTGATAATCATTTACTTCTGTCTAACATTTCGCGGAGAAGGAATATTTCGGATCATTACTTAATTCAGGATCTTGTTGAGCGCTTCATTATAACACCTTTCCCGGAAGAATATTTTGATGCGCTTTACATATTTACATTCTGCGATATGTATGCAACGGGTAATGGTAGTTTTAAGGGATATAATGCGGAATTGCTTACATTGCTTTATAAAAATATATTTTCATATTTATCAGGAAAATCTCTAAAGGCTTATTCAAGAGATTATGAAAATGAAATTATTAGAAGTTTTCCTGGAAAAGAGAGAAGAGAGATTATGGGATTTATAAAAGAAATGGGTGGCTCTTATCTTCTCCAGAATCAAAAAGAAGAAATTACAGAAGACTATAGAATAATAAAGAAAATTAGAGATGATGAATTGGCGACAAGGGTTAGAAGCTATAATGATTATTTCAGGGTTAAGATTTTTGGCGTAGATAGAAAAGGGCTTTTTGCTTTTTTCTGTGGAGTGCTTTTTTTAAATAGTGCTGATATAGTAAAGGCAGAGGTTAATACTTTTAATGGGATAGCAGTGGATGAATTTATAATCAGCAGAATCTTTGGGGTTGATTTTATGGAGCATATGCAGGAGGAACTAAGCCTCTGGGAGAGTGATCTGAAAACTCTTCTGGAAAGGTATAAATATAACTTGCAGGAGTTAGATGAAGAAATTGAAATTAAGAAAAAAAAAGTAAAGAAGCCTTTTCCGGATTTCTACAAAAAAACTGAGGTTAATTTCATAATGGAGGAAAATCTTCGATACAGAGTAGAGATAAAGGGTATGGATAGGCCGGCACTTCTCTATGATATCGCGAGTTTTCTAACTCAAAATGGATTTGAAATCCAGAGGGCACATATTGATACCCTTGGATGGTATGTGCATGATATTTTTGAGATAAGAAGTGCCACAGAAATGAATGATTTTGAATTAGAAGGAATTAAAAATAAGCTTATAAAGATATTGGTTTAAGGCAACAGTCATTCTGGATTTTGATAGTCATTTTCTTTCTTACAAGGCAAAAGCTGATTTCTGGGTTACTCCATAATTAGTAATTGGTAAAAGACTTTATTTATTTCATTTAAATAATTTTGAAGAAAGTAGTTGGAAGATTTATATCACTGGCAGTTCACTTTTTCCCATAAGGAATTTATCTATATTGTAAGCAGCTTTTCTTCCTTCTGAAATAGCCCAGACGACAAGGGATTGACCGCGATGCATATCACCGGCGCAAAAAACCTTATCCATGGAAGTTTTATAATTTGAATCAGTTTTTACATTTCCTCTTTCATCAAGCTCTAAATTTAAATCTTCAATCAGCCATTTATGTTCCGGATGAAGAAAGCCCAGCGCAAGTATGATTAAATCTGCCTCGATCAGGAATTGAGTTCCGGGAATTTCCTTCATTACAGGATTTCCTTTCGCATCTCTTTCGGAGAAATCCACACGAATACAGGTAACGCTTTTTACTTTTCCGTTTTCACCGTTAAAGCGTTTTGTAAGAATTGACCAGTATCTTTTACCACCTTCTTCATGACTTGAGGTTGTCTTAAGAATCATTGGATACTTGGGCCAGGGATACTGCTCGGTTCTACCTGCGGGCGGTTGTGGTAAAAGCTCTATCTGTACCACGCAGTTAGCCCCCTGCCGATGTGCTACTCCCACACAATCTGAACCTGTGTCACCTCCACCGATAACAAGAACCTTCTTATTCTTTGCGTCGATTAGCTCCTCAGCCGAAAAAGATCTTTCACCGGATATTCTCATATTGGATTGAATTAGATAATCCATCGCAAAATGAATTCCATTAAGCTCCCGTCCTTCTATTTTCAGATCTCGCGGAACTCTTGAGCCTCCTGTAAGACATATTGCATCAAAATCTTTCAGGAGTTTTTTAGCTGGATAATCTACTCCCACATTTATTCCTGTTTTAAATTCTATTCCTTCCTCTTTAAGAAGAGTTAATCGCCTATCAAGAATCCACTTTTCAAGCTTAAAATCTGGAACTCCGTAACGAAGAATGCCACCAGGTTTATTAAACTTTTCAAAAACTGTTACATAATGTCCGGCCTTATTTAACTGGTCAGCACAGGCAAGCCCTGCGGGTCCTGATCCAATAATAGCTACTTTTTTCCCTGTCCTTTGCTTTGGTGGATTTGCCTTTATGTAATTTGTTTGAAAGGCATGCTCAATAATGGAGAGTTCATTTTCCCGGATTGTAACTGGATCATCGTTTATACCGAGTACACAGGAATATTCACAGGGAGCAGGACAAAGCCTTCCGGTTATCTCCGGTAAATTATTTGTAGCCTGAAGAAGGTCAAAAGCCTTTTCCCATTGACCCTTGTATAGCAGATCGTTCCATTCAGGAATATAATTCCCAACAGGGCATCCATAATGACAGAAGGGAGTTCCACAGTCCATGCATCTGGAAGCCTGGGTTTTTGAAATTTCCTCAGGTCTTAGTATTGTTACATCCTGAAAGTCCAGAATCCTTTCACAGACGGGTCGGTATTCTGTCTTTTTTCTTTTTATTTTTAAAAATCCATGAGGGTCACCCATCATAGACCTCCATTAATTTCATATTTTCCTGCAGTCGTTTCATCTCAAGGATCTTCTTGTATTCATAAGGTAAAACTTTAATGAATTTCTTTTTTTCTGTCTCAAAATTATCCATAATAAACTCTGCAATTGTACTTCCTGTATTCAAATGATGGTTGCGCAGCAGGTTATGAATTACTGCCTCATCATCACTATCTATTTCAGAAAGTTCAACCATTTCTTTATTGCATTTTTTTTCAAAGTCTCCATCAACATCATAAACATAGGCAATACCACCCGACATTCCTGCGGCAAAATTTCTTCCCGTTTTTCCGATTACTACAACACGTCCACCCGTCATATATTCACACCCGTGGTCACCAACCCCTTCAACAACGGCGTTAAGTCCAGAATTTCTTATACAAAATCTTTCCCCTGCCATGCCCCTTATGTATGCTTCACCACTGATAGCTCCATAGAATGTTGTATTGCCAATTATGATGTTTTCCTCCGGCTTGAAGTTTGCTCTTTTATCAGGGTAAATTATTATTTTACCACCAGATATCCCTTTGCCAACATAATCGTTAGCCATTCCCTCAAGTTCTATAGTAATTCCTTTTGCAAGCCATGCCCCAAAGCTCTGTCCTGCGACACCTTTAAACTTTATATGTATTGTGTCTTCAGGGAGTCCACTTTCTCCGAATCTTTTACAAACCTCTCCCGAGAGCATAGCACCAACTGCCCTGTCTGTATTTTTTATAGACATATCTATATGAACCGCTTCCTCTCTATCCAGTGCAGGTTTCGCCTTCAGAATGAGCTCCTTATCCATAACATTATCTATGTCATGGTGTTGCTTTTTAGTACAATATACTTCTACATCCTGTGGCACAGAGGGTTTATATAAAATCCTGCTAAAATCAATATCTTTAGTTTTCCACTCAAGAATATCCTGATTAACTTCAAGAAGATCTGTTCTACCTATCATCTCTTCGATTTTTCTAAAACCGAGGGATGCCATAATTTCTCTTAAATCTTCTGCAACAAACTTAAAGTAATTCACAAGGTAATCAACCTTACCTCTAAACCTCTTTTCAAGAATAGTATCCTGCGTTGCGATTCCAACCGAACAATTATTAAGGTTACAGTGTCGGAGCATAACACAGCCAAGCACAATAAGTGCCACTGTTGCAAAGCCATATTCTTCAGCTCCCAACATGGCAGCTATTGCTATATCCCTTCCTGTACGAAGCTGACCATCTGTTTGTAACCTTACACGGCTTCTTAAATTGTTCAGCACAAGAGTCTGGTGTGTTTCTGAAAGCCCGAGTTCCCATGGGAGTCCTGCATGTTTTATTGAACTTATAGGCGATGCTCCTGTACCACCATCACCTCCGGAAATCAATATCATATCTGCATGTCCTTTTGCAACCCCTGCGGCAACAGTGCCGACTCCTATTTCAGAAACCAGCTTCACACTTATCCTTGCATTCGGGTTTACATTTTTTAAATCAAATATAAGCTGTGCAAGATCCTCAATGGAGTAAATATCGTGATGTGGGGGTGGAGATATAAGAGTTACACCAGGGGTGGTATATCTGGTTTTTGCGATGATTGTGCTGACTTTATGTCCCGGAAGCTGCCCACCTTCACCTGGTTTTGCCCCCTGTGCTATCTTTATTTGCAATTCATCAGCATTGGCAAGATAATTTGTAGTTACACCAAATCTTCCAGAAGCCACCTGTTTTATAGCACTTCTTGCTGAATAGCCACTTGAGAGTGGAAAAAATCTAGCAGGATCCTCTCCACCTTCACCCGTATTGGATTTACCACCAAGTCTATTCATAGCAATAGCTATTGTCTCATGCGCTTCCCTGCTTATTGAACCAAAACTCATCGCACCGGTAGCAAATCTTTTTACAATAGATGAAACAGGCTCCACTTCGGATAAAGGTATAGATTTAGTTGGTTTAAACTTAATAAGGCTACGAAGTGTGGTGGGGTTTTTTGATTGGTCATTTATAAGGGCTGCAAATTGTTTGTATTTATCATAGTCTGTGGTTCGGACGGCATCCTGAAGGGTGGAAATGGTATCTGGATTCCATAAGTGGAACTCACCGTCTCTCTTCCACTGATAAAATCCTCCGGTTTCAAGATATGGTTTTACAAATTCCACCCTCTCAGGATATGCAGTTTTATGTCTTAGCAGAGTTTCTTTTTCGATTGTTTCAAAAGTTGCCCCACCGATTCTTGAAACAGTGCCGGTAAAGCATCTGTCAATTACTTCTTCGGATAAGCCCAGAGCTTCAAAAATCTGGGCACCGCGGTAACTCTGTAGTGTAGAGATTCCCATCTTGGACAAAATCTTTTTAATGCCCTTTTCTATAGATTTTATATAGTTTTCTATGGCTAAATTGTAAGGAATATTAATATCTTTTTCCCTTATCATCATTTCGATGGCTTCAAAGGCAAGATATGGATTTATAGCGCCAACCCCAAAAGCAAGCAACTCTGCAAAGTGATTTACTTCCCTCGGTTCTCCGCTTTCTGTGATAATAGCAATCTGGGAACGCATTCCCTTTCTAACAAGATGCTGATGAATAGCACCGACTGTAAGCAAAGACGGAATTGGCGCCTTTTCCCGGCATACACCACGATCACTTAAGACAATAAAGGTATAACCATCCCTGATAGCACTTTCCGTCTCTTCACATATTCTATCCAGAGCTTTTATCATTTCGTTTTCTTCTTTTGCATTAAACAGAGAGGAAATTTTTTTTGCTTTATAACCTTCTTTACTTATAGACATAATATCAACCAGCTCTTCGTTGCTCAGGATTGGGCCTTTTATGCAGAGTCTCTGGCAATGTTCTTCGACTTCTTCAAGTATGTTTTTTCGTGCACCCATATAGCTTACTGTGCTCATTACCAGCTCTTCTCTTATAGGATCTATGGGAGGGTTTGTTACTTGTGCAAACAATTGTTTGAAATAGTTGAAAAGCAACTGTGGTTTTTTGGATAATATCGCATGGGGGGTATCATTGCCCATTGCTCCAACCGGTTCCTGCCCTGTTTCAGCCATGGGTTTAATAATAACCTTTAAATCCTCTCTTGTATAACCGAAGGCTTTTAAGTTGTTTAAAACATCTTCGGTTTTTTCTGGAACTTTTCTTTTTTCTGGATTAATAACTGAAGAAGGTAAGTTATCCAGATATAACATATGTTTTTTTATCCATTTTCCGTATGGCTTTTGTGATGATAGATTTTCTTTAATTTCTTCATCGCTTATTATTCTACCCTCAGAGGTATCGATAAAGAACATTTTACCTGGTTCAAGCCTTCCACTTTTAATTATGTTCTCCGGTTTGATGTCCAGAACACCAACCTCGGAAGCCATAACCACGGTATCATCACGACTTATTATATATCTTGATGGTCTTAATCCATTTCTATCCAGTACTGCTCCAATCTGTCTTCCATCTGTAAATGCTACTGCAGCAGGGCCATCCCAGGGCTCCATCAAGCAGCTATGATACTTAAAGTAGTCGATAATTTTTTTATCCAGAAAATCATTGTGTTCCCATGCGGGGGGAATAAGCATTGTCATTGCATGTTGCAGAGATCTTCCTGCAAGATATAATAACTCAAGAACATTATCCAGAGAGGCAGAATCGCTTCCTCCGGGTACTATTGCTGGAAATATGTTTTTTAAATCATCTCCGAGCAAATTGCTTTTAAGCAAACCTTCTTTAGCCCTCATCCAGTTAATATTGCCTCTTAAGGTATTGATTTCACCATTATGTGCAAGATATCTGAAGGGCTGGGCAAGATCCCATGTCGGGAATGTGTTTGTGCTGTAACGGGAATGCACCATGCATATGGAGCTTTTTATGAGAGAATCCTGAAGATCAATAAAGTATTCAGACAATTGGGATGGCATTAAGAGTCCCTTGTAGCTGATGGTTTTACAGGACAGATTTGTAATATAAAAAAATGTCTTTTGTTTTAATGGAAGGCTTCGTATTTTATTTTCCACAAGCTTTCGAGTTATGTAGAGCTTCCGTTCAAAGTCAAGCTCATCATTGTCAATCACTCTTTCTTTTTTTATAAAAATCTGTTCAATTACAGGTTCTGTTTGTCGGGCTATGCTTCCAATCACATTATTATTAACCGGAACAGCCCGCCATCCAAGCAGATTCATTCCATTTTCTATTATTGCTTTTTCTAAAATGGCTTTGCATACTTTTCTTTCTTCGCTATCCTGAGGAAGGAATACCAGACCTGTTGCATAAGAGCCTTGCTCCGGAAGATCTATCTTTTCCCTTTCACAGACTGCCTTCAAAAATTCATGCGGGATTTGTATTAAAATACCCGCACCATCGCCTGTTTTTGGATCTGCTCCTGTTGCGCCTCTATGGGCAAGGCGTCTTAAAACCTCCAGGCCATTTTTTACTATTTTATTTGATTTCTCTCCTTTTATATTGCAAACAAATCCTACTCCACAGGAATCATGCTCAAATGAAGCATCATAAAGTCCCTGGTTTACCATATATAAAATCTCCTTACATTTTTCAAAATCAGTACTTTCATTTGTAGCCGCCATTTCTACTGCTTAAATATAAGCTTTCCATAATAGCATAAAAGCAATAATAGTGCCACCATATTAAAAAAAGAATCTGGATTATATTTACATATCCAATAATAAGATAAAATGTTTTTGCCAGAAGAGCAGGTGGAAGTTTATGAATAAATATTAATCAAATTATTATTTATGAACAATAATTAGGCATTTTTGGAAATTTAAGTAAAACCAGCGTCATTGCAGGACAAAAGTTCTCTAAATGCAGAAGATTGTGTGCAAAGCGGGTGCACCGGCATGCAGGATAAGGCAAGTATTTTTTGACGTTATTGACTTCTTCTAATCTCTGTATTAAAATGTAATACAGAATAAAAGGAGCTTTGTATGAGACAGGTAATGACATTTAGTATTAATCCGGATATTAAGAAAAAATTAGAATTACTATCAAAAAGAAAGCATTTAAACAAGAGCGAAATAATAAATAAAGCTCTTATCAGATATTTACTTCATGATGAGTTTTATAGTCTTCGCAATAAATTAGTGCCTTATGCAGAAAAAGCGGGATATTATACCAATGAAGATATTTACAATGATAAAGGGCTTTCATGAAGGTTATAATTGATACAAATGTAATACTGTCATCATTTTTGACAGAAGGACTTGCTAAAAAAGTATTTGATTTATGTATTGATAATGATGATATTTATTTATCAAAATGGATTCTTAATGAAGTGAGAGAGAGACTTAAAAATAAATTTAAAGTACCAGAAGTGGAAATTAACCGATTGATAGTGTTTCTTAAACATATAGGTAAAGTCATTGAACCGAGTGGAGAACTATATAAAAATAGCAGAGATACAAGGGATAATCCAATTTTATTACTGGCAGATTATGTTAAAGCCAATATTATTCTTACAGGTGATAAAGATTTATTAGAATTAGTGCATTACAAAAAAACAAAAATTATGAATCCAAGGAAGTATTACGAATTGTATGGGCATGCAGGATAAGGCTTTGTTTAAACAGCTAATTTGACTTAATGAAATGGAATTATTAAAATTTAACCGGATTGAACACGGTTTAAAAAAAGTAGCACTGGCTGCGCCAGTGCTACAGTACAAAAAATCCCGCTGTGGAGGGTAGAGGGTCATTGTCATCATCTTTCCTTTCCTCAGGTCTTGCTCAAGGGAAGAGCACGGAAAATCTACCCTCGCACATTCGGCCTCCTGCCTCATGTGCTCGGGGCGAAATGCATCCTGCATTTCTTGGCGTAAAGGTGGGTAGGATTTTCCTGTGGGTGCAATCGCAAGCCATTCGACGGAAAGATGATGACAATGACCATAGCGGGTATAGACCACAGCGGGTATTATGTAGGTAGAGGAAATAAAAAAAAGAAAAAAACCGACACCGCGATCCGGTTATAGTAATTTGTGTTTAGAGGAAGCATTGATTATAGATAAAGTGTGTTAACCGCTATTAAAGAAAGGAGAAGTTTACCACGCCGTAAAGGACTACGGCGGGGCTTTTGAATCAGCACAGGATGTGATGATGAAAAAGCCATACAGCAGAGAAGGAAGGTGGAAATAAAGTATTGAGGTTAGCACCATTGGTATAGAGGAAGAATCGGCCGATAAAGCGGTGTCGGCGATTCTTTCTTTGCTTACTTTCTTTCTCATCGCTGAGAAAGAAAGTAAGAAGGTTTTCCCTTGACCTTGCTCGGGGCGAAAT
>Ga0315298_1001155_pt1 | contig 49647 bp, 52 predicted proteins | sample WHS_1_MG_FD_203077 | JGI IMG/M metagenome (GOLD analysis project Ga0315298, IMG submission 203077) | Extremophilic microbial mat communities from Washburn Hot Springs, YNP, Wyoming, USA - WHS_1_MG | ecosystem: Environmental > Aquatic > Thermal springs > Hot (42-90C) | place: USA: Wyoming...
GAAGCCTACGCGAGACTTGGGAGGGGTAAGGACCACGCGAAATGGCAGCCTGTCTCCACATGCGCCTACAAATACCTTCCAAAAATAACGGTCAACGCTGAAAACTGCGATGCCTGCGGAAAATGTGTTGAAATATGCCCTAGAAAAGTTCTCGTAAAGAGGAGTGGAAAAATAGAAGTCCGCGACTTATTTGCTTGCACCTTATGCCAAGACTGTGTGGATGTTTGTCCCAAAAAACCTTCAGCCATAGAGGTTTATTGGGAGAAGAACGCCTTCATATTCAGCCTAGAATCCACAGGAGCCCTTCCACCAGAGAGAATAATGGTTGAAGCCGTCAAGGTTTTGAAGAAGCAGCTGAAAGAGGTCATGTCTCAAATTGAGGTGCAAAAGCTTGAGGGAAACTAGGACAACGAACCCGGAGCTTTTGGAGCTTATTCGCTTTTTAAGAAAACAAAGCCGCGAAAACAAAGCGAAAATATGGAAAGCTGTAGCGGAGAAACTAGCAGCCTCGAGAAGAAGACGGGCAGCAGTTAACGTAAGTCGCATAAACCGTTACACAAGCAAAAACGACACTGTTGTAGTTCCCGGAAAAGTCTTGGGTGCTGGTGAGTTAAACCACCCTGTAACCGTGGCCGCCTTCGCCTTTTCAGAAACCGCTAAACAAAAGATAAAGAAGGCTCGGGGGAAATGTTTGACAATACCAGAGCTTGTTAAGAAAAACCCCAAAGGCTCAAATGTTAAGATTATAGGGTGAAAACCATGGAAGACCTTAGAGATTACACAGTGATAAATGCTGAGGGTCTCATTCTAGGAAGGATGGCCAGCATAATAGCAAAACGCCTATTGAAAGGCGAAAAAATAGCTATAGTAAATGCTGAAAAAGCCGTGGTCTCCGGCAAAAGGAAAAGCAAAGTGGCTGAAGTGAAAGAGTTTCTAGAGGTAGGCCACCCTTGGAAAGGCCCCTTTCACTACAGAAGACCCGACAGGATCTTAAGAAAAGCCATTAGAGGAATGCTTCCTTACAAGCAGCCAAAGGGGAAACAAGCCTTCAAAAGGCTTAGGGTTTTCATAGGCGTTCCAGACGAGCTCAAAGATGCAAAAATGGAAACCATAAAGGAAGCTCAAGCCAAAAAGTTAACATGTCCCTACTTCACTCTTGGAGAGCTTGCGAGGGAGATAGGTTGGAGCGGAGGATAACATGCCAGCGCCAAAAAAGGTTTTAGTTATCAGTGGTAAAAGGAAAACAGCCATAGCGAGAGCCGTTGTTAGGCCGGGAATAGGCAGAATAAGGATCAACCGCATACCACTGGAAATATTTGAGCCAGAAGTTGCACGCCAAAAGATAATGGAGCCGCTTATAATGGCTGGAGACGAAGTCTGGAAACAGCTGGACATAGACGTGAAAGTTTGGGGAGGAGGCTACATGGGGCAAGCTGAGGCCGCCAGGATGGCCATAGCAAACGCCCTTCTAAAATGGACAAAAAGCACACAGTTACGCACGAAGTTTGTAGAGTACGACAGGACCATGGTTGTCGGTGATCCGAGGAGGAAGGAGCCTAAGAAGTTTGGAGGGCCTGGAGCAAGGGCTAGAGACCAGAAAAGCTACAGGTAGAAGGAGGATTACGTATGATTATACCCGTAAGATGTTTCACCTGCGGCAAGCTAATTGGCGATAAATGGGAAGAGTTTGCCAGAAGAGTTAAAACGGGCGAAGACCCAGGTGACGTGCTTGACAATTTAGGAATTAAAAGGTACTGCTGCCGCCGCATGCTTCTCTCCCACGTTGAAATCATAGATGAGGTTCTACGCTATTACGAAGAGGCTGAAAAAAGGAAGGAGGCTAGGAGCTACTATTTCCAGCAGTAGCGTGGAGAATTGGATATGTCTACGGTTATTGAGGATGTTATTGCAAGAAAAGTTTTCAACAGCCGCGGAGAAGAAACAATAGAGGTTGATGTGATAACAACTTCAGGTTTTGGAAGAGCCTCCGCCCCCGAGGGAAAAAGCCGAGGAAAAGCAGAAGTTACATATTACCCGAAAGGTGGAGTGGACGAGGCTGTAAGGAAAGTTGAAGAGCTAATAGCCCCGGAACTTGTTGGGTTGAACGCTGACTTCCAAGAGGAAATAGACAGAACACTCCACGAGATAGACAACACTAAGGACTTTAGGATTATAGGTGGAAACACAGCCTTCGCAGTTTCGTTGGCAAACGCCGAAGCCGCTGCAAACTCATACGGCCTGCCCCTATTCCAGTACTTAGGCGGCTACACAGCCCGTGAGCTACCATACCCGCTCGGGAACGTCATAAGTGGGGGAAGGCACACCAGCGGCAAAACACCAGATATCCAAGAGTTTCTAGTGCTACCTATAGGAGCGGAATCCTTCCTAGAAGCTGCCGGGGCAAACGTGAAGGTCCACAAAAAGGTTGGAGAACTGCTGGAGAAGAGGGATAAGCTGTTTAATCATGGAAGAAGTGACGAAGGCGCGTGGACGGCAAACATCACAAACCTTGAAGCATTAGAAATTCTTGCAAAGGCCTGCGAAGAGGTTAGTAGAGAAGTAAACTTCAAATGTCTTCCGGGTATTGACTTGGCGGCATCAACATTATGGAACAACAAAACCAAGAAATACGTTTATGGAAGAGAAGGGAAAAAGCTGGACCCAGGGGAACAGTTGGAGTTCATTATACAGCTTGTTGAGAAATACGATCTAGCCTACGTGGAAGACCCCTTCCACGACGAAGACTATGAAAGCTTCGCAGAGTTAACTAAAAGACTGAAGAACTGCATTGTTTGCGGAGACGACCTTTTCGCCACAAACGTTGAAAGGTTAACCCATGGAATAAGGGTACAAGCAGCTAATGCCGTCATAATAAAGGTGAACCAGGTTGGCACGCTTACGGATGCCTTGGAAACCATTGAAACCGCCAGAAGAGCCGGATACATTCCAGTAGTATCCCACCGCTCTGGGGATACATGCGACTGGCACATAGCCCACCTGGCCGTAGCCTTCAAATGCCCAATCATAAAAACCGGAGTGGTGGGAGGGGCTAGGATAGCAAAGATAAACGAGCTGATAAGAGTGGAAGAGTTTTTAGGGGACAGAGTTAAAATGGCTGAAATTCAAAATGCTGTGAAATAGTGGAGATGAAAGTTTGAGCGAAGAATTCAAAAAAGAAAAAGTTGAGGAAGAAACGGGAGTAAGCGCTGAAGAAGAACTACTACTACCACGAGACGTGCTACTGTCAGCTGGAATACACATAGGGACCAGAATGAAAACAAAGGACATGGAACAATTCATTTACCGCGTCAGACCCGACGGGCTTTTCGTACTTGACATTAAGAAGACGGATGAACGCATAAGGATTGCAGCCAAGTTTTTGGCAAGATTTGAACCTTCTAGAGTGGCGGCGGCAGCTACGAGACTTTATGCCCAAGAGCCCGTTAGAAAGTTCTGTGAACTTACGGGAGCTATACCGGTTGTGGGGCGCTTTATTCCCGGATTGCTGTCTAACCCTCTCTATCCAAGCCGCATTGAGCCAGACGTGATAGTGGTATCCGACCCGAGAGCCGACTCTCAAGCATTGAAGGAAGCCGCATCAGTAGGCATTCCAGTGGTGGCTTTGTGCAGCACTGACAACGATTTTTCCGGGGTAGACCTCGTTATCCCAACAAACAACAAGGGGAGAAGGGCTCTAGCTGTCATATACTGGCTTCTAGCTAGGCAAGTGCTTCGAGAAAGGGGAGAACTTCCTCCAGACAAAGATCCGCCCCTAACAATTGAGGACTTTGAGGCTAAAATCTCCAAGGAAGAGGAGGAAAGCTAGCGTAGATGGCGAAAGTTAGGCATCCATGCCAAGCTGGAGCCTTCTACGCTGGAACAGCCGAAGCCTTGAAAAGGCAAATTGAAAAGTGCTTTCTCCATGAGCTTGGACCCGGCAAAATTCCATCAGTCGCTGAGGCAGGGCCTAGGCGGATAATTGGGCTTGTTAGTCCCCATGCGGGGTACATATATTCCGGGCCAGTTGCAGCTCACGCATATTACAGTTTGGCGTTGGATGGAAGACCGGAAACCGTAGTTATTTTTGGTCCAAATCACACAGGGTATGGAAGCGCCTTAGCCATAATGAACGAGGGTGTTTGGCGCACACCTTTGGGAGACGTCGAAGTTGACAGTGAAACGGCGGGCCAGATCGTTAAGGAATCCCGCATAATCGACGTCGATGACGTCGCCCACCGTTACGAGCACTCAATTGAGGTTCAGCTTCCATTTCTACAGTACCTCTTCGGCTCAAAGTTTAAAATTGTGCCCATCTGCTTTCTAATGCAGGATTTACGTTCATCTGTGGAAGTGGGGCAAGCCACAGCCAAGGTTTTGGCTGAGAAGAACGCCGTAATTATAGCTTCCTCAGACATGACTCATTACGAGCCTCATAGGGTGGCGGAGAGGAAGGACAAGACAGCCCTTCAAGCCGTTTTAGAAATGGATGAAGTGAAGTTTTATTCTACTATCGAAGAACATCAAGTTTCTGCATGTGGCTACGGTCCAATAGTCGCCCTCATCACCGCCGTTAAGGCTTTGGGGGCAAAAGAGGCAAAATTATTATGCTACAAGACTAGTGGAGATGTTAGTGGCGACTACTCAGCTGTTGTTGGATACGCCGCCGTACAATTTACAAAATAGTGGGTTGGAATGGGGGTAGTTGTTGCTTCAGCTCCCGCCAAAGTGATTCTTTTCGGAGAGCACTTCGTCGTTTACGGCGAACCAGCCATTGTTTTGGCCATAGATAAAAGAGTCTACGCCAAGGTGGAAACTCGCCAAGACAAAAAACTGTTCATACGGTCACAAAACCTTGGTTTGTCAGCCCTCTTTGAAAACGGAGACATTAAAGTTGAAAAAGGCGACCCGAAAGAGGCAAAAATAAAGCTTGAACCAATCAAATGCGCCGTGGAAAAGGTTTGGGAAAAAGCAGGAGAAAAAGTCGGCTTAAACATTGAAGTCAATTCAACAGTGCCCGTTGCAGCTGGACTTGGTTCATCGGCGGCTGTAGCTTCCGCCGTGGCTGCAGCTGTTGGCACAGCGTTAGCCGTCAAAATGTCTAAGGAAGACATTTTCCGTATAGCCTTCGAAGCCGAGAAAATTATACATGGTACACCCTCCGGAGTGGACCCGGCGATATCGACTTTTGGAGGGACCATGCTCTTCCAACTTGACACAGGCTTCAAGCCGCTTGAAGTCAGAGCGAACATTCCGCTTGTCGTTGGCAACACCGGTATTGAAAGATCAACTCGCGTTCAAGTTGCGAAGGTTCGCGAGTTAAGGGATAAATATCCACAGATCGTTGAGCCCATGATGCGGACGGCTAGGGAGATAGTACTCCAAGCTGTGGACGCATTGAAGAAAGGCGACCTCCAAACCCTCGGAGAGCTGATGAACATAAACCACGCGTTGCTGTATGGCTTGGGGGTTTCAGACGAATCCCTTGAATGGCTAATAAACGCTGCCCGTAAGGCAGGAGCATTAGGTGCGAAACTAACAGGCGCCGGAGGCGGCGGATGCATGATAGCCCTCGCATCTAGGGAAAAACTTGAAAAAGTTTTGGAGGCTGTTCAGAGGGCTGGAGCCAGCGCCTTTTTAGCTAGAAAAACAGATGAGGGTGTTAAAGTTGAAACATGTTAGACCAACCATTTTGAAGATAGGCGGCTCCGTTATAACCGACAAAAGCAAGGAAATGGGCGTACGCATGGATACAATAAGCCGCCTAGCCGACGAAATCCTCGAAGCCCAGCCGAAAAACCTGATCATAGTGCACGGTGGAGGAAGCTTTGGCCATCCTGTGGCGCAAAAATACGCGATAAAAGAGGGGTTTAAGGATCCAGCACAAGTAATAGGATTTGCTGAAACCCACCACATTATGACCGTGCTTAATGGGCTTTTCATGGACGCCTTGATATGGCGGGGCATACCTGCCATAGGCATGGCTCCAGCTTCCTGCATGTTAACCAAAAATGGCAGAATAGCATGTTTTGAAGAAGGATTGCTGAAAAGACTTTTAGAGATGGGTTTTATCCCAGTCCTCTATGGCGATGCAGTTCTCGACACAGAACTGGGCTTCACCATATTATCTGGAGACCAAATAACAGCCTTTCTGGCTTTAAAATTCAGGGCAGAGAAAATCGTTATAGGCGTAGACGTAGATGGCCTTTACGATGCGGATCCAAAGACCAACCTAGGGGCAAAGATGTTTGAATATTTAAGGTTAAACGAGCTTATGGAGATTCGAAGGAAACTTGGCGGCTCAAGCGCATGCGACGTGACAGGCGGCATGTCAAACAAAATCGCCGAGCTGATACCCGCTATAGAGCAAGGAATACCCGTTTTGATCGTGAACGCCTCTAAACCAAAATACATTTACAAAGCCCTTAAAGGAGAAAAAGTGAAAGGCACCCTCATAGAGAAGGAGTGATCGTTGGCTGAAAAAACAAGAAAGCGGAAGGCAGATCACATTCGAATAGCAACAACCTACAACGTTCAGGCGAGAAAAAACACCACAGGATTCGAAGACATTCACTTCGTCCACAAAGCCTTACCGGAAATCGACAAGGAAAAAATAGACTTAGCAACAAATGTTTTCAATCATAGATTTTCAGCGCCTATCATGGTGAGTGCTCTAACAGGCGGAACAAGTGAAGCGGAAAAAATCAATGCGGTTATAGCCACCGTTGTGGAGGAACTAGGACTTGGGATGGGCGTCGGAAGTCAAAGGGCTGCTTTAGAGGATAGGCGCCTTGAGAAAACCTTCGCAGTCGTTAGGAAAAAGGCTCCAACAGCTTTCCTAGTGGCGAACATAGGCGGAGTTCAGCTTGTCAGGGGATATGGCATAAAAGAAGTTCAGAAAGCCATTGAAATGATCGATGCGGATGCCATAGCCATACACTTAAACCCACTTCAAGAAGCCATCCAGCCAGAAGGCGAAACAAGTTTCCAAGGGGTCCTTGATAGGATAAGTGAAATCACCAGTGAAATCAATAAGCCAGTAATAGTGAAGGAAACAGGAGCTGGAATAGCTGCTGAAGAGGCTAGAAAACTGGAGGCCGCCGGCGTCAGCGGGATAGATGTGAGTGGTGCTGGCGGCACAAGCTTTGCCGCGGTGGAGTTTTTCCGTGCTAAGGGCGAAAAAAACTTCCACCGCCGAAGGTTAGGCGACATTTTCTGGGATTGGGGGATCCCCACAGCCATAAGCCTCGTAGAAGTCGTTCAAACAGTCAAAGTTCCAGTAATAGCTTCTGGAGGTATACGCAGCGGGTTGGACGCGGCTAAAGCTTTGGCCCTTGGTGCAAGCCTAGCAAGTCTAGCTCAGCCAGTTTTACAAGCCGCCGTGGAGGGGGGTTTGAGAAACACGAGGAAGATGCTAACTATGCTTATTGAAGAGTTGAAGAATGCCATGTTTTTGGTGGGTGTCGAGAAGCCCCAGCAACTACAAAGGATATCCCTAGTTATAACTGGGAAAACCGCAGAATGGCTAAGGCTCAGAGGGTTTGACGTTGAATATTACGCTAGAAGGGGGAACTTAAATGAGCATTGAGAAACTTTTGGAAGAGAAAGCCCAGCTCATAAATAAAGCTATAGAAAAGTATATTCCAAGAATTTTCAATGAAAACGCCCTCATCTTCAGGATTAACCCGCCAAGATACTCCCACAACGCTGAAGCCTTAAACAAGGCGCTGGCTGAACCAATCTGGGAGTTCCTTGACCGGGGAGGGAAGCGTTGGCGTCCAACGCTTTTTCTGCTCATATGCGAAGCTTTGGGCAAAAACCCGGAAAATTACGTTGACTACGCCATAATCCCAGAGGTCGTCCACAATGGAACCTTGATGATAGATGATATTGAAGATTCCTCTGAATATCGAAGGGGAAAACCATGCACCTACAGAATTTACGGGATTGACGTCGCCATTAATGCCGGAAATACCATGTACTATTTACCGCTTCTGCCCTTGATGGAAAACCGGGAAAAACTTGGTGTGGAGAAACTGGTGAGAATATATGAAATTTACGTTCAAGAAATGATAAACCTCAGCCTTGGACAAGCAATGGATATAGCGTGGCATAAAGGCTTAGCCAACGCCGACCAAATAAATGAAGAAGACTACCTTCAAATGTGCGCCTACAAAACCGGCACCTTGGCGAGGATGGCGGCTAAAATGGCCGCAGTTTTGGCTGGTGCCGACGAAAATCTCGTTGAAAAACTTGGAACCTTTGCGGAAAGCATAGGCGTAGCCTTCCAAATTCAAGACGACATATTAGACTTAATAGGACAAGAGTTTGCGGAAATGAAAGGAGGCAGGGGGCAAGACATAACCGAGGGAAAACGCACTTTAATTGTTATCCACACTTTGAAAGTTGCAAGCAACAATGATCGGAAAAGGCTGATCGAAATCTTAAGGATGCACACCTCAGATCAAAGGCTTAGGGATGAGGCAATAGCCATCATGCAAAAATATGGTTCAATAGATTATGCTAAAAACTTCGCGAGAAAAATTGTTGAAGAAAGCTGGAAGGAAGTGGAAAGGCTTCTTCCACCCTCAGACGCAAAGGAAAAGTTAAACGCCTTCGCCAAATTCCTCATTGAAAGAAAAATATAGGATAGGAAGAGAGAGCCAAACTTGACGGAACTTTCCAAAGAATTAGAGGAGCTAATCCGTAAATTCGCTTTACTAAACGCCATAAAACACGACGGAAAGGCCCAAACAGGATCCGTCATAGGCAAGGTTTTAGCCGAAAAACCAGAGCTGCGAACGAAAGTGAAGGAGATAACAGCTCTAGTAAATAAGATAGTTGATGAAGTTAACAATATCCCATTAAACGAACAGAAACGCCTAGTTGAAGAGAACTGGCCCCAACTGTTTGTGAGAGAGAAAATCGAAGAAGAGAAAAGACTTCCACCGCTGCCGAACGTAAACAAGTACCCAAAAGTTGTTACGCGTTTCTCACCAAACCCCGATTGTGTTCTCCATCTTGGTTCAGCTAGGGCTATAGTTCTCAGCTACGAGTATGCCCGTATGTATGATGGAAAGTTCATCCTGAGGTTCGAGGACACCGACCCGAAGCAGAAAAAACCCGTTCTAGAGTTTTATGATCGCATACGTGAAGACCTTGCATGGTTGGAATGTAAACCAGACGAGGAATACATCCAAAGCGACAGAATACCAATTTACTACGAGTATGCGGAGAAGCTTCTTGAAGGCGGAAACGCTTACGTATGCATATGTCAACCCCAAATTTTCAGAGAAAAAATTTTAGCTAAGAAACCATGCCCATGCCGCGAACTGCCACCTGAGGATCACATGGAAAGGTGGCAGCGCATGCTGAACGGAGGCTACAACGAGGGAGAGGCTGTTGTACGCATAAAAACGGATTTGAACCATCCAAACCCAGCTGTCAGAGAATGGCCAGCTCTACGCATAATAGACGTTGAAAAGTTTCCACATCCAAGGGTTGGAAGCAAATACCGCGTCTGGCCCCTCTACAACTTCGCATGTGGTTTAGACGACCACTTGATGGGAGTCACGCACATAATTCGGGGCAAAGAACACTTGACAAACATGGTTCGCCAAGAATACATGTACCGCCATCTTGGATGGGAGTACCCGGAGGCCATACATTATGGCAGGCTTAAGATTGTGGGGGCGCACCTAAGCAAGTCCAAAATTGTTCAGGGGGTTAGGGAGGGCATATACAAGGGTTGGGATGATCCCAGGTTGGCAACTTTTGCAGCTCTTAGAAAGCGTGGAATAACCCCTGGGGCCATAAAAAGGCTTATAATCGATGTGGGGCCAAAAACTTCAGATGTCATTTTAAGCTGGGAAAACCTCTACGCATACAATAGAAAAATCCTTGATCCAAAGGTGAATCGCTACTTTTTCGTGCCAAACCCAATTCAGCTGACAGTGCGCGGTGTGCCGAAAACATTCACGGTTAAGGTTAGACTCCACCCCGAACATCCTGAGAGAGGTTTCCGGGAATATACTATAAGAACTTTTGAAGCTAGCGCTCTCTTTTGGATTTCAAGAGAAGATTTGAAAAACCTAACTGTTGGAAAAGCCGTTCGCTTAATGGAACTGTTCAACGTTAAAATAGAGAAAGTTGAGGTTTATGCTGTTGAAGCTTCCTTTCTAAGCGAGACTTATGAGGACGCGAAAAGGATGAATGCACCTCTTATACATTGGGTTCCCATAGGAGAAGATATGCCATGCAGGGTGGTTATGCCAGATGCCACCATCATTGAAGGGGTAGCTGAGAAAGCATGCAGGAGCCTTAAACCCAACGACATAGTGCAGTTTGAAAGGTTCGGCTTTGTAAGAATAGATAGAGTTGAAGAGAAAATTCTAGCCTACTTCGCCCACAAGTAGGGTTGATTAAAATGCGTAAGCAAGACAAAGTAATCCTATGGCCTGCGTACTTCGACTCCGCAAAAACTCGGAGGGAGGGGAGAAGAGTACCGAAAAGTTTGGCTGTGCCCTCGCCGAAAATTTCGGAGTTAAAAGAAGCCGCCGAAAGGTTAGGCCTTGAACACGAGCTTATTCCCGATGCATGTTACCCTAAGGCGCCTTGGCTGAGGACGGGCATGCTTCTTATAGCAAAAAAAGAAACTAAAAATCGAACGTTAAAAGAAGTTGCCAAGCAGCTGCAGAGAATCCGCGGGGTCCAGTCATAATTTTTTAGTCTGCTCCTTCTTCGCCAATTAAAACAGCATTTATTACACCATTCTGACCTGGACGGGAGGTGACCCGCGCAAGTCCGAGGCTTGTTTCTATGATTGTGCCCTTTGTTATAACGCCTCTCCTGTCATAGTCAACGTTTGCAGGGTTTTTGACAACACGAATTATCTCCGCCTTCTGAGTCTTGCCTGTTTTCATGTCGGTTACACATGCGTATTTTTCGCTTAAAACTCTGACCTTTAGGTTTCCACCCCTTCTCCTTTCAACCTTCCTTTTTGATTCGCCGATGACAGTCTCCGTAGGGAACGAGCCCTGCTCAAATTTTCGTTTACCCCTATAAGGCTTTCTTTTGCCACCTGTCGGCTTTCTTTTGTGTAGGTCGCCGTGCCAGACAGACATGCTGATCCCTTTTGAGCCTGTTCACTATCACGCTGCTTAAAATATAAACCTATCCGTTCTTGAATGTTAAGAATCCTGGATTTCCAAGGCTTTTTCCGATATTCTGTCCCTTTCAAGGATTCTTCTTAACTCTCTCTTCATTGTTTGAACGTCGTGGCTTAGGCCGAAATAATCCGCGAAGTACTCCGTTGTTTTTAATACGGCTGAACGGCCCTTCCTTTCGGAAACAATGAGCCCCATTTCCTTAAGGAGCTTAATGTGTCCATAAGCGTGGCGACCTCGAACTTCCACTACTCGTTTCTGCGAAACTGGTTGTCTTAGGGCGATGTAGGCTAATGTTTTAAGGGGGCCTGTTGAAAGCAGCGGTTTCCTAACCAGCCTTTTGACGTGTGGTGTGAACTCGGCTTTCAGCTGCATGACGTATCTCTCATCCTTCAGCTCCAAAATTTCCAGAGCCGTGTTTCTGCTGGCGTATTCTTGCATAAGCTTTTTCACAAGCATTTTCACTTTACGCTGCGATCTAGTTTTCAAAACTGAGCATAACTCGGATATTGTTAAAGGACGGCCTGAAACATATAACGCCGCTTCAACCAAGGCTAGCTCGTTTAACGTCTCCTTCTGTTTGGCTGGATGTGAAGTTTCCGAGTTAGCTTGGCTTCTCGCCTCCAGCGTTGAGGCCTCCGACAGTTATGTAAATTTCCTCAGTTTCCTCATCTTGCCACAAGCCTATCTTCTCGTTTTGGGCCAAGAACAAAAGCAGTATGAAGGTGCGGATGGCTTCCAGCTTGGTCATCTCCCTAATCAGGGTTGAGAATTGGATTATCCCAGCGCCCTTCACTATTCCGCAAAGTTTTTCGTAAAGTCTCTCCATCTGAAGTTCAATTTCAACCAAGTAGTAGTCCATTTGAGGGAGAATCTCCGAAGGCGAGGGGAGAATGGGCTCGGTTTGAATTCTTGAGGGTTTTAGAAGCATTTCGCTTTTGAGAACTTCGTCAAGGACTTCAAGTAGATGTCTTATGGTTGTAGCCGTCAACTCGTGTCTAAGGGGGAGGAAAAGTGGGGGAGGCACGAAGTCCCGAGATGGTTTGGAAGGTGGGGGAGGCTCTTGAAGACGTAGAAGTAGCTTTGACTTCATTAGGTATATGAAGGCTGAAGAATCTAGGGCTACACCTGAAGCCCGAAAGTCTACCTGTCCAGTCTTTTCCATCTCCTCTAGGAAAGTTGTGAGGAGATAGGCGATGTTAATGTTCCATGGGCTTAACTTTTCAAGCTTGTGAAACTCGAAGAGAATGTTCCATGGAGGTCTAAGGTAAAAGGGCTTTTTGATAGCTGAAACCATTCAGTTGGACACCTCAAGGAATTTAGCTGAAACAACGTGGGAAACACCATTGCGTCCATAGACGCCGTATACTTTCTGCGCCTTATTAACTATCTCAGGTTTCAAAGTTATAACTATGAACTGGGCTTTTTCCGACTCCTCCAAGAGAAGGTCGGCGAGTTTTGAAACATGAAACGCGTCCAAGTGGGCGTCAACTTCGTCCATGATGTAAAAGGCTGCAGGTGTAAACTCTTTTATGGCAAACAGGAAGGCCACAGCGGCTACTGAGCGTTCTCCACCGCTGGCTCCGCTGACAACTATGGAGGGTTTGTTTGGGAATTGAACAATCATTTCTATCCCGCCGACGAAAGGGTCACCCAAGTTCTCAAGCTTTAGAGTGGCGAACCCGCCTCCGGTGAGTTTTGAGAAGTATTTTTGCAGGTTTTGGTTAATTTTTTCAAACGCCTCAAGGAAGACTTTACGTTTTTTGCTTTCAATCTCCTCCATGAACTTTATTATCGCTTGTTTTTCCCTTTCAAGCTCGTTAAGCCTTAAGGACAGCTCCTTATAGCGGGCGATTTGTTCAGCATAATGCGAAAGCGCAAGTTGGTTTACACCCTCTATTCTTTCAAACTCAAGTTTCAGCATTTTCAGGATTGCGTCGGCTTCTTCAACCTCTTTTGGCGTCACGTTTAACGGTTTTTCGTAGCCGAATTGTCTCAGCTGGTTTTGCCATTGCTCAAGCTGAATTAGGGATGTCTGAATGTTTAACTGGCACTGGTTCCATAGGCGGTCTGTTTCCTCGTATTCTGCGTCAAGTTTGCGGAGCACTTTGTCAATTTCGTCTATCTGTACAGTGAACTTTTGCGCCTCCTCCTTAGCCGACATAACTGTTTTTGAGAGTTCGTCGCGGCTCTTCTCCAATTCAGCCAATTCATGTTTTAGTCGCTCTCTCTCCTTTAACGCCTCTTCAACTTCGTTTTCAACATTTTTAAGCTGCTGCTCAACTCTTGACAACTGGATTCTGGCATTTTTGTACCCGATTCTTAAGACATTATCATATTGGGACTGGAGCGTCGAAATTTCGGTTTGAACCGTGCTGAGCTTCTGTCTGAGAGTATTTATTTCTTCAGCGATTTTCTCTCTGCTAGCCTCCATTTCTTGGATGTTCGCTAGGTCTGTTTTCCGCCTCAAAATGGTTAACTCACTCTGAAGACTACGGATTTCCTTTTGCAGAGCGCTTTTTTCGGCTTTGTATGCCCAGATTTTCGTTTTTTCCGCTTCTATTTCGCCTTCGATCTTTCTAATGCTGGAATCTATCCTCTTAACATTGATTCTTGTCCTTCTTATGCTTCTCTTCACTCTGGCTATTTCCCTGTTGAGCATAGTTATGGCTTCTGACAAATGCGCGATTTCAACACGGGTTTTGTCCATCTCCTCTTCTAGAGACGTTATGTCGCTTTCTCTCCTCGCAAGGTGCTGCTGTAAAGCCTTAACAGCCTCGTCTAAGCTCTTTATAGCCGCCTCACTTGGAATGATAGCTGAAAAATCTATTGGAGCCCTGTAATAACCACTTTCTAAAGCACCCCCTGACTCGTAAAGGTCGCCGTTAACTGTTACAACTCTGTAGCCTTCGTTGGACAACTCTAGGGCTGTTTTATTCTCTTGGACGATTAAGGTGTCTCCAAGAACAAAATACACGGCTGGTTCATACTGTTTCGCGCATTTCACAAAAGAAAACGCTGCGCCATTGACACCTTTGATGTCTGGAACATTTATGGGTTTTGCCGCTGAAACTCCTTCAAGGGGAATTATCTTTATACGTCCAAGCTTCATTTTCCGAAGCGTCTCGGCACATGTGAAAGCCGTGTTCAAGTCCTTGACAACTATGGCGTCCAGCCAGCCGCTGGCGGCCACTTCGATTGCTTGCCTATAAGCTTTGTCGATTTTTATCAAGTTACGCAGCCTGCCGTAAACTCCTGGTATCACACCAAGCTCGCCGAGCTCTTCTATGCTTTTCAGGGCTTTTTCTTCGGTGACGAGGGTTTCGGCGAGTTCCTTTTGGGTTGCGAATTCCACAACGGCTTCACGGGCCGAGTTTGCTATTTTCCCGGCTTCGGCGATTTCCTTCTCTATGGCTTCTTTTTGAGCTATTCTCCTTTCCAGCATGCGTTCCAAGTTTTTAAGCTGGTTTTTCTGTTCCCTTTGAACTTTCTCCAGCTCAGCCTTGGACTTCTCCAGTTCGCTGAGGGTTGAGGCAAAACGATCCCTTCGCTCCCTTAAGTCTTTGAGTCTCTTCTCGCGGATTTTTATGGCTGTGTGGCTTTTCGCTTGTTTAGACCTTAAGAACGCAAGCCTCTTATAATTTCTGTCAAGTTGAAGTTCTATTTCGTGTATCTTTTTGCTATTCTCACCGAGACCCTCCCATAGCTGAGCAATCTCTTTTGCAAGGGCATCATGCTCAGCTTGCTTCGCGTTTATTTCATTTAAAAGCTGTTCATACTCCGTCCTCAAACGTCTTATTTTCAACCTGTTTTCACGGATCTCGTTTCTAATTGACTGGTACTGTTGGAGACTGTTTTCCCTTATTTTTCTGAGGCCTTCAAGGCTTGTTTTCCCGGAACTTATTTTCGTTGTGAGTTCGGTGATTTTTGATTTGAGTTCACCAATCTTCATTTGAACCCTTAAGACCTGAGAGCTGCCTTCCTCCACAATTTCGGAGCTTAGTTTCCGCCATTCACCCTCAATTTCTCTACGTTTAAGCCTGTACTGATCTCGAACCGCCTTAATCTTTTCAAGTTTACTCTTAATTTTCTCAGCTTGGGCTGAATCGCGCTCTATTCTTTCACGAATTTGCGCTACGTCAGAGGAAAGTTTGACAGCCTCAAATTTTCTGATTTCGTTTTTTAGAAAGTTGTAGCGAAGGAGCTCGTTTCGTTCCCTTTCCAAGTCTTCGACGCGTCTCTGCACTTCATCTATTCTTCCCATGGCGGTGCGTATTGAAAGGTCTGCGGCTCGAAGCTTCTCCTCAGCCTCGGCTTTTTCAGCGTCATATTGGGCTATACCGACCAAATCTTCGATCATCTTTCGTCTTTCAATGGGTGAGACATCCGCAAGCCGTGTTATGGTTCCTTGGGGGATTATGTTTTGGCTTGTGAAGCTTATTCCAGCCATGGAGAGAATTTCCGTTAAGTAGACGCGTGATATTCTTCTTCCGTTAAGCCTGTACACGCTTTGACCGTTTCGGTACACTTCACGGGAAATCGTCACAGTTGCTGTATCAACAGGTATACGTCCATCAGAATTGTCAAATTGTATCACAACCTTAGCCATTCTAGCTTTTTCCAAGCCAGCCTTATCGGAACCTTGGAAAATTAGTCCTGCAGCGGTCTCCGAACGAAGCCTTTTTACACTTAGCTCTCCAAGGGCGAATAAAACAGCGTCAACAATGTTTGTTTTTCCACTGCCGTTAGGTCCTGTTATTGCTGTGAAACCCTTGTCTAAAATAATCTTGACAGTTTGCGGTCCAAAAGATTTGAAGCCTTTAAGCTCTATTTTCTTGATATAGGGCATTAAGCTGCGCCCTCACCCCACATGAAACAGCATATCGACTCAGTCTATAGGATCTCCTTATTAAAAGTGTTGCATCAACATGTTTTAACAGTTATGTACTTCGAAAAGGCTATTTGCAGACCTTTGAGCCGTACAGTGTAGCCATTTTCTTGACAAACTGTTTAATATGCTCTTCTTCACCGTAAACAAGTAAATAGCCGCCCATTTGCACTTCTGATGAAAGTTTTAGCTCCTCTGCCAAAGCCTTGAGTTTCTCCACGGGTATTTCGTCTGAAAGTTTAACACGGATCCAACATTGCTCCCTTGGAAGACCGGGTACAAACCTTGAAAAAATCTCATCTTCATCCATCCTTCTATACGCATCTTCAAGCTTTCTGATCCATTCTTCAACATATTTATCTCCAAATTTTTGTCCCTCCGAAATCAGGTAGGATTCCACACTGTTTAGGCACTCCTCAATTTTTTGACCTGTATCAAGCTTTGAAGGGTCAGCCTTCAAAACATTGATCAAGGTTCTGGCATATTTTAGATCATTGAAAACATTAGTAGGTATTTGGATTCCTCTCCTGCGGATATCGATCAACATTTCCTCCAAAACTTTCCAAACACTTAGATAACCCATTTTACATCATTCTAGAGTATTTTAGACGAGGATAAAGATTTATTGATTAGTAAAGACATCTTGTATAAATTCATGGAGTGATTTGCCATTTCAAATCAAAGTTCATTATACTTCTTAAATCGAAAGAGATTAAAAGTATATTAAATGAAAAACAACTACAACCAACACAAGAATTAGAACAATAATTATAAATGGAAGAAGAGTTGTCGTTAACATCGCAACTACGATGGCAAAATAATCTTTCCAGCTTAATTTTTTATCTTGCTTTTTCTCATTTTCCATTTTAAACTACAACTTCTCCGACGATTTTATCAGACGAAAAATCTATCTCATAATGACAAGCAACCAAACCATTACTCCGAACCCCTAATTGTGGTTCCACTTCTCTGCACCTTTGAGTTGCATATCTGCATCTGGGGTGGAACCTACATCCAGAAGGAACATTCATCGGACTTGGCACATCACCTTCCAACAAAACTCTTTCTTTTTTGACCTCTGGATCTGGTAGCGGTATAGCCTCCATGAGTTGAAAAGTGTAAGGATGCTTTGGATCTCTAAAAATACTGTCTTTATCAGCTATTTCCACAATTTTACCAAGGTACATCACGGCAACTCTGTCGCTCATATGATGCACAACCGCCAAGTTATGGGTTATAAACATGTACGTCAAGCTGAGTTGTCTCTGCAAGTCTTTGAGTAAGTTTAAAACTGATGCTTGAACCGAAACGTCGAGAAACGATGTAGGTTCATCCAATACTAGGAAAATTGGATTTACCGCTAAAGCTCGCGCAATTGCAATTCTTTGTCTCTGTCCACCACTTAATTCATGAGGAAATCTATATAAATGTTCTTCACTTAAACCTACTATCTCAAGAAGTTTAATAGCCCTTTCTATAGCCTCGGTTTTACTTTTGACAATGCCATGAATCTTCATAGCTTCATATAAAATTGAACTAACGGTTTGTCTAGGATCTAAAGAGGCATAAGGGTCTTGAAAAATCATTTGAATGCGTCGTCTAACCATTTTCATTTCGCTTCTTCGTGCTTTAACTATGTTTATCCCTTCGAAGTAAATTTCACCAGAAGTTGGTTTGACTAGTTTTAAAATGCTCTTCCCTAAAGTTGTTTTGCCAGAACCAGACTCGCCAACTATTCCTAAAGTTTCGCCTCTTAATACATTAAATGTTATACCATCAACTGCTTTAACATAGCCTATTGTTCTTTGGATCACACCGCTTTTAATTGGGAACCATACTTTTAGATCTTTAACTCTAAGCAGTTCTTCGTTTTTTGAGCTCTCATCCGTATAAGTGACATGCAACTCCATGTCCCATTTTAACCTCCTTAAGCTCTGGTTTATCCCTTCTGCAGACGTCCATGGCGAAAGAGCATCTCGGGTTAAATCTACATCCAGGTGGCGGATTGATCATTTCCGGAACAGTACCAGGAATGGATTCTAAACGCGTGGTCGGGTTCCGTATGTTAGGTATCGCCTTTAAAAGCATCTGTGTATAAGGATGAAAAGGCTCTTTAAAAATAGCCCTCGTTGGCCCTACCTCAACAACATTTCCCGCATACATTACAGCTATTCTATCCGCTATTTCGGCTGCTACTGAAAGATCGTGTGTTATCATAAGTGTTGAAGTGGCAATTTTTTTTCTCAACTCTTTTAACAAGTAGAGAATTTGAGCCTGTATCGTAACGTCTAGTGCTGTCGTTATTTCGTCAGCCAAAAATAGGGACGGTCTTCTGGCTAATGCCATAGCAATCATAGTCCTTTGTTTCATTCCTCCAGAAAGCTCATGAGGATACGATTTAAGAATTCGTTGAGGGTCCGGTAATTTTACAAGCTTTAAAATGTCTAAAATCAATTTTTCAGCCATTTCATTTATTTTTTTCTGCGAAACTTTGTAATTTTTGTTCTGTTTGTCCACTACGTTTTTCATGGCCAAGAACTCTTCATATCCAATTTTTTCACCTTTCTCTTCGGCTATTACCGCCCTCTTTAAATCTTCTTTATGGAGCAAAATCACTTCTTTAAGCTGCGTTTCCATCTTTAATACAGGGTTTAGATATGTTGCTGGATCTTGAAAGACTATTGCGCACTCAGTCATCCTGAACTTTCTCATTTCTTCTTTAGATTTCTTGAGCAGGTTCTCGCCCTTGAAAAGTATTTCTCCTTCAGTTATGTGTGCATTTTCCGGAAGTAAACCAATTATAGCAAGGGCTGTAACAGATTTTCCACATCCTGACTCACCTACGAGGGCTAAAACTTCTTCTGGATAGAGTTTCAAATTCACGCCATTTAACGCTTTAACTTCTCCTAAATAAGTGTGAAAGTTTAACTTCAGATTTTTTATCTCCAAAATCGGTTGGTGTTCACCTTGTTTTTTATCCATAAAAATGTTTTTCACCTTCTTAAGCGTGGATCAAGCACGTCTCTTAAACCATCGCCAACTAAGTTGAAAGCCAAGGATATAATTAACATAGTCAGACCTGGGAAAAGAATAACCCATGGAGCGTCAAAAATGTGGCCGTATCCGTCAGCAGCCAAGTTTCCTAGTTCTGGAATTGCGGGACTTGGCGAAAAACCCAAAAACATTAAAGCTGAAAAAGTCAAAATTACCCCTCCAAAATCCATTGTAGCTTGGACAAGTATCGGAAAAATTGCGTTTGGTATTATGTGTCTAAAAAGGATTCGTATATTACTAGCGCCAAGTGCCTTTAACGCTTCAACGTATGGCTTTTCTTTTTCGCTTAACACTTGCCCTCTCATGAGCCTCGTATAGGGCGGCCACCAAACTAGGATTAATGCTAATGTTAATGTTTCCAGACTTCTTCCAAGAATCGAGGCAAAAACTAAAGCAAGAACTAAAGCTGGGAAAGCAAAGAAAACGTCAGTAATCCTAAGCACTATCTCGTCAGCGATACCCCCAGCATAACTTGCTACAGCTCCTATTAACGTGCCTATAATTGCTGATACTATTGTGATTATTGTTGCATAATAGAGATCCACAGGAATTGCAAGTATTATCATTTTCAGTAGGTCTCTACCATATGAATCCGTTCCCAGCGGGAAGAACTCGGGGCCATAATAGAGTGAAACACCAGGTCCCCATTGAATAAAATGGTTAGCGTTCCAGACGTACTTCCTTTCAAAGGGATACATGCCTCCAGGATAACCTTCTGGGTATGCTAGTTTTGGGTCTACTATAATGTTTGCCAATAAAGCAAGAAGTATAAAGAACGCAGCAATAAGAGTACCTGCCATTACAAGTGGATTTTTTCTTAAGAGGTATAGCGAATATTTTATGTCTGCCAGTCTAGCTTCCCATTCGCCTCTTCTGGTTTTCATTCGTCGGTCCCTTCAGCTCCTCCTAGTATTTTATTCGTGGGTCAAGGAAGGCGTAGAGAACATCAACTACCAAATTAGCCAGAACAATTATCACTGCGAATACTAAGCTATAAAGTAGTATGAAATTACTGTCCCCTTGAAATATCGCACGAAGCGCCTGTTGCCCAACGCCTGGCCATGAGAAAACATACTCTGTTATCATGGCCCCACCCAAAAGATTTGCAAAGAAGATTCCTGTAAGGGTTACTGCTGGTATCAAGGCATTCTTCAGAGCATGTCGATAAATCACTACTCTCTCTTTTAGTCCCTTTGACCGCGCCATTACAATATAGTCTTGCCTTAAAACTTCCAGCATACTTGCTCTAACAATACGTGCTAAAAATCCTAGACTAATGAAGGCAAGGCTAAACGATGGAAGTATAAGATGGAGGAACTCATCCCAAGCGTATACAAAGTTTCCAGTTAGCAGACCATCTAGTATAGGCAGACCTGTTATGTTTGGCTTGCCTAGCGTAGAGGCTCCGCTACTTGGAAGGTTTGGTAGTCCCCAAACTGAAAAGTAGTAAAAGAAGACTAGTTGTAGCATGAATCCAAACCAATACGCAGGGGTTGAATAACCCGCAAGCGCAATTACTCTGCAAACATGGTCTGGAAGCTTGTTGTTTTTTAATGCTGAGATTATGCCCATGGGCAACCCTATTGCAACAGTTATAATTGTAGCGAAAACTGAAAGCTCAACCGTATAAGGGAAGTGATTGAAAAACACTTCGTTAGCCGGTTTACCTTGCGCCCACGCACCGGTGAGTCCCCAATCCCCTCGCAGGACATCTCTGAGCCAATAAAAATATTGTTCATAGATGGGTCGGTCGAAACCGTGTTCCTTTATTACTTGTTGAATTTGCTCTGCGGTCATTTTAGGGTGAATATAAGCTGCCCATGGAGCGATTCCACGCGGAAAACCCCTTGTGAAATAGAAAACAAGTATACTAACGGCAAACAGTACAAATATGAGTAAGATTAGCCGTCTAATTATATATTCATATAGCTTCATTTATCCTTTACAATTGAGAAAAATTTGTATAAAAACTTTTAGTATTTAAAATCAATAAAAAAGAGGAGCCTAAGGCGATTCGTAATACATTGTTGACCAGATATCCACTCCGAAGACAGGATTGACATACCACCCTTGCAGCCATGCTGAGCGTATGTAGTATTCTGAATCGTGCCACCACACCATGTACATTACAAGGTCATTTGCAATAGTGTTCATCTGGTCAACTATTTGCAGGAGCTTTGTAGTGTTACCCTCCTTATCTGCTTCTACGGCTTGTTTGTATAAGTTATCTAATGCAGTTATGTTCCACTGATTCCAAGAAGGATATGTGCCTCTAGAGTAGTACATGGGCATAAGCCAATTTAAAACGTGGTTGTAGTCGGCAATCCATCCTCCCATGTAGGCGTCAATTTGATGTCTTGAAGCCAATGTATACTGCTGTCCACCAGGCACTATTACAACCCTAAATTGTAAGGCAATTCTTGAACCCGTTACCGACCTTGCTATTGAGTTTAGGTTTTCAGTCATTGTCGTCAAGATTTGTATGAATGTAGTTGCCCCACTTTGCACATAGAATTCTATGACCCTTGGTTTTTCAGCACTGAAAGTGTTGTCAACGACTCCTGGAGGTATTCTAGTACCATTATAGAAATACATTTCATGAGTTTCACTTTTCAATGGGTTAAGGTAGGCGTCTCTGATGAGTTCTTCAACTAAAGTTAGGTTGAAATAGAATTTTGGTTTGATGTTAGGGTTGTAACTGCCTTCGGGAACTGTGCCTGGTGGAATTATATTATATGCTAATTGGCTTAGCTTATTATTCACGTAGATATTCACGTAAGTCATGTTAACGGAGCAAGCAACAGCCATTCTTAACCGCCAATCAGCAAATGGCTGCCAGTCCCTATAACTTCCATCTGGGTTAGTAACATTTGTTATAAAGTTAAGCCACCAAGTGTTCAATGTTGGAATCGGACCGTAAGCGTTTACGCCTGGTATTATTGATTTCAGTACTCCTTGGTTAAGCCACAAATCCTTATCAACAACTTGGTATATATCAGCCTCTGCAACAGCGATTGCTGTTGCCTTTCCTTGCTTTAGGTCGAGCAGCCTTGTTGTAAAGCTTGGTTGGTAAAGGAATTCAATTGTCTGTATTCTTTGTTTACCTTGTGGCGGTAAGTTCATATGGTTTGGACCGCCCCAGTAGTTGGCGTAGGCTTTTAAGACTATCCGATATGTTGTGGGGTCCACACTTTCAACGTAATACGGTCCTGTCCCAAATCTCCATCCATTCTCCGGTACGTTGAAGTAGGTGTCGCCTAATCCGGCCATGCGGATAAAATATTTTGTGTAGTTATAAGCAGGTTGCTGCTCGGTTGTAAAAGGCCATTGGTGATGTTCATAGTCTTTTTTAACGGTTTCTGTTGGGGAAATTATAGCAGCCCAAGGACCCGCTAATATGGCCATTAACTGAGTTGTAGGCACCTTTAGGTGAAGCCTTACCCTATAATTATCCACTATTTCTACAAAATTTAAGTCTAGGACTTTTTTTACCCATCCCTCATCATAAGTTGGCTCTGCACCCATAGCTGTAAACAATTCACCGTTAGGGTCTACAAGCTGCTGAAGTATCCATGCTGCCTGACTTCCATGCACACCTGTAGGGCTTGTCCCGTCTATAATTAAAAGTCTATTGAAGCTAAACCATACCGCTGTAGCGTTAAACGGTGTCCCATCTTGAAACGTTATTCCCTCCCTCAACTTAAACTCGTAAGTTGTGCTGTTTATCTTCGTAATGCTTTCAGCCAACCATGGAATTATATCGACGGGACTGCTCTTGTTGTACCACACTAAAGTTTCAACAGTATGCCATAGTATCCAATAATCGTATTGATAGTAGGAAACATGGGGGTCAAGCCATTCGTATGTAGCTCCACTTTCGTAAACCAGTTTATTTTGCGTCACAAAAGCAGGTGTTGGTAGCGTTACAACTTCTGTAGGTGGCTGTCGAGTCATAAAGTAGATAGTTACACCTAGTAGTGCAGCCAATAAAATTACTATGACCACCAAAAGCATCAGAGTTGTTTTAGCTATCGCTTTCTTATTCATTTTTCTCACCCTTCATAAAAGGAGGGTATCGCCTTGAATACTATAAAAATTTTATCCCCAAACCCACCTATGTGCCCCCTCTCCCTCACCCTCACACCCACACTCTCTCACCAGAGCTAACTTCTAGCCTTTGCCAAAGCCAAACAGTAAAACACACCACTAGAAAAGCCATTATCATAACTGTAAAAAATTTAGCTTCACTTGGCAATCATAGCCTTAGAGCAATATAGTTAATGGTTAAAGCAAAAACAAAGCATACAACAAACATTAAAACAGTTTACTTCCAGAGCTATGATACAATTTTGCACAGCGATTAGTAGTATAGAGGAAACATAAGCTGTTCAGAATCGTAAATAGGTAGGGAAAAAGACTAAGGAAAGGTTTTTAGTTTAGTTATCATATGTGTTTAGCAAGTAACTGTTCGCGGTGGAGTTGGTGATTGATGTCCGTCTTCGCAGCTCCGGGAGCATATGACCGTGCTATTACTGTTTTCTCACCAGATGGCAGGCTCTTTCAAGTTGAATATGCCATGGAGCTTGTTAACCGTGGAGCAACAATTTTGGGAATTAAGTGTCCAGAAGGTGTTGTTTTAGGAGCTGAAGAAACTATTGAGCCCCTTGAAGAGTCTGAAACTTCTTGGAAGATTTTTAAGATTGATGAGCATATAGGGGCTGCGATTGTTGGGTTAAGTTCTGACGCGAGAGTTTTGATCGATAACGCCCGAATTTACGCCCAAAGCAACAGGCTAACATACGACGAGCCTATTGACGTTGAAGTTGTAACTAAAAGGGTCTGTGACATAAAGCAGTTATATACGCAACATGGAGGGGTAAGACCTTTCGGAGTTTCCATAATATTTGGTGGTGTCGACAAGACGGGCTGTCGTTTATTCGCAACTCATCCAAGCGGTACTTATAGAGGGCATAAAGCTGTGGCAGTGGGTGCCGGGAAAGATACTGTGATGAGCATTTTGAGGGAAGAGTATCGGGACGGCATGCGCCTAGAAGACGCCATAAGGCTTGCAGTGAAATGTTTAGTAAAGGCCCTTGAAGCCAGGGGACTCCAGCCAAGAATAAAGATTGCAGCTATTCCGGCAGCCACGAGGAAAATGGAGATGCTTAAAGACGAGATTGTTGAAAGGTACATGAGGGAGTTAGGGTTAAGTAAGTGAATTTGAAATGAGCGAGAAGTACACTGTTGCACGTATTTCGAGAGGTAATGAACACTTTGAGGTCCTCGTGAAACCAGACAAGGCTCTAGACTATCGAATGGGAAGATTGTCGGCCATAACGGAAGTCCTTGTCACGGAAACAATTTTTTCAGATGCAAGCAAAGGAACAAAGGTTTCAGAGGAAGCCCTCCGTAAAGCTTTCGGAACAACGGATCCGCTTAAGGTTGCCGACGTAATCATCAAAAAGGGTACGTTGCAGTTAACTACTGAACAGCGTAGAAAGATGATTGAGGAGAAACGTAGACAGATAATAGATTTCATATCAAGGAACTGTGTTGACCCGAGAACCAATCTTCCCCATCCGCCTATGCGCATTGAGCAGGCCATGAAGCAAATCCACTTTTCAATAGACCCCTTCAAAGCGGTTGAGGAACAGGCGAGAGAGGTGGTTAAGCTCCTGCGTCAAGTTCTTCCATTGAAAATGGAGCAGGTCTCAGTCAGCGTCCGTGTGCCAGCAGAGTACGCAGCGAAAGCTTATGGAACAATAAAGGCTATGGGAACTATTAAGCGTGAAGAATGGCGAGCTGACGGTTCATGGTTTGGAATAATCGAAATGCCCGCTGGTCTCTATGGACCTTTTCTTGAAAAAATCGGTGAAGTTACTAAGGGAAACGCTGAGGCGAAGATAGTTTCGTGATTTTAATTGTATGATGGTTGGATGTGATTTTTATGCCCATGTTTTTTGAGAGGAGACAGCTTGTGGTTCCCGGGGATCTGCTTGCTGAAGGCGACTACATTGCTGGAGAAAACACTTTCAGGTCTAATAGTAAAATTTACGCCTCCAGAGTAGGCCTTGTGGAGTATGAAGACAAAAAGGTAAGCGTTGTTGCGTTAAGGGCTTTTTACATTCCAAGAGTTGGAGACACCGTTATAGGAACGGTGGTGGAGGTTGGGTTCAACGGATGGGTTGTCGACATTAACGCACCCTACCTAGCACTTTTAAGGGCTTCTGAAGTGCTTAATAGGCCTTTCAAACCGCAAAAAGACGATTTAACTCAGGTTCTCGACGTTGGCGACCTAGTTGTGGCGAAAATAGTTTCTTACGACAGAACCCACAATCCCCAGCTTAGCGTGGACGAGCCTGGACTGGGGAAGATAACCCGTGGGCAAGTTGTTAAAATAACACCCACAAAAATTCCCCGTGTAATTGGAAAGAAAGGGTCAATGATTTCCATGATAAAGCAGGAGACTGGATGCCACATAATTCTAGGCCAAAACGGGGTCATACTTATCACGGGGAAAAGCATGGAGGATGAAGAATTAGCGATGATGGCCATTCATAAGATTGAAGAGGAGTCTCACACCACCGGGTTGACCGACCGCATTTTGCAGATGATTAGAAGGGAAAAGGAGAAAAGAGGAAGTAGTTGACTATGGGCGAAAAAGCCGAAAAATTGGTGGACAGAAAGGGTTTAAGGCTTGATGGTAGACGGCCGGATGAGCTTAGACCTATAAAAATCGAAGTTGGCGTGCTTTCAAACGCTGATGGCTCAGCCTACATTGAACAGGGCAAAAATAAGATTCTGGCGGCCGTCTACGGGCCAAAGGAGCTTCACCCAAAACATTTAGCCCTACCTGACCGCATGGTTTTGAGGTGCCGCTACCACATGGCACCATTTTCCGTTCAAGAACGTAAATCTCCAGCCCCGTCAAGACGTGAGGTAGAACTTTCAAAGGTTATTAGGGAGGCCCTTGAGCCAGCCGTCTTCGTAGAATATTATCCACGTACAGCGGTGGATATTTTCATAGAGGTTTTACAGGCGGATGGAAGCACAAGATGCACAAGCATAACAGCCGCCTCGCTGGCTCTGGCCGACGCTGGTGTTCCGATGCGGGATTTGGTAGCAGCGTGTTCAGCGGGCAAAGTTGAGGATTTAATAGTTTTAGACTTGAACGACGTTGAGGATAAGGTGGGTTCCGCAGACGTTCCAGTGGCTTACATGCCAAATCTGGCAGCCATCACACTTCTACAGATGGATGGAATTTTAACTCCAGAAGAGTTTGAGGAAGCTGTGAAGCTCGCCATTGAGGGATGCAGGAAAATTTACGTCATGCAGAAGGAAGCCTTAAAAGCTAGGTATGTGAACGTTAAGGAGGTTGAAGAGTAATGTCCACGGCGGCGACTACCGTTGTTCGGGTTAAGCAAAAACAGATAGCGCAGCTCATTGCTAAAGGGAAAAGGCTTGACGGGCGAGGCCTAAACGATTACCGCGAGATAAAAATTGAACAGGGAATCATTGAAAAGGCTGAAGGATCCGCAAGAGTGCTGCTTGGGAAAACGGAGGTCATGGTTGGAGTCAAAGTCGAGACAGGTGAGCCTTTTCCGGACACTCCAAACGAGGGCGTGTTAACCGTTAACGCTGAGCTTGTTCCTTTAGCTTCACCTACTTTTGAACCTGGTCCGCCGGACGAGAACTCTATAGAGTTGGCGAGGGTTGTGGATAGGGGCATTAGGGAATCAAAAGCCATAGACCTCGAAAAGCTTTGCATAGTACCCGGGAAAAAAGTTTTTGTCGTATTCGTGGACATTTACGTGCTGAACCATGATGGAAACTTGATAGATGCATCAGCTTTAGCTGCGATGGCGGCTCTAATGAACACTAAAGTCTTCAACTATGAAGTGGAGAACTGTGAGGTTAAGATAAAGCCCGGCTTCATGCCTTTGCCTGTTCGAAGACATCCCGTTGCTGTGACATTTGCGAAGATAAACGATAAACTGGTGGTTGACCCATGGCTTGAAGAAGAGCAGATAATGGATGCTAGGCTTACAATAACAACAGACGACGACGGAAACGTCTGCGCCGTGCAAAAGGGCGGAAGCGGATTTTTCACGCTTAAACAGGTGCTTGAAGCCGTCCAAATAGCAAGAGAAAAAGCTTCAGAAATAAGGAAAAAGTTGGGGTGGTAAGTTTGGGTAAAAGAACTAAGAAGGTAGGCCCAACAAGAGGTTTAGGGGCTCGTTACGGAGCAACCGTTAGGAAACGCTACGTTAAGATAGTCGCGGAGCTTAGGAAGAGGCATAAATGCCCCCAGTGTGGTCTTCAAAGGGTTAAAAGGGTCAGCGTGGGCGTTTGGGAGTGTAAAAAATGCGGCTTCAAGTTTACAGGTGGAGCCTATACACCTGTTACAAAACTTGGGATTGTTGCCAAACGGATCACTCGAGGCGCACCTATTGAAGAGTCTGAAGTTTCAACGGTGCTGGAAACCGAGGAAGAGTAGGCTGAAAATGCTTGATACTTTTAACAACCTCCCACAGGCCAACTAGAAGGATTAGAACTTTTTGTAAAGATTTTTCCCATAGCATACCGAATATTATACGGATAAACCGTGGAAAGTTAAGCCTTGAAGGCTTGGCAGTGAAGGCATTGGAGCTCGGAGCCGACAGAGTTATAATCGTTGACAGGTGGAAGGGTGGACCTGGGAAAATTGAGCTTTTCAAAGTTAAGAAGGGAAAACTTCAGCCTACGCCACCCCTAATTTATGTTAGGGGTGTGAAGCTTCGGAGGGAGTTTGGAACAATGCCCAGGGGGAGAAGGATAAAATCCACCGCCATATTGGCTTTTCCAGAGGCCCCCCAGGAAGTCATAAGGTTGGGGGAGATATTTTCGGAATTTTTCCAAATTCCAATTGTACGTGCTGAAGAGGAAAAAAGGCATTTCAGTGCGTTGATGGAAATTAAAAAGATTCCGGCGGGCGAAATAGTTGTAACCTTTAATCTTCTTCCAGAAAGCGTGGAAATTGGTCCTCTGATAAGGATATCTCACATGATATGGGATTTAGGTTATGAAGGCTAAAGCTGTTGTACGTTTAAAAATGCCCTCAAAAGAAGTTTTAGAAATCATCCTTCGGGCGCTTGCCCCCGAGGTGGCAAAACCTCCAACAACCCGTTCTAGGGCGTGGATGGAGGTTGAGGGAGACTTTCTCGTCCTAAGAGTTGAGGCTATGGATACTGTGGCTTTGCGGGCTGCCTTAAATGCTTATTTGAGGTGGATTTCCAGTTTGTTTGAAGTTTTCTCCGTTTTAAATTCACTTGGCGCCAAACAGTCTTTCAGCGTTCCCTCAAACCTTTAATGTATTCTTCAACCCACTCTTTGGCTACTGGGTCTGGAACCTGTACGGGTGGATGTTTAAAGGCGTAGGATGATATGCTTATTAAGGGTCCAGCTATTTTCCGGTCCAAAGCCAGTTTCACAGCCCTTATCACGTCGATGACGACTCCGGCGCTGTTTGGCGAGTCTTCCACTTCGAGTTTAACGGTTATTGTTAAGGGTCTGTCGCCGAACTTTCTGCCCTTCAGCCAAATGTAACATATCTTCTTGTTTCCAAGGAAGGGTACATAGTCGGATGGGCCTATGCGAGTTGGCAGGTTGTAGGGCACAAGGCTTTTCACGGCTTCAGTCTTGCTTATGCGTTTTGTTTTAAGCCTCTCCTCAACGGTCATGTTTAGGAAATCCGTATCCCCCCCAAGGTTTAGCTGGTATGTCTCGTCGACAAGAACCCCCCTGTCAACGCAGAGGCGCACAAGGTTTCTGTGGAGTATGGTGGCGCCTAGCTGGCTTTTAATGTCATCGCCTGCCACCGGAAGGCCTTTCTCCCCAAATTTTCGACCCCATTCTGAGTCTGAGGCGATAAACTCTGGGATGCAGTTGATGAAGGCGCATCCGGCCTCTAGGGCGGCTTGGGCGTAAAATCTCGTGGCTTTGTGGCTTCCAACAGGCAGATAGTTTATGAGGATTTCCGCTCCAGACTCCCTCAACACGTTTACGACGTCCACAGGTTTGACTTCACTTTCACCATAAACATGGAAAGCTCCCTTCATATGTTCAGCCACACCGTCCAGTACAGGTCCCGGTTGAACCTTCACGCCTAGTTTTGGCACCTCGGCGAATTTTGCACAGCAGTTTGGCTTTGTAAAAATCGCCTCAGACAAATCTTTCCCAATTTTGTTTTTGTCCACGTCGAAAGCTGCTACGAATTTTATGTCTCTGACGTGATATCCGCCGAAGTTTACATGCATCAAGCCCGGAACCGTTTCGTTTTCTTTAGCGTTTTTATAGTATTCTACGCCTTGAATAAGAGCTGATGCAGAGTTTCCGACTCCAACTATTGCCACTCGAATTTCAGCCAACGTCTTATCCCTCGCCCGTGGCGGAAAGGATTTAGAGCTCGTGCTCTATAACCTTTTCCAGTTAACGGCAAGGTTAAAAAGTGTGAGCTTTCAAACCTTAAAGGGACCTCTATGGACGAAGGTGCCGTGGACGTTAAGTTTGAACCCTTCAGAGAAATAATTATAATGGAAAGAAACTTTTTCGCCACTCCAGAAGACATAGCTAGGTTTGCATCCATAATAGCCGGTGGAAAAACAGCTGGGCTTTACTGGGCTGAAGGTGTCGTCTTCCTTTATTTCCCGCTTCCAGCCACAACTGAAACTGCGGCTAAGGCGCTTGTCGAAAATAAACGTGTTTACTGGACTTTTGTGGGATACTCGTTTATGCCAAGATATCAGCCTTTAATTGAGACAAGGGAGAAAATTATTGTACCAGTAATAGATATGTCTTCAAACCCCATGTTTAGGAAGGTGGCAACCTGGCTAAAGGAGCAAAAACAAATCTAAAAACCCACGAGTTTTTAATTTGGGGGAATTTTGAAAAACATATCCGTATTGAAGGGCGAGTTTTTTCAGGATCCGGAGAAGGCACAAAGTTTACTGGGCTTCCATGGTTCAAAAGGAAGATTGCAGAGGAGTTTGGCTTCACCCCTTATCCGGGAACGTTGAACTTGAAGCTTGATGAGGAAGGCAAAAGGTTAAGGGAGGCTTTTGAGGTTAATCCAAAGGTTATTGTGTCTGAAAATGGATATTGCCGCGGCAAATGCTTTAAAGCCCGTTTTGGTTCCATGGAAGTGGTTGTTGTCCTACCCGAAGTTGAAGGCTACCCAGATGATGTGCTTGAGGTTGTTGCACCCGTGAATTTGAGGAAGAAGTTTGGGCTTAAAGACGGAGATTTGGTAGTCTTGAGCATACTGCTAGAATAGATGGTTTATCTGTGTTTCTCTTTCAAGAAGTTTTGTACGTACTCTTTGAAGACACCCCTCTTTTTTAGGTAAAGCCCGTATCTTACAAGCGTCGCCATAGCCCTGGCGGCATCCTCCGGGGACATGTATGCTGGGATGCCAAGCTTATCAAAGCGTGAGCGAACGTGAAGTGCCATTTCGGTTTCACCTATGTCACATGCAACTATTGGTTTGCTGTGTTTGCTGGCAACGGCCGCCACCCTATCCACGTAGTCCTCTTGAAGGGCGGGTGTGTGGTGCAGCCCTAGGAGAATAACGCCGTGAACCTCTGGGTCTTGGAGAACCAGCTCTGTGGCAATTTCGTACATTTCTGACGTAACTGAGCCCGTTAAGTCCACGGGGTTGAGGGTTGCCGCAAACTTTGGAATTTTGCCCTCATCTTTAAGCTTTTCAAACTTTTGGAGGGTTTTCTCCGAGAGTTTTTTGACTGTTAACCCCTGAAGTTCACATTCGTCCGCCGCCATTATTCCTGGACCGCCTGCGTCGGTTACTATTGCTATGTTTTTTCCGGCGGCTGGAGGCTGCATAATTAGTGCCTTCGCAGCGTCGAAGAATTCTTCCATGTCGCGGACCCTAAGAATCCCGGCTTGCGTGAAAGCTGCGGAGTATATTTGGTCCGAGCCTGCGATGGCACCTGTGTGGGAGGCTGCCGCCCTTGCTCCAGCTTCTGTTTTGCCCGCTTTTAGGGCTATTATGGGTTTTTTGCACGTCACTTTTGAAGCTGCCTCTAAGAAGGCTCTCCCGTTTTTCACGTCTTCAATGTACAGCAGTATAACTTTCGTTTCTTTATCGTGGAGTAGGTAGTGAAGCATTTCAGCCTCGTCTACATCACTTTTGTTGCCGAAGCTTACGAATTTGCTGACGCCCATTTGTCTGCCAGCCAAATAGTCGAGGGCTGCAGCTCCAAAGGCTCCGCTCTGGGTTACTACAGCTATGTTTCCCATCATGGGTCTAGGTGTAGCGACGACTTCTTCGCCTGTTGTCAGGATTTTTGTTTCGGGTAGGAAAAGCATGTCAACGCCTGTTTTCGAGTCGTAGACTCCTAAACAGTTGGGTCCAAGCACCCTTATCCCGGCTTTTCTGGCTATGGCTACCACTTCCATTTCAAGTTCGTGGTTTCCGATCTCTCCAAAGCCAGAGCTTATTATTACGGCGGCTTTCACTTTCTTTGCTGCGGCGTCCCTCATTAATTCCGGCACAACAGGTGCTGGGACAACTACAACCACAAGATCAAGTTCTCCTGGGATTTTTGTTAATTCCGGATAGCATGGAACGCCTAGGATATAATCTTCGTGTGGGTTTACGGGGTATATTTCGCCTTTAAAAACGCCTCTTCTTTTGTTTTCGACGAAATTTTTGAAAATCACATGTCCAGCTTTGTTCGCTTTTTTGGTGGCACCCACCACGGCTACGGATTTCGGATTGAAGAAGACGTCAAGCTGCTTTACAAAAGCCTCCAAACTTTTCACCTTTCCTTGAACTGTACGAGGTTTTGAATACTCTTTCGCTGTTTATTACTTGCCCTTTATTTCACTTTTCTCAGAAAAACCAGTAAAGTTTTGGCTTCTGTCAACCCTTAATGCCTAAAAACTTTGACCGAACTATTTTGTGCTGGTTGCAGTGAGATGCAAGTAGATATTCTTTCTCTAGATTTTCGGCGTAATTGGCTTTATAAATTGCAGTTACGAGTGGCTTGTCTGCCATTTCTCTTGTAGGAATTTTGGAATCTCTGATGAATCTCGCGGTCCAACTATTACCTGCCACCCAGTTAATTCCTCTATTTCTCCGCTTAGGCGGGCTGCTTTGCCGGGTATTATGAGTTTTCTATGTTTCACTTTGTTTTCCACGCCCGAAGCCTTTAAGGCTTCAGCCACTTTTTCGGCTGTCAGTTTTCTTCCGGCGACGGCGCTGTCTACGGCTATTCCCTCCGTGTCCACGACTATCAAGTAAGCGTTTATTTTCGCGGATTCTATGTCTGAAGCCACAGTGTAGTAGGTTAGGGCGAAGTTTGTTGTGAACATTACTGGCGAGTTTTCGTCGGGGACGCCGAACACTTTTAAGCCAGGTTCAACGGCTACAGGTTTGCGTGGGTCCGTGTAGATGTTGGCTCTTAAAATGACGTTTGGCAGAAGCACCCAACCGTCTAAGCTGTGCATTATTAGGATGTCGGCGAAACGCACTATGAGCATTGCCGCCAAGTAGGCTTCCCGCCACTTGACGATTTCTTGGGCTATTCCGGCGCTGTCAAGCCAAACAGTCATTGGTACGCCCATTAATGGGAAGCCTAAAAGTTCATCGCCATGCTTGCAAGCCAAACGTCTAATCATTGTGAAGTTGTTTAGGGTGTCAGCTAAGCCTTCGCCAGGGAAAGTGCCGGGGTCCAGAACCAAGTCTTCAACGCCATATTCTATGAGCGTCTTAGCCAGAGACTTCAAGAGTTTAAGGTTGTTGGGTGCAAAAACAGTTAGGGGGCAGCCGTACATTAAGGCTAGTTCGGCCATCTCCCGCCAATTATCTTTGGTAGCCGCGTACAATAGTGGCCTAGCCTTGGGTGCAGCCATTAAGCCAGCCTCCAAAACTGTTGGGTTCAGCGAGCACAAAATCATTGGCAGTTTAGTGTTTTCAGCCACCTTCCGCACTGTTGCTTTAAACTTGTCTGGGTCGTTGGATGTGGAGCGAACGGCAACCATGTCCAACTTCAAAATCTGCCCGATATATTCGTAGCGGAACCCTTCAACACGTTTAATGCGGCTTAGGATTTCTTCCTCTGGCATCTCGTCTGTGACGTCTATGGCTATGGCTGTGGGATTAAAGTATGTGAGCTCGTGGCGGTACATCACCAGTTTTCCACCAATTTTGACAGCCCATTCGCCGGTGCCGACAACAATCTCTTTTATGGCTGGCTTGAGCATTTCCTTAAGCTGTTTGTAGGCTTTCTCAAACTCCTTTTTTAAAATGGGCCTGCACTTTTCAATTGGGACTTCGCGGTTTACGACTTTTGTGGCGAAAGCCATGCAGTTTTCTTCGCCGCATTCCTTACAGTTTGTGCGAGGCAGAAGCTTGTATACGTCTATTGGGCTAAGCTCCTTAACGCCAATCTTGCCCTTCGCCTCTCTTTCACTCATAAGCTTTCAACCTCCATCCTAGACGTTTAAACCTTGACTGTGACCCATTCCACAAGACGTTCAGCGTTGCCAGAACCTCCACCCATCAGTTGGGCGATAACATCTTTGACTGTTTTGACGGCTGCAGGATGCATCATCATGAAAAGGTCTACGCCAGCCAGCAGAAGTGTCAAAGCGGTAACAACCTCCCATAATGGACCTCGAAGTTCGCGGGGTTCCCATTCTGGAGCCATCTTCATCCATGCTTCACGGGCTGCCCAAGCGTTTGTTGTTCCAGAGGACATGGGGTGAGCCAGTTCTGGGTCGCCCATCAAAGCTGCCAGGCGGGCCCTCTCCATATTGGTAAACGCGTAATCTAAGCCGTAGCCTAAAGCGGCCGTTGTCAAGTCCATAACGATATCCTCTTTTGGTAGGAAGTCGTAGAGTCGGCGGTTCAGCTCCCTAGCCAAATTCAAGTCCATAGGCGTAAATGACAACGCCACATGCCCATTCTTTTTGACGAACTTGGCGCAACGTTCCACATCCATATCCCTGGTAATAGAGCTTATCAAGAAACGTTCGCCGGCAAAGGCTTCGCAAACTTCTTGGAAAACATTCGCGTCCTTAACTGGGTCGCCGCAGCCCCCGATTATTAGTGGCACGTCAACGGCTTGGGCAACAGCCTCAACGGTTTTAACGGCCTCTTTAGGTGAGGCATCCTTAACAAGCGGGTCAATGCTGATGAGGTGAATTGTAATCATGTCTGCGCCGAACTTGTCAACAGCCAGCTTAGCCCAAGCCGCCGGGTCACCCAAAACGTCTTTAACATGCATTTTCACAGCTTTTGCTAAGGGCACCTCCATGTCAAAAACGTCTAAGGATATAACTGGCGGATGAGGCGTGGGCCTCTCAAAAGTGTAGAAGGCTGGGGTTGTTTCACCACCAATAACAACTGTTTTGCCGCGTGTTCCGCCCTCGCTTTTTGTGGCGCCAAGCCTAACTTCCACAACTTTTCCCGGATAAGTTTCAACTGGTGGGACGAACTCAGTCTCGATTATTTGAGTGGGTTTAGCCTTAACTGGTGGCGCAACTTTTGGTGGAGCCACCGGTGGAACAGCAAATGTGCCGGGTTGTAGCCAAATTTCTAGGTCGCCAACTTCCATCTCAAAGTCTTCGAGTTCAACTTCTTGAAGTTTTGCCAGAAGCTCAAGCAGCCGAGAGTTCAGCTTCAAGCCTAAAACGTTTTCTTCCTTCTCCTTCCTTTCAGCCAAGTTTCCTTCACCTTTTTTCAGGCTTCTCGCTCTTAACGGCCTTTATTATGACGCGTTTTGCGTAGATTTTGGCGTCTTTCAATATTATCTTGTATCCGCCAGCGGTTATGGGCAGGGTTGCCGCAGTGATTGTTGGGACCATTGCGGGCGCTGCTTCCTCCCTTGCTTCAGTGGCCTCTGCTGGGACAGCCTCCGGAACCGCCACAACTTCTTCCTTCCAGCGTTCAACAACTGGATGACCTCGAGCTTTTAGGAAAGCCTTCAATTCATCAATTGTTTTGGCTTCTTCCTCGGTGGCAATTTTGTCCACAAGCTCAGCTGGAATGAAGTTTTTAACTCGTTCTTTCACCTCTTTAGGCATCCACACGACACGTTTGTAGCCGCCGTCAGCCTGCAGGAACTTTGGAGAACGCATATACTCTATGGATATACCGTGGAAGCCGTCCACTTGCCGTCCTCCAGCTGTCGAGTCCGCTAGTGTTGAGAAGGCTAGACCGTTCACTGTCACGTCCTTGTAACCTCTGTGAACTATGCCGAAGCCGTCCACTTCTGGAATGTAGAAGGCAACGGCCTCAAAGCATCCACAGGAAGTATGCGGATAGCCAAAAGCCGAGTAAAGCCATACCCGAGTTATTTCGCCCAAAGTCCTCTTTTTAACAGCCTCGTTGACACCTGAATACTCGCCCTTAATAGGGTCTAGGAGTTCGCCTCTGTCAATCTCGAATATTGGACCTTTTGGGTCTATGTTGGCTGAAGCCCTAGCGTCAAACCAGCTTATTGCCCCACAGTTGGAATAGCGCTGAGGCGTTATCACGCAGCAGTGGGTTGGCGCGAAAGACTGGCATAGGATGCACCCATAAAACTTGTCCACTTCCTCGTCTTTAAGTCCCCTAGCTCTGGCGTCCCTCGCCTCATAAATCTGCAGCGCTTGCGGGTAAAGCTCCTTGACCTTTTCAGCGTCTGTTATGAAGGTTATTTGCATCTTTTCGATTATTGGGAGTTCGCTCTTGAATAGCCTGTGTAAGACTTTGCCGATATATTGGAAAGAGTTTAAGCCCTTCTGGTAGGACTTCTTGCTTAGTCTAAGCCAGATGTCATAACGCTGGTTCAGGTGCATGAAACCCTCAATATAGTTGCAGTAGGCGTGAATGCGCCTTTCGATAACGCCTTCCAGTTCTGGCTCAAGCTTTGCTCCAGCAACCTCGATGATGATGCCGAAGGGGTAGGTTTTGCCCTCCTCCATGTCTTTAATGTCCGGTCCAATGATGGTTATTTTTCCGTCTTCAACTTCTTCTGGCTTCTTAACCCTTGCAAGCTCGAATTTTTCTTTTACGTCTGGTCCGCCCAGCTCCACGTACATGTCTTTTCTTCTTATGCGTTCACCCTCGTATATTACGCCAACGTCAACTGGTATGTCTTGAAACATGCTCATTTCACTTTTCGCCTCCTTCAAACTTTTTCCATTATGATTTTAAGGTTTTTCACCCACTCTTCGTAGGAAAGATTTGGGAAGGACCAACTTGCATGGGGATGATAAACATTATCCAAAGAAATAGTCTTCAAATGCTTAGCGAAGTGTTTCAGCCCCGAAAGAATAGTCCACTCCATGTAGTAGTAAAGCCCAACAAACAACGCTAAATCGTGCTGGCCTTTACCATCCACACCAGTCCAGTTTGGGTCCACAAGACGGTTTCCAATGTCAACGGCCGGCATGAAAGCTGCTGGCTTGAAGCCTCGCCTTATGAATTCGCCTATCATGTGAGCTGTAGCCACCACAGGGATACCGGTCTTTTTTGCAAACCCGATGATGAAGTCTATTAGTTTCCCGCCGTTGAAGTCTATTTCAGCCGCCCGGTGCCCAACCACGAGGACTGGACGTTGAGCCCGCTTAATCATGGCGGCAACAACTTCAGGCTTTGTTATAACTAATGCCTTTTTTGGTCCTGGGATTTCCGCCGTCTGCCAAGGTTCAGCCGCCATAACGTTTCCTCCCATCACTCTTTCCTTTTCCTTATGAGCCTAGGTAACAGCGTTGGGTCTGGAATCACCGTTTCTTTCCAGCCCTTCTCTTCAAGGATCTTTATGATTTCATCCTTCATCGTTACAGGTATGTCGGCAACTGTACGTACAAAGCGATGAATGTCCTCAGGCATTGTTCCATACAATCGCTTGTGCAAGTCAATGTAGTGCGTAAGCTTTATGGCACGTCCCTTTGTTGTGTCGTTGGGCCGCATGCAGAGCTTGGCTATCATAACCATAGCTTCCTCTTTGGTTTCAGCTGCATAGAACAAATGCTCTGGAGTTGGGCCAACATAAACACGCTCACCGGTGCGTGCGTCATAAACATACCAGTCTTCTTCGCGGTCAGCTCTACCTAACAGCATACGCCTGTACTTGATGCCATGAGGCCCAACAATAACTGGAACGCCTAGGCGCCAGAATCCAGACGCTATTGCTGCAGCTTTCTGGGACATTGCGCCCCAAGCAACACCAACGGCTCCAACTCTATTTAGAATGTAATCAGCTATTTCTTCATAGTTTGCTCTCAAATTGCGTTTTGCAAATATGCTTGCAATTTTTATCGCCGCTCCAGCAATGTGAGAATTGGATACGCAAGAGCCGACGTTGACTACTCCGCCAGCTGCAAATTCTCCTGAAAATTCCTCGTAAAGGGTTTTGCCTTCCTCATTTTTGCACATGGCAGCAGACATGGCTGCACATCCGGAAGTCACAACAATATAGCGTCTGCTGGCAAATTCACGACACATCTCTGCAACTTCAATTCCGCCTTTCGGGTAGTTGGCGCATCCCACAAAGGCAACTACACCTGGGATTTCGCCGAGCACTATGGGGCTGCCAACGTTGCGGATTTCCACGTCTTGTATTGGACCTCTTCCAGCCCGCACCTTGTAGGTTTCCTCTTTAAGCTTCTTCTCCCCAGCTTTCACAATGAAGCTATGAATTTGCAGTTTAACCGGGCATGCTTCCTCGCATCGGCCACAACCGATGCATGAATCATAAAGCTCTGCAAGTTTTTCTAGGCTTCCATTTCTCGCCATTTTCATAGCTTGAGGTATTGGCAAGTCTTGGGGACAAGCCCTTCTACAATCGCCGCACTGTTTGCATTCCTTAGCTTTTTGAATGACATCATCAACTTCTGGAATAGCCTTAAACTTCTTTCGCATGGGGGCAACTTTCAAAGCGGCTTTTACCGCCACTTCCCCAACTTTTTCAGGGTCGAGAATTAATGCGCCTGGAATTTTGCCGCTTAAAAGGTCTTCAACTATAGCATCTGCCGGGTCGTTTGTGCGGTTTGGTAAACCCATGCAGTTCTTTTCAGAAGCAGTTATCACTATTGCCTTAACGTTTTGCGCTTCATATAATGCATCCGTTCGAATGCACTGCTCGTCTAAAACCACAACATCTGGAACGCCGCTCCTTATAAATCGCAGCTGCCACGATATAGGCCCAACAATTTTTGCCCGGTTATAGTACCTTGTTGTGTCATGGGCTGTACAGCAAAGGCCGCAAACCTCGACCTCACCGTCCAAACCGTTCTCCCTAATATAATCCACTATGCCCACGGAAGGAACCACATTGTGTCCAATGCATAGAATTACAGGTTTCTCTATGTTTATGGTTCCATAACCCAGACCTACAAGCGGTGCGTCCGGATCAGCCTTCGGAAAACCATAAGCGGCTATCTGCGCGATGTCTGCAACTTCCATCCCGACTTGGTCTATCATACCGGCATGAAAAACCTTGGATTCAAAGTCAAGGTTATAGCCCTCCTGCCCCGTGTGCGTCACGGAGAGTAGATGAGTTACTTGGGTTTCGAGGTAATCTAAAACTTCTTCTAGGTCGCCTAATGTTTGAGGTTTTATTCCACATACCAAACGGGTAACCGGAGCTTCAACTTCAACGTTTAATCCGCCAACGTCTAATGGCATTCTCCGCCCATATTTTTCGATTAAGTGCTCCACCAAGTGGCGAGCATGCCCGATGTGGGTGGCGGCGCCGATACAGCATGCCAAAAGCACTATGCGGGATTGTTGAGCGGCCATGTCTATTCCGCATGCTCCGCGTTTTCCGCCAGTGAGGTCGCATTTGCCGAAAGTGCAGAGGCAGCAGACATCGCAGAATGGCAAGTAGAAGGGCTTATAGCGTTGTAGAAGCTTCATGTCCCATTCGCGGAGGGTTGTAAGCGATGGAAAAGGCGTAGGCCCCATGGGCTCGGCCCATGTTTCTTCAACTATTTTTCCAACGGACAATTCAAGGTTTTTAAAAAGCCCCAGGTCTGATTTTAGTTCTCCAATTTTAACATGTAAACCTTTCTTGCTCAAGACGAACACAACCTTGAATAGAAAGGATAATTGTTAACAACCAATGTTTTAAGCTTTTCTAGAAATATTCAAACAAATTTTGTATGAAAGCATTTGGGAAGCGTCTGCGGTTCATCCTTTTCTATACCCGGCATTCTCCATAATACGTTTAACCGAAAGATATGCCGGTGTGTCGGAGGGCAGTGTAAGCAGCGATTTTCCGCCTAGGACGTATTCCTCAACGTTTCTGTCGTAGGCTATTCTTCCCAAAAACTTGAAGGGCAGAACGCTTTTTGCATGTTTTTCCAATTCTTCTGGAAACCTAAAACCGCCCACGACGTAAAAGTTCTTAAAGTCTATTTTAACTTCTTTTGCCACCCGGTAAGCGCGTTCCACATGATCAAAAGACTTTTTAGAGGGGTCGATCACGTCGAAAACATCGTCTACTTTGGAGGTTATCCGCCTGTTAAGGTGTTCTAAGCCGGCTGGCGAGTCGATTAAAACGTAGCGGTAGTTTTTTGTAAGCGACTCTAAAGCCCCTTTTAAGGCGGCGTTCGGCAGACAATAGCACCCTTCCACCCACTTTGTCCCGAGGGCGATAAAGTCGAAGTGTTCACCTTCATACATGCCATGCGCCCAGATGCGGCTTTCAATACGCTCCGTTGGTGGAACACCAACGGTGGTTCCGCCTCCTTCGATAAAAGTTTCTACAAGAAGTTCCGAGATGGTTTTTCTGCCAACCTTGTGGAGGTCTACGCCAACCATTTCGCCCAAATTCTGGTCTGGATCAGCGTCCACCAAAAGCAGCGGAGCCTCGCCCAACTCGACTAAGTATTTTGTCATTAAAGCAACGAAGCTTGTTTTTCCTGTTCCACCCCTTCCCATGGTGACTAAGATTTTTGCCATGCACATGCTCTCCTTTATGTTTAGTAACGGTAGTTTTCAGCCTTATTAGGTGTTGCTTCGCAGAAGCTTGTTGCAAAGCCTTTCAACAGCCTTCACAGCATCTGAATCTCCATATTTTAGTGGGGTTTCGCCCCGCATTTCAGCCTCTAAAACCTTCTGGTCAAAGGGCAAAAAGTCTAAGACGGATAAGCCGTTTTCCAGCGCAAATTTTTCAATAACTCCTTTCTGAATTTCGCTTTCCACTTTGTTTCCAACCAGGAATATTTGGTTCATTCCCGCTTTCACGCCTAACTCATGGATGCGTTTGGCTGTTTCAAGAGCCTTCAAGTTTGCGTCAGCTACAACAAGCATAACGTCTACATACCTGGCCGTAGCACGTCCCATGTGTTCAACGCCGGCCTCCATGTCTAGGACAACAGCCTCGCCGCGTTCAACAATTAGATGCCTTAAAAGCGAACGCACAACGGCGTTGGCCGGACAAGTGCAGCCAGCTCCAACGGAACGCACGGTTCCCATGACAATTAGGTTTACGCCTAGAGGTGTTTGAACAGCATAGTCCCGCACAATGTCGTCCACAGTGAAAGTTAGGCGGTATACTCCAGCATAACCCGTCCCCGTTTTCGCCTCAATAAGTCGCTTGTTCTCGGAAATAGGCAATATGCGGCTGGCTTCTTCAGGCGACAAACCCAACGTCAAAGCGAGGTTAGGCGAAGGATCAGCATCAATAGCAATAGTCCTGAAACCTCTCTTGGCTAGGGCGTAAGCCAAACCGCCAGCAACAAAAGTCTTGCCAACGCCACCCTTACCAGAAACAGCCACCTTCATAAAACATCACTTATTCCTTGTAAGGCATCAACATGGCACTCTTGCAGATGTGAGCATATCATCTCATATAAGCACTTCTGTTAACGATGACCAACAGAACATGGCTCATTAAACACTTAAATCCATTTTTACGAATTTCAACAATCATAGTGCAAGTACAATTTTCATATGTTGCATTGGGCCAAGTTTACGCTATACACACATTCGCTGCATGCCGGCATATTTGTGAAGCAGTCCATTTGATTTGTTTCTGTAAAGAAACACTTCAAAGTTGAGTAGGGACAGTCTCCACACCAAGGTATGTTTTCGGCAAAGTTTCTTCTGGTGCTTCGGAACCTTGTATATGCCTCTTTGCTCCAGATATTTTCTATCTTCTCGCTTCTCAAGTCTCCAAATGGAACATCAAAAACTTTCTTTAAATGCATGTTGATGTAGAGAGAATGCGGATACATAAACTCCAAACATGGGACGGCTATTCCGTCGGATCTAACAACCATTGTGTTTGTGTTAACATAAGGGCAGCTTCGAGTTTTAGCATCTGGGAATAAGCTTGGAAGTTTAAGATTCATTTGATATTCGTATGCGATCTTTGCACTCTTAAGGAATATTTCCTCAACTTGATCGATTGTTTCAATTTTGTCCTTAGAGTCGAAGAGAAGTGGCAGATTGATCCAGTATCCGGCTTCTTCAGCTTTCTTCCAAAAGTTCATAATAATTTCAGCTGATTTTTGCCTAATGCTTACTCCGTATGCTCTTCCGAGGAGTTCTCGTGTTGCCTCGCTTATGAGGTCCCACCCATACTTTAACGAGGGTTTTATTATGTCGAATGAAGGCTTGCTCAATGTAACATAAATAGAGTTTCTAAAAATTTCCTCCGTGTATGGAACAACGTGGGAGACAATTATGTAGTCGACGTTTTTCTCCGCTAGGCTTGTGACAAGTTGAGGGAGATCCCTAAAATTATCCTTCATCACAACGACTTCAACGCCTAATTTGAAGTTTCCTTCACCTTTACCTTTCATTTCTGCTAAATTTTGAAAGTTTTTCATTATGATTGTTGGTTCCGATCCCTCCCTAATACGGCTTAGTTTTGCCATATCTAGGGTGTCAACTGAAAATGTTATGGAAACCTCTGTGGTTTGTTTCAAGATTTTTTGGGCGATTGTTGGAGTTAACAGAGAACCGTTAGTGCTTATAGTGATTGTACTGTCTTTTGGCAAGTGTTTCTTTGCGATCCGCAACATTTCTGGAAAATTTGGGTTAACGAATGGTTCTCCAAGCCCATAAAGTATTAGCTTTTTCAAGAGTGGAAAACTGGATTTCGTAATCTTCTTGTATAAGTCCAAATTTAAATCTTGAGGTTCAGCTTCCCACACGCGTCGAATACACATCTGACAATTGAAGTTACACTTGTTTGTAACCTCTATTTGTAAAGCTTCCGGAAAATCATTATCCAACATATCGCTTCCTTTAAAGGGTCAACCCCCAGCCATGGGTGAAAATATGGCTAATAACATGCGTGCGCGCGGGTGGCATGTGTTTCTCTTGGCTACGTTCATTTTTAGCTTTAACTGCTTCAACGAATAATATGTTATCTTCCACTGGTGATGTCACGGCGGGTGATAAACCCTCTATTCTATTTCTTCGGCTAACTTTCTTCAGCATTCCTCTTGTATGTAAATGCATGTTTTATAGCCTTTCGAGGAGTGCGGCATATATTATTGGCAGGGCTATTGTAGCGTCTGCTTCTACGGTTACGGTTTTTGCTTTTTCTTGGATTTTCCCCCATGATATGGCTTCTCTTGGGCGGGCTCCTGATAGGCTTCCATCGTATTCTACGGCTGTTGTTATGTAAACGGCGTAGTCTAAGCCTTTCTTGAATAGGTTCCACCAGAGGACGTGATGTTTCGATATGCCTCCGCCTATTATTAGGGCGCCGGATTTTTTGGCCTGCCAAACTATGTCGTTTAGGAGTTGCTCGTCTTTGAGCACGTTTATTTTTAGGTCTTTATGGTCTTGGCTGAAGAACCACAGTTGGTAGCCTACTGCGCCGTCGGTTATGCCGGGCACTATGACGGGTATTTGGTTTTTCCAGCACCAATAGAGAATTGAGCTCTCGTTTAGGCGTTTTCCAATTTCCCAGCATAACTCGTAGGTGGCGAGTTCCCGTTTTCCTTCCGCGTAAATGCTGTTCAAGAACTCTATCATCTTCGCTTCGATAACTTCACCATAACTTGCGTTTGGCACCAGCACGTTGCCTATTCGGTTTACACTCCGCCTGTGAAGCTCCTTATCGTCCATGTAAAAGTCGCCCTGGTAATAGTCTCGGAAACACCTTGCCAAGTCATGGTCGAGGGTGCCGCACGTGGTGATAACGACACTGAACCATTTTCTTTTCACCATGTCGCGGATTATGCCCCTTGTGCCAGTGGCGATTATACAGGCAGGGAAAGAAAGAAAATTGAGGGTGTCTTTCTCCTTCAGCATGGTTTCGAGGATTTCTACGGCGACGGCTAGGTTTTTGGCTGTGAAACCTCCACTTGCAAGCATCTGCCGTACAAGGATGTCTGGGGAGACGCCCTTCGAAAGCTCGAAGTCCTTCACTTTCTCCAAAGTCGCCACACCGAAGCCTATTCTAGACCCCTAAACAGCCAAGACAAGTCTGGAACTTTCGCCCTTTTTTCAACCCTCTCCGCCAAGGCGTGGACAACTATTGGCAGGGCTATTGTAGCGTCGCAATAACATTGCACGTTGCATCCTTCTTTGGCTTCCTTGCCCCAGCTAATGGCTTCCTCAAAAGTGCAGCCCGATAAACCTCCCCAGTGGGGTGCATCCGTCGTGATTTGTATGGCGTACTTGTGTGGATAAACCCTCTCGTATTTTCTGGATTCTGTTAGGCTTCTTCCAACGGTTGTAAGCTGGATAAAGTCCTTGGGAACCCCTCCGCCTATATATATGACACCGCTTTCAGGCGCCGCTTTAGCCTTTACGTCCACAAGCTGTTTGAAGTCCCGCATTTGGTCTATGGTTATGTCGAAGTTGGGGTCGGATTTCCTATTTAAAAGATAAGCGATGCCATATCCGCTGTCAACAATCGCTGGACAGAAAACCGGCACCTTGTTTTCGTAGGCCGTTGCCACAATGCTTTTGATTCCCATCAGAGAAAGTTCTCTTCCGAAAAGGTGTAGGAATTCGGCTGAGGAGTATTTGCGTTTAGGGTCCACTTTCTTCATGAAGTTGGCGATCAGATGCTCCATTTGGCGGTATTCAAGCTCGTCGGCGAAAACGTCGTAAAATCTGTCAATCTTGTATTCCAAAAGCTTGCTGTCGTCGACTAGATGGTGGCCTTGCCAGTATGTGCCTCCCATGGCTTCCAAAATATCCTCTGAAATGTTGGCGCCGGTGGAGACGATTACGTCTATGAAGCGGTGTTCAATAAGCCAGTTAATAATCTTCCATTGGCCTGTGGTGCTCATAGAGCCCGCGTACCCGAGAAAGATTACGACGTCGTTTTTAAGCATTTCTTCCCAGACTTCGACAACTTCGCCCAATTTTCTGCCTTGAAACCCCGTTTTGGCCATTTCTGAAAGTAGTTCCGAGATTTTTTTTGGAGTTCTAACCTCTATCGGCTCAAGCTTCTTTTTAAAGAAAGGAGTTTGCCTTTTCTCCCTAATCACCGCCTTTCAACTCCACAACTTTGGAAAGCATATTTTCACACACCGCACTTTTAAATCTTTAGCTTTCATCAATACGTCCGAAAGTGTAAAGGTTTCCAACGCTGTTCCATATGAAAGCTTTCGGCATGGCTCTTGCAATAGCGAAGGCCGCCCGCCAGCCAGTGCAATGCATGGGTACAATGATTTCTGGGTTAAATTGTTTCAACATTTCCACGGTTCTGTCTATACGCCCTTCGCACTCCTTACCAGACAAGTGAAAGCCGCCTATCACAGCGTAGACTCTTGACGTTCCAGTGATTTGTTCGGCGTAGAGGACGGTGTTGATTATTCCGGCGTGAGCGCATCCAGAAATAATTACGAGTCCTTTGCCCTTAACGCTTACAACCACTGCCCGGTCGTCCCAAATCCATAGGTCGGGCTGCCAGACGCCGTCTAACAAAACGCGGTGTTGGAGGTATCCTCCTTCAAAGTCTGTCTTGCGGGGTATTTCACCAGTAACCAGCACCGTGTCGTCGGCTAAAAGATGAGGTCCCCTAGTTTCCACAAAAACCGCGGGTTTTATCTCGCGTCCCGACGGAAAGTTGGGATACCTTCTTACGCTACCGTCTTTGCTGGCTACGCCGCGGATTTTGAACATGTCTCTGTGCACTATTATGGGCAGTTCCTTTCTTCCAATGGCTTTAATGAAGCTTATTAATCCGCCGAAGTGGTCGTAATGACCGTGGGACAACACTATGGCTTCAACCTCTTTGAGGTTTATTCCCATGCCCTTAGCGTTTAAAACCGCCCCCTTTCGGCTCACACCAGTGTCGAAAAGGATCATGTGCGTTTCACCGCCACATAAAACTTTTAAAAGCATGGATAAACCGTGCTCGGCTATCGGAAGACGTAAACGCCTATTGGCCCACTTTTCGCCCATACGTTCTGCAACCCAAACCCTTACGTTTTTGGCTTCTCCCCTGTCAATGGAAGATATGAAGTCTACAGAGTTGTCCATAAGGCAAACTATCTCAAGACAGTCAACACTAGTAGGCCTGACAGTTTTCATGGGCAGACCTTCTAAATGAACAAGTCGTCTTCTCTAGGTCTAACAAGCTCTGTTGCCCTGGCATCCTCAGACCTTATAAACTTGTACCCGCGAATTATGGCCGCCGGGATCCCTTCGTCCGCCTGTCCTATAACTAGTTCAGCTGCCGAGGCCAATTCATCTGCGACAGCGGTCCGCTTAACTCGCAAAACATAGCCGAACAGATCTTTCTCGCCCCTACGGTCTCTTATTGGTTTCATCCCAGAAACGCCTATTGCAACGTTTACTTCGCCCTCCCTAAAAGGGCGCCCATGAGTGTCGCTGATTATAACGGCGACATTACATCCAGTTAAACGCTTGATCTCAAGCCTGATTCTCTCAGCCGAAGCATCCGGGTTCTCCGGCAGAAGTGCTACGCGTCTTTCACCTGGCACGTTGGACTTGTCCACTCCGGAGTTGGCGCACACAAAACCGTGCCGGGTTTCGGTGATAATTTTGCCGTTGGCCATCCGCCTTATACTTTTGGCTTCCCTAAGCACAACTTCAACTAAGGCCGGATCCTTGCCGTATAGTTCGGCGATGTTCCTTGCGAAGGCTGAAGGTGTAACCTCGTCCAAGTTTACAACACGTCCCTCAGCCTTTGAAACAACTACATGGGTGACCACTATTATGTCGCCGTCTTGTATGGGTGTGCCCTGCAGCTCCGCCGCCCTACAAATGAGTTCAGCAACGTTGTCTCCGGCTTTCACCATGGGTATGCCTTTAACCCCAATTATTTGAACAACTTCCATGACGCTTCACAGAGGCTCTTATGACGCTTCAGCTTCTAACAGTTTCGCTAAACCGTTTTCAGTTCCAGCGAAAGTTTTTAATCTTGAACGGTCGCCTTTCTAATGTCGAGATGATGTTGGATGAAAGTGCTACACGAATTTGTTCCAACCCGTAAGTTTTTGAAGTTGGCTGAAGAAGTTAAGGACCTTGTTGATGGATGGAACATAACTGACAGCGCCGCCGGCATGCCTGCACCAAGCGGAACAGCTGTTGGATGCGTACTCAAAGTCAAATACCCGGACAAAATGGTTATCCCAATATTTATACTACACTATAAGGGACCAGTTGAGGTTGGAGGTCTAGCCTTAGCCGCAGACGCCGTCGGCCTAGATGGGCTTGTTCTAACAATGGGAGACATACCAAAATACGGCGAACCCATAAAAATGTTCAAATCCTCGGAGGAAGCCAGAGACTTTCTACGCAACACAATACGCTTAAAAAACGTCAAACTTGGATGCTTGTTGACAGCCCGCAAAACCGTTGAGGAAACCCTAGCCCGCGTGAAAGAGCCTTGGGACTTCGTCTTCTTCATGAGGCTCGAAGACAAAACCTTCCCAATGCTGGAGCAGGTGGCCAAAGAATGCAAACGCCTAAACAAGCCCATATACACATACTTCCTTATTGGAACGCCGAAAAATGCTGAAATGGTGAAGATGATTGGCTGGCCAACCACTACAACCATGGAACACGTCGAAGAAGTTGCCAGCAAACTCGACGGGCTAGTGGACGGAGTAATAGCCACGTGCGCCGGAGACTATGAAGGCGACAAAGAACTCTTGACAAAACTTCAAAAGTTTAGAAGCTAAACTCCACTACACTTTTCTCTTTTAAGTTGCCATATCGCAGAGCATTAAGTCAAAAGGAAATAGAAAAGCTCAGCATAGCAGATAAATAATGAATTGCTCTTATGATATGTGAGTAGTAGCTCAAATGTTGGGTGAAATTTTGAAGATAAAAGAAAGAATTAACCAGCAAGCAAGTCAAATAACAGAACTTTTACATGAGTTGCAAAATGAAAAAAGTTACAGAGGAATAGAGAGACTTATCCAATTAATAATACAAGCGCTTCTCGACTTGGGAATAATGGCAATTGCAGCTGTCGGTAAGAGAACTCCTAAAGGATACTCAGAAGTTGGCGAACTGTTATCGGACTTAGACTTGCTGGATGAAAAAGATGCGAAAATTTTGAAGTCAATGGCTGGCATGCGAAATATTCTCGTACACGCATACGCCACTGTCAATAGAGATATTGTAATCGATTCCGCAAGCAAACTAAAAGAAGATGTTCCACGAATAGTTAAGGCTATTAAAGAAAGTTTAGAAGTAAAGACTGTAGACCCCCCATCGATGGATGCTTTTCACGAGGCTCTTCATAGACTACTTAGGGGAAGGGTTAAGGCGGCGTTGTTGTTCGGCGGAAGGGCTAAAGGGTATTCTTTGAAGGGTGATTATGACATTGCCGTGTTTTTTGGGAGGCCTCACGACTTATATGATTTGGGAGAACTTGCTGTGGATATAACGAGAACCCTAAAGATAAGTGAGGATAAACTTAGCCTTATTGAGCTGGATTCAGCGCCTCCCGAAATTATGTTAGAGGCCTTGAATGGTAAACCCATATTTGTAGAGGACGAATACATCTTATTTGAACTTAAACTTAAAGCTATTTTCGAGCTGCTTGATATACGAAGTGGAGTTCAAGCCTGCCTAAAAAGTTCCTAGCATAAGCTGTTTGGAAAAAGCTATATTTCGCGGATTTCGCATCGGAGCTTTTTTATAACCTCTTCAGCCTTTGAAGGCTCAACCTTTAACGTGTAGAGTATTCTCGCGGTGCGAAGTTTAAGTTTTACAACATCCTTTAGGCGTTTTACTGCACAGTATTCGGCGCGCTCACTTATTTCAACGAATTTATCTATGTCGAAGATTTCTGTTGGCACAATGGCCTCTCCAATTTGCTGTTGCTTTTTCTAAAAAGGGTCTAACTTTTATCTGTTTTGGTCTTCCACATGCCCTTAAGCTTGTCGCAGAATTTTATAAGCTGTTGGCGGGTGGGGTGTTTCCCCTCGCGGTTTGAAATGTAGTAGGCTGCCACAGCGTTGGCCAGCGTCAGCCTAGCGCCGTTTGAAAGCCCATAAGCGTCGCCGACTATGTTTCCAGCGTTCCAAGCGTCGCCTGCCCCAGTAACCCTCAAGACTGGAACATTGAAGGTTGAGATAATAGTTTCGTTTTCTTTTGTGAAGGTTGCTGAAAAACTTGTGGTGTGAAGATCTATTCTAGTGTTAAGGTGTTCAGCTAGAATTTTGGCAGATTCTCTGGCTAGTTCTTCAAAACTTAGCCTTCGCTTAAGAACTCTTATTTTGGGGCTTAATCGCGAAGCGTAGAAAACCGCCTCGTTCTCGTTTAGGCTTAAAATGTCCACGAGGTCTGCTTGCAAAACTCTTTTCATCAAACTTTGCACTTTTCCTTTGTTGGGGGTTGGGTCAGCCGTGTCAAGGTAAGTTTTGCCTTTACCCCTTGTTTTGACGTGGCGGAAAACGGTTTCAGCAAGCTTTGTGCCATGCTTTCTCGTTCCAGCCCAGTTAAAGACGCAAACGTAGTCGGCCTTTTCAATGGCTTCCAAGTCTTCACTGCCGAGGCTTTCGGGTCTAAAATCGGCTAAAGAGCCAACATCACTAAGCATTACGTTTGTTTTGCCGTTTTTTGTTTTGAATTCTATGGCTGTTGTTATGGATGGCTTTTCAACTATTTTGACATGGGATAGGCTGATTTTCGATGATTTGACGTAAAACTTGAGGAGTTGAAATCCAAGCTTATTAGCACATATTATCGGCGTGACTTTTATGCCTAGGCTGGCTAGGGCTGAAGCAGTGTTTACAGCGTTTCCACCCCTAAAATCTTTTTGGAATATTCCATCTATGCTTCCACCCTTCCGCTTTACGACGTTCATAACCATTTTAAAGAAGGTTTCTGGACTGTGGTTTAGGCTTATGAACCTGTCTAGGAAGAAGTCTGGCATGACGACAACATGGATCTCCTTTTCTTGTTTTTTTAGAGAATTCTTAACTTCCTTTAAATATTTGTCCAGCACTTTTATGCCTTCCAGCAAACAGTTTCAGTATAATGAATTAATCCTTTTGAGCGTTTTCTCACCCTAAAAGGAAGCGAATTAAATTCCAAACCATGTCGCCGTAAAAAAGCGCAATAATCAGCCCAGCAGTCATGAATATCAGCAT
>Ga0315298_1001156_pt1 | contig 49615 bp, 63 predicted proteins | sample WHS_1_MG_FD_203077 | JGI IMG/M metagenome (GOLD analysis project Ga0315298, IMG submission 203077) | Extremophilic microbial mat communities from Washburn Hot Springs, YNP, Wyoming, USA - WHS_1_MG | ecosystem: Environmental > Aquatic > Thermal springs > Hot (42-90C) | place: USA: Wyoming...
CTCTTCCTGCCCTTCCTGCCCATGCTCCCCACCCAGATACTGCTCAACAACCTCCTCTACGACTTCTCCCAGTTCACGATAACGACAGATCACGTCGACAGAGACTACCTCGAAAAGCCGAAGCGATGGGACATTTCTTTCATAAAGAGGTTCATGGTCGTTTTCGGGCCAATCAGCTCCCTCTTCGACTTTATAACCTTCTTTGTTATGCTGTACGTCTTCAGTGCTGATGAGCCTCTGTTCCAGACTGCTTGGTTCACCGTATCCCTTTGCACCCAGACCATGATCGTATTCGCGATCAGGACGCGTGCAGTCCCATTCTTCAGGAGCCGCCCAAGCAGGACACTTGCAGCAGGTAGCTTAGCCATCGTAGCAGCGGCGCTGCTCGTTCCTTTTTCCCCAATTGGCCCCCTCTTCTCGTTCGTAGTTCCCCCTGCAGGCTTCTACGTCTTTCTGGCTCTGGTACTTGGTGCCTATTTCCTCATCACCGAGTCCGTTAAGAGATGGTTCTACAGGCGATACAACTTTGCCATGACCAGATCCAGATGAATGGAGGGCGCCCCTGCATGAACCTCTCATGACTGCTTTATGGATTTCCTGCGCCAATGGCCTAATCATGACCGGATCTGCGCCAAAAATCCCCAATTGCCATCGGGAACGTTAAAATATATTCTCACTGATATAATGATCTGGTGCATTTATTCTATGAAAGTGCCAGAGAACATACGCGAAGCCTTTTCCAAGGCGCTCAAGTACAGGCGGGCGGTAGTTGGGACAGCCTCGAAAGGCGGCATACCGAATGCAGTACCCATAGGCGTCGGCAGGTTCATCGACGGCGAGACACTCTGCCTTGTGGACAACTACTTCCTCAAGACAAGGAAGAATCTCGAGGAGAATCCTTATGCGGCCGTGACATTCTGGGTATCCGAGGAAAAGGAAGGCAAGATAGTCACCAACGAGGGCTACCAGCTGAAGGGAAGGGTCGAGATCCAGACCAGCGGCGAACTTTACGAGAAGATCAAAGCAGAGACCAAGGCGATAAGGGCAGACTTCCCGGTGAAAGCAATCGCCCTCTTGAGGGTAGACGAGATCTACGACGTAAAGGCCGGCCCAACCGCAGGTAGAAGAATCATATAAGTTGCAAGAGGGCTCCCATCAATGCCTCCCCCATTTTCTGACCCCCAGAGCTTTTCCGGAAGGACAGGACACAGGTTCAATCACATAATAAAGAGCCTTCCTGACGATCCTTCGCAGGGGCTGACGATTGAGGAACTCCTCCTTAAACTGAGGGCTACCGGGTACAGGGGAGGCATCGAAGGTCTAAGGGTGGATCTACAGGAGCTTATAAGGCGGGGCGAGGTTGGGCAGTCCGAACAGGAAGGGAAGAATGTTTACTGGTGCCTCCCCCGGGGGAGGTTGGAGCTCAGGAAGAGGTCTGCCCTGATCAGGCTACACAACATGGAGCTCGGCGAGGACGAGATCAGAAAGCTAGAGGAGATCGTCGAGAAGCGCGGATCGAAGAATCAGGCATAGCAAAACTTATTTGCCAATCCTTGTTATGCCTCAAATCACGTGAGGTTAATTGAAATGGTGTCCGTAAAAGTCGATCCGGAAAAGTGCAACGGCGATGCGATCTGCATCTCTATCTGCCCTGTGAGCGTCTTCGAGCTCAACAACAACAAGGCCGTTCCTGTAAGGGAGCAGGACTGCATCCTCTGCATGGCATGCGTTGCGCAGTGTCCCACCCAGGCGATTGAGGTAAAAGAGTAGAGTGACAATCACTCACCCCTCTTATCTTTTCCATCACTTTTTGGTATCTGATTGTCTACCTTCCTCACTGCCCTTCTCTTTTCTTTTCTTTTTTCCTCTTCTCTCTCGCTTTGTGCCCTCGCTCCTTCCCAATCCCACCTTGTAATATTCGCAGAATCCTGTAAGCGGGCAGATCCAGCACCTCGGCCCGATTGGCTTGCAGATCTTCTTCCCGAACATCACGAATGTGTCATTGACCTCAGCCCAAGTTCTCTTGGGGAAAATCCCCATCAGCTCGCCCTCCGTTTCTTCGGGGGTCCTCGTTGCGACCAGCCCAATCCGGTTCGCAATCCTGTGGACATGGGTATCGACAGGTATGGCCTCTAACCCGAAGCCGTAGACCAGGACGCAGTTTGCAGTCTTCCTGCCGACCGATGGGAGCTCAAGTAACCCTTCGAGATCCCTCGGGACTTCCCCGCCGTGCTTTTCGGTTATCTCCCTAGCGATCTTGATGATGGCCCGGGCCTTGTTCCTGTAGAAGCCGACCCCGCGTATTAGATCCGCAACCTCGCTCTCTGCAGCGGCGGCGAGTTCCTGCGGCGTCCTGAACCGTTCGAAAAGCCTCATTGCCGCCTCAGACGTCCTCTCGTCCCTTGTCCTGTGGGAGAGGACAGTGGCTATGAGGACCGCAAACGGGTCCTTTAGCCTGTCCTCCACCGCCGCCAGGGCTGTCTCCCCCTTGCCCCCAAGCGCAGCCTTCATTGCGCGCAGGATGTCAACTGGATCCAATCTACCACCAGCAGCTTTAATATCCCTCTTAAGTCAGCTATAAATAGTGAATCTGCGATGCCAGACAGCATTTCCGATAAATGGCAGAGACAGGAGAAGGAGTCTGCAGCAGAGAAGGTAAAGGAGCAGATATTGCCGCAGCCCCCGATGAGTGAACGCCTCAACCTGGCAAAGAGGAAGCTCCAGGAGCAGATCCAGCACCTCGACAGGGTCTCGCAGAGGCTGAGCGACAAGGACAAGGACCTCTACGAGAGGATGGTGAAGGCATACGGAGAGCACGACACCCAGCGGGCCCAGCTGATAGCGAACGAGCTTGCAGAGCTGAGGAAGATCGAGCAGAAGACCCAGTACGGGAAGTACGCCCTAGAGAGGGCATACACGCGCATCGAGATGGCCAAGGACTTCGGCGACATGGTGGCAGCGCTAGTGCCTGTCGGGCAGGTCGTGAAGAGCGTAAAGGGTACGCTAGGCGAATTCCTTCCCTCCTCAGAGACCGCCTTGAACGAGCTCTCCGGGATAATGAACGACACGCTGGTGTCTTTCTCGAACATAACCGGCGAGTCGCTTATAGCCGGGCCTATCAGCGAGGACGCTGATAAGATACTGAAGGAGGCTGCCGCCGTCGCGGAGAGCAGGCTCAAGGACAAGCTGCCGGGCGCGGGGACGGACCTTCCGCTGACCGACAGCCAGTAAATCCCCAGTTTTTTCTGCAGCGCTCATTCTTTCTTGTTCAAATCTAAGTGGTCACGATAGATTCCCTATCCGTCGTGATCACCGTGTGCTCGGCCTGGGCTATCGGCATCCCGGATGCCTCGACCAGAACCGGGTACTCGTAGAGGGCCTTCTCAGCTAGCAGCCCCCTCACGCCTTCTCCTATGCTGGCGACCCACCTCCTCGCGAAAGGCAGCGTCCTGAACCTCCTGTATATCTCGTCGTATGCCCCCCTCTGCGGCTCAGACTTAGGGCGCTTGAGCTTCATAAGGTGGAGGATGTTCCCAGGCTCCCTCTCAATCACCTCGCCTTCTGCCCTTGGGAGTGTGGCGAACGGCTCGATCGCATAGACCGACCAAGGCTGGAACTTGCCTGTCGTCTCGGCGCCGGAAACGTTCGGTATGCTCAGACCGCTGTGGATCGTGTACTGCTCTATCTGGTGCCCGGTTAGGTTCCTTATCGGCTTGTAGCCCATCGACCTTATTGTCTTCTCGACGATAGGGCCAACCTCACCTATCTTCCCGCCGACCCTCACCGCCTGCACCCCCCTCTCCAGCGCGATCTCGACAGCCCTTACCATGTCCTCGTACTCTGATCCGACCGAGACGGTCACCGCGGTGTCCGCTATGAAGCCGTCTATGTGTACGCCGAGGTCAACCTTGACCAGCGCCCCATCCGGGACGACTGTCGCGTCTGAGGGAGGGGACGTGTAGTGGGCTCCCACCTCGTTTATGCTGACGTTGCACGGGAAAGCTGGTTTCCCGCCCATCCTGGCTATCTCTGACTCGACCCATTCGCATATCCCTAACACACTGGCCCCCTGGACCACCATCCGCGGGACGGCCTGCCTCACAGTCCTTGCTATCCTCCCGGCAAGCAGCAGCTTATCCATGTCCTCCTCATTGAACAAAATTAACCACGACTCCAGTTGGCGCAAATGGCGCGAGACGAAACCTCTATCACATAGGGGACAAAAAAGGATATCCTTCAAGAACCCCGTCGATGAATAGGTCCGGGGATGGGGAAGGGTACTCGCTTGTGCCGTTAGAGTTAAAAACACCGCGTACCCAAGAGGTAAGAGTGGTTCTTATGTGCGTGCTAGGCAGAGATCGCCTCATAGAATTGAACAAAAAGTACCGGATCCTCGATCCATTCGTCGAGTCCCAGCTTGACGGCGACGGGTACATACTCACGGTCGGGGAGGACACGACCCTCCAGTACCTGGAGCACCAGAATGTCATATCGAAGGAGATCGTGTTCACCCCCCCTGACTGCGTCGCGTACCTAACCGCGAAGAGCAGGTACGGTAGGATGGGGCTCTCATTCCTAAACGCCGCGAAGGTCCACAGCGGCTTCGTGGGGAGGCTCGCCCTCGAGATAGTGAACCTGAGCAACGACCGGAGGCCCATCACCATAAAGGCTGGGGACCACTTCATGCACATCGAGTTCGTCAGGAGGGAGGGCGCCCCCTCTCCGTACGTGGGCGAGTACCAGTTCCAGTACATGAATGAGGATGAGATAAAGTCTTACCTCCCAGTCCTGAAGCAGGTCTTCCCCAACTTCGACGAGCTCTCGAAGATCTGGCTGAGGAAGAAGCTCAACCACGGAAACTACTGAACTCGATTGAACCCTTTTTCGGCTCTTGCTTCAGAGCCTAATTTTTTTGGCTACTGTCAGTGCAACACCCGCCTTGAGGAAGTCGCCAGGAAGGAAGGGTATAACGCCCGCCCATAGCGCAGCCGAGAAATTCCAGCCCATCCACCCCGCGAGCCAGACCCAACCCAGCAGGAAGACTATCGCCATGCATATGCCAATCGCTGCAACCTCAGCGAACCTCCTGCCACCAGAATTGCTCAGCATCAATCCGGAAACCAGAGAAGCCAGCAGGAAGCCGAGGAGGAATCCGCCCGTAGGTCCGATCAGCACGGAATACCCCGCCATCCCCCTCGCAAATACTGGAAGCCCGGCTGCCCCCATCGCCAGGTATATGCCTTGGCTGAGCGGGGCCCTCTCCTTCAGGATCAGCACGCAAAGGTAAAGGAAGAGCGTCTGCAGGCTGAGGGGGACAGGGTAGAATGGTATGGAGATTAGTGCGCCTACTGCAGTCAGCGCCGCGAATACGGCTGCCAAGGAGAGCTGTTTTGCGCGCGGCATGCTTCTTTTCATATTTGGTCACTCTCGGTATTGCATGACTAAACCAGCGATTTTTGTAAACCGTATTTATATTTTGAGTTTACATTCGCTAAAGAATATTTAATGCGCCCAGAAGGTAAATGCAATGCGGATGCGAGTTATACACTCCACAAAACTCAGTCGGCAGTTTATGACCTCGACATCAGACTGTTAAACAATTACGCTTAAAATACCCTGCGGCTAAATATAACCAGGTGAATCTATTTGCGAGCAAAACTGTTGTTGATCTTTACTCTAGCGGTTCTGGTGGTTGCATCTCCTGTGATTGCTGCCCCCAAGGTGCAACTGCAACCCTATTCCACCTGGGACTACGACATGGTAAACTTGGAAAAAGTGGGTCCGCAATACACCGGGAAGGAAGTCTACGTTGCAGTGCTTGACACAGGCCTCGCCCCCAACTGGAAGGACTACTTCCCCAATGACAGGATCGCGACGAGCCTAGGGAAGGGCTTCGAGGAGGTCCTGACCTGGGATCAGAAAACCGGGGAGTTGATCGAGACAGGGAAGATAATTGAGACTACATACATAGGTTCGACAGGGAGCACCCACGGCACCCACGTGGTGAGCACTATCTTGGGATACAACTACTATTCGCCCTTTGACGCTGCCGCCGGTTTCTCGCTGCCCCCGATCTTCATCAAGGGCATCGCGCCCGATGTGACAATAATCCCGATCAAAGTGCTCTCCGACTACCACATCCCGTACGCCCACAGCGGCGGGGGGGAGTATGGCGACTTAGTCTTCGGGACTGACCGGGCAGTGGCTGCTGGGATCGACTATGCGACCAACTTGTCCATCGCAGGTTACCGCCCGATGATAATCACGATGAGCCTCGGCGGTCCGGAGCCTTCGCCAATAATAAAGGACGCGATAGACCGCGCAATAGAGAACGGCGTGATTGTGGTCGCGGCTGCAGGAAACGAGGGTGAAGAAGGCATGAGCTACCCCGGAGCATATGACGAGGTCATTTCAGTCGGGTCCTGCGGATGGACAAAGGAATGGCGTGACCCTTCTAATACATCTTACTTCAGGCTATGGTGGCTCCAGAGTCCTTACTATAACTTCAGCGATGTTGCTGAGGACGCCCCTAGCGTGATCTACATCTCTGACTTCAGCAGCAGACAGCTCGAAGGCCAATATCTCGATGTAGTAGCCCCAGGCAGCTGGGTCAGGGGGCCATACCCCGGCGATCCGGGATACATCCACCTGCCGTGGTGGAGCAACGGCTACCCGGCCCTGTTCAGGAGCATCAACCCTGGCAACTTCTACTACCTCGGCGGCACTAGCATGGCAACACCTCATGTGACAGGCATCGTCGCTCTTATGCTCCAGAAGAACCCGACTTTGACCCAATCTGAAGTTGAGAAGATACTGAAGTCCACCGTATTAACAATACCGCCTGGCTCAGCCTGGGTATATGATCTGTACAATGCTAGTGGCGCATATGCCCCTGGCTTCTACCTCAGAACTTGGGGAGCAGATGCGACCGGATCCGGCTTGGTGCGAGCAGATGCTGCATTAAATGCTGTTCCATAGCAGCAATAAAATTCTTTTTTTTTATTTTTTTAAATTTCGATCATTTAATTTATTGCCGCCGCGTTTTATCGTCGAATTGGCTTATTTTTACTGAGAGAATAAGCAAGAAAGCTTCGACCTTCAGGGAGGAGATGAATTGCAAATATATATATCTAAATGGTATAATAGTATTAATATGGAAGGAATTCCCGTAACCTATGTAGAGCCGAAAAACACATCGAAAGAGTGTTCTCGGTGTAAAAGCATAGGGATTAGGGAAGGAAAGTCATTCAAGTGCCCATATTGTGGGCACGTTGACCATGCTGGCGTGAATGCTTCGTTCAATATAGCATCACGCCCTCCTTTGGTGGAAAGCATGAGCCGATCGCATGCAGACAGGGATGCATGCGAAGGGAGCACTGGCACCCCTGAAGGGGCAACTCTTGGAACGAGGGAGACCCTAGAACCTCCGAAGCTTTAGCGAGGGGAGTATGTCAGCGCAAGGTTTAAAGCGATTGCATATTTAACAACCTTTGTAATAGTCTATGATCCCCACAAAGGTATTCTTCGTGAAGGGCGTTGGGGTCCACCGGGAGCGATTGGCTGCCTTCGAGCTCGCGCTCCGCGACGCCGGCATAGAGAAGTTCAACCTCGTGAACGTGTCGAGCATATTCCCCCCCAACTGCCAGATAATCTCGAAGGACGAGGGGCTCAGGCGCCTCTCCCCTGGCCAGATAATCTACTGCGTCATGGCCAGGAACGAGACGAACGAGCCGAACAGGCTTATCTCCGCCGCGATTGGGCTCGCCGTCCCGCATGACCGCAACAGCTACGGCTACCTTGCAGAGCACCACGACTACGGGATGAAGGGCGAGAAGGCAGGGGAGTACGCGGAGGATCTTGCAGCCACGATGCTCGCGACCACCTTGGGCATACCTTTCGACCCGAACCAGGCATGGGAGGAGAGGGAGCAGCTCTACAAGGCCAGCGGGCTCATCATAAGGACTACCCACGTCGTGCAGTCCGCCGAGGGCCACAAGGAAGGCCTCTGGACATGTGTGGTCGCGGCCGCCATATTCGTTGAATAGGCTCAGACTCTGGTCGAAAAACGCGCGCTTACGAAAGGCTGGGAGAGGCACCGCCCCGTCATTTTCGGGCGAGCTGCGTTGTCTTCTCCGGTCTTTGAATGGTCAATTAGCCCAAATGCAACCCCTCGAAGGCAGAACAAAAAATTACTTTTTGACGGAACTCTATCCGTTCTACAAAGCTGATCCGCAGTCCCCGCAATATCCCCATCTCATTTCAATCGGTTTACCGCAGGCCTTGCAGAACCGCAGGGGGTACAACCGCCTGCCGCATTCCCCGCAGAAACCGTTCGTTTCAGGGTTCTTAGCAGAGCATTCCGGGCAAACGATGCGTGTCATTTTCTGTGCATGGGCTTTAAGCGCCAATAAGAATGGGCTTGGAGAGAACAGTAGGAACCCTGCGCCCAGCCCCAAGCCGAAAAGCAGGCAGAAGCCAGAGCCGCCTCCGCCAGCCAACTTCTGTTGCAGCCTCGTGCCAATCTCGGGCTTTGGGCTAATAAGTGCGCCGTGCCTCCTTTCCCCGACAACCCTTAATATCCCTTAACCCCATTATCCACATGTAGTTGTCCGGAGGAGAATAATTTGCCCCTCTTCAAGTCACTATCACCTCCAAGGGCAGAAATACAGATCGAGCTAGGAAAGGAGGAATTTGCCCTCGGAGAGACGTTGGAAGGGAGCGTACTGTTGAAATGCCTCGAGGACTTCGAGGTCCAGTCCGTCAGCGTAGATCTGGTCGGAAAGGAAATGGTGAAGGGCAACCTTCTGGACTACTCGGGGGACGACCAGACTCGGATCTACAGCCCCGTGACATCGCTGGCTCGCACCGCACGTCCCGCTGAGATCAACCTGCTGATGCACAGCAATCCCGCGCCTGTATCAGGCCCCTTCAAGGCATCCAAAGATTACAGCGGGAGGTTCACGTTCAGGTTCTTCATACCATCCCACCTCGGGCCAACTTACCAGGGGGGAAGGCAGGACGGCTCCTGGCTTCAGAGGACCTGGTTTGTCAAGGTCAATGTCGCGGTCGCAGGGAGGCCGGATCTTGAGGCTGCCAAGGAGATACGGGTCTCCATCCCGGCGCCCAAAATGCAGGCCGCAGCCGGGTCCGCAGCGTTCTCACCCGGGTCCAGCGCCGCGCCTTCGGATGTCCAAGGGGCTGCCGCAAAAGCGGGTCCCTCGGAGGAGCAGGTCCCCACAAACTGCCCAAGGTGCGGTGCCCCCTTCGCAGTGTCCCAGGAGGACATATTCGTCACCTGCCGGTACTGCGGCTATTCAATGACTATCGCCTCCCGCCAGAGGCTGGGTAAGCACAGCATGATCGAGACGCGCCTCTTCAGGCAGCAGGTCGCCGAGGCTGCAAAGAGGTACATGGACAAGGGCATCTTCCGGATAGGGGTCGCAAAGGAGGCAGTGATCACAAACATCGTGCTGAGGTACCTCCCATTCTGGATATTCCGCGCCAACACGACCACTTCCTTCAGGGGGACGGTCGGAGGGGGCTTGGGGGCGCCTGTCGGGGGATCCGAAGCCCAGGCAGCCGAGGTTCTCGGAAGGATCATAATCGCGGGTGCCGATGCCTACATGAGGAGCCGGGGCGGTCCCGGGGCGAGGATCGGCTACAGCCAGAGCGCCCCGAGGCCTGTGGCGCAGACCTTCTCGAACAGCTACGTCTGGCCCGTCCTGGCAAGATCCAGCCTCATCAGCGAGGTCAATTTCTACGAAATCCCGGCGGAGAAGAAGATACCCTTTGACCAGGGCAAGCTCCCTGCTGAGGCTGAGTTCCTCAAGCCAGAGATGAGCGAGGAGGAGGCCAAGCTCAAAGCCAGGGCTGAGATAGAGGCAAAGGAGCGGCAGATAGCCAGCCGGAAGGTCAGCGTTCTTGAGACCATCAGCACTACATTGTACCTGAGCGAGGGGGAGCTGATCCACGCGCCAGTGTGGTTCGTCTACTACACGATAAAGGGCGACAACTATGTAATCGCCATTGACGGGTGCGAAGGCAGGCCCTTGGGGGGCGGCAGGCCAGCATTTAAGATAAGCCTATGACCGAGATCCAAATCGCCTTTAAATGCAACGGCGGCGTGTATTACTGTATAGGCAATGGGGTTTTGCGATGGGTTCAGACACGCTTGGAAAAATAAGGGAGAGGCAGGGGATCTGGAGCAAGGTCCAAAACTTCCTGACAATGGGGTACGGCACGAAGGAGGACATACGCGAGGCCGACAAAGCCCTCAGGGACAGCTACTACCAGAGCTTCAAGGAGATGCGGCAGAGGTGGTCCGAGATAAATCTCGCCGCGCTCGATGCTGGGCTCAAGGGCGACGACTTCAAGAAAGTCATGCAGGTCATGGATCGCCTGATGGAAAAGATCCACAGGGCTGACTACGGCTACGCCGGTCTATTCGACAGGAAGGGGAAGATAGGCGAGGAGGGCCTGGCTAGGAGCCTGGACTTCGACAAGGAGTTCGGGGCAAGCCTCAGCGATCTCGAGTCGGAAATCGCCGAGACCTACAGGGCTTACGAGGCCGGGGACTGGAACTCCGTCTCCGCCAAAGCCAAGCTGCTCCGATCGAAGATCGTGAGCCTGGACGAGAAGTGGAACGAGAGGGAGAAGGTTTTCAGACCAATCGGGGTGTGATGAGAAATGCCAGTTATAGAGAGGGTTGCTTGGGACCATGCGGGACCGGAGGAGATAGCCTACCGCTTCCCGAAACTTACGCTCAAGTTCGGCAGCCAAGTGATAGTGATGGAGAACCAATGGGCTGTATTCTTCAGGGACGGGAAGGCCTATGATGTGTTCGGCCCGGGTAGGCACACAATAACCAGCGCCAACATACCGCTGCTAACTGCTGCCCTTAATAAGCTTGGGTTGATGGACAAGATCTTCGACTGCGAGGTGATATTCGTATCGAACAGCCAGATGCGGGCGAACTTCGGAGGGACCGCCTACTCTGCCCCGAGCGGGGACATAAAGTACCAGGCCGAGCTCGGGTACTTCGGCTACGCGCTCTACAAGGTCGAGGACCCGAAGCTCTTTGTGGTCGAATTCTTCGGGAACCGGGGCGCGATGACCTCGAGGGATGTCGAGAACTACATAAGGGGTTTTGTGAACGAAAGGATCATCAACGAGTTCGGGCGCCATGACATCTTCGAGCTGGTCAAGAATGTCGACGCCACGACTGACAAGGTCGCCCTGAAGATCAGCGATGAGGCAGCGAGGATTGGTCTGAGGATAATCGACGCCGTCTTCGAAGGGGTGAAGATACCTGAGGAGGCGCGGCGCTTCGCCTCAGGGATGGGTCAGCAGGCCATGATGATGCAGTACATGAAGGAGACCGCCTCAGAGCTGAAGGACAGCCAAGGAGGGGGCACAGCTGCGGCCGGCCTCGGGGCAGGCGTCGGGCTGGGAATGCCATTCATACTCGCCCAGCAGATGGGGCAGGCCGGTGCCCAGATGCCCCAGCAAGTGGTCATATGCCCGTCCTGCGGCGCGAAGAACCCTGCGAACATGAAGTTCTGCGGAAACTGCGGGGGCAGCCTCCTGCCGCCATCGAAGCAGACGTGCCCCAACTGCAAGGCGGAAGTTCCTGAGAACTTCAAGTTCTGCCCGAACTGCGGCACACCCATAAAGAAGCCAGAGCAACCCGTTTGCCCCAAGTGCGGCGAGAAGAACCCGCCTGGGACAAAATTCTGCGGCAACTGCGGGGAGAAGCTTGCATAGGGCAATCCCCCATTCAAATATTTTTTCCTGGAGCAAAACTTGGAACATTGGGAGTTGTTGAAAGATATATCTGTGCGCAAAGTAAATTATATCAGGGCGAACTATTTGGAGGCTTTCATAGTCGGGCACCTGCTCAATATGGAAGTCGATGTCTACTGCGGATGGAGCGATAAATTCTCTGGGAAGGTCGTTGCGTGCGCCGACGGTGTACTAACGCTCGAGACCGAGAAAGGCGTCTACACGCATATCGCTGTCGACAAGATAGTCGCAATCTGGAAGAGGCAGCAGCCGTGGATATCTGAAAGTCACCATCGCTGATTCCTTGGGCCCAAGCCCTCTTTTTATCAATTATTCGGTCTTACTAAGAAGATGGAGCCCTAGGGGGGATTTGAACCCCCGACCAACGGTTTACAAAACCGTCGCTCTGCCGGGCTGAGCTACTAGGGCGAAATCTGGCATCTCGGATTATTCCGGAATATGGTTTAAAAATATTCCTGTGCCTGTTTCCCCGGATCCGCTTTTGGTGCCTGCTGTTTAGCCAGAATCAGAAGGATTAAAATAGCCGATTGTTGTAAAAAACTCCAATGCCGGGGTGGCTCAGGCTGGCTAGAGCGCCGGACTCATAATCTAAGACCTGGACAAGGCGCTCGATGGGAGATCCGGAAATCGCGGGTTCGAGTCCCGTCCCCGGCACTACTGCGAATCATTTCAGCTCCTGCTGAGGATCCTGACCCCCGCGCCGTCCCCAAGGTATGCGCAGTGTGCCAGCCCGACGAAGAGGCCCACCTCGACCACGCCTGGGACCATCTTGATCTCTATCTCGAGCGCTCTGGGGTCTATGATCTCCTTGAATGAAGCATCGACTATGAAGTTCCCGTTGTCGGTCACTAGCGGGCCGTCTTTCCTGTCCCCGCCGTCCCTTAGCCTTGGTTCGCCACCCATCACGGCGATGGCGCGCATTACCTTAGCCCTCGCGAACGGCAGGACTTCCACCGGAAGCGGGAACTTCCCTATCCTCTCGACCAGCTTTGAGCTGTCCGCTATCACCACGAACCTCTTCGCAGATGAGTCGACGACTTTCTCCTTGGTCAGGGCCGCCCCCCCTCCTTTTATCAGGTTCAGATTGGGGTCGATCTCGTCGGTCCCGTCCACAGCAAGGTCCAGGGTTGGGTGCTCATCGAGCGTGCTCAGGCGAAGCCCATTCTCGACCGCTAGGTACGCCGACTGGTAGGATGTCGGGACGCAAATCAAATCCAGGTCCTCTTCCTTGACCCTCTTGCCAAGCAGCCCTATGAAGACCGCAACGGTGGATCCCGTCCCGATCCCGAGCACCTGCCCGTCCGACACTTCTTTCAAAGCTGCCTCAGCAGCCCTCAATTTGCCAACTGACGCCATACGTTGATCAATCCAAAAGTGATCGGTTGGTGTATTTAACCCTAAATTGGATTCTCAGCCTTTTTCCAGCAGCGTGGATAGAACTCATTCCAGGGATAAGTTGAAATAAAAAAAACAATTGAGCTTACTCGATTCCTATCCTCTTGGTTATCTTTACCAACACGAAGATCACGAAGGCAACGATTATGAATGTTATCACCGCAACCAAGAAGTTCCCGACGCAGAATATCTGGCTGCCCACGGCCACTTCAAGCGTCGCGAGATCGGACATCCCTGGCAGAGCCAGCCCTATCAGTGGCATCAATATGTCCTTGACAAGCGACTGCGTCAATGCACCCAAGTACAAGCCGAGGATGAATGCAACTGCCAGCCCCATGACCTTGTAATTCTTTATGAACTCCTTGAACTCGTTGATAAGGCCCTTGGGTGGCGGCGGCGGTGGCGGTGCAGGCTTGGGTTCAAGAAGCTTCCTTATTTGTCTCAATTCTTCCAGCATTTCATCTGCCAAACGAATCCCCCCAAATCCTCTAGGTTTATTATTGTGGTTTCACATTAATAATGCCTGTGCATTGGCTATGGCAATCGAGATCGCAACCTTTGGGATGGGTTGCTTCTGGGGCGCCGAGCACACGTTCAGGAAGGTCAACGGCGTGGTATCGACGGTCGTGGGCTACATGGGCGGGAGCTTGGAGGACCCGACATACAAGGACGTCTGCACTGGGAAGACCGGGCACGCTGAGGTCGTTCAGGTCTTCTACGACCCTGAGAAGGTCTCCTACGAGCAGCTCCTGGAAGTCTTTTGGGAAAACCACGATTCAACGACGCCCAACCGGCAGGGGCCCGACGTTGGCAGCCAGTACCGTTCAGTGATCTTTTACCACACCCCTCAGCAGAGGGAGGCTGCATTGAAGATGAAAAACCAGCTTGAGCGTTCTGGCAGGTTCGGAAGGCCCATAGTAACCGAGATCGTGCCCGCAGCCAAGTTCTACAGGGCGGAAGAGTACCACCAGAAGTACTTAGATAGGCACTGATCCAGCAATTATTAATTGTTTTTTTATTTAACAATTAAACAGTAATCCAAAAAATAAAAAAAGTTTTTATCCCTTCTCTTGGAAGTATTAATCGGGGGCTGGTCAGGAACCTGGCCGGCTAGTGGGTGTGGGGCAGTTTAAAGTGAGGTTCAAATTCATACGTGAGACTGGGACTTATGTTGACATATACTTCATGTCCCAGTGCGCAACAGGTCAGGATCAACGGACAGCATATGAAATGTCATTCCTCGAGGCGTGAACCTGGGATTTTGCTGGCATTCTGATCCTAACTCAGCACAGTTTTTATCAGTCGTTACTGCATTCCATTGATCGGATCGGTCGTTTCATATGGACACTCTGAGGCTCGTGATGATCTCTGCCTTTCTCTTCATACTGTTGCTCTTTGTGAGCGGGACAATTGAGCGGCCTGAGATCGGGGTGCCGTCTTTCATTGCAGGTTTCGCTTGCGCACTCCTGTTGCTAAAGATCTTGCGGAGATGAATGCAGGTCTCGGCGCCATTTGGGCGCCTGCATCCAAGTGAGGTTAGTGAACCTGGCTTCGACTGCACGGCATTTTGCATAGTGGTTCTCAAAAACTCAATCGCCCAATCTGCCAAATTCCGTTCCACGAAGCTTTTTTTATTGACTTGGCCGAGAGACGCCTGCTAGGCCTGCAGAAAATGTGTTGCCAACCAAAATGCCAAATGGAGCCTTAGGGGGGATTTGAACCCCCGACCAACGGTTTACGAAACCGTCGCTCTGCCGGGCTGAGCCACTAAGGCGTTCCCATCGGTCTAAAGCAATGCCAAAAAATAAATCCTTTTCCATACTTCTTGTAAGTGCAGATTCTCTGGAGGCTTCTGGATGGCGCGTCCGCGTGCAGGGGACATCGGGGAGAGGGGTCTGATCGAGATGATCTGGGATCTGGTCGACCGGGAGCTCCCGGGCTCGAAATCCGGAAGCGCGCTGCCTCACCCCGACGACGCCTCTGCTGTAACCCTGCCAGACGGCCGTTACCTTGTCCTCAAGACTGACATGTTCGTTAGGAGGACCGATGCCCCTCGGGGGATGCGCCACTCCCAGATGGGGAGGAAGTCGGTCGTGATGTGCGCGAGCGACCTCGCAGCCAAGGGTGCAAAGCCGCACGCGTTCATGCATTCGATGGGGGTCCCGCCGGGCTACCGTCCAGGTAGAGTTATGGAGCTTATGCGAGGGGTGCTCTCCGCCTGCAAAGATTATGGGATGTCTTTCCTCGGGGGGGACTTGGGCGAGTCCAAAGACCTCATTGTGGCGGGCGTCGCGGTAGGATTTGCCGACAGAATCGTGAGGAGATCCGGAGCCCTTCCGGGCGACCTCTTGGCAGTGACTGGGCCATTCGGCGATACCGCTTCGGCATTCGAGATCCTCCTGAAAGGCAGGTCAGCCCCCGCGCCTCTCAGGAGAAGGCTGCTGAGGAGTGTCTACCATCCGAGGGCAAGGGTTGATCTGGGGGTCGCACTAGCCGGTACCGGGGCTGTGACCTCTTCGATGGACTCGAGCGACGGGCTTGCCTTCACCCTCCACGAGCTTGCAAGATCCAGCGGGGTCCGCCTCCTGCTCTCCAAGGTCCCAGTCTCCAGCGCTGCCGAGGAGTTTGCCTCTATCCACCAGATCCCTGCTGAGGATCTTGCGCTCTACGGCGGAGAGGAATACGAGATCGTCCTCACGATCAAGCCGGAGGCGCTTGACATGGCTCAGTTGGCTGCTGCGAGATGCGGGTCCCGCCTCCTGCTCATAGGCAGGGTTGAGGAGGGGAGAGGAGTCGCCTTGAGCGACGGATCCGTGGAGCGCCCCATCGAGGCTAAGGGATGGGAACACCTGAGGCATCCGTAGGGGCTGTCTGGCAAGATGCGCGTCCTCATAATTGACGGGTACACCGACGAGCCTGCTGGGCTGGGCGTACCGCCTTTCATAGACATCTACCCCAGGTACGTTGCCGGCGCGGTATGGGCTGCCGAACCCGGTGCCGAAGTCCTCTACGTGACGATAGATGAGGCCAGGCTGGACCCTGATAAGCTCAAAAGCTTGTCTTTCTCCTCAGATCTCTCTGTCCTCATAGCCGGGGTGACTGTTCCGGGCAAGTACCTCTCAGGGGCCCCTGCAACCCACAACGATGTGGTCCGGATCCCTGGGCTGCTCGGCTCCAAATATAAAGCGATATGCGGTCCAGCTGTGCGATTCGGCTTTGGTCGGGGCGGTTGCAGCAGGAGCGTCGCAAGGGACCTCTCCGACCTCTACGACTTTGTGATCACCGGGGATCCCGAGGTTGTCTTGCATCGCCTTGTAAAGGAGAACTTCAGCGAGCGGGTGGACCTCGACTCAGTCCGAGACAGCGCGGGCAGTTCGGACGCCTTTGCCGAGCGCGGTGCCAGGATTATCAGGCAGCACCCGTTCTTCCCGGACGGGCTGGTCTGCGAGATTGAGACCTACCGGGGCTGCCCGAGGTCTGTTCTAGGGGGGTGCTCCTTCTGCACCGAGCCGCTCCACGGCTACCCTGAGTTCAGGACCGTGAGGGGGATCGCCCGCGAGGTGGCTGCCCTCCACTCCGAGGGGGCTGTCAACTTCAGGATCGGGAGGCAGCCTGACCTTCTCGTTTATGGATCGAGGGACAAGGGTCTCGCATGCCCTGCGCCGAACCCTTCGGCATTACGCCGGCTCTTCTCCTCGATCCGGCGTGCTGCCCCATCCCTCCGGGTCCTCCACATTGACAATTGCAACCCTGCCACGATAGCAGAGCACCCCGAGCTCTCTGAGGAGGCGCTAAAGGAGGTCGTGAAGTACCACACGCCCGGTGACACAGCCGCGCTGGGCATAGAGTCTGTTGACGAGGAGGTCATCAGGAGGAACAACCTGAAGGTCGATTACGAGGGTGCGATGAGGGCGATCTCTCTGATAAACCGTGTCGGGGCGGAGAGGGGTGAGAACGGAATGCCACACCTCCTCCCCGGGCTAAATTTCGTCTATGGCCTGCCGGGGGAAACCAAAAAAACATACGAAGAGAACTTCGAGTTCATGAAGGAAGCGCTGGACTCAGGGCTGCTCTTCAGGCGCGTAAACCTGAGGCAGGTGATGGTCATGCCCTCGACGAGGATTGAGTCAGCTGGCGACTACCTGGTCAGGAGGCACCGCCACCTCTTCCTCTCCCACAAGCTCAAGGTGAGGCAAGAGATCGACCTCCCCATGATGAAGCGCGTCGTTCCCGCATTCACCGTCCTAAGGTCAGTCCGGACAGAGCTCGTCCAGGGCGGCATGACTTGGGGGCGCCAGGTAGGGTCATACCCCGTGCTCGTAGGGATACCGCGGCAGCTCGAGGTGGGGCGATTCATAGATGTCTTGGTGCTCTCGCATGGTCCGAGGTCAGTCGGGGGGCTGCGGTCCCCGGTCCGGATAAACGAGCTCGAGCTGAGGGAGCTCGAGGGGATACCTGGGGTGGGCGCGAGGAGGGCTGCATCGATAGTGCTGAGCCGCCCCTTCAAAGATCTCGAGTCCTTCATGAAAATGTTTGGCGATGTCCCAGAGCTCGCTCGGATTGCGCAATTCCTCGAGTTCTGAGACAAAACCTTTTAATCCGATGCAGTCAACTCATTACTTATGGAGATCAAGAAAATACTCGCGCCTGTGGACGGGTCGCCTGCTACCAGAATGGTTATTGAGTGGGCGTGCCACTTCGCGAAGACATTCGGATCCGAGCTGCTACTGCTCCACGTTGTCTCGATCCCGCCGGTCTCGGACGTGGGAGGGATCCAGGTCGCAGCCAAGGAGCTGGAGGAGGCAGGGCAGTCGATACTCAACAGCGCCGTTAAGGCTGCCGAGGAGAGGTCCGTGGTACCGACCGCAATACTCGATTTCTCAGTCGGGAACGCGGGGATGCGCATCGTCCAGCTGGCGAAGGAGAAGTCCGCTGACATGATCGTGATAGGCGCACGTGGGCAGAGCAGGATTCGGGCGCTGCTGATGGGGAGCGTCGCCAACAGCGTGGTGAACAACGCCCCATGCCCCGTCTTCGTCGTGAGGCCATGCGTAGATCAGGAGACATCCGGGCAATAGGCGGGTTTTCTGCTTGGATCTCGCGCAAGCTGCCTTGTTGGGCATAGTCCAGGGAATAACTGAGTGGCTCCCGATCTCAAGCTCCGGGCACCTCGTGCTCTTCCAGGAGATGATGGGGGTTAGGGCACCGCTCTCCTTCGATCTCGTCCTCCACCTCGGGACGCTGGTGGCAGTCTGCGCATACTTCAGGAAGGAACTGGTCGGGATTGCCCGTCCCGTCCTGGCATTGGAGACCAAGTCGGAGGGATTCAGAACCGCGGTGCTTATCGCAATAGGCACGGTGCCTGCCTTCCTGGCAGGCTTCCTGCTGAGCGACCTATTCGAGGGCCTCTTCCAGAGCCTTTTCGCTGTGGGCATAGGCTTCCTCATCACTGCGTCTTTCTTGGCGCTCACGAGGATCGGCAAAGGGAAAAGGGAAGTGGACGGATCGAGGGCCCTGCTGATAGGTGCTTTCCAGGCTGCTGCGATCGCACCGGGCGTCTCTAGGAGCGGCATGACCATTTCCTCGGCGCTCATTTCCGGTGTCGAGAAGGGTTCCGCCTTCAGGTTCTCCTTCCTCTTATCGATCCCCGTGATCCTGGGCGCATCCGTATTCAAGCTTCTAGGGAGCCCGATTGAGTCGTTCGGATTTGAATACATGGTCGGTTTCTTGGTTTCTGCCCTTGTCGGGTTCGCCTCCATTGGGGTGGTGAAGCGGACAGTCCTCTCGGATCGTTTCTACCTGTTCTCAGTCTACTGCGCAGCGCTAGGCGTCGCTCTTCTGATATATGCGCTGGCTTGAATCATTAAAAATTGAATTGGTGTATGTCCGAAAGAGCTCCACTGCTTTGGCGGGGCTAGGAGAGTATTTCAGTTGCTGGTCAGACCCTGTGCAGCTCGAGCTTCCTTCCCTCGAAGAAAGCTGAGATCATCTTCTCCTTCCCGCTCTCAACCAGCCGCCAGATCGTGTTCCTGGATACCCCCATAATCATGCCCGCCTCATCATAAGAGAGCTTCTCAAGCTCCACCAGCCGCATAGCCTCAAGCTCAGCTAGGTCGAGCTCGATCGGGGGCGCCCTCTCGCCTGGAACTGGAACCAGCGCCTCTGCCTCCGGGACCTTGGCGATGTTGACGTTCTTCGGTCTCCTCCCTACGCAACCCCTCCTGCATCGTTCGCAGAAACCCCGCGGCATGAATATGTGATCTATCACACAACTATAAATCGCTTATGGAAAAAATCATGGGTAGGAGATCTTGTGCTTCACGACCGTGCCCCTGTCAGTCAGCAGGTACAGAAAGTAGTCTGCCCCCTCCGGATCTAGGCTGAACCCGACAGGGATGTAGGACTGGGAATTGGCTGCGACTTGCCTGAATGGGGAAAATTCTTTCGAGGCGACGGTGATGCCTGACTGTATCTTTACCAGACTGGCCGACTTTATGCTTACCTGCTGGTCAAGCGAAGAGGTCACATTGACCCCGACGAGGGTATTGGTCCTCCTGTCCAGCTCAACACCGCTGACGGTGATCCTGGTCTCCTCCACCAGTGCTGCCTGCTGACCCTTGAGGTAGATCACAGCAGCCGCCGATATGATGACCCCTGCAATCACCACCGCTATTATTGCTGCTGCGCGCCTGGAGACCATTCTAATGCCTCCTAGTGGAGGTAGGGACCCCCTGTCAGCACCTGGATTATCGCCGGTATCAGGGCAACCGTCCCGATCACCGCGAACACTAGGGCAACCGTCACAAGCTTCTTCATCGCTTCGTTCCCCACAGCCTCTATCTCGCTGACCTTGAGGGTGTAGTGCCTAACCACGAACCCCCAGAGAACGAGCGCGATGGAGAGCCCATAGCTGACTATCACGACTAGGAACATCGGGGCGTCGTGGAACACGAAACAGTACGGGCATGGTATTGGCGACGTCTCGGTGAATACCGTTCTGCAGCATGGCACAGTCACAGGGCTCACCGTGAAGTAGAAAGCAAGGTCGAGGATTGTGTCCAGTAGCAGAAGCGGCACCAGCAGTATGAATATCTTCGAGAGGGACGGCAGCAGCGGGCTCCCCTTGACCCGCCGGTTGAGGAGGTCCAGCACAAGCCAGATCCCGTATGCGAAGATCACAACGAGCTTGACCCCTGTGTCTATCCAGGAATAGGGGCTCCCTGCCTGGCTGACCCCGAACTGGCACATAGCGCCTGGTATGAGCGGTATCAGGCTCTCGTTCGTCGCCCAGAAGAGCCCGCTCGCGACTATCCTGGAGACGAGTATTACCCAAACAACGGTCGAGAGGAGGTAGTAGTTCTTCTCGAGGATGTACTTCTCCTCGAGCCCAGCCCTGGATATACTCTTGTTGATCGTGTAGGCCTTCCCTGAGGCATAAACGACCAGCGCCAAGCCAAATATGCCCAGCACTGTCATAACCGTCGTTAGCGGAGTCCAAATCATATCTTACTTCGCCTTCCACTTTTATGATGTTGAGCGTCATATAAAGGTGTAGCGCTGGGCCCCTTGGAATTGAACACTGAAAACAAAATAGGGAGTGGAAGGTTTATTTGTGGTCAAAAGAATCTATTATTTGACCGGAAAATGAGACAGGTCTCACATCCCTTCAGGGCAATGTTCGTGGTGCTGACTGTGTCGACCGTAGGCGTGGTTGCCCTGCTGGCGGTTTTCCTGAGCGCCCACCCTTACTTCAGCCCATTCCAGCCCGTCGTGCTTCCTAGGGGATGGATCGATCAGCAGACCTACGTCTCGGAGAACTTCACTATCGTCAAAGGGCAGACCGTCAAGGATATCTTTGGCTATGCTGGAGCGGGCGGCCAGTCTATAATGGTCCTTGGAGTCCAACCCCTCGCGATAAGGCAGGTAGGCAACATCGACGTCAAGTTTAATGGGATATCCCTCGGCGAGACGTACATAAACCAGACGCTCGTCGTGAACACTTCGATAGCCTCCTGCTGCTTCGTGACGCTCATACAGGCGGGCGTGGATAACGTCGTCGAGATCACGTCCAAGGGATTCGAGGGGGACTTCAGGTACCTGATAATAATACCGACGGGGGGGCGTTGAGTGAGGAGGGTGCTTTTGCTGCCGGTTCTTGCAATCATCTTGACCGCTGCACTCGTCTCTGTTTCGGTCTACAGCGAGAGCCAGTGGTCGATGCGGAAGTACGACAGGGCGCTCCGGGAGGTAGTGGCTCTCCCGAGCATTGCGATTGGGACGAACTACGAAGGGACGAGGAACCCGCTGATCGAGGTCTTCGTGAGGTCCCTGTACGACGTGCCTGGCGGCTACGACTACATTGTCTCGTCTAGTTTCATAGACACGCCGACGTGGCTCAGGGATTTCAGGGAGACGATCCCGGGGTTCAATTTCACTGCTGTTAAGGGATGAGATGCATGATTAGGAAACACAAGAACCTGCTGAACTATTCTTTCGACTGCCTAAGGAGGTACCGGATGAGGACCGCAGTGATCCTGATCACTTTCCTTGTCGCAACGACTATGATCTCTGCGGTCCTATTCACGAAGGACGGGCTCGAGAGGGAGGCCGAAGTGAGCGTCCAGTCCGCCCCTGACTTGACACTCCAGTACCTCAAGGGCGGGAGGGTAGAGCCGATAAACACCTCCTACATCAGCTTGATCTCTGGGATACCCGGGGTCGAGAAAGTCCTCAAGCGGACATGGGGGTACGCCGGGATAGGGAAGTACACCTTCGTAGTCGTCGGGCTAGACCCCGATGGGCTGAACTACTCGAGGGGCGTGATAACGAGCCTCGAAGATGGTCGTTTCCTGACGCCTGAGGACGAGGGCACCGGTAACATAGTGATCGGGAAGCTCCTCGCTTACATGCTGAATGTCAAGGTCGGCGACGACATAATACTCCTGAGCGAATCTGTGGAGACCAATAAGTTCCACGTCGTTGGGCTCTTCTCGGATGCGTCCTCGATCTACACCGCCGACATGTTCCTGATGTCCCTGGGGGACGCGAACAAGTTCTTCAGCATGCCGGAAGGGCAGGTCACGGACCTCTGCGTCTATGTCAGCCCGTCCGAGAATCCTGCCACCGTCGCATCCAGGATGAACTCGATACCGAACCTCCGCGTGCTCGACCAGGACCTCCTGCTGAGGGGGTACAAGGCAGCCTACGGCGCCAGGGGCGGGATCTTCACAACGCTGTGGACAATACTGCTCGTGGCCGTTGCCCTGATTGCCTTCAGCCAGGCCATCGTCGTGGGGCACGAGTCCCAGTTCGAGGTCGGCCTCCTGAAGACATTCGGTTTCTCGACCCTGGACATCATCGAGGTGAGGCTAGCCGAGAGCTTGGTCATCGGCTTCTTCGCGACCTCGCTCGGGATGCTTCTGGGCTTCTCCTACGCGGCGTTCCTGAATGCGCCTGGTCTCGTTGACATCCTGCTGGGCTGGGCTTACCTTCCCAGGGAGTTCAGGCTGCCCGTCTATGTGAGCCTCCAGTCGGTCTTCTCGATATACGCAGTGACCGTGATCCCGCTGCTGATAACTACGGTGGTCCCCGCTTGGCTGAACGCTATCATCGACCCCGAGCTGGCGATGAGGAGGGCTGCCGCATGATAGAGGTAAGGAACCTTACCAAGATATTCAACAGGGGGAAGTTCAATGAGACCGCCGCAGTCTTGGATGTCAGCCTAAAGGTGAAGGACAGGTCCATCGTGGCCCTCACAGGCCCGAGCGGCTGCGGAAAGACAACACTCCTAAGCATGATCGGTCTGATACTCACGCCGACCTCAGGTGAGATCCTTTACGACGGGGAGAATGTCCTCCTGGCCTCCGACTTCTGGCGGACGATGTTCAGGAGGCAAAGCTTCGGCTTCATATTCCAGCACATTAACCTGCTGCCGCAGTACACGACCCTGGAGAACATCCTCCTCCCGCTCTACTCTTCTGACGTCGACCCGTGGGAGTACGAGGGGAAGGCAAGGGAGTGGCTTTCGAGGCTCGGCATAGCGGACAGGGCGGAGCACCTCGTCGAGCAGCTGTCCGGCGGGGAGCAACAGAGGGCAGCTTTCGTCAGGGCGCTCATCAAGGAGCCGAAATACATCTTCGCAGACGAGCCGACGGTCTTCGTCGACGAGGAGACTTCGCGCATCATCTACAAGATCTTATCTTCCATGAGGGACAGCGGGAAGACCGTCCTGCTGTCGACCCATGACCCGGAGCTAATGAAGATAGCGGATGAGACCTACCGCTTCTGCAAGGGAAGGTTGGTTTAACAGACAAGTGGGTGCCTGATCACTGGAGCCTAAGTCGGGCGGGATCAGTAAACGATTCCTGATCCTGCCTCCATCCAGCCCCCAGCTGGCAAGAAAGGCATTTTGCAGCCATCCTTGCAAATTCATTTGACTAGGCTATCTGGGAAAGGGAAACAGAATCAGTGCTATCGCAGTGCAAGCCCTTTTGAAAATGTATGGGTTATGGCGGGCCTGAAGGGATTTGAACCCTTGGCCAATGGGTTAAGAGCCCATCGCTCTACCGTACTGAGCTACAGGCCCGTCCGACTTTTCCATTTAGGAGGTGCAATTTAAAAGTATCGCTTCTTTTATCTTCAGTGAGTGGTTCTGCATGCCTTCCCTCGCATTCATAGGATTGGGTCTGTATGACGAGAAGGGGATCAGTCTTCACGGTCTGGAAATCGCAAAGTCTGCCGAGATCGTGCTGCTTGAGAGCTACACGAATATAATGCCCGGGCTGAACCTGGAATCCTTGGGAAAAATGATCGGGAAAGAGATCCGGTTGATCGGCCGAAGGGAGGTCGAGGACGGCAAGTGGATACTTGATGCTGCCGCGAAGAGGGAGGTCGCGCTCCTCGTAGCGGGAGATCCTTTCGTCGCCACCACTCACGTCGACCTGAGGCTTAGGGCGATAAAGAGGGGCATTAGGGTAGAGGTGGTGAACGCGCCATCAATAGTATCGGTGGCACCCGGGGCTGTGGGCCTTCAGAACTACAAGTTCGGGAAGTCTGCAACAATAACCTTCCCCGAGCCACTCTCCCTGGTCCCTTACGAGACTCTCAGGATCAACAGGAGCCTCGGGCTGCACTCTCTCTTCTTCCTCGACCTCCGCGTGGAGGAGGGTAGGTTCATGAAGGCGGGCGAGGCAATCCGCCTCCTGCTGGATATGGAGGCAAAGCAGCGGGGCGGAGTGGTCTCTGAAGAGATGCTCATGGTAGTCTTGGCTAGGGCAGGCTCACCCTCCCAGCTCGTCAGGGCGGGTAAGGCGGCCGTGCTGGAGGACCTGGATTTCGGCCCTCCCCCCCATTCACTGATAGTGCCAGGCCGCCTCCACTTCATGGAGGCAGAGGCGCTGGTTCTCATAGGCGGTGCAGATGAGGACCTAGTGAGGGGATACCTTTGAGCTTTGAGGAAGAGGCAAGGAAGAAGCTCGAAAGGTACATCTCAGCGACGGAAAAGGTCTTCAAGACCATGGAGATCTCGCTCCCGGAGGACCCGTCTCTTCGGAGGCTGGCTGAGGAGAATGTGCGCCTTTCCAAAATTTACTTTGAAGACAGCAAGTATTATTTCGGTAAGCAGGACTATATTACAGCGCTCGTGTGCATCGCTTACTGCGAGGGCTTAATTGATGCATGCAGGAACTTGGGGTGGCTCAGATATGAGTGGACCTTCGGGACCACTTCCAGTTAAGCTCTGGTCCGGAGTGATGGGGGTGAGGTGAACGGGGAAGCGCGTTCTTGCCGCAGGGTGCTTTGACCTGCTGCACTACGGGCACCTCCGCTACCTTGAAGAGGCAAAGAGGCTCGCAGGCCCGGACGGGGAGCTGATAGTAGTCGTGGCAAGGGACGCCACGATCGTGAAACGGAAGGGGAGGACACCCGTAATGAACGAGGAGCATAGGAGGGAGCTGGTGGAGGCGCTGAAGCCGGTGGACCGGGCAGTATTGGGCGGCGTCGACTTCGACACGAAGGCGATCCTAAAGTCGCTGATGCCTGACATAGTAGCCCTTGGTTACGACCAGGAGGATCTTGCAGAAGTGCTCCGCAGGGAGGGGTTCCGGGGGGAGATCGTAAAGCTCGGTAAGTACGGCGACATAAGCTCCTCGAAGATAAGGGCACTCCTTAACTCTGCTAAGCCTGCTAACACTGCGCCTGAGGCTCAACCCAAATGACTCTGTGCCGCATGGTCGCGGTTCAGGAAGACCTTCAGCTGGACCATATCCCCGTCCCTGAGCCCGAACTTCTTTCTCAGGTTCTCTGGCGCAATTATCTCAAGCACTTCCTTGCCGTAGTGTGTGCGGTGTATCATCAGTATTGCCCCGTCCGCGGTGTCGTTCACCTTTGCCAAGAAGCACTTGACGTCCCCATAGGTCCTCTCTGAGTTTGTGAAGCCCTTTATGATGATCCCGGGGAGCGCCTCGAGCTCATTCCTCGCCCTTATGTCTGCCGACGACCTGAGCCTAAGGTTCAGGGTGCCTGGGAATGGGGCGAAACCAAGCTTCTCGGAGAACTGCTCCCTGTAGCCGCTCTTTGTGACGTAGTACGCCCCTTCCCCGAAGCCCGAAAAGACGTAGCCATTGAGGAACTTGACATTATCGATGCCTTCGAGCCCCATCTTCAGGGCATTGTAGACCTCCCTTATCGCATCCATCCCCTTCTCGGTTATCATAACCAGCTGCCCGTCGGGCGTCAGCTCCCGCGTTATGAGCCCACTCTCAACAAGCTCGAGGAGGCGCCTGGATGCCGTCTGCTGCGAGACCCCGATCATCCTCCCGAAGTCCGAGGTGCCAAGCAGTATCTGCCTTGTGTGCCCCCCCATCTTGAAGATCTGAAGAAGCGCGAACCAGAGATCACCTTCCAATTGTGGGTCTGCCCTCCATGGTCCTCTTACTGTATCGATCTGCGAGAAATAAAGGCTCTGGTAACCGGTGCCCCCTCATGCACGCTTTCACAATTTCCAGCGCGCGATCTGGGCTCATCCTGTGCCCGGCGCTGATAAGTAGCCTTCCCCATCCAGGGCCGCGGATTATGCCTCCGACCTCTTTGCCGTAGGCGATGAGGCGATCCCCATCCACCGATCCGCCTTCGAACGAGAGGGGTGAGAGGCATACGCCGATGGCGGGGACATCGAAGGCGACCCCGAAGTGTGATGCTGCCCCAAGCCCCTCGGGGTGGAATGCGCCGTGCCCGTTAACTATGTAAGCAGAGGCCCTCGTGGCAAGCCTCCAGAACAGCGGGGTCAAGAACCGCATCTCCCTGAACCCGAGGAAGCCGGGCATGTATGGCACAGGCGCCTTGCCGTGATAGGTTTTTGCCTCGATCTCCTCCATTTCGGGGTAGCTCAGCACGACTGCCGCCGCGAACCCATCCTCTCCCCTGTAGGATACGTCCATCCCGCAGATTGAATGGATTTCGTCTGGCGGTGCCAGCGATACCATCTTGGCTAGGATGCACTGCGCCTTCCTTGCCTTCCTCATGTCGAAATGGTGTTGGATAGGGATGCCCCGCTGCCCCCTTCCGAATGCTGGCTTGTCTTTCAACACCTTCAGCTCTGATCGATCACCAGTTCGGACTTGACACCGATGAACGCGGGTCCTCTTACGTCTATCTTCCCCTGCCTGCTGGATATGTACCTGAGCCCGACCTCCGAAACCTTCAGGTTTATGTCGCTCAGTAGCTTGACCATCCTGACCCTTATGTCTGCTTGGCCTCCCCTCTCGATCCTCGACGCCGCCATCTTCGCTACTGCATCGACGTACCTTATGCCAGTCCTGACGCCAGCCGACCTTGCTGCCCTCACCAGCTCAACGTTTTCCATCCCCTGCGGCGGGATGCCCAGTATGTTCGCCCTGTACACCACCAGCTCGTTGAATGCGGCAGGCCCCACTAGCCTCACCCCGGGATCAGGCTCGTAAACCCTGACTCTAACTTCCCTGCCAGAGACCTTGCCCTCGTAGGCCATGAACTCGCACGGGCTCTCTGCATCCTTGTGCCCCTCAATTGCCTCCACTATGGCCCTCTCGACTGCCTTGCCCTCCTCGGTGAATGGCTCCTCGATGAACGAGAGCTGCCTGGCAAGGGAGGCATCCGAGAGCACCCACTCGCCGTAGAACTGCGGGTATGCAAGCTCCCTGACATCCTTGTAGCCGTGGAGGAGCATCGCCACCCTCTCAACCCCTATCCCTATGTTCAGGACTGGGTACTCAATCCCATAATGCGCCAGCGCAACAGGGCTGTATAGTCCGAAGTCCATCAGCTCCACCCAGCCTGTCCCGCCGACCTTGGCGAAGACCTCGTGCTCCGTCCCTGGCGCATAGTACTTTGCGGTGACCTTCTTCCTCTCGACCCTTACCTCCCCGAAGCCGAGCCTCTTGATCACCTCTTCTGAGACCCGCTTGCCGTCCTCGACCGAGACCTCCTCGTCCATGATTATCGAGGACGCTGCGTGGTGGAACCTCAGGTGCGTCGCGTCCTCCTGCTGCTCCCTCCTCGCCCTGAGGCCCACTGAGAAGAGCATCACGGGCATCTCCAGCTTATGCTGGACCGCCGCGCAAGTGAGGAACCACGCACTAGTCATGTGCGACCTCAACAAGAGCTTGGTGGGCACGGGCTCAAGCATCCTGAGCTCCGGGAAGACGTCGTTGAGTATCCTGAGTGCAGTGGTGTCCGGGACCCCGAGCCCTTCTGCAACCTTTTCTACCAGATCATCGCCGTCGACCTTCCCTTTCTTGTAGTCGTGGAATAGCTCCTTCAGCCTCGAAAGTGATGCCTCGTCGGTTGGGCCTCCTGCCTCCCTGATCTTCGCGATCCTCTCCGATCCGATCCCGATGTCCGGCCGGGGCAGCGCTGCCAAGTAGTAGCACCTGTCGAGTATTGCAGGCGCCTCATGCCCATACTGTTTGTATATGTCCCCCTCATCCACGATCATCGGGTTCACAGCCTCGTCGAACCCGAGCTCAAGGTAGATCTCCCTCAGCCTGTTTGCCGTCTCGATGAGGACGTGCCTTGTGCCCTTCTTCCCGGGCGCAAAAGCGCCCTTGCCTCCGACAAGGGACCCCGTCTCTCTCCATGCCTCTTCGAAGTCCTTCTCAGCCTTCTCCAGCACTTCCTTGATCCTGATCTTCATGCCCCTTCCCCCTTCCCACTTCCGTTTACATCCCTTTGCCCTTCCATTCCAGCAGAGGCCTTCTCGATGCTCCTCCTGATCAACAGCCCTTGGTGGGCTAGCGTGACATCCCCCCTAGTCTCCTCAACAAGCCTCCTCATCACGTCCACCTTCCTCCTGAGGTTCGGGACCACCGCCCTCGGGTAGTCTATGGCCTTCAGAAGCGTATACGCCTCCTCCATCAGCTCGAGCGCTCTCCACGCCTCATTAATGCTGTCCTTCCTGATCGAGTCGAGGGCATACCTCCTCAGCTCCCCTGCCGCATCAGCCACACCCGTAAGGTACGGCTCGGGCGGGATGCGCAGTTCGGCCGGCTTCGGCACTTCCCGGTCCTTGACAAGGGCTAGAAGTATCATAGCCTCGGCGTACTCCTGGAATGCCTGGGGCAGGGGGCCGGTGTAGTAGAACTCGTGGAAGTCCATGCACGCCTGGAGCGCCCCCTCAAGCGCCTCCCTGGCTGCCTTGAGGCTCTCCTCGGCTGCCTCGAACTCCCCCCTGTGGATAGATAGGACTGCACTCCCGGACCTCCTTATTATCTCCCTCGACTGAGTGATTATCTCCTCCCTCTTCGCGTCCTTTGCCTTCAGGGAAAGGGCGATCTCCTCCATTATGCCCTCGAACTTCAACGGAGCCACCTTGTTTAGATGGGTGTGGAGACCTTTTTAGGTTTGCCTATCCTGCTTAGCAGCGCAACCCTGCTGATGGGGACCTCGCCAGCCAGCTCATACCCAGTCCTTTCCGCAAGGTCCCTTGCGAACTGGACGATCTCTGCGTGGCTGGGCATGCTATCGTAGCCGAGCCTTGTAACTGAAAAACCGACATGCATGTAAGCCTTTACCTCGACGTATGTGGGCGAAGCGCCTGATATCAGCTTCGAGTACCCGTCTGGGTCGATCATGTTCAAGCCCTTGACTGCGGTCATTCTTATTACGGTAGGGCACGAAAAGGACCTGAGCAGCGAGAGGGACTCCATCAGCCTCAACCAGCTTGCGCCAGAAGCCGGCCTGCAGACCGAACGGTAAACCTCCTCAGAGGGCGCGCTCAGCGAGACGTAAAGCTGTGTAGGCTCGGGGATCTCACCCAGCCTCTTCGGGTTTGTGCCGTTGGTGACAAGAAAAGTGGTCATGCCCTTCCTTTTGAATTCTTGGATGAGCCCATCGAGCATCGAGTACTCGGTCGGCTCCCCGCTCAGGCTTATTGCAGCATGCTTGGGATCCATCGCCTCCCTGAATCGGTCGGGATCCGTCTTTGGATTCCCCTTGTAGCCGCTTAGCGCCCGCCTCTGCGCCGCAATCGCCCCATCGACGATCGCCTCAGGGAGGTCCTCTGCGCCATCGTCAACTGAAGGGTATCCATGCTCATGCGGCAGGACCCTCCAGCAGTACAGGCACATGTTAGAGCACCTGCTCACCGCAGGAGTCATCTGGAGGCACCTGTGGCTCTCTATGCCGTAGAACTTGCCCTTGTAGCAGAACTCTCCGCCGGTAATGGCCTCCCTGGTCCAGTGGCAGGTCTTCACAGCCGAGTGCCTGCCCACTATGTGGTAGCCCTGCGACCTGAGGACCTTGTACTGCTCTTCCAAGGCGCCCGCCGCTCGTTTGAAACCTTCGCTCATTTCGCGGGTAGCGTCTCCTCTATTGCGCCTTGCCTTGATATGACCAGCACGTCCACGCCATCGCCCGAGGCAACATCCCTGGATATCGCCGCCCTCACAGCCCTGATCGCCAGATCCTTCCCGGCCTCAACCCCCATCTCCGGAGAGTAGGCAGACTCGACTATCCCGATCGCGATCGCTCCGCCGGTCCCGAGTGCAGCGTACCTGTCTTCGATCATCGATCCCAGCGGATCGAGCACGAAGAGCTTGGCGCCATTCTCGTCCATGCCGCCGACCATCGTCTCGGTGTACACCGGGTAGGCCCTCTGAGCATAGAGCAGGTTGGCGAGTATCTTTGCCATCGCCCTGACGCTCATTGGCTTGTGGGTCTCAAGCTCGTAAAGGTTTGTCTCAGCAGAGATCCTCCTCAGCACAGCCTGAGAGTCAGAGATGAGGCCTGCAAATGCCACGCCGAGCCTGTTGTTTATCGCGAAGACTTTCTTGCCAGCCTTCGTCATTATCGAGAATCCGTAGGTGACCCTCTTCTCAGATGCCAGCACCACACCGTCCTTGCAGGCAATCCCAACCGTCGTGGCACCGGTGACCGGGTATCCGAACTGCGCCTCAGGCAACTTTTAAAACCTCCACTTGCACTCTCTCGTTGAGAAGCGAATTAAATAAGCTTTTACCTGTGTTAAAAATGACTACGATAAGGGAGATGCTGAACAAGATAAAGTGGTCCGGCGAGGGCGGGCTGGGCGGGTACGGTATAGTGATCATCCACCGCGGCGCCCCAGGGAACCGGAGGGTAATAAGGGGCGAGGACGTCAAAGACATCGCCCCGAGGGCGCTGATATGCAGCGAGGGGGGAGAGGAGGTGGTGATCCCCTACCACCGAGTCGTGGCATTAATCAGGGACGGGAGAGTAATATGGGATAGGAGGATCAAAGAATGAAGCAGCCTTTCGAGACGATGCCGACGGTGCTCACAGCCGACGAGATAGTGGGCAAGATGCTGCGCGAATCTGACAAGGTCGAGGTCGAGCTCCCGCAGCGGCTTCCTGCCATAATGAAGGCGAAGCGGAGGGAGTCCTCCAGGGTCAGGGCATGTGAGCGCGTCTCAGCAGGATATCTGGAATCGCTGGTCCGTTCGGTCCCAACGATCGAGCGCCTCCACCCGTTCTACAGGGAGATCCTCGAGCTCCAGTGCGGCGTAGCAAACGTGAGGTCTGCGCTCGGGAGGATCAGCCGCGCAGCCAGGGTGATCCACGAGGTCGCCAAAGATGCCTCCAGGAGGATAAGGTCCGCGAGCACCCCGCAGGAAGCTGGCAAGGCGAGGCGGGCATTCCTTGGGAGGGCAGCCTCCATAATCAGGGACGCGAGGGGGGATCTCGAGCTGATAGCCGCAATGAGGGAGAAGATGAAAGACCTCCCTGCTGCAGACCCGTCCGTCCCCACTGTGGTCCTCGCGGGTTACCCTGGCGTGGGCAAGTCAACGATCCTCCGATCGATCTCGAGGGCAAAGCCCGAGGTGAGGCCCTACCCGTTCACGACCAAAGAGCTGATGATAGGGCACGTCCTTATCGGGAGGCGCCTCATACAGGTTGTCGACACCCCTGGGATCTTGGACCGCCCCATGGATGAGATGAACCAAACCGAGCGCCTTTCGATAACCGCCCTCGGCAGGCTTGCCAACCTGATAGCTTTCATCGTAGACGCCTCGGAGGCGAACGGCTTCTCGCTCGAGAGCCAGCAATCGCTCAGGAGCGGGATATCTGGAGCCTTCCCAGAGCTGAAGATCCTGACATTCCTAAACAAGGCTGACGCCGCGAGCAAGGAGCAGCTGGATCGGGCGACCGCCATATTCGGGAAATCCGATCTCATGGCTGCCGCGAAGGGCGAGGGCTTGGAGGCATTCAAAAAGAGGGTTCTCGACGCCCTTGGTCCACTCGAGGGTCCCGAGTGGAGGGGCGAAGGCATTTGATCGATTCATGAATGCACCGATGGAAAGCGGATCTGCCACCCGGGTGGTTAGGAAGGGCTCCCGTCTGTCAGGGTCATTTTCTTGAGGGTGCCTTCCCCTCAACCTCTATAACAGCCCCGCCTCCCTTGAGCCTCTCGATCTCGAAACGGGTGCCAAGGAACTTTGAGCAAAGCCAAATCATTGTTTCCGAGTGGGGGGTGATCTTAGAGACCCCGATCTTCGACACGCCGCCCGCAAGCGCCACCAGGGGAATCAGCATATCGCCCAGGTGCGAGTCCAGAGCCATCCCGCTCTGGAGCTCTTCCAAGAGCTTTCCCGCTGCGATCTCTCCCACCTCTTCGGCCCTCCTCTCCTTCGATCCGAGCGCGTCTGCCCCGATCCTGAATTCAGTGCTCGTCTCAGCCCAAACCGCAATCCCGCTACCCGGTCCCCCAAGGGGGTTAGTTCCAGTCTCGATGACTATCCTTATGTTCTCGTAGCCAGCCCTCCTTAGAGCACGCTCCATTGAGGAGGTCTGCCTTGAGGCGACGTGGGACGGGAGGTTCGTGCAGTGCGAGACGCCCCTGATGGTCTCGACTCTGCCTCTCTCCACTGCCTTAACTGGATTCAGCCCCTTTGAAGGTGCCACTGAAAGCCGCACCTCGCCCGCCCCCCTCGGGAAATGCCCCCTCCTAACCAGCTCCACAGATGCCTCGATGCCAATAATCTTAAACGCGGGTATGGCTACATTCCTGAAGTAATCCACTGGAGGGCTCCAGGGCACGTCCGTGCCGCCGACTATCTTCACCTCGGATGCGCCCTCAGCGAAAGCAAGTATCGGTACCAGTTCTTGGGCTACCAGCATGGCGCTCCCTGCGGTCCCGATCTCAAACGTGTAGGTGCCGCCAGCCACGGCGCCTGGGGAGAACCTGATCTCGCAACTGCCAAGCTCAGCGACATCGAGGGTGCCCCCGGATACTTCGGCGGCCGCCTTCAGCCCCACGATGTGCTGGGGCTGCAGCCCTGGTTTTGGGCGCCTTGCCCTTATGTTGTAGACCCTAACGGGAGTCCTGGTCACACAGGAGAGGAATACCGCGCCCCTGAGGATCTGACCTCCCCCTTCCCCGTAGGATCCGTCCACCTCAATCATCTTGACCACCTGATCTCATCTTATGACCAGCAAGGCGATATATCTGACTCTTGATACAGTGGATTGCATGGGCATATCCGTCTTGCCATGCAGGGCTGGGGGGAAGTGGATAGTGCTGGCGCTGGACGAAAAGGGGCGGCTACTAGCCAACTCGTTGCCGTCCGAGGATCTCGAGCATTCCCTGGCGCGCGTTCTGCGCTCCCTGCAGCACCGGGGGATGGGCGATTACAGGATTGCCGATGCTGACCGGCGGGCAGAGTCAATCGCCAATTCCATCATTCGCGGCGAATCTGTCGAGATAGCGACCGACGGAATGTCTCCCCTCGAGATATCGGCACTCAGGCGCGTCATGGGAATCCCGAAGGGAATGGTCGCCTCATACCGGGATATTGCCCTTCAGCTCGGGAATCCGGGGCTCGCCAGGTTCGTCGGGAACGTGATGTCCAAGAACCCTTTCCCGATCGTTGTTCCATGCCACCGGGTCATAAGATCCGACATGTCTTTGGGAGGGTTCGGATACGGTGAATTGGAGAAGAGGCGTCTCCTCGAGGTTGAGGGCGTTGAAATCAAGGGCGGCAAGGTCAGGGAGAGACATCGCCTGGCTCGAGGAAGGTGATCTTGTCGCTCTTTGAGATGTCCCTTATCCTCTCGACCCCGCCTATCTCCTTGACTATTCGGACCACCTCAGTCGGGACGAGGCTCTCCCAGTCTGCCCCCTTGAGGATCCTCCTCCTGATCTCGGTCCCTGAGTACTTGAACCTGTCAAACATGGCCGGGGTCCTCACATCCACCCCTTCCTCGGTGAAGAGCCGTTTTGCCAGGGGGTTTCCGGTGTACACCACATCGAATTTCGGCGTGAGCGACCTCACGTGCCTGACCCATAGGGCGTTGTTCCAAACATCGTTTATCGGGATAATGTAGGGGCACCTCTCCGAAAGCCCATTGGACTTCAAAACCGATGAGATCATCGTCATCCTCTCCCCTGCAGTGAATGGGTTCTCCAGCGTATGGCTTATCTGGGCGCTCCCTATGCCAATTATGAGCTCTTCGACCTCTCTCAAGATGTTCTTTATTACTTCCAGGTGGCCTTTGTGGAATGGCTGGTACCTTCCTATAAGGAGACCCCTCATCTCAGCACCACAGGATCAATCACCCGCAGGGCAAATAAAAGAGTTCTCACGCCTGGCTCGCCAAGGGGATGTTTTTATGTGAATGGCGGGCATATGCCGTTTGGGATGCAGCCGATCACCACTTGAGTCTGACCAGGCTCCTGACCTTTGCACCTGTTAGTGATCGTGCGCTCCCCCTGTCGACGGCGATCTCATAGAATCCGGAGCTACCCACCAGCACCCCCAGGCCGTCTTTCAGGTCTGAGAACGTCCTGGCTTTTGTGGCAGCAAATGTTTTGCCCTCAACAACCAGATCCACATTGCCTTCGAGCTCCACATCACTCCCGCGAAGGCTGATGGTAAGGTTCCCGAACCTGTCCGCGTATATGACCTCGCAGTCTGCGCTCCTTTCCCCAAGTCTCTTCCAGAATTCCAGCCTCTCCCAGCGCTCGACCCCCCTCCCTGAATCGCTTATCGGGCTTCCTGAGGCGATCATAGCCGCAGCCGGCGCGAAAATGTCCCTCCCTTGGAATGTGCTGGACACCTCCTTGAGCATGAACCTTGGGCTGCTGATCTCGAACGCTTCCTCCACGCCATCCTCCTCTGACGCCGGGGAAAGCACGCCGTTGTCTGGGCCGACGAAGATGTATCTCCTTGTCTTCAGCGCAAGGGCCTTCCTGCCGGTTCCGACCCCTGGATCCACAACTACGACGTGGATCGTCCCCTCTGGAAAGTACTTGTAGGAGGAAAGCAGCACAAAGGCTGCAGACTTGACGTCCCATGCCTCCACTTCATGCGTGAGGTCCACAACATCAGCCTGCGGGGCAATCCGCTTAATTACCCCCTTCATGATCCCGGCGTAGTGCCCCCCGAAGTCCGTGGTGAGCGTCACAATGGTCATCTTTCGTGCTGCCCCTTTCGAAACCTATATTAAAAGATCCTATGATATTACGTTGAGGTTTGGCTTATGAGCTTACCCCAACTTATCATGCTGCCGGGTCCGACCAATGTCCCGGCACGCGTTTATTCGGCTATGTGCAAGCCGATGATAAACCACAGGGGGGCAGAGTTCCACCAGCTCCACTCGAGGATCCTCGAGAATGCAAAAAAAGTCTTCCAGACGGAGAACGACCTCTTCGTCCTGACTTCGTCCGGTACAGGCGGTGTTGAGTGCGCGGCTAGCAACTTCCTGCTACCCGGCGAGAAGATAGTGGTCCCGGTCGGAGGGACGTTCGGAGAGAGGCTTGCGGATGCATTCCGCACGTACGGTGCGAATGTCGTCCCAATTGAGGTCAAAATGGGATCCACGCCGACCGCGGACCAAGTGCGCGAAGCCCTTGCGAGGGAAAGGGATGCCAAGGCAGTCGCGGTGGTATACAACGAGACCTCAACCGGCACGACCGTGAGGGAGCTGCAGAAGATAGGCGAGGTAGCCAAATCCTCCGGGGCTCTCTTCATTGTTGACGCGATCTCAGTACTGGGCGGCGATGACCTCCCTGTGGACAAGTGGGGGATTGACGTCTGCATAACTGCCTCCCAGAAATGCCTCGCGACCCCGCCAGGTCTTGCACTGATCTCCGTCAGCAAGGAAGCATGGAGGCTCGCAGAAAGGGCAAAGCCGAGGAGCGAGTACTTCAGCCTCATAAAGTGCAGGAAGTTCAGGGATGAGAAGATGGAAACCCCATTCACACCTGCCGTAAGCCTCTTCTTTGCCCTAGACGAGGCACTGCAGATTATACTCGAGACCGGTCTTGAGAAGTGGATAGGCAGGCACAAGAAGGCGTCCGCAGCATATTACGCTGCATTCAGCAAGATGGGTCTCGGCTTCTTCGCCGAGGAGAGGAGCAGATCCACTGTTGTGATAGCCATAAACATGCCCCAGGGGATCTCCGCAAAAGAGCTGAGGGAAAGGCTGAGGACCAAGTATGGGGTGGTTGTCGCAGGGGGTTTCGGGTCCCTCAAGGATGCGATCTTCAGGATAGGCAACATGGGGATAGTCACCCCGAGGGAGGTCCTGACCACGATCTCATCCGTCGGCGCAGCCCTAGGGGAACTCGGGTTCAGGGGGCAAATAGGAACCGGGATCGAGGCAGCCCTCCCTATGGCCTCCGAGATCTGAGCTTCAGATCCGAGTACTTGAACGCTATTGCGCATGTCCCCTCGATGCTGACCATGCATGGTCCCACAGGCTGCTCTGGGTTGCAGTCCCTGCCGAAGAGCGGGCATTCCTCGGGCCTCAAGGTCCCGAGAAGTACCTCCCCGCAGCTGCACCCCTCAGGCATCCTTTCCCCCCCAGACGCTGCGATCCCGTACTTCGCTGCAGTGTCATACTTGATGTAATCCTCGCGTAGCCCGAGCCCTGAACCGGGAATCATCCCGATGCCCCTCCAATATGCGTCTGTGACCTTGAATGCTTTTTCCATTGCGCGGAGCGCGACCTTGTTCCCGGGCCCCCTCACTGCCCTGGCATACTCGTTGTAGACCTCTGCAACGCCCCTCTTCCTCTGGAGTGCGATGTTGAGTATGGCCAGCATTATGTCGAGCGGCTCGAAGCCGGCGACTGCCATCGGCTTGGCGTATCTCGCAGCGAGATCCCTGTAGGCGTCAGCCCCGATTATTGTTGAGACGTGCCCTGGGCATATGAAGCCGTCTATGCCCGCTCCCGACTCCAGCAGGTACTCCATTGCGGGCGGTATCAGCTTGTGGGATGCGAAGACGCTGAAATTCCCTGGGGGTCCCTTGATCACTTCGATGGCGGTCGTGGGCGCAGTCGTCTCGAAGCCAATCGCAAAATGTACAAAGTCCCGTGCCGTCTCTTGCCGGGCCATCCTGATGGCATCTGAAATTCCGTAGACCACCCTGATGTCCGCGCCCGAAGCCTTCGCCTCTGCCAGCGACCACTTATAGCCAGGAACCCTGAGCACGTCGCCAAAGGTGGTCACTGCGACGCCCTGTTCGAGCGCGAGTCGACAGAGCGCGTCTATCTCCCCTCCGGGAGTCACGCAAACAGGGCAACCTGGGCCGGCCACGACCTGGACGCCCTCGGGCAGGAGATCCCTCAAGCCGTTGTGGGTTATTGCCCACTCATGGGTACCGCAGACATGCATTATCCTAAGGGGATCGCCCCCGGCAGCCTCTGCTATCCTCTCCGCAATTTTGATTACGAGATCCCTGTCCCTGTACTTGGAGAACAAGGATACCACCGCTTCATCCTTCAAGCTCGGCGCGGGCGACATCCCTCCAAGCCTTCAGGATCTCTCTCGCCTCAGCCTCGTCCAGCTTTGTTATTGCATATCCCGTGTGGATCAGGACATAGTCCCCTATCTTGACGCCCTGGTCGGATACAAGCTCCAGCGATGCCTCCCTCCTGATCCCCCCGATGTCGACCTCGGCCTTTTCGCCCTCGATCTTTGTTACCCTCCCGGGGACCGCTAAGCACACTTCCAAGCACCTGTCTTGATTGATCCATTGCCCCTTTAGATAAGCCTATCTGACTTGCCAGATCCGCACTAGAGATCATTTTTATCAGAGTGAAGACTGTGAATCAAGAGGAGTGGTGAGCTATTTGGTCAAATTCTTGGCCCTCTCAGACATCCACGGAAAGCTTTCGAGCCTGCAGCTCATAGCGGAGAAGGTTCTGGCTGGGCAAAAGATCGACGCGATAACCGTCTCCGGCGACATATCCCACTACGGCGACAGGGCCGAGGTGAGGCGCATATTGGATGCCCTCGGAAGCCTTAGCCTGCCTGTCTTCTTCGTGCTTGGCAACTGCGACCCCCGGGAGGCATCAGATCTTTCCACTGAGGTAGCCATCCAGCTTGAGACCAGGTGTGAGGTGTGCGGCGGGCTCCTCCTAACAGGTGCTGGCGGATCCACGCCCACCCCGTTCGGGACCACATTTGAAAGGGATGAGGAAGAAATCGTAAGCCGGATCAGGGCGAACCTCGGATCTTGCGGTGCCGAATCACCAGGCCTTTACCTCCTGGTGCACAACCCGCCTTACGGCACCTCTCTGGACAGGACCGCCTTCGGTCGGCACGTGGGGAGCAGGAGGCTGAGGGAGCTCATAGAGGCCATCTCGCCTGCTGCCGTCCAGTGCGGCCACATACACGAAGCGGCCGGCGTCGAGCGGATCGGGGGAACGGTGGTCTTCAACCCTGGCCCTGCGATGAAAGGGAACTATGCGCTGGTGGAGGTTGGAGCGGGTGGCGTCACCGTCTCGATCGGCAGAGCTTGAGCGCGACATCTCGCTCTACAAGATGGTTGCCGCCTCCCTGGAGGGCTTCTGCAGGGGGCACTTCAGTGAGATTGGGTGCCACGGATGGGAGCACGTCCAGAGGGTGCGCGTGCTCTGCAGGAGGATTGGCGTTGAGGAAGGGGCATTGCTCGAGATCTTAGATCTGGCGGCCCTGTTCCACGATTTGAAGAGGGGCGAGGACGACCATGCAAAAAGGAGCGCCGAGTTCGCCGAGCAGGTCCTAAGGTCTGAGGGATTCTCTGAAGGCTTCTTGAAAGCCGTGGGGGATGCCATAGCATCCCACAGCTACACATGCGGGCGTACCCCTCAGTCACTTGAGGCAAAGGTGCTGTCTGATGCCGACCGGCTGGACGCCATGGGGGCTATCGGGATCTACAGGACAGTCCAGTACAACCTTGAGAGGGGATATCCTGCTGCCCGGGTAGCCGAACACATATCTGAAAAGCTCCTTCGCCTCTCAGGGGGGATGCACACCGCGACTGGAAGGAAGATGGCAAAACAAAGGGAAGCGATCCTCAGGCTCTACATGGAGTCGCTTCTCTGCGAGCTTCGGGACTCGAGCAGCTCAACATAGGACTTTGTCGTGAGGCGATCCTTGTCCACCCCGATCAGGTTGGCCACCCTCTCGACCAGAGCCGATCTCTCCATCTCGTTTCCGATCCTAGGGGCTTCGATCTCGACGAAATTACCAAGACCCTCGACCTTGTCGATCGCAACATTAGCGCCAAGCAGCCTGTACTCCCTCCTGACCTTGCAGACCTTGGCGCCTGGCTTGAACCCGAGCCTCTTGAAGACTTCCAGCGCCTTTTCCCAGTCCCCGACTGAGAATTCCAACTCCTCCCTGGACTTGAGGCTGCCCTTCATCCTTGCCCCCTTGAAAGTGACCACGCAAGCCCCTCCCTCAAGCCTCAGCCTGAGAGCCTCGTCCGCCGCCATCATGTCCCTGCAAGGATGCGAAAGATAGATGTCTACCTGTTTCTTTTCGCCGATTAGATAGCCGCCGCTTTGCCTGACCCTGCTTTCCACAATACTGGCATCATCCACTTGCGCCTTGGCTTCGATCTCGTAGCTCAATCAGAAACCCCCGTGACCAAATATGCGCCATTGGGTAAATGCCTTTCCACTGATGCAGGCAAAAGATTTTAAAGAGGATCATGTTTAGCCGTTTGTGGTGTGTCATTGATGGCCATTAAGAGTGGAGATTTCGTACTCATAGACTACATTCTCAAGGTAAAGGATACTGGCGAGATTTTCGACATCACAATGGAGGATCAGGCAAAGGCTAACAACGCTTACGCCCCTGACCAGATCTACGAGCCCAGGCTTGTTGCAGTGGGGCAGGGCTGGACGATAAAGGGCATAGACGAAGCCCTCGTCGGGATGGAGGAAGGAGCGGAGAAGGAGTTCGAGATCCCTCCGGAGAAGGCATTCGGTGAGAGGGACCCTGCTAAGGTGAGGATTGTCCCAGCCCGCGACTTGACCCGCCAGGGCGTGACACCTAAGGCGGGGGCCAGGATCGAGGTTGGCGGATCTCTTGCAACAATCAGGAGCGTGGGTAGCGGGCGCGTCACGATCGATTTCAACCACCCGCTGGCGGGCAGGGCGCTGCTGGCAAAGCTCTATGTAAGGAAAGTAGTCGAGGACCAGGCCGAGAAGATCCGCGAGCTGATACACAGGCGGGTCCGCAATGTGCCAAAGGAGAAGTTCATAATAACCAGCATCGGAAGTGCCATAACAATCGAGATGCCCGAAGAATCGTTCGTGCTCGAGGACATACAATTCGCAAAGAAGGGGCTGGCAAGGGAAATATCCAAGTACTTCCCTGATGTGACCAGCGTCCAGTTCATAGAGACATATGTCCTGAAGACGCCAAAGGCTGAAGCAGCTGCTGAGCCTGCAAAAGAGGCGGAAGCCACCCAAGCAGGAGCTGCCGAGGAGCCAAAGGCAAGCGAGGGCGAAACGAAGAAGGAGTAGACGGGCCCCTCAGGCCCCATCCGTTGCCATTCCTGCAACCTTTTTAAGTTTTTTACCGCAGGCTGCCTTATCCGAGACGTCTTCGATGACCTGGCAGATCCTGAGTTTGACCTTCTTGCCAGGCTCCGCCCACTCCGGGGTGCAGTAAACCTTCAGCGGGCATTTCTTTCCGCAATCTTCGATTAATGGCTCCACAGTCGCGCCCTCCACGGCAAGGTTTGACTTCACAAGGGCCTCAACTGGCGCCTCTGCTACCTTGACAACCTTCACGCTCCCCTCGTAAAGGGGGCAGTAGTGCTCTTTGTCCTTCACTTCGACTACCTCGTAGACCTTGCCTGGCTTGAGCTTCGACATGCATGCCAGGAAGAGCTTGCATCCCTTGCAGACCTCCGGGGGCTGCGAAGCAACAAACCTGAATCCGACCTTTGCTTGGACATCTCCCACGAAGGTCACTATCTCTTGCCTCTTGGTTCCAGCTTCGGGCATCAGTCTATCACACCTGTAATCCTGGCGAGGTCTTCAGCCGCCTTCCTTGATATTCCGCTCTCCCCAAGGATCGTGTACCTGTCGGGTCTCATCGTGTGTGCAATTGTCAGAGCCTCGAGCACATCCTCATCGGAGACGCCGAGCTGCCTCGCGGTCGTCGGCGCCCCTATCTTGCTGAGGACCGCCTTGATCGACTGCCAGTCCCCCCCATGCATGTACATCATCATTATTGTCCCGACTCCGCACTTCTCCCCGTGCAGCGATCCATTCTTGCTGACCTTCTCCAGCGCATGGCTGAACAGGTGCTCTGAGCCGCTGCAGGGCCTGCTGCTGCCTGCTATGCACATCGCATAGCCGCAGCTTATGAGGGCCTCTATAATTGTCCTGACGCCCACCTCAAGACCCCTCGCTATCAGGTCGACGTTCCTCTTCAGGAGCTGGGCTGACATCAGCGCGAGGGATGCCGCATACTCCCCGTAGTACTCCCCCCTCAGCCGGTGCGCAAGCCTCCAATCCCTCACCGCGGTGAACTTCGCGATGATGTCGCCGCAGCCGCTTATTATGAAGCGCCTTGGAGAATTTGAAATTATCTGGATGTCAGCCAGCAGCGCAACCGGCGGCTGCGCCATTACAGACATCGAGATCTTCCCGTCCTTTATCGAGGCAATCGGGGATGCAATCCCGTCGTGGGCCGCGGAGGTCGGTATGCTGATGAACGGGATACCCTGCCGGTGGGATGCGATCTTCGCTACATCTATTATCTTCCCGCCCCCGACGCTGATCACCATGCACGATCTCGTCTCCTTGATTGCACACTCAACCGCGCTGACTACATCCGCAGTCGGGGCTGGGACGCAGACCTCGTGGACCGGGAGGCCCATCTCCGCAACATAATCCTTCACCAAAGAAGCTGGGCTCTTGGTGAACCCTTCCCCTCTGACCAGCAACACGTCCTCCCTGACGAGCAACCTGCTCAGCAGCTCGTCTATCTTGGGCAACACGTTGTCCCCCACGATAACAAACCTCGGGAGGTTAATCGCATGAATGTGCATTGCTTGCACCTCTTTTGAGTCCGATGATCCAAACACATTAATCAAAGGAGCGCCTCACCTATTTTATCTTAACCAATTGCCGCCCCCGCCCATCCGCCCATCCGCCCATTCCCATGAGGTCGGGGAACCCTTAAATACTTGGATTTGTTGGTTTTATTTAACTTCGCTCATTCTCCCACGTCAGCGGAGGCAAAAAATTTGTTACCCCAAGAGTTAGACGAAAGAAAGGTCCTGTACGAGAAGCTTAAGCACGGGACCACCACAGTCGGCGTAGTGTGCACCGACGGCGTAGTCTTGGCAACCGACAGGAGGGTCACCTCGGGCACCTACGTTGCGCACAAGAGGGGTAGGAAGCTCTTCATGCTCGACGAGATGCGGGTTGCCACCATAGCGGGACTTGTGGCAGACGCCCAGATGATAATGGACTTCTTGAAGTCCCAGATCTCGCTAATGAAGCTCACGAACCGAGGCCCGGTCACAACCCGGTCCATTGCGACCTTTGCATCAAATATACTCTTCAGCTCGAGGTATTATCCGTACATCGTGCAGTTCATTATTGCGGGCTATGACGAGAAGGGCCCGTCGATGTACGTCTTGGACTGGTTCGGATCGCTGACCGAGGAGCAGTTCATAACCACAGGCTCGGGATCCCCATATGCCATTGGGGTTCTAGAGGCCAACCTGAAGAAAAACCCGAGCGTCTCTGATGCCCTCCCGGTAGTCGCTAGGGCAGTCCGATCCTCGATCGAACGTGACCCGGGGAGCGGCGAGGGCATAGACATAGTCACAATAACTGAACGCGGCGTAACGGAGCTTAGTGATACTGAGGTAGCAAAACTTCTCGCATAATGCTCCTGCCGCATCAGGAGAAGGTGCAGCGGATGGTAAATTCGAGTACTGTAGACACTTTCGGATGGATAAAAAGGGTGATCGAGAGGGAGATCCCCAATGAGGCCGGGCTTACTAAGGTCGACTTCGAGGGCCCCTCAATAGTGGTGTACGTCACCAACCACAACCTCCTGCTTGAGAACAGCGAGCCGGTAAAGCGGATAGTCCGGGAGATCAAGAAGCGCGTTATAATAAGGGCGGATCCATCCTCGCGCAAGAGGCCTGATGAGGCCAAGAAGATCATCGAGGGGCTAATCCCTCCCGAGGCAGAGATCTCAGACATGCACTTCGACGACGGCACAGGCGAGGTCACTATAATGGCAAAGAAGCCCGGTCTCGTCATCGGGAAGGGAGGATCAACTCTGAGGGACATCGCCTCCTCGACCGGTTGGCGCCCTACCATAATCAGATCGCCGCCGATAAAGTCCAGGATAATCGAGCAGACTCTTTATTTCCAGAGCAGGGAGACCGATTACCGCTTGGAGTTCCTTAGGAACGTGGGGAAGAAAATCCACCGCCCTCTCGTTTACACCAACAACATGGTTACGATTTCCGCTTTGGGGGGTTTCCGAGAGGTCGGGCGTCAGGCGATCTTCGTCCAGACCCTCGAGAGCAGGATCCTGATAGACTGCGGCGTTAGGCCGGGGGCGCAGTCTGCCTTCGACGAATTCCCGCGCCTAGACTTCGGGGACTTCCGGGTGGAGGACCTTGACGCCGTTGTCGTCACCCATGCCCACCTCGACCACTGCGCGCTGGTCCCACTCCTATTCAAGTACGGATATGCGGGTCCTGTCTACTGCACCAAGCCGACTAAGAGCCTCATGACGCTGCTCCAGCTTGACTACCTCGACGTTGCTGTCAAGGAGGGGCGGCCGGTCCCCTACGGGCTTAAGGACGTGAAGAAAGAGCTGTTCCACACCATCCCTCTCGAGTACGGCGAAGTGACTGACATCGCGCCTGATGTGCGCCTGACGCTCCACAACGCAGGCCACATACTCGGTTCTGCAATGGTCCACCTGCACATTGGCGAGGGGCTGCACAACATAGTCTACACCGGCGACTTCAAGTATGCAAAGACCAGGCTTCTCGAGCAGGCGACCTGCCAGTTCCCGAGGGCAGAGACGCTGATAATGGAGAGCACATATGGCGCCCCCAATGACGTCGTGCCATCCAGGGAGGATACTGAGAGGCATTTCCTCGAGGTAGTGAGTAAAACGATAAGCAACGGGGGGAAGGTGCTCATCCCCATACTCGCTGTCGGCAGGGCTCAGGAGATCATGCTTGTCCTAGACGAGGCCCTGAAGGCAGGTATCATACCGCAGGTCCCAGTCTACATCGAGGGGATGCTCCAGGAGGTCACTGCCATACACACGGCTTACCCTGAGGAGCTCGCGCGGGACCTAAAGAACAGGATCTTCCACAAGGGGGAGAACCCGTTCCTGTCGGAGCACTTCATCAGTGTGGACGACAGGAGCGCGAGGCCAGACATAGCCGAGGGAGGCCCTTCCATAATCATGGCGACCTCCGGGATGCTCACAGGCGGACCCGCGCTCGAGTACTTCAAGCTCCTAGCGCCAGATCCGAAGAACACAATGATCTTCGTCAACTACCAGATCGAGGGCACTCTAGGCAGGTCTGTCCTGCGTGGGCTGCGCGAGATACCGCTCAGCGACCCGTCTGGGAAGATAGACGTCGTCCAGGTGAAGATGGGAATCGAGTCCGTCGACGGATTCTCAGGGCACAGCGACCGGAAGCAGCTGCTCAGGTTCGTCAGCAACCTTTCCCCGCGCCCGAAGCAGGTTTTCATGGTCCACGGTGAGGAGAGCAAATGCCTCAGCATGGCAGACGCGGTAAGGCGTTTCTTCAAGGTCGAGGCGTCTGCACCAAGCATAGGGGACAGGATGCGAGTAAAATAGGGATGTCGACGGAACCCCTGGCGCATTTCTGATACGATCAGATCTTGAGCATGTTCTTCCAGATCTCGTCCCCTACATGGTGGACATTCTTGACCGCCTTGCCTTTCTCCCTGTTCAGGATCCTTTCCCTCTCCATGGCGAGCACACCAACTGCCAAGACCTTGTTGTGCCTCTCGTCTGCCACTGCCACTACATCGCCTGGCTTAACACCCTCGGGCACGGATCTTATCCCGGGAGCCATGACGTCTGCCCCATTGCATATGTAGGGCACAGCACCCATGTCAACGACGATCCTGGGTATCTCCGAGAGCACCCCCTCCGAGGCCGTCAGGGCTGGCATAAGCTTCCCCTCCAGCTCGATTAGCACCGGCCTCTTTTCCTGAAGGTAGACCTTCTCGCCGCTGTCGAGCTCTACCACCTCGAGACCTTTCTTCTTGTCAATCGTCTCAGGAAGCTTGGGGGCAATCCTGCTCGCCCTCTCCAGGATCTCCTTAATCTCCTTCGTGCTTACCGGGTGCCGCTTCTTTATCAGCAAAATCCCATTCTCCGATAAACTTAAATAACGTTTTCAATACACTCCCAGAATGCTAATTAACCTTTACGGCTGGAATCCATTATGAGTGAAATTGGCGCAACAGAAATGCTGAGCGAGTCTCTCGGTTCATTCGTCCTAGTCAAGCTCAAGGGAGGCAGGGAAGTCCGGGGCTTGATGAAGAGCTTTGACCAACACTTGAACCTAGTCCTTGATAACGCTGAGGAGCTCTTCCCTGACAAAGAGCCGAAGAAGCTCGGTGCAATCATAGTTAGGGGCGACAATGTAGTCATCGTTTCGCCTTCCCCGAGGTGAGTTGGATGAAGGGCACAACCTCATTCGGTAGGAGGAACAGGGGCAAAACCCACGTATCGTGCAGGCGCTGCGGCAGGCACTCTTACAACGTCAGGGACAAGTTCTGCTCCGCCTGCGGCTTCGGCAAGACGCCAAAGATGCGGAACTAGGCGCGACTCGCAGGACTCGCAGCCATTCACAATCCAACATTGCTTTGCAATGTGCTGATTATCCATTCTCCATTCTGTGCCCCAAAATCAAGAGTGCTCTCACAATTTTGTTCTAATGCCATTGTCCGCTCCCCATTAAACCGAAAGTCCCATTGCGGCCAGTGGATTGCGCTAAGGATATCTGCCCCTATAGCAACTCCATTCATGAGGTGGAATTATGGCTGAAGTGCAAAAAGAAGAGAAACTCCCAACAAACGAGATGATCAAGGTAATCGACTACGTGACAATATCGAAGACAGACAACTGGTGGACAGCGGTAGTCCTTGCGGGCGAGGGGAGCCGGAAGCACGTGATGCTTTACATGTGGAACAAGAAGGGGGACCGGTGGTCAAGGAGGCAGAAGTTCACAATCGGTAGGAAGAGTGACTGGCCGAAACTGCGGGAGGCAATCGAGAGGCTCCTCGAGAAGGCGGACTGAACGCCAATAACCTTTTTTAACCCCCTCATATTGTCTAATGCACTGTGGGCCGGTAGCTCAGCCTGGAAGAGCGCCCGCTTGGCAATGCCGGGCTTGCGAGCCCTTCCGCACCAAAGTGCGGGAGGCCACGGGTTCAAATCCCGTCCGGTCCACCACAAAATTTATTCTATTTGGATTTGTTAAAGTTCTCGTTGCATAATGGGGTTTTGAACCCTTATGTAGGGTTATGAAATGGTGGTGTTCAGGAGGTACAGGGATTGATTGGGACAAGTTTTGAACCCTTATGTAGGGTTATGAAAACAATAACAATAATTATTTTTTTTTATCTAACATCTAACCAGAAAAGTTAAATAAACCAATATTGAATATCCCCTGAACATTGCAGGGCAGAACTTCACGTAACAACTTCTAAATGTCCACAAATACATTATCTGCGCATTCTTCTACCAGAACTCGGACTATACCCTTAGAAGTACGTAGGAGATCCGTCAGTATTTGAGGACCTTGGTGATGACCATGGTGGTCTCCTTCCAGCTCGGCATCTCACAAACCTTCCTTTCCGGTCTTCTGAGGAACTCGATGAGCCTTTTTGCTATATGCTCTGCATCCCAGCGGCAAGGAATCGTCCCATCGAAGCGGAGGGATGAAGGGACGATGGTAGGAAGGCCCATGGAGAGCCACTCAACCATCTTCAGACTCTCACCATCATAGGCGTGCACACCTACATCGGCTATCGCAACGACCTCAGGCACCCTGTTGTGGTCTATGTACCCCTTAAATCTCACATTCCCACCCCTCTCCTTTGCACTCCGCTCCAGTTCTCCCTTTGATGGGCCGTCACCGTAGATCCAGAGCTCCGCATCCGGTATCTCCTTATTTACAATAGACATGGCATCTATGGCTGGTCCGAGAAACTTTGCATACATAGGTGTGAGCTTCCCTACATAGATAGCAAGAGGGAAGCTTACGCCGTACCTCCTCCTCAAGGACGTCCTATTATATCTGCTTGGATCGAAGAGAAGTTCATCTCGACCATTTGGCACGAAGTAGATACGATCCTCTCTAATGTTCTTCGCATATTTATAAGCCGAAGGAATCGCGGCCAGCACAGACCCTGCCCTCTTTATCATCAGCACCTCCATTGCGTGGATGAGGGGGACGAGGATCCGCTTCAAGCCTTCCCAGTTGTCGCTACAGAGCTTCCACTTACACTCAACCAAGTCGTAGACCCATCTAATCCCGAAGAGGCTCAAGAAGAGCCCGGCGAGGCCTGCCCTGAAGCCCGTGAAGATCTTGTATCTTGCTCTATACCTGAGCACTCCCAAAATCCCGAATAAAGGGTTGAAGCTCTCGACTGCTACGACTTCGTACCAAGCTCCCGTAAGGCTCTAAGCAGGTGGTCAGACCTCTGCGGGAACCTCGCCCCGATCTTGGAGGAGCTGACGAGGAGGATTCGGTCTGAGTTTTCCATGCCGAGGAGTTTCGCCAGTTTTCCCCTTACCCTCCGCAGGGTCGCCTTCCTGTACAGCGAGGAGAAGCTGTACTTCTTCTGCTTGGTCACCCATCCGTAGAGCCAACCAGATGCCAAAAATGGTTTGTCCCATATCTTATTCCGCTGTATTAGGATAAGCCAGAAGGGAAAGCCGTATTTGTAGAGTTCGGTACCATATTTCAGAGCTCTGCGGGGAAAGAAGTGCCATGGTCCAGGTACAGGAACATATTCCATTTTTCCATATGCTAACGCCACTGCAAACAAGAAGCCATCATCATTGTCGTTGACTGGATAACAACCCTTCAGGTAAGTCTTAAAGAACTTTACTGAGATGGCGGCAACAGAACCACAACCATATACAATATCATCAGGTTTTTGGTCAAGTTTGTCGAAAAAACCTGGAGGAACATCCATATCTGAGTCTACTTTCAGGATCCATTTGTACCCTTCATAGCCATGCCACTGTAGGAAGGCATTAATACAAAGCCCTACCCTTTGTGGAACATCAAGCCCTTCGGTGGGGATGAAACAGAATACCTTCTTGTTAGGATCTGTGGTTACCATTGGATCCGATGTGACGACCCAGAAATCCCCATCCCCCACAGCTCTTCTGATACGCTCCAGCGTATCCTCTGGTAAAATACCCTTGGACAGTATAAGCACCAGACGGTCGCTCATATCCCAACCCTCGCTTTGATGGAACCTGCGATGAGCCTGATGTTGATTTTCCAGAAGAAGGTTATTGTGCTGAAAGTGTGCGAGTACCCAACAGCCAAGACAGGGATAATAAAGTATGCCAGCCTGCCCCTCAGAAACCTGTACAGAGGGTAAAAACCAAGCTGCCACATCGTCGATGCGGCTTCGACGTGGTCCTTGGTCACAAGAAAATGTTTCACCCCACAGTGAGGGGGGTGAACCCACACACCTCTTTTCTTCGCGAAGCGGTACAGGAGCTCATCTTCGCCGTAGAAGACTGACGGCGGGTCGTACTCGAGAAGCACGTCCCTCCTTATCAGAGTGTTGTCGATGAACGGCGTGTCCCGTGTATGCAGCGGCTTTATCCTGTCCGTGACCATCTTGTAAGCCATCATATGGATGTTATTCACATCGATTGAGGGTGTAGAAACAGCAACGACACCTGGCTTTATGTACTTCGACACAACATCAAACCAATTCTCAGGGATTTCAACATCATCGTCGAACATAGCGATCCATTCTGTTGAGCACTTCCTCGCACCGATAACCCTTGCCCTGGACAACGGCTTCGATGTCTCTAAGACGATGTTATTCACCCAGACAGTCTTTTTTAAGGTTTGAAGGAGCCTCGGTCTGATTTTACTTGGGTCTTTTGTAGGAATTAACACATCAACCTTCATTTAAACCACCGCGTAGAAGCCTCAGTAATGTATTAACTTTCATTTTAGTTAGAAGTTCTTCATATAACATACGCCAAGCATACGATTGTAGACTGATCCCTCAATTACCGAAAATCCGTACATGGAAAGCCCTTCGACGATGCGCCAGTTGTGAGCCTCTATTATAGTGGGACGTCCCCTTATGTGCCTCCCCCAATCTTTCTCATAGATAAAGGACTCGTAACCTTCGCAGTCGATCTTGGCGACTTCCATCCCGGAGTTCCTCTGGGACCTGACCTCGGCGTACCCTGCCCCTTCCCTGATCAGGTAATCAAGCAGCCACTGGAGATCCATGGCAAACACCACTCAGCGTGTAAGACAGCGACGCATCCGATCTCTTTCGGAACGCAATATTAAGGGTTTGCACCGGCCTGCGGCTCCAGGGAGGCTATCATCTCCTCCGCGGCAGGGGATTCGGCGCCGTAGATCTCCGACATGTA
>Ga0315298_1001157_pt1 | contig 49603 bp, 27 predicted proteins | sample WHS_1_MG_FD_203077 | JGI IMG/M metagenome (GOLD analysis project Ga0315298, IMG submission 203077) | Extremophilic microbial mat communities from Washburn Hot Springs, YNP, Wyoming, USA - WHS_1_MG | ecosystem: Environmental > Aquatic > Thermal springs > Hot (42-90C) | place: USA: Wyoming...
GCTGGGAGGGCCGCTTCGTCACCTTGGTCGTGGCGGTGCTCGATCCTGCCCGGCATGAGTTCTGCATCGTCAATGCCGGCCATCTGTCGCCTCTGGTGTGCCGCAACTCGGGCACCGTCGAGAGCATCCCCCGCGAGGCCAGCGGGCTGCCGCTGGGTATCGAAGAAGATTCGCGCTATCCGGAATACCTCCTTTCCCTCCAACCGGGCGAAATCCTCACTCTGCACACCGATGGCATCCCCGACGCCGTAAACCCCCAGGGCGAGTTCTACGGGTTGGACCGATTAGAGCAGTTCCTCCGGCAGGTGGCACGGCGAGGCCAAACCCCTGGCTTATCGAGATTCGATCTTGCCCGGCAAGTCCTTCAGGACGTGCGGAACTTCATCGGTGAGCAGTCGCCAATGGATGATATGTGCCTGACCTCCATCCGCCGCGTTGGGTAGCCAAGCCCGGCCGCGTTACGGGCTGTGCGCAGCTTCCCTCAAGCGCCGACTCCCCCAGCATTTTCCAATCGCCGAGGAACCGATGCGATCAGATCCCCTTCCCCGCTGGCTGAAGCGCAACGTCCCCAAAGGGAACGCCGGGCACTTTACGGCTCGCTTGATCGACGCGCTGCGGCTTCAGACGGTGTGCGACCACGCCCGGTGCCCCAATCGCATGGAATGCTATGCCCGCAAGACGGCTACGTTCATGATACTGGGGGACGTGTGCACGCGGCGGTGCGGGTTCTGCGCCGTAGCCAAAGGGAAGACCCGCCGGCCCGATCCCGATGAGCCGCAGCGTGTGGCCGAGGCAGCCGCGCGCCTGGGGCTTCGGCACGTGGTCATCACCATGGTTACGCGCGACGACTTGCCCGACGGCGGTGCCGCGCACCTCTGCCGCACCATCGAGGCGGTGCGGGCGGCCACCGGCGCTACCATCGAGGTGTTGCCCTCGGATTTCGCTGGCAACGCTGCCGCCGTGGACCGCGTGCTGGATGCCGCCCCCGAGGTGTATAACCACAACACCGAAACCGTGCCCCGGCTGTATCGCCAGGTCCGCGGCCGCAAGGCCGATTACCGCTGGACCCTGGAAATGTTCCGCCGGATTCGCCGCCGCGCTCCGGCCGTGCGAACCAAGACCGGCTTGATGCTGGGCTTGGGCGAGACCCGCTCCGAGCTGTTCGATACCCTGGCGGACCTCCTGGCGGCGGGCTGCCAGTTTTTGACGTTGGGCCAATACCTCAAGCCCACGCCCCACAGCCTGCCTGTCGTCCGCTACCTGCCACCTGAAGAATTTGACGAATTGGGCCAAGCTGCCCGGCAGATGGGCTTTCGCGAAGTAGCCAGCGGGCCGCTGGTGCGTTCCAGTTATCACGCCCGCGACATGCTGCGCGGCGAGGCGGATGGCCCTACGATGCCTCGTTCAGCGCCGCCCTGAACGCGCGCTTCCTGGTGCCACCGGACGACCCTAAGCGGTTGCCAGTCGGTGCAGGCGCGCTGGCCTCCTACCAACTGAGCATGATCCCCGCGAAAGGCCCGTGGTAGACGGCCCGGCCCTCGGCCTGCAATTGTGCGGGGCCTTGAGTGAGGATGTTGATGTCGCGGTTGAAGTTCTCCGCAGCCAAGGCCAGCCCGTCGAGCCAGATCGCCTGATAACCCAAGCGCGTGGTAAAGAAGGGCGACCAGCGGTACACGAACGTCAGCGACAAGTCGCCCACAAACGCGGTTACATCCTCCTTGCGGCTGTCCTCGAACGTGAACGTGCGGATCAGCGGTTCCGTGTAACGGTAGAAAGTCCCTTGGCCCGCCCGGTTGTTGCACACCGCTCCTTTGATCTCGAAATTGATCCACCAGCGGTTTTCAGCGTAGAACTCCAACATAGCCCCAATTTGCGGTCCCAAAAGGGCGTTGTCTGTATCCACCCGCACTTCGTTAATCGCGCCGTTCGGAGCGGGAAGACTCGATTCGGTCCGGTACTGGAACTGCTCGGGCAGGTCCATGTATCGCACCCCCACGAGGATAGAGGCGGCCAGACGCCCGGGCCGAATCGGCAGCGCCCGGCGGACGTTCAGTTCCACGTTATCCAGCGACGAGGCGTACCGGATGCCTGCGAAGTTGTTGTAGTCGAGCCCGATCAGCGGCGGGTCGCCGAAGTTCGTAAACGGCGAAAACAGGTTCCCCGTACCGCCCGCATCGTTGGGAGCGGCGTTGCGGATCTCGCGACCCTTGTCCCATTCACTGACGAAGAAGTACACCCCTTCAATCTGGAGGCACTCGCCCAGGGTGCGGCCCACGAGCACCCGCGCTCCACTGCGCAGGTCCATGTCCAGGTCCGCCGTAGAAAGCGCGACGGCGGTACGCGTGTTGACCGTAGCCGCGTCGAAACGCCCCCGATCGTCTCGGCGCATGGCCATGCCGTCGCCCATCACGTACCACGGGCAGCGTGGCGGGCGCATGTAAAAGTCCAGTTCATCCGGGCAGGCAGACTTGACAGGATCGCGGCCGGCCGGTGGACACGGGTCCGGGCAGGGCTCGGGCGGGGAGATGGGCACTTGGGCCAAGGCGATCCCACAGCCTGGGCTCCAGTTTGCAAACGCCAGGATCAGCGATGCCAAGAACACCCACGGGCTTCTCATCACGGCAGCCCAACGTTCAATTGGGGGGTAGCGGCCACAAGTACGGCTTCGCTCTTTTATTCGGCCGTGTTGACCCGCATCATCAGAAAATTCGCTACAATCTATAGGGGCTTCCCAGTCTGACACAGCTTGGTGGCTTGGCCCCCAGGCGATCTCGACGCCCCATTTCGCTTCCAAGCCCGGGGCAGCGACGAAAGGTTTGGATAAGCGGCGCAATCGCGCGCAACTGCGCAGAAGACGCAAGAGCGGCACGGGGGCTCAGCTATCACCTACGCTGCCTGGCGGGCCAAGAATGCGTGCGTGTCACCTCTTAAGTCGCTCGCTTGGCAGGTTGGGGGCAGAAGCACTTGAGGCCGGCGACAGATCGGTGCCCGCTTTTGCCGGAAACTCGGCCGCGATGGGCGTGGGGCACCCGCTATAGGACGCATAGGGCAGCGGCGGATCAGAACAGTGCCGGTAGGGAACCCGGCCACAGGGGTACGCATGATACGCCGAAGCACATCCTGCCGCCACGAGGACTCCGGCGGCCAGCCAGCAACGCATCCAAGCCTTCAAAGCGTTGGTATCCATGGCATTGCGAGGTCAATTGAGGAAGGGGGCGGGTACGGGGCCTGTGCCAGATCGAACGCCTCTCGGGGCAGCACCCAGGGTTCAATGGTGGGGTTCGCTGAGAACGGGTGGCATCGGCGCGGCCTCTGGGGTCGGGGGTAACGGGGCGGCGTCCTCAGGGCCTTTCGGCTCCTCGGAACTTGGCGCTGTGGTCGGCAACCCGCCACCCACTACGCGATCCAGGCTGGCCAGCGTCTGCTGGAGCTGGCTTTCCAGACGATGGTACATGACCTGGAATCGCAGCAATTGCCGCCAGTTGTCGATCAGTTGCAGAAAGTCGGTCAGCCCGTTTTCATACGCTGCGGTAGAGACCCGCAAGGTCTGCTCGGCTTTGGGAATGATCTCTTCACGAAACAACCCGATCAGTTCGTACTGGCTGGTGGCCTGAACGAAAAGGTCCTTGACTTCCTGCGTGGTCTTGTCGCGCAGGGCGTCGTACGATCGGGCGGCGGCCACCGTCTGGGCCTCGGCCTCGCGCACCGCGGCATCGAGCCGCTTCCGGTAGAGGGGAACGTTCACCATCAGGCCGATGCCGACGTCGGGGATTCCGTCAGCCGTGGGCGCCATGGCCCCTTCGCTGGTCATGCCGGTCCAATCCACGGTCAATGCCATGTCCGGATAGTAGGCCAGTCGGGCCAGCTCCACGCGGTGGCGGTCCCGGCGGATGGCCGCCAATTGTGCTTGGAGTTCGGGCCGGCGGGCCACTGCCCGCTCGTAAAGCCGCGCCAGATCGCGCGGAATCTGCTCCGGCGGCAGTTCGTCCACTGCGCGAAGCGGTGTATCGGGCGAGATGTGCAGCAACTGCGCCAAACGAGCCTGCGCACTGGCCAGCTCCTGCCGAAGCCGCACCAACTCGGCCTCCACATTGGCTGCCTCCACCTGAGCCCGCAGCCAGTCTTGCTGGCTCACGGTTGCGGCCCGGTATTTCGCTTCGGCGATCTTCGTCAAGGCCAGAAGCAACTGCTTGCTCTGCTCGGTGATGCGAAGGGCCTTCTGCACGTAGTAGAGTTCGTAATAGGCCCGCTTGACCTGCTCGATCACCGCCAGTTCGGCGGCGGCCAGTTCCCGGCGGGCCATCTCCGTTTCCGCTTCGGCTGCAGCGGCCCTCGCGTCTAGTTTGCCGAACCAAGGCACCGCCTGGGTGGCAGCGATTCTGGCCGTTGTGCGACCAGCGGCTGTCTGTGGCACGGCCGGGTAGAATGGGAATCCCATCACCGATAGCGTGGGATCATCGAGGCTGGCGGCCTGGGGCACGCGCAAGCCAGCCGCCTCCACCCGCTTGCGAGCTGCCTGAATCTCCGGGTTTTGGGCCAGCGCGTAGGCTATGTACACCTCCACCGGGTGCGGGCCGGCAAGCCCATCGGCCACGGGAGGGACGCTTCGCTCCGCCGGGGTTAGCGGCGACTGAACCATGGCCTGGGCTACTTGGCGAAACTCCGGATCACGGATGGGCTTTCCGGCCCGGCAACCGACCAGCATGCAAGCCGTTGCCAGCACACCTAGCGCCGCCTTCCGAGAGAAATTCCCCTCCATGGTCAGTCCAGACGTTCTTGAGGCGTTGCCTGTCCCCGAGGGCGGCGGCCGGGGCGGCAAAGCCCTTGTTTTTCGTGGCGAAAGCAGGTTTGGAATATCCGAAACAGTGTCCCTGTTCGTTATCGGACGAATAGAGGTTTGCGTTGACGGCAGTCGCCGAACCACCCCCTCGCTTGCCCCGCTTTCCCGATTTGCCGAATAACCTGGCGCTGGCCGGGCGGAGCCGCGGACTGTCATGTACAGCATTCCGTTCACCCCCTGAAGGCCCCGGAGCAGGCTCGAAAGGACCGCCGAGCCGCCTGGTGCCTCTGCACAGTGCGGCCGCGGCTGGGCATGGTCCGCCAAAGGGATGGATGGGGCGCTAAGGCCGCATGACCTTGCAAGTCAGTGGGAAACACGCACGCGGCGGGCTTTCCCGTAGTATTGAGGGATGGCCCGGCCGGTAGTATTCTGAAAGAGGCGTTTTGTCCGAACCCAGGCGCACAAAAAAGGGGCGCGGCGCGGGGCATAGGCAGCGGGTGGCAATCACATGGCTTGCCGCCGCGAGCAAGGCCCGGCCGCCGGGGTTGGTAACTGGGGTGCATGGCGTATCGCATGTCCTGATCCGCGGGAGTAGGCGGGAATCCACCGGGGAGATGCCTTGATGGCCGGCGGCTGGCACGCATTAGGCGAAGGAAGCGAGCCGATTCCCGGTTATCGTCTCCTTGAGTATCTGGGCGGAGGTTCGCTGGGCGACGTGTGGCGGGCCTCGGCCCCTGGCGGTACCCAAGTCGCGCTGAAAATCGTCAATTTGCGGCGCCGCGGAACATTGCACGAATTCCGGGCACTGGAGCAGGTCAAGAACATCCGCGACCCGCACTTGGTGCCCGTGGTGGCCTACTGGCTTTTGGATGAGTCGGGCCACGTGATCGCCGATCCGGCGGCCGCCATGCTGGCCCCCGGGGTGTCGCCGGGGGGAAGGGCCACCACCGAGGCGCTGACCGGCAAGCCTCGGGCGGCGACTCTGATCATGGCCATGGGGTTGGGCTCAAAAAGCCTCTTCCAACGCCTCGAGGAATGCATGGCCGAAGGGCACGCCGGCATCCCTTGGAAGGAACTCTTGGACTACATGGAGGATGCGGCGCGGGGGATCGATTTCCTCAATCAGCCCAGCCAGCAGCATGAATCAATCATCCACGGCGACATCAAACCACATAACATCCTGATCGTGGGCAATGCGGCGCAGGTGTGCGATTTTGGATTGGCCCGCGCCGTGGACTCGATCCGCGCCACCAACATGCCGCTAGGCACGGTGGCCTATGCAGCCCCGGAATTGCTCCAGTCGCGGCCGCTGCACCGCAACACCGATCAGTATTGCCTGGCGGTCAGCTACGTGGAACTCCGCACCGGTGCGCTGCCGTTCGATGCGGAGACTGTGGTGGGAATCTGCGAGCGTCATGTCAAGGGCCAGTTAGATCTTAGCGCGTTGAAGCCCTGCGAGCGGACCGTGATTGCCCGGGCAGTGGCCCTGGACCCGGACCAGCGCTGGCCCTCGTGCCGCGACATGGTGCGAGCATTGCGGCGGGCGTGCGAGGCCGACGAGTCGGCCGGCCGGCTTGGTCCTGAACGGTTGGGGTCCGAAATCGTTCCCGGTTGCTGGCTCCAGGAGCACTTGGGGCAGGGGAGCCTGGGGCCATGTTGGAAGGCCCGGCTTCAGGACGGCGCGCAACTGGCTTTGCGAGTGCTTGAACTCAGCCCCTCGGAGGCCGCCGCACAGGTCCGCGCACTCCGGGCCCTTCGGGCGATGCGCCATGAACGCCTCTTGCCCCTCCTGCGCCTGTGGGTGGTCACCGAGGAGGGCTTCGTGTACGAGGATCGGCCCGAGGGGGCCACAGAACTGGCGTTTTTGGAGCCCTACGCCACCGGGGTTGCCCGGCCGGTAAAAGCGGTGGTCGGCTGGGAACTCGGGTCGGGCAATCTGCGGGCGGCGCTGGCACGGCCTGGGGAGCCTGCGGGAACGTTGGCCGCCTGGCGCGACGTGCTGCATTTTCTGGATGACGTGGCCGAGGGTCTCGACTTTCTCCACTCAGCCAGCGCCGCGCGAGGCGGTACGCGCCGGGGCGTCTTGGCGTCTCCAGGCGGCCCGGCCAGCCCGATGGTTCATGGCCGGCTTAAGCCCGAAAACGTGATTCTGGTGGGCCATGCAGCCAAGATTGGCGACTTCGGCCTGCCTGGGGCGCTAGGGAGGCCGGTCGTTGGTTCCGCCGAACGGAATGCACCGTGGGTGGCCCCCGAAGCTCGCGCGGGCACCTTCGGTCCGCCAACCGACCAATTCGCGCTGGCCGTCTGCTACGTCGAAATCCGCACCGGGCGAGCGGCCCGGCCGGCGGCAGAAAAGCGGGACACGCTGAGTGGTCCTCCGGGGCCCTTGTTGGACCTTTCTGCACTGCCCGGAGACGAGGAACGGGCCGTGGTGGCCCGGGCCTTGGCCCCGCGTCCCGAGGATCGCTGGCCGTCCTGCGAACAGTTCATCCATCATCTGCGGTCGGCGTGCGAGGCCGACGAACGCCGCCTGCAGCGGCCCCGTCGGGGCGCCGAGGCCCCAGGCAGCGAAATCCTGCCCGGCTATCGCTTAGTGGAAAAACTAGGCCAAGGCCAGATCGGTCGCGTATGGAAGGCCGTCGGCCGGGGGGGCATGCTCCGCGCGCTAAAGATCGTAGACCTTCGCGGCCGGGCTGGACTGAAAGAACTTCAGGCCCTGGAGCAAGTCAAAGGCATCCGATCGGGCAATCTCATCTCGGTCTCGAGCTACTGGTTGATCGACCGCGAGGGGTTCATCCTCACGGATATGCCGGAAGTAGCCGCGCTGCCGGGGGGCGGCAAGGGGTTGTCGGCCCACGAGACCGCCGGCTTCCCTGCGGCCGAGTTGATCATCGAAATGGACCTGGCCAGCAAGACGCTGCTCCACCGGCTGCGGGAATGCCAGCAGGCCGGCTTGCCCGCTATTCCCGTAGATGAATTGTTGCGCTACATGGAGCAGGCGGCGGCTGGAATCGATTATTTGAATCAGCCTGAGCAGCGGCCCGAAACCCCGCCGATCGAAATCGTCCACGGCGATATCAAGCCGCAGAACATCATGATCGTAGGCAATACGGCGGCAGTGGGCGATTTCGGCCTGGCCCGCATCGTGCAGCGGCTGGGGATCCAGCAAACGGGTATGGGCACCCCGGCGTACGCTGCCCCCGAACTGCTGCGGGGGTTGCCTCACCGCACCAGCGACCAGTATTGCTTGGCCATGACGTATGTGGAACTCCGCACCGGCCGGCTGCCCTTCGAAGAGCCGGACGCCATGGCCATCGCCCGCCGCCACCTCGAAGGCCGGCTGGACTTGGAGAAGGCGGACCTGTCGCCTGCCGAACTGGCGGTCATCCGCAAGGCCACCGCGCTAGATCCCGCGCACCGTTTTGGCTCATGTAGCGAGATGGTGCGGGCGTTGCGGCAAGCCGTGGAAGGAGGGCTGCCCCGACGTACTGCGGAACCCATGGAAGCGGAGCGCCTGGAAGCCGCCCAGACCGCCAAGGCTCTGCCCCAAGGCGCGGTCGAGACCGGTGCGGCGACCCTCGTGCCTCCGGACCGGACCCTTGGCGAGGCCGGCCGAAGAACCCCCGAAGTGGCGGGCACCATGGAAACCCAGCCTGCCGAACGGCTCGCCCTGCCGCCTCTGAGCCAGCCGGCCGAGTTGGAACCTACGATTGCCTATTGGCCGGTGCTGCGGCCTCGCGCGCGCCGCTGGCTGGTAGCGGGTGCTGGCCTGGCAGCGGCGGTTGTTCTGGCGGTTGTCGCCAGCGTTTTCTCGCCGCAAGTCCGGACATTGGTCGTGGGATTGTGGAACGGATCTGGAAATGGCCACCAGGAACAGAAGGAGAGTGCCCCCCCGCCTCCCGAAGTGCCCAAAGGATTGCCCGAACCGGCCCCTGAGCCTCCGCCCGAGGCCAAACCTACGACCCCGTCTCCCAAAAAGCCCGATCCGCCCGCCAAACTGGCAAGCCAATTGGCAGCCCTCGTCCAGGCCCATCAGCACGAGGAAGCCGCCAAGCTCTTCGCTGCGGAGGGGAAGCTCCTCGACGACCCGCAGCGCAAGGATTTCCGCACCCGATGGCTTGGCGTGCTTATCCAAAAGTGGAAAGACGATCCCGACTGGCCGGAGATGGCTCCGGCGTGTGCGGCCCTGATTGCCTGTTTTCCCCAAGATTCGGCCGAGGCCCGCGTGTTGCGCGTACGGGCCTTGCTCCGCCAGGAGAGGTACGCGGACGCTGCCAAGTTCCTCGGCGAGGAGCCGGAGGACGCTTGGCCAAAAGAGGCCACCCAGTTGCGCGAAGCGCTGCAGCAACTGGCAGGGGCCTTGAGCCAGCCCGAACTGCCCGCGGATGAGATGCAAAAGGCTTTAGACCGGTTGGAAAGCATCAAGCGAGGCTCCGTGGATTCCCCATGGCGGCTGGACGAAACCGAGAACAAGCTTATCGGCGTGCTACGCGACCGGCTGTCGGCAGCGCAGCTCATGCAGTGGCGCCGCGAGTTGGCCGATGCATTGAAACAGGCACGCAGCCTGACGGACGCAGGCCGCTATGCCGAGGCTCGGTGGAAAGTAACTGCGGCGCGCGAGGCGGTGGAAAAAATTCAAAAAATTCGCAATTTGGAAGGGCAGGCGCCGGACGACGTTCAGCGCGAGCTTCGCGATCCCTTGCTGGAGTGCGAGATTTTGGCGGCGGTGGTGGGTATGGGCGACGTGGGTGCGGGGGCTGCCGCACAAGCCGAGGCACTCTCCGCTGCCGAAAAGCTCCTTGCCCAACACGCCACTCGGTTGACGCCGGACCAGTTGCAGCGGCTGGTATCGGCCTTAGGGGCGCTGCGCGGCTCTAAGGACTCTGGCCAACTCGTCCGGGCTATCTTGCTGGTACGTGCTATCTGCCAGCGGGCCCCAGGCCGGCCAGAACTGGCTGCTCCCCTGGCTGGCTTGTGGCACAGGCGCATCGCTGGCCAGATTCTGGAGCACGAGCCTGCACCCGCCGATTTCGATGAATTCCAGAAGGATTGGGCCCTGTGGGAGCGCGTCCCCAAAGAAGACCGAAAAAAGTACGCATCGCCAGAAGACCTTCGCTTGGTGGAACTTTGGCGTACCGAGTGTGAGATCGATCTGCTTAAACGCAACCCGGCCGAAGTTCGCCTGCCGGACCTCGCCGGGCTGGCCAAAGAGTTCGAGGCCTACGGTCATTACCTGGCGACCCGAATCCATCTGGCATCGGGACGGGTGGACGAGACTCTGGGATCGCTGGAGCGGCTTTTCGGTCAGGGGGAGCTTCCGCCGGTCGTGGTTCAGGCCAAAGGCCAGCGCCTCGATCGCGCCAGCCAATGTTTAGTGCAGGCGGTGGAGGAAGCCCGCCGGCTTCGGCCGGGCAGGAACCGGCTGGAGTCCTATGCCAATGCCGAAGAAGCACAGCGGCACTTGCGGCTGCTGCAAGCTGCCCAGGCCGCCCTGGCTGGCCGTCCTCGTGCCGGGCCTGAGCCGAAGGGCACGCCGGACGGCACTTCGCTCCTCGACCAACGCTTGCCCCTGGCGATTGCCTTGGCCGCCCTTGCGGCGGGTGACCGCAAGGCCGCGGCCACCGCCACCGAAGCCCTTTCGCGGCGGCGCCTCGAAGACTTGGGCCATCCCACGGCCCAAGCGCGACTGCTGGTGCCGTACGCCTACCTCGTCAGCCACATGCCCGCCGACGCCCAAGAGGCTTTGCCGGATTCGCTGCGTGAGCCCATCCTTCAGAACGCCGCCGATCTATTTATGCTGCTCACGCAGTGGCGGCCAGAACCGTTGTCTCGGGATGAGGCCGACGCGCTATACCGTACGGTGATCGCTCCCCTGCTAGCCCCAGCGGATCAAAAATGGAAACCCAGCGATGTGGACTTCCTTTCGGCGGCGGCCGAGTTCCTGTGGTGGCATCTGGAAGACGACTGGCCTAAAGGCCGCGGCAAGATCTTGGAGCATGTGGAGGCTGTGCTTTCGGCGGCAATCGCGCTGCGGGGCACCACAGGAGATCCTGTGCGCCGGGCACGGGACTTGATGCGCCGCGCCCAAGTGCGGATGGCTTGGCAGCCGCCCAAATTGAATGAGGCTGTGGCCGATGCGGACGCGGCGGTTGCCCTTGATGGCCACAACCCGGAAGTCCGTGGCGTCCATGCCGACACCCACCTTCATAAATCCCGCATGCAGGACCTGCGCAAAGCTCGCATCGAGAATTTGAAGAAAGCCATGGAATCGGCCGAACTGGCCTGCAAGCCCTCCCAGGCGACCACCCCCGAAAAGGCATCTGCGGCAGCGGCGAGGGCCTTGCCGGGGTATATGCTCACGTTGAGCATGGCCCGGCTGGAATACGCCAATTTCGAACGCGACAAACGGCAAGAGTACCTCGACGAGGCCGCCCGGCTTGCCCGCGATGCTGCCCGGCTGGTGGGAGAAAAGGACCCCCGAGCCTTCACCACCTACATGGCGCTGGGCAACGCCTTTGAGGACCTCGCTTGGGCTGCCGAACAAGAGCCCGAAAAGTCTTACGCCGAGGCCATCCAGGCGTTCAAGCGGGCGGGCCAAGTGCGGCAGTTTCCCTCGGCCGACGCGGAGCGGAGCATCGGCCGGTGCTATTACCGGGCCGCGGTCGAGTCATGCCTGGACCAGCTCGCTGGACTGGACCGCCTCGCCATGCTCCACCAGGCTGCCACCCACCTGGAACAGGTAACCCGGCAGTTGGACCCCCAGGATGCCGAGGCTTGGTACTACTTGGGGCTGGTGTACTGGAGTCAGAACCCGGCTAATTACGCAAAGGCGGCGCAGTGCTTCGAGACCGCCAAGAAAGTCGCCTTAGCCCAAAACCGGCCCGAGCTTGCATACTACGTCTTGCAATGGGCGGTCTTCCCGTGGAACGATCCCGATTTGCGCCGTGATGCGCAGGGGCTCCAGTCCCTGTGGGGCACCGTAGCCCCGCGCCTGGACGAGTTGGAAAAAGCCCCGGTGCCGCCCGGCGCGGCTATTCATCCCCAGCGCGAAGCCCTGCGCCAGCGAGCCCGACGCCACGCCGCGCAGGAGAACTGGGAAGAAGCCATCCGGCTGTGCGAGCAAGCCTTGCAACAGGCCGGCGAGCCCGACTGGGCTGAGGTGTATCTGCTGCTGGACTTGGCACAATATCGGCTCAGGCAGGCGGGCAAAGCGATTCAGGACAACGACACCACCCTAGCTCGCCAGCGGGCCGACCAGGCCTTGGCCGAAATTCAGAAAGCCCAGCAGGCCGCCATCTCCTTGCCTCAACTAGCCAACTGCTGGAATGCCCTGGGCGAGGTTTACACCACGCGGTGGATGCTGGGCTGGAGTGATGACGACTGGAATCGGGCGGTGGCCGCCTATGGGGAGGTGCCCAAGCTCCAGCCACGACGCCGCGTCGCGCAGGAGGCCGCCGCAAGAATTGCCACCCTGCATTTGTTCCGCGCCAGCCGCGACCAACCCCCCACCTATGCCACCTTGGAGCTGTATGCCAATGGCATTCGCTGGCAGCAGTCGGCCTATGAGTCGCTGCGAATCCATACAGGCGAAACTCCCGAGCAGTTCGCCGGCCTCCGCACGGCCTTGAAAAGCAGCCTGCGGGAGCGATTCGCCAAACCGGCTCTCGAGAAGGCTCGCGAGGTGCTCAATTCCGAGCACGATTCCGGGCACAAGCAACAGATCCAGGCTTGGATGGCCGAGTGGGAGAAGCTCGCCAAGTGAAGCCCAAAGCTTTGGCGGCGCGGCCAGGTCCGGCGCTGGCGACACGGTTGAGGGGGGCGAAGTCGCCCCTTTGACCGCGCCGGGGTATGCCTTTCCGGCGATTACTCGATGGGGTCGCCACCGCGGTCCACGCTATCGGCGGTGAACCGCCGCGAGCCTAGCACGATTTTTTTCGGCACCGGTTGGCCGGCGAGGATCTTCAAGGCGGTCTCGATGGCCTCGGCCCCGCCGGTGGGGTACTGGAAGGTAGCGCTGAGTTCGCCGCGTTTAACCCATGTAATGCCTTCGTGGGGCAAGGCATCGATGCCCACGAAGAGCATCTCTTTTTCGCGCCCGGCATCTTTGGCGGCCAAGTAGGCGCCGTGGGCCCCGGGGTCGTTGTGGGCATAGACGGCGTCGATGCGGTCGGGCCGGGCCAACGCCGACTCCATCTCTTTGCGCGCATTCTGCTTCAGCCACTGCATGTCGGCCTCGAAGACCACCTTGATGTCGGTGCCGGCGATCGCCTCGCGAAAGCCAGCGTGGCGCTCCTGCCCGGGGGTGGAAGTCATCAGCCCCTTCAGCTCCACCACGTTGCCTTTGCCGCCTAGTTTTTCGACCAGCCATTTGCCGGCCGCCCGCCCGATCTTCGTGTTGTCCGCCCCGATGAAGCACGTGTATTTGTCGCCCAGCACCGCGCGGTCCAGCACGATCACCGGGATGCCGGCGTCATAGGCCTTGGCCACCGGCTCGGTAAGGGGAGCGGCTTCCTTGGGGCTGATGATTATCAGATCGACCCGATCGCTGACGAATTCGCCAACGTGGGCCGCCTGCCGGAGGGAATCGTTCTGGGCGTCCTTGAATACGATTTCGATGAGTTGGGAGTACTGTTGGGTTTCAGGCCCGCCGGCAGCACGCCACTTGGCATTCTGCTCGTCAACCGCCGCCTGAATATCGGCATTCATCTGGACGCGCCACGGCTCGCCCAGATTGCACTGGCTCATGCCAATCACGTAGCGGGCCTGCCGTGGCTGGCTGCAACCTGCACAAACCCACAAGGCCCACACGATCCAAAGCCATCTCTTGCGATGTTGCATGAGCCACTCCAGATCTGGAAAACTCGGCGAAAAAGTGGGACGCCGCGGACATCCGGGGCCGAAGGCCAGGCGCCGTGCCTTGTACCGCGCAGCCGGTCTAGGCCGCGGTCTTTATCCCGAGCGCCGCTGGGCCAGCACCGCCACCACGATGATGGCCCCGGTGAGCATCAAGCGCCAAGCCAAGGGGACCTCGTTGATGCTCAGGATCTTGTCAAGATACCCGATGGTGAGGATGCCGAGAAGGGTCAAGCCGATGCCGCCGCGGCCTCCCATCAGGCTGGTGCCGCCGATGACCACCATAGAGATGGCGATCAGCTCGTATCCCTCGCCCGCCTCGGGATTGCCCTGTTCTTCCTGGGCGGCATGGCACATACCGGCCACGGCGGCCAGAACGCCGGAGGCCATGTAAGCCAGCACCTTGGCTCGGACTACGCGCACGCCCGACAGCCGGGCCGCCTCCTCGTTGCCGCCAATGGCGTACAGTTCGCGGCCCCAGCGATGCCTGGCCAGAAGCAGCCACGTTACCGCGGCACAGACCAGAAACAGCACGCCGATCATCGAGACCGTGCCCAGCAGCTCGGCCTTGATGGCATAAAACACCTGGGGCACATCCACCCAATCGTAGGTGCCATCGGGGTTGCGTACTGCAGTGGTCACCTGCGTGCCGCCGCTTAGGGCCTTGGCCAGCCCGCGGGCAAACACCATCATGGCCAACGTGGCGATGAACGGCTGCATCCGGCACCAGGCGGTCAGCGTGCCGGAGACCAGGCCGCAGCCGGCACCAGCCGCCAGGGTGGCAGGGATGGCGTACCAGGCCGGCCAGCCCCAATGGATCGTGGCCAGCGAAAAGAGCACGGCCGCAAGGGCGAGGATGCTTCCCACGGCCAAGTCGATGCCGCCGGAGATGATTACCAGCGTCATGCCGCAGGCCATCATGCCGTACTCGGCCGTCTGCCGCAGCGCTGCCTTGTGCGTTTCCAGGCGAAAGAACGCCCCGCGGTGATGAAAAACCACGCCCAGTGCCAGGATCAAAAACAGCGCCACCACGGACCGCACGCCGGGGCTGTAAACCCAGTTGGTCGCTGCGCGAAACAGGGGTTGGCTTGTCTGGCTCATGAGGACTTTTCGGAACCCTGCCCCATGGCGGCCTCCAGGACCCGGTCGGCCGTGGCCTCGTCCCGCGTCATCTCAGCGGTCACTCGGCCCCGGTGCAGAACCACGATCCGGTCGCTTAAGGCCAGCAGTTCGGGCATCTCGGAAGTGATCAGGATAATGGCCATGCCGGCGGCGGTCCACTGGTTCATCAACTGGTAGATATCGTGTTTGGCTCCCACGTCCACGCCGCGGGTGGGCTCGTCCAACAGGAGGACCCGGGGGTTGATTTCCAACCACTTGGCCAGAGCTACCTTCTGCTGATTGCCGCCCGACAGTTCGGCCACGGGCATGTCCAGGGAGGCGGCCCGCAGGCCGAGGGCTCGGCTTTGAACCGCCGCCGCCTCCCGTTCCCGCCGTGGCCGCCGCCATCCCCATCGGCAAAGCCGGGGCAAGGCCGCCAGCGTAGCGTTGGCCGCCACCGACATCGGCAGCACAAGCCCCGTGGTCTTGCGGTCGTTCGTCACCAGGGCCATCCCCTGCCGGATCGCATCCCGCGGCGAGCGAATGCGGACGGGTTTGCCGTCCACCCACACCCGGCCCGAAGCCCGCGGTCCCAGCGCGCCAAACAGGCCCGACAAAAGCTCGCTGGCCCCCGAGCCTTGCAGCCCGGCCAGACCTAGGATTTCCCCCGCACGGACCGAAAGCGAAACGCCCTCTACAGCCGGGCGAAGCCCCTTGCGTTCTGCCCGCACCGTGAAGTCCTCGATCCGCAGCCGCTCGGCCCCCGGACGCGAAAAATGTCGCGGGAACTGTTGCTCCACTTCACGGCCCACCATCCACCGGATCAACTGGCCGGGGGAAAGCTCGCCGGCAGGGGCGCTGCCCACGCGCCGGCCATCGCGGAGCACCGTAATCCGATCGGCAATCCGCTGGATCTCTTCCATCTTGTGCGTGATGTAGACCAGGCCGCACCCCTGTGCCTTGAGCCTCTGGATCAAGGCGAACAGGCGCTGGACCTCCGGGGCGGAGAGTGCGCTGGTGGGTTCGTCCATCACGAGGACGCGGGCGCGGTGTCCCAGGGCTTTGGCGATCTCCACCAGTTGCCGCACACCCAAAGGATAGCGTTCTACCGGCTGCTCCACGTCGATTTCGAGCCCGAGCTCTGCCAGCAGCCGGCGGGCTGTCTCACGCTGAACCCGATAAGCCACCAAGCCACCCCAGATAGAAGGCGCTCGGCCCAGAAAGAGGTTGTCGGCCACGCTCATCGAGGGAACCAGCGACAGTTCCTGATGGATCACCGCCACCCCCAAGGCGGCAGCCTCCAGGGGCGAGGTGGGGCGGACCGGCCGGCCCAAGATCTCGATCTTCCCCTCGTAGTCAGAATACACTCCCCCTAGGATCTTGATGAGCGTGGTTTTGCCCGCCCCGTTTTCGCCAGCCAGGATGTGGACCTCGCCGGGCCAGAGGTCGAGGTCCACGTCCCGCAGCACCTCCACCGGGCCGAATCGCTTGGTAATGCCCCGCATCCGCACTAGCGGCAGATTGGGGTGTGTAGCGGCATCGGCAATCATCGGGCACCTGCTCGAAGGTGGGCCGAGCGAGTCGTCATCCCGGTGTGGCACGCGGCGGGGGTGGAGCATCCGCGCGATAGACCGCGGGGTCCTCAAAACCCGCTTCCGCAAACCCCCGGCGGCGCAATTGGCAGGCATCGCACCGGCCGCACGCCTCGCCCGCCGGCGACGGATCGTAACACGTTCGCGTCAGTCCGTAGTCCACCCCCAGGGCCATCCCTTTACGGATGATTTCGGCCTTGGAAAGATACAATAGTGGCGCACGAATCCGCACCTGCTGGCGGCCTTCCACCCCCGCCTTGGTCGCCAGGCGCGCCAGGCGCTCGAACGCTTCGAGGTACTGCGGCCGGCAGTCCGGGTAACCGCTGTAATCGATCGCGTTGACGCCAAGGAAGATATCGTTGGCGCCCAGCACCTCGGCCCAGGCCAGCGCCAAGGCCAGAAAAATCGTATTCCGCGCAGGGACATAGGTGACGGGGATTTCGCGGCCGATCTCGCCGGCCGGCCGGTCTTTGGGCACAGCCAAGTCGCTCGTCAACGCCGACCCGCCGAAGGGCCGCAAATCCAGCTCCACCACCACGTGGCGGGCCACGCCAAAACGCTCGGCGATCCGCCGCGCAGCCTCGATCTCCACCTCATGGCGCTGGCCGTAGCGCACCGTCAAAGCGTACACCGTGTACCCTTCGGACACAGCCATCGCCAAGGCAGTCGCCGAATCCATGCCCCCGCTGAGAAGGACCACTGCGGGTGATCCGGGTCGGCTCATGTTTCATCCGCGGAAGTACAGGTAAGCTGCGGCGATGCCTGCCAGAACGACCACCGTGGCGGCCAAGTCGACCCACGTCCAGCTTGCGCGCGAGGCCTGGCGCTGCGCCTCGGTTACCGTGCCGAAGGTCAAACCCTCGATTCGGCTCGAATCCGGCGCCTCGGTCAGCCAACTGACCACCAGCATTACCAAAGCGCATACCACGGCGATGAACACGCTGTAGTACTGGAAGTAAATATTATTGACGATCCATAGGAGCGACCCAGGGGCGTACACGCTGGCCCTGGCATCGGCCGGGGCCAACAGCACCGGCGTATCGACCGCCAGCCGGAATATCCCAAGGGCAAAACCTACCAGCAACGCGGCCAGGCATCCCTTGCTATTCAATCGTCTATAAAACACTCCGAGAAAGAAAACTATGAAGATGGGCGGCGCCAAGTACCCTTGCACCGCCTGCAAATAATAGTAAAGCCCCTCTTGTCCGCGGATGACCGGAATCCACGCCAGGCCGATGAGCACCATGGCCGTGGTAGCGATCCGCCCGGTCCACACCAATTCGTGCTGGGTGGCCCGCGGCCGGAGTTTCCGGTAGAAGTCCATGGTAAACAGCGTGGAGCAGGCGTTGAACACGCCGGCCAGGGAACTCATGAGGGCCGAAAGCAGCCCGGCCACCACCAGGCCGCGTACCCCCTCTGGGAGCACGTGGGTAACGATGAGCGGGAAGGCCCGCTGGGCGCGGGTTTCGAACTCGCGGCGCCGGACATCTTCCTCTCGGCGTGCCAGTTCGTCAGCAGAAAGCGGCTTCTGGCGAAAGGCGGACGCCGCCGCCGCTTTAGCCGCTCGCGCAGGCTCGTCGATCAACTCCCGCCGCAGCGCTTCGACCTTGCCGCTTTTGGCCAGGGCAAAGCAGATCATTCCCGGCACGATGAAAATGAAGACCGGCAAGAGCTTCATGAACGCGGCACCGATCACGCCCCGGCGGGCCACACGCTCGTTCGGCGCGCCCAAGGCCCGCTGCACAATGTACTGGTCCGTGCACCAGTACCACAGCCCCACGATCGGCGCACAGAACAGCATGCCCAGCCAGGGAAAGCGGTCGTTGAAATACCAGGCGATGCGGGTGGGCTCTTTGACGGGAAGCCAGGTGCCGGTCATCCCTTCAGGGACCAGCGGTTTCCACAGGTTGAACATGTCGGACCCGCACTGCCGGTACAATTCCGACCACCCGCCCAGGGCCATGAGACCGAACACTGTGACCAGCGCCGAGCCCACGATGAAGATCATCGTTTGCAGCGTATCGGTATAGGCCACCGCTCTCAGGCCGCCCACGACCGTGTAGAGCCCGGTCAACAGAATTACGGCCACCGAACCAATCCAGAAACTGTCGAGTTCCACACCAGCCACGGTGATCCGCAAATCCGGCAGGAGAGTGGAGAAAACGATGCCGCCAGCGAAGATGCCCACCGCGATCTTCGTTACCACGTAAGCCACCAGTGAGATGATCGAGAGCACCCAGCGCGCGTTGGGCGAGTAGCGCTTCTCCAGAAATTCCGGCATGGTGAAGACCATGGAGCGGGTGTAAAACGGCACGAACACCCAGGCCAGCACCAAAAGGCACCAGGCGTGCAGCTCGTAGTGCGCCATGGCCACGCCGCTGGTGCAACCCGAGCCAGCCAGTCCCACCAAGTGCTCGGACCCGATGTTCGAGGAGAAGATGGAAGCGGCGATGATGAACCATCCGAGGTTTCGGCCAGCCAGGAAGTAGTCGTCGGCCGTGTCGCGGGCCTTGAGAAACGACCAGCCAGCCAAGGCGGCAATGGCCGCGAAATACGCCGCAATCACCGCCCAGTCGGCCGATTGCAGGCCGACGCTGCCCCCCGTGGGCCCATGTCCCTGGCCTAAGGCCGATATCGCCACTGCACTGCCGGCGCTGGTGCCGCTTGCCCCCGCCTGGGCCACAGCGCCCAGTGCCATGAATACCCATGTGGCTACGAGGAGCCACCGCTTGCCCATCGACATCGAAGGCTTCTCCCCAGGCTTTTGCTCGGATGCGTACCAGTGTTCGCTTGGATGCGCCGGCGGCCCCTCGCTGCGGGGCCATAAACTCACTCCTCAAGACCAAAATACTTCTGCCGGATCCAGCGAGGCTGCCAGGGGTCGGGCTTGCGCGATCGGCCCGAAAGATCCACCGGCGCCGGCGACCGGTTTTTCTCGGGCAAACCCAGCGTATCGCCCACGGCCGCCTGCCAGCGCTTCATCAGCCCCAAAAGCCGCCGCACGTGGGCGGCGTGCTCGGGGCGATCGATCAAATTGTGACGCTCGCCTGGATCCGCTTGCAGGTCGAACAGTTGCATGTGGCCGATCTTCGGATACACGATCAACTTCCACCGCTGGTCCCGCACCGCGCGCTGGATGTTCAAAAGCGGCAGAAAAACCGAATCGCGGACCTGCTGCGTCTTGCCTTCCCACAGAGGGCGGAGGCTACGCCCCTCGACACCCGGCGGCACGGGTATCCCCAGCACCTCGCACAAGGTGGGCAACACGTCGAGGAGATAAGTGAAGGCTTGGCTGGACTGCCCGCGGGGAATGCCGGGCCCCACGAAGACAAGCGGCACCCGCATACTGTGCTCGTACACGCTTTGTTTGCCTAACAGGCCGTGGCTACCCAGGGCCAAGCCGTTGTCCGCTGCGTAAACGACGATGGTATTGGCCGCCTGGCCAGTCTCTTCCAACGCCTTGAGAATGCGTCCGATCTGGCTGTCGAGGTGGGAGATCATGCCGTAATACTCGGCCAGTTGGTCGCGGACCACGGTCTCGGGGCGAGGCCAGGGGGCCAGCTCTTCGTCGCGCACCACCAGCATTCCGTTGTCAAAGGGGTGCTGGGGGAGGAAGTTTTCCGGAAGCGGTGGCCGGTGGCGGTAGTACATCTGGGCGAACTCGGCGGGCGGCTGACGCGGATCATGGGGCGCCGTGAAAGCCACGTAAGCGAAAAACGGCTTGCGGCGATCATGCTCGCGCAAAAATCGGATGACCGCATCGGCGAACAACTCGCTGGAGAACTTCTCGCCAGGCCGCACCGGTCCCAGCTTGCCGTTTGGTTCGAGGTCGCGGACCGGAACCCGGGTGTGATCGGCCATGCCGCCAAAGAACACGGCCCGGCCTAGCTGAAACGCCCGCCGCCACGAGGCCTCGCCGTTGTGCCACTTGCCCGTGCCAAACGTCACGTATCCGTGTTCCTGGAGCAATTCGGGCAGCAGTTTCTCGCCCTCCAGAGTGGCGGTGTTCACGTGGAACCACGTCTTGCCCGTCATGAGCATGGCCCGGCTGGGAATGCACACCGCCCCGCTGTTCCCGCCAAAACAGTAGTTAGCGCGAAAGCAATAGCCGGCCGATACCAGCCGGTCGAGGTGCGGCGTCTGGATGTGCCGATTGCCCCACGCGCCGATGGTGTCGGCCCGCTGGTCGTCGGCAAACAGGAAGAGGATGTTGGGCCTCTGCTCCGCCGCCAGGCCCGAGGAAACACTCTCTGCGGCGGCTATCACCACTGTCACCACCGCCAAGGCGGTTACCACCGAACGCAGCATCGACCTCATTGCGTCACCTCACAGTGCGGGGGCCGAAAACTAATCGCTGGACTTGACCTTGGGCTTGGTGGTTTTGGCCGCCTTGGCGCCCTTGGCCGCTTTGCTTGCCTTGGCAGGAGGAGGGCCCGCCTGCTGTCGAAACTCTTCTTCACATCGTTGCCAAAGCTGTTCGAGCTGGCGGACCCTCTCGGGGTGGGCGGCGGCCACGTTGTTGGTTTCGCTGCGATCGCTGCCAAGATCGTAAAGCTCCCATGGGCCGGTGGCGTCTTTCGTTCCCGCGGAAACCAGTTTCCATTGGCCCACCCGGATGGCCCGGTTGGTCTGGTGATGCCAGTACAGGTAGTCACGCGCAATAGGGCGGTCGGCGGCCAATGCGGGCACCAGGCTCTTGCCGGGCAGCGGCGGGGCCATCACGCCATGCCACGCCGGCTCCGGCTTTGCGCCCGCCAGTTCCAGGACTGTGGGCAATAGGTCGATGAAATGGCAGGGCGTATGGCGGAGTTCACCCCGGGCTTTCAGGCCGGCCGGCCAATGCACGATAAACGGCGACGCAATCCCCCCCTCATGCACCCAATGCTTATGTAACCGGAACGGTGTATTTGCCAGGGTAGAAAAGCCGGGACCCAGGCACAAAAAGGTTCGTCCGGAACCGGGCGGTGCCGAGCGATCGTGCCCGTCGCCGCGGATGATCTGTTCGGCGCTGGCCCCGTTGTCCGAAACGAACATCACCACGGTGTTGTCCAGCGCCCCCATGCTTCGGATCTCGTCCAGCACCCGGCCCAGTTCGCGGTCCATGCGATCGATCATTGCCGCGTGGATGGCCATCTTGGTGGCCTGGAGGTCTTTCTGTCGGTCGGAGAGGGCATCCCAGGAAACGGCCCGGCCCACTTCGCCCGGGCCGATCTGCTTTTGCAACTCGGACTCCGGAAAGTTCCAGAACGGCACCACGTCGCGCTCGCGGGGGGCAAGGGCGCCGGTCACCAGCCCCATCTCAAGCATCCGCTGGTAGCGCTGGCGCCGCAGGACATCCCAGCCCGCCCGGAATCGGTCCCGGTAGCGGGCGACATCCTCCTGCCGGGCATGCAGCGGAAAGTGCGGAGCCGTGAACGCCAGATACAGCAAAAACGGCCGGCCCGCGTGCTCCCGCTGATGCTGCCGAAGAAACTGCAAGCTGTAATCGGCCATAGCCGTCGTCACGTAGAAATCGCTTCCTTCGGGTACGGGAGGCTGGCGCTGGTCGTCCAGCAGGGCGTTTCGGGGCGCGAAGTAGCGGTTGTGGTCCTCCAGGCACCACGAGCGGTCAAAGCCGCCATCGGCGACCGGCCGGGGAGCACCCATCAAGTGCCACTTGCCCACGTGGTAGCAGCGGTATCCCAGCGGCTTCAGGTAATGGGGCAACACACGGCACCAGGCGGGGAGCGGCCCTTGCGGCGGGTCCATACGGACCTGCTGGGCGTAGTATCCGGTAAGAATGCACGCCCGCGACGGCCAGCACCGCCCCGCCGAATACATCTGAGTGAACCGCAGCCCTCCGGCCGCCAGCCGGTCCAGATTCGGCGTGGCGATCTCGCCGCCATAGCAGCCCGCATCCGAATACCCCATGTCGTCGGCCACTACAATCAGGAAGTTGGGCCGCAGGCTACCCGCCGAAGCGTGCGCCTGGGCCCCCATCGCTGGCAAGACCACCATACTGGCCAGTAGCACTGCCGGGGGTATCGGCCAACGGCTGCGGCCCCGCCGGAGCCTCAACCCCTGGTCGTCAAGCCGCTCCTTTCGACAGAGCGCGGGCGATCTAAACAGCGGACAAGCACGGCCAAGCATACTTCTATCCTTTGCAAGCCACCACCCCACCGAGTCCATAAGCTGCCGATTGTACTTTGGACTGCCGGGGTTGTCGAGCACCCGTGCGCGGGCAGCTCGCAGAGAGACTCGAGTTTGGTGTCATACTTGGCGGCGGGGCCGTCGCGCCTCGGCAAAGCCGCGCTGGCGCAGTGGGGGCAATTGGCAGGAATTCGTGGCGATTGCGTCAGCCGGTGGGGTGGATAGAATGACGTGGTTTGCATACTCGTCTCGAGCGATGGGGTGCCGGCCGCGCCTTGGCTGGCTCTGGGACGGGTGAACACGGTCGATTTCGGAAAGGGCGTGCCATGTCGTTTTGGGATTTCGCGTGCGGGGCCGGGGTGGCCTTGCTTGCCGTAGCGGCTGCCGTGGCCGCCGAGGATGCCGATGCCCGGGCGCGGCAGTTCATCGCCCGGCACGAGCAAAGCATCCGCCCCTTGGAAATCGAAGTGGGCCTGCGGTGGTGGGATGCCAATCTCAGCGGCAAGGAAGAGGATTATCGCCGCAAACAGGCGGCCGAAACCAAGCTCGAACTGGCCCTGGCCGACCGCACCGCCTTCGCCGAACTGAAGGCCATCAAGCAGGCCGGCGTGCGCGACCCCCTGGTGGCCCGCCAGATTGACGTACTCTATCTCCAGTACCTGGCCCGGCAGGTCGATCCCGAACTTCTCAAGCGGATCCTGGAAAAGTCCAACGCCATCGAGCAGGCCTTCAACAATTTCCGGGCCAAGGTGGATGGCAAGGAACTGAGCGACAGCCAGGTGCGCAAGATCCTAAGGGAATCGAATGATTCGGCCGAGCGCCGCAAGGTCTGGGAAGCCAGCAAGGCGGTGGCTCCGCTGGTGGCTCCCGGTCTGGCGGAGCTGGTCCGGCTTCGCAACCAGGCAGCCCGCAGCTTGGGGTTCCGCAACTATCACGCCATGCAACTGTTCCTGGGCGAGCAGAGCCAGGCGCAGGTGGTGGCGCTGTTCGACGAACTGGACCGCCTGACCCGCGAGCCGTTCCATGCAGCCAAGGCCGAGTTCGACGCCCTGCTGGCCAAGCGGTACGGAGTGTCCACCGGCGACCTGCGCCCCTGGCACTACCACGACCCGTTTTTTCAGGAGCCGCCGGAGGTGTTCCCGCATTTAGCCGAAGACGCCTTCGCCAAAGCCGACATCCTCCGCGTATGCCGCGAGTTCTATGCGGGCATCGGCCTGCCGGTGGACGATATCCTGGCCCGCAGCGACCTGTACGAGAAGCCAGGCAAGAATCCCCACGCGTTTTGCACAGATATCGACCGGGCGGGCGACGTCCGCGTGCTGGCCAACATCGTGCCCAACCGCTACTGGCTTTCGACCATGTTGCACGAACTGGGACACGGCGTCTATTCCAGCAAGAACATCCCCCCTAGCGTACCCTACGTGCTGCGAACCGACGCCCATGCCTTGTGTACCGAGGGCATCGCTATGATGTTCGAGCGCTTCGTGGACAGCTCCGAGTGGCTGGCCAAGATGGGTATCGTCGTGGCAGATCCCAAAGGGTACGACGCTTCCGCGGCTCGGCTCCGGCGCAACCGGCTTTTGATCTTTTCCCGCTGGTGCCAGGTGATGCTGCGGTTCGAGATGGCGATGTACGAGAACCCCGACCAGGATCTCAACCGCCTGTGGTGGGACTTGGTGGAAAAGTACCAGGAGGTCCGCCGGCCCGAGGGCCGCAATGCCCCCGACTTTGCCGCCAAGATCCATATCGTCCAGGCCCCGGTGTACTATCACAACTACATGATGGGCGAGCTGTTCGCCTCCCAGGTGCATCACGCCTTGGTTCGCGAGGTGCTCCCCGGGGCCGATCCTCGGCGGGCGGTCTACGCGGGCAATCCTGCGGCCGGCCAATGGCTTAAGACCAAGGTGTTCGCCCCGGGGCGTACCCTCAAATGGAACGAACTCACTCGGCACGCTACCGGCGAGGACCTGAACCCCAAGGCTTTTGCCGTGGACCTGCAAACTCCGTGATCGCCTTGCGGGATGCAGTGGCCACGTGTGCGACGGTCGCGCCGGAGGCCATGCCTTTCGGGCTGCCTGGCACGCCTTGCCTTATGGCAAGCCGCGGCACAATGCCGTCCCTCGCCGGCTGCTTGGCAGAGTTTAGCTTGCGGCAATCGGTGGCACAGTTGTCTGACACTTTAACGAGCGGCCTGCTCTATCACCCGGTTTTATTCCAATACCCCAGACGCCGATGAGCACAACCCCACAAGAGCCCGCCGGCTTCGGCCAACCCACGCTGTTTGGGCACCCTGTTGGCCTGTTCACCCTCTTTTTTGCCGAGATGTGGGAAAGGTTTTCCTACTACGGCATGAGGGCGCTGTTGATTTTGTACATGGTCAAGGGTTTCCTGGCCTACGGCGATCAGGACGCCATCGCCATCTACGGGGCCTATACGGCGCTGGTGTATATGGCCCCATTTTTCGGGGGAATGCTGGCCGATCGGCTATTAGGGGCGCGGCGGTCGGTCATCTTTGGCGGACTGTTGATGGCGGCCGGCGAATCGTTCCTGACGATTGCCGATCCCCAGGTCTTCGAGCCATTCCGTTTATTCATGTCGGCGGTCGATACCGTCGCCGTCGTTCCGCGAGGCGTTCTGTTCTTCCTCGGGCTGGCTTTGCTTATCTGCGGCAATGGTTTTTTCAAGCCCAATATCTCCACCATCGTGGGCTCGTTGTATCCACCCGGAAGCCGGCGGCGCGACGGCGGGTTTACCATCTTCTATATGGGCATCAACCTGGGGGCGGCGATGTCGCCCTTGTTGTGCGCCTATGTGGGCGAGAATTACGGCTGGTCATACGGGTTTGGATTGGCGGCGTTGGGAATGCTGGTCGGCGTGGCTGTGTTTGTCGCTCCCACGCGGTTTACCCAAGGGCTGATCTTCTGCGGAGCCATCGCTACCGCCTTCAGTCTGGCCCTGCTGGGAGATAACCCCTTGTCGAAGGCGGCCAATTGGTTTGCGGCGATTTCGCTGCTGATATCGGCCGGGGTAGCGGTGGTGGCCTTGCAGGAAGGCGGGATCCCTTCCGAAGCGGGCACAGCACCTGACGCGGGCCGGCTCCGCCGCCGCGTACTGGGGCCGCTGTCGGCCGTGGGAGTGGTTTACTTGGGCACGCTCCTGGCCGTCGTGGCTTTCGTGCTTTTGGTCTCCGGATTCGCCCCCTTGGTCGAGAGCGGCAGGCCCATCAGCCTCGTGGGCCAGGAGACGATCGAGCCGCTCAAAACCAGTTCCCATATGCCAATCCGTGTGGCGGCGGTTGTGCTTCAAGAGATCAGCCGACCGGCGGGCCTGATCCTTCTTCTGGCCGGACTGGCCGCTGCGACCTACATCTTGTACGAAACCTTTTCGCTGGACACCATTCCGCGCCAGCGCATGTACGTAGTGCTCATTCTCACGTTTTTCTCCATGCTGTTTTGGTCGTTTTTCGAGCAAGCGGGCAGTTCCATCAACAATTTTACCGACCGGAATGTGGACCGCGTCTGGGAACAGCGGCGGGTTTCCGCCGATGAGGTGGGACAGACGATCACCTTCCACCTGCCGCTGAAGACCACTAATCCGGATCTCCTCCGGCTTCCGTTGCTTACCCAGGAGCAACTCGGACAGCGTAATGGGGACCCGGCGATGCGCCAGCGCATCGAGGGCGCTGTTCGCCGCGTCGCGGCCCAGCGGCGCATGTCCGCCGAGGATACGGAAAAACTCGTCGCCGCGGTCAGTCAGTACGAGGTCCTGACTATGACTGCGCTTTCTTATCTGCGGGAGGCCTCGGCCGACGAGAAACTCCCCCTGGCCGAGAGGATCTTGACCTGGCGTGTGGTCCCCGAAAACGTAGGCATGGGGATCGGCGGGTCCGAAATCCCGGCCTCGTCGTTTCAGGCCGTCAATCCGGTATATATTTTGCTCTTCGGTCTGGTGTTCAGTGCGCTGTGGAGTTTTCTGGCCACCCGCGGCTTGGAGCCCAGTACGACTTTGAAGTTCGCTTTGGGACTGCTCCAGCTCGGCTTGGGGTTTGTGGTGCTTTGGTATGGGGCCCGGATGGCCGACGCCCGGGGCATGGCCAACATGGCCTGGTTGTTTTTGGGGTACTTGCTGCACACCACGGGCGAGTTGTGCCTTTCGCCGGTGGGGTTAGCGATGGTTACGCGGCTGTCGCCACGCCGGCTGGTAAGCACCGTGATGGGCGTGTGGTTCCTGGCGACCGCGTTTTCGCAACTGCTTGCCGCTATCATTGCCCAATTCACCGGGGTTACCCACGGCGACGGAGCGGCTGCCGTGATCCCGCCGCCCACCGAAACTTGGGATGCGTATGGCGAGGTGTTCGGCAACGTGGCTTTGGGAGCCCTTGGCGCTGGGCTGGTCTGCCTGGCCCTAGTGCCCCTGCTGAACCGCTGGATGCATCCGGAAGTCGCCGAGCAAGGCTAAACGCCGGCCTTTTCGGCGGCAGGCCCGGCGCGCGATGCCCGCAGAACCCCCGGGCGCAAAAAAAAGGCCCCCGGAAAGGCCGCGTCCCAGGGGGGCAAAGGACACTATACTTTTCCGGGAGCGATGGGTAGGCTGGCTGGTGCGCGTGGCGTCCAGTTGCCTGAAGGGGGCCAAACGGGCCCCAAGGTTTTTCGCGCAGGCTACTGGCCTGCGATTTCGCCGAGGCAGCCCGGGGACAGTCCAACAGACCGCCTCCTGCCGCGCTGCTAAAATGTACTCGAAGCGCGCCGCATGGGCCTCCATGCCGGCGGTCCGCGCTTCGTGGTCCGCAGGAGCGCGCCTCCACGGCGTTCGCCCCCGATGCAGACCCGTCCACGTGGAACCCGCGTGGCTTATGGCTGCCGCCCGCAACCACCGGGCGGAGGAGTGGGCTCTTCAAGTGGGCAGAAAGATAAAAGCTTTTCTGGCACCCGTCAAGGCCGATTTTTTCCCGATCGAGGCCCGATTCGGATCGAGCCTGCAAGTCCAAGTCGGCCGGTCCGCGAGCACCCGAGCAACCCGGACCGGCGATGCGATTGCAATCATCAATCTCCGATTTCGGCCCGACTTACGGTTGCCTTCGCGTTCTCCAACGCCAACAATACCGGCGGGTAGGGCCGGCTGAAGAAGGAAAAGTCCGGCCAGCAGCCAGATCGGGCGGGCCTCGGCATGAAAAAAACGTTTAGAGAAGACACGCAGGCTAGGCCGATGAGGCAATTGAACGTGACCGATCGCCACGCGGCGTGTGCTTTCGCATGCCGAAGGCCGTGCCCAAGGTGCCCGAAGTAACCATGATCTTGAAGGAGCCCCGCAAATGGCATCCCAGCACGCCTCTGGCCATGTTGACGTGGGGATGGGGTTGGTTCGGCAGGCTCAGGCGAGGGTTCCGCAGCCGGGCGAGCCCTTCCATGTGCTGCTGTTGGGCGATTTCAGCGGCCGGGCCAGCCGGGGCATCTGCGAGCCGGCGACTATTGCAAGCCGGCCGGTGTTGCTTGTCGATCGCGACAATGTGGATCAAGCGCTGGCCCGATTGAAGGTCGAATTGCACCTGCGCCCGATGGGCGCCGCCGCGGCAGCAAGCGCAGGCTTGGTACTGCGTTTCGGGGAACTCGATGATTTCCTGCCTGACCGGCTTTATGATTGCCTCGAGGTATTCCAATCGCTGCGGCAGTTGCGGCGCCGGCTGAGCGACCCGGAGGCCTTCGCCCGGTTTGCAGAGGCTTTGGGGCTTGGCCCTTCGGGGGCACCGGCGCGGCTGGAACCTTCCGCCAGCCACCCCGCCCTTCCCGCCGCCACCAAACTCCCTCCGCCCGAGGACCTTCTTGAAACCATCTTGGACGGCTCCGCAGCGGCTCCGGATTCTGTTTCGGAACCCGCCCGCCGGCCTTGGAATGCGCTGGTGGCGGAGATCGTCCGCCCCTATTTGATTCCCAAAGCCGATCCCCGGCAGGCGGAGTGCATGGCGTCGGTCGATCGCGCCGCGGCCGAGTTGATGCGGGCCCTATTGCACCACCCCCAGTTCCAGGCCCTGGAAGGGCTATGGCGCGGACTCGACTGGCTGACACGCCGCCTGGAGACTGACGAAAAACTGAAACTTTTTGTTCTGGACGTCTCGCAACTGGAGTGGGCGGAGGACCTGGCCAGCGACGACCCGCAGCGCACCGGCCTTTACAAGGTCTTGGTGGAACGCACAGTGCAGACCCCGGGCGGCGTGCCCTGGGCAGTGGTCGCCGCGGCCTACACGTTTGGGCCGCAGGCCGAGGATGCGGGGGATCTGGGCCGCATGGCGCGGCTGGCCCGGCTGGCCCAGGCCCCGTTTGTGGCGTGTGCTGGCGACCGCCTATTGGGCTGCCCCCGACTGGCCGAACATCCCGACCCGGACGATTGGACGTGGCAACCTCCCGAGCCGGACCGCCACGCGTGGGAGACCTTGCGAAGTTGCCCGGATGCGCCATGGGTGGGGCTGGCCATTCCGCGGTTCCTGCTGCGCCTGCCGTACGGCCCGAACACCGCGCCTATGGAGCGATTCGCATTCGACGAAATGCCCGGCACGCCTCGTCATGAGGACTACCTGTGGGGACCGTCCAGCTTTGCCTGCGCCTTGCTGTTGGCTCAGGCCTTCAGCCAATCGGGTTGGTCGATGCAGCCGGGAGAGGTTCGCGACATCGACGGCCTGCCGTTACACACTTTTTCGGTAGAATCCGAAAGGTGCGTCACTCCGTGTGCCGAGGTGTTATGGAGCGACCGCGCCGCAGCGGCAGTGCTCCAGCGGGGCCTGATGCCGTTGCGCTCCTACGCCAATCGCGACAGCATTCGTTTGGAGCGGTTTCAGTCGCTGGCCATGCCACAGGCGCCTTTGGCCGGACGGTGGTCCCACAGCACGTAGCCTGAACCCTATTGGGGGGGAGCGTCCGTTGGGCAATGATCTCCGTGTGGCCCCCGCTGAACGATTGCTGGTTTCTCACCGGCCCGACCGCCTCAGGCAAATCCTCGGTCGGGGTGGAATTGGCCATCTGTCTGGAGGCGGAAATCGTTTCGATGGACTCGATGGCCCTGTATCGGGGGATGGATATTGGCACGGCCAAGCCTTCGCTTGAGCAGCGGCGGCGTGTGCCCCATCACCTTTTAGACATCATCGAGCCGCACGAGCAATACAGTTTGGCACAGTACGTGGCAGCCGCTCACCGGGTTGTGGAGAATGTCCGCAACCGCGGCCGACAGGTGCTGTTCGTGGGGGGGACGCCTCTGTATCTCAAGGCCTTGTTGCGGGGCATGTTTCAGGGCCCACCCGCCGATCCAGAATTCCGCGGCCGACTGGCCGAAGAGGAACGCCGTCTGGGCCCGGGATACCTCCACCGGCGACTAGCAGCGGTAGATCCCGTAGCCGCCCAGCGGCTCCATCCGAACGACCACCGCCGTTTGATCCGGGCGCTTGAGGTGTTCGCGAAGACCGGCCGGCCCATAAGCCATTACCAGCGACAGTTTGCGGAGATGCCGCGGACCAATTGCTTGGTATTCGTTCTGGATTGGCCCCGCCGGGAGCTGTACCGCCGCATCGACCAGCGCGTCGAAACCATGTTTCAGGCAGGCCTGGTAAACGAAGTGCGGCGCCTGGCCAGCGGCCCACTTCCCCTCAGCCCTACCGCGCGGCAGGCATTGGGCTATCGCGAGGTGCTGGCGTACCTGTCCGGTCAATACGACTTGGCCACTGCCATCACACTTGTCAAGACGCACACACGGCAGTTCGCTAAACGGCAGGGAACCTGGTTCCGCAGCCTGGCGGAATCCCGGTTTGTGCCGGTGACCGACCCCCTGGATCCACGAGAAGTTGCCCATCGAATTATGGGCCTCACAGAGGAGGCTCGAAGCCATGGCAGGATAGGCAACGGCCGGGCCGGATCAGATGCCGGTCCATCCCCGATGGGCGGATGATGTAGAGGAAGCGTTGCCTCTGGCCAGGGGGGAAGTGGGGCACCTCATCGTGCAGAGAGGGGCTCTCTCGCGTCTCCAATTGTCAGTGGCTATGACCCCACCCATAGGTGGCCTGGCGACGGACAGCCGGGCGATTTGCTTGTCTTACGCCGCAGTTCCCAAGCCGGTTGCTCTTTTCGGTAGGATATGCTTGACTATTACCCCTTGGCGCTCGGGAGTATCTATGGGGCGCATCGGCTGGGCTTGCGACGCTATTCCTATTTCGGGAGAACACCGACTTGATGTGGCAACGTGGGTGGTTATTGTTGGGCTTGGCATTCTCAATTCTTGCAGTGCAGGCAGCGGCTGGGCGTGCTTGGGGGGCTGCTGCTCCCCAAACGGCCGGGGCCGCCGGCCCGTCCTTGGGCATTTGGCACCTTGCGGCGGCTTCCCCCCAAACCGCAGTGGCGCCCGCAGGTCAGGCAGCAGGAGGACCAGGCCACGGTGAGGACGCCGGCTCCGATTCGTGGACCCTCTTGTTCGTGCTGTTGCTGGCTACCTTCGTAGGGCTCGGCGTAATTCTGCGGGTATCCCGGCTGTTGCACACCCCGTTGATGTCTTTGACCAACGCCATTTCGGCCATTGCGGTGGTGGGCTCGATCCTGGTGACCGGTGCGGATTATCCCTTGGGCATTCGCATTCTGGGGGCGGTGGCCCTGTTCGCTTCGATGACCAACATCGTGAGCGGATTCCTGATTACCGACCGCATGCTGCGGATGTTCAAGCAGAACCGCCAGGAGTCGCGGGCATGAGCCACGCCTTGACGCATTCGGTGGTCCAGTTGGCGTATTTGCTGGCCACGGGCCTCTTTATCTTCGCCCTCCATTGGATGAACGATCCGCGCACTGCCCGGCGAGGCGTGGGCGCCGGCGCTTTGGGAATGCTTTTGGCGGTACTGGCGACCTGGATTCAGCCCGAGGTGCTGCATCACGGCTGGATCGTAGCCGCCATCGCCGCAGGGTTTGCGGTGGGAATTCCCCTTTCGCGCGTCCCCCTGACCGCAGTGCCCCAGCGTACCGCCCTTTCGCATGCCTTTGGTGGATTGGCGGCAGGGCTTGTGGGCACGGCCAAGTACTACCTTTGGCTGGGCCAGAGCCCCGAACAGCTCACCCCCTTCCGCATGACCGCCATATCGGCTGAGGTGCTTTTGGGGTTTGTGACGCTAACCGGCAGCCTGATGGCCGCCGCCAAACTTCAGGAAATCAAGTGGATTCCCCAGCGCCCGGTGACGTACCCCTATCAAAACGTAAGCAACATCGGGTTGCTGCTGTTGGCGGTACTCTTGGGCGTACTGCTGGTTATCTGGCCCACCGGGTCGATGGCGGCGATCGCATTTCCGCTGTTGATCGTGCTGTCGCTGGCTTTTGGCGTGCTATTGATTATCCCCATCGGGGGGGCCGACATGCCAACGGTCATTTCGATCCTCAACTCGTATGCCGGGTTGTCGGCTGTGGCCATGGGGTTCGTGCTCGACAACAAGCTGCTGATTACGGCCGGCGCCTTAGACGGCTCCAGCGGGCTGATCCTTTCGATCATCATGTGCCGGGCCATGAACCGGTCATTCACCAACGTGCTGTTCGGGGCATTCGGGAAGGTGCAGGCCTCTGGCGCGGGCAAGGGCGAGCGGGTGTATAAGTCGGAGACCATTGAGGGGGCAGCCCAGGTGCTGGAACAGGCCAATTTCGTGGTCATCATCCCCGGCTATGGGATGGCGGTGGCGCAGGCCCAGCATCGCGTCCGCGAACTGTATCAGGAGTTGACGCGCCGGGGCATTACGGTCAAGTTCGCCATCCACCCCGTTGCCGGCCGCATGCCGGGGCATATGAATGTTCTCTTGGCCGAGGCCGATATCCCCTACTCCGACCTGGTGGAGATGGACGAGATCAACCGCGACATGCCGCAGTGCGATGTGGCGCTGGTGATCGGGGCCAATGATGTGGTGAACCCTGCCGCCCGCTATGACAAGTCCACCCCCATTTACGGTATGCCCATCATCGACGCCGACAAGGCCCGGACGGTGTTCGCCATCAAGCGGAGCAAGAACCCGGGGTTTGCGGGCATCGATAACGAATTGTACTTCCTGGACAAGACGTTCATGCTGTTCGGCGATGCCAAAGCGGTGGTAGGAGAATTGGTCAAACAGCTTTCGGGCTCGCGGCGGCTGCATTGAACCGCCCCGTGGGCGGGCGAGCCACACCGCCAGGCCCAACGTGGCCTCCCAACCGAACAAGGTCCGCCAGCCATGGGAAAAACCAAGGCCACCGCACGCCGGATCGTGGTCACCGGGGCCAGCCGGGGATTGGGCCGGGCCATGGTCGAAGGTTTCATCGCCGCTGGCCACACGGTATTCGCTTGCGCCCGATCGCAGGAGCCATTGGAAGCGCTTTCGGCGCGGTTTGGCCCGCCGAACCAGTTCCACCCGGTGGATGTGGCTTGCGACGCCGAGGTAGCGGCCTGGGCCAGGCGAGTCCTCCGGCACGGCACTCCCGACATACTGATCAACAACGCGGCGGTCATCAACCGCAATGCCCGGCTGTGGGAGGTCTCGGCCGACGAGTTCGCTCACGTGATGCGGGTGAATGTCGAGGGGGTGGCGAACGTGTTGCGCCATTTTTTGCCGGCCATGGTCGCCCGGCGCAAGGGCGTGGTCGTCAATTTCAGCTCGTACTGGGGGCGGAGCGGGGCGGCGGAGGTGGCTCCCTATTGCGCCAGCAAATGGGCCGTCGAGGGGCTGACCGCCGCCTTGGCCGAAGAACTGCCCCAAGGCATGGCCGCCGTGGCGCTCAATCCCGGCATCATCCACACCGAGATGCTGGAAAGCTGCTTTGGCCCCTCGGCACGCCAGTACCTCAATCCCCAGCAGTGGGCGCAAGCCGCCGTGCCGTTTATCCTATCGTTGGGCCCGCAGCACAACGGCCAAGCCTTGACCGTGCCGGGCCAGTAGAGGACTGCAACGCGACTGGACAATCCGGAAAACAGTGCAGGACCGCGCTCGTTGGTGAGCCACGCTTCCTCGCAACCGAGTCAGTCCGGTTGCGACAAAGGGCGTCTCTCCACGGCGGGCGCGAGAGAATGCCTCCGCGGGGTTGCAACTTGTTGGCAGGCCGCGGCCTGGCAGTAACAGGAAAACAAGAACGAGAGATATCATGGCCCGCGCGTCGATGATTATTGGTGCACTGCTGGTTGCCCTTGGAATGGGGGCATACTACGGCACAAGCCGGGCAAGTGTTACGGCGCTTATTCCGGCCGCGTTCGGCGTGCCCATTCTGCTGCTCGGTATCCTGGCCCTGGGGCAGCGGTTTCGCAAACATGCCATGCATGGCGCCGCCCTCCTGGCTGTGGTGGGCTTTCTGGTGACGATCTCCGGACTGGTCGATTTGCTGACTATGGTGCTGGCGCAGCCGGCGCTTCTGGCCAAGTCGGCCATGGCCATCCTGTGCGGCATCCATGCTGGCCTGGCATTGAAATCGTTCGTCGATGCCCGGCGCCGTAAACCCGAGCCTTCTCAAAATGCTTAAGCCGGGCCCGGGCAGCACCGAAAAGCAGCACACCCTGTGGCAACCGGATATAGCCCTTGGGCAGAGGGGATGTTGTCCATCTGTTGACAGCCGGCCAGACTAAGCCGGCCATCGCTGTACGGCATCTCGCTCAGACGAAGCACAACAGTTTCAGCCCACCATCTTCCAGCAAGGCTTGGTGCACAATCCAGGTAGATAACGGCAGTCGGAACCGACGTTCACCGGCGCGCCGAAGTTGGCGCGCAGGTGAGGGGTTGCACTCCTGTTGGTTCTCTGCTTCCGCCGTCGGAAGGCTGACCTTTGCGACGCTGGCGTTTGCAGAGGCACGGCTGCGGCGCAGAACAACCTCTAAAGTCACTTTAACGAACTGAGGTTGGCCTGCATCCTGCGCCGGTGGGCCCAGCGGGCGCTCTACGAGGCGGTGAGTTCCGCCAAAAGTTCGTCCAAGCGCACCAAGGCGAAGCTGGTGGCGTAGTCCGACATGGCGTAGGGAAGGACCAGCATCCCGTTATGGATCGTCGCCCCGCAGGAATAGACGACGTTGGGTGTATAGCCTTCGCGCTCGTTTTCGTTGGGCGCCAGCAAGGGTCGGCGCAATCGGCCAATCACCCGGCTGGGGTCGTCCCGATCGAGCAAGAAGGCGCCGATCGAGTATCGCCGCATGGGCCCCACGCCGTGGCTGATGACCAGCCAGCCCGCCGGCGTCTCGATAGGCGAGCCGCAATTGCCCACCTGCACATACTCCCAGGGATAGGTGGGCTTAAGGATTAGCCGTTTGGTGTACCAGAAATGCACCATGTCGGAGTACATCAGATAGATGTTCTCGCCATCCTGGCGCGAAAGCATGGCGTAGAGGCCGTTGATCTTGCGGGGAAAGAGGGCGAAACCCTTATCGCGGACCTCCGGGCCGTTGAGCGTGCTGATCTTGAAGTGAAGAAAATCGGTAGTTTCCAAGAGCTGGGGCAGGACAATCCGTCCGTCGAAAGCGGAGTAAGTGGCGTAGTAGCGTACACTGCCATCGTCGTCGTGGAACTCGACAAAGCGGGCATCCTCGATGCCATTGGCCTCCGTGGGCGAGTACGGGAAGATAACCCGTTCCGAAAGGTCCTGCTCCTCGGAGAACGCGACCTCGTAGTTCGCCCGGGCCAGTGCCAGAATGCCCTCGGTGGTCTTCTCGAACTCCTGGCGCCGGGCGCGGTTCTGCCGAAGCACGACGGCCACGGCGTCCTGCAACTGGCGGAAGGTGAAGCGGTCCTCCAACAGGGGGAACAGGGCGTCGCAGCAGCCGTTGGCCAGCCCCAGTTCCACCAGCTTCCGGTAAAACAGGTTTTTGTCGTACTGGGCAGTGGGCACCACGGTCGCCGCGGTAACAAACCGCGTAGGGGCATCCAGCAGGATGCGGTGGTCGCGGTCGATCACGCCGGTGCGGAAAGTCAGCGAGGAAAGGTGTCCCTCGCCCGTAGCCCGCAGGCTGAGGATGAAGCGCCTTGCCCCCTCGGGCAGATTCGACTGATCGGGGTGCCAGACGATCGACGGATTAAACAGTGCTGAGGATTCCAGCGAGTACTCTTGGGTGAAATAAGCCCCGATAAGCAACCGGCGGTTTTCGGAAAGGGCCTGGTCGGTCAGCAGATATTGTTTGACGTGCTCGAACCGCTGGAGGAAAAACTGCCGCGTTTTGTGGTGTCGGCCGCGGAACTCCTCCTCCACGGCGTGGAGTTCCTTTTCTACCTCTTCTTCGGAAAGGGACATCAGCCGGGCAATGATTTTGAGCCGGCGTTGCGGGTCCAAGGGCTCGAAAGGACGAAACAGCACGCGGGTGTTGTTGGGACGGAGCACGATGCCGGTCCGGACGACTTCCACCAGACAACCTCCTTCTCCGGGGTCGCCAATGGGACTGCGACTCGGCCCCGGCGAGTCGGCCGAGGCCGACAAGGCGCGGATTTTAGGCACCGGTCCCGCTAGCCGACAACCTCGCGTCGGGGAAAAGCCGCACCGTCAGCCCGTGGGGTGCGGGAGGAGACTTCGACGGCGGGCTGGCCCTGCGCAAACGATGCCAGCGAGTTCTCCATGATGGTCATTTCGACCAGGGCCAAAAGGAAGGCCAGCGTAGATTCCGCCCCCTGGTTCTGGTTGACCCGGTCGGGATGGAGGCCGTCGCAGCACCCTCCGGTCGATGGGTCATAAAGGGATACTCCCAGGTCGTTGCGGCCCAAGAACCACGAGAAGGCTCGCCGAGCCTGGCGGATCCAGAATTGGTCCTGGGTGGCCTGCCAAGCGGCGATGCAGGCCGAGACCATCGAGTGGGCCTCGATCGGCTGCTGGTCGAAATGGGCTTTCTCGGCGTTGCGGCGGAAAAAGCCATTGGACCCCACCGGCCGAAAATGGCCAGCCGGAGAGGTCTGTATCTCTGCCAGCCAGCGGAGGCTTCGCAAGCCCACCTCCACCGCGGGCGACCGGCCGCTGAGGATCAGCGCCTGCGGCAGCCGGGCGTTGTCGTAGGCCACCACGTCCTCGAACCAGGGCCAGTGTTCTCCGCTGGCCTGCTCGAAGCACCGCAACAACCGGGCGGTCAATTCGCTGCGCATCTGATCCGCCACGCGATCACCGCTGAACCGGCGCAGATACTCATGGATGCCCAGAAGGGCCAGGGCCCACGCCCGGGGGGAGGTCGATTCGCCCAAGGCAGGAATGGCCTGATCGAACAGTTGCGCGGCCCAGCATTGGCGGTCGCGGCGTTCGGACCGGCCCACGCACATCCCCAAGGCCCACACCGCTCGGCCCAGGCAGTCTTCCGATCCCACTTCATCCCGCCATTGACGGTCGAACCCCAGGAAATTGTGGAAACGGCGCCGTTGTCGATCGAAGGCGAACTGCAGGAACGCCGCGTACCGCGAGGCGGCGGTCCGTATTTCGGCAGTGTCCTGGCCCAACTCCTCCAAGAGCGTGCATAGCACCAAGGCCCGGGCGTTGTCGTCGGTACAATATCCTTCCTCGAAATTCGGGATGCTGTAGGTGGCGTGCTGAAGCAAACCTGTCGAGTCGGTCATCCGGAGCAAGTGATCGAGCCGAAGGGCGGGCAACTCCAGCCGGCGCTCTTCCAGGGTTCGCATGGCCAGAGGCCGTATCGGACGCTCCAGCCGGGCTCGCCGGGCCCGTTGGAACGATTCCATATAAAGGTGCGCCACGTGGCTCCACACCATTTCGCGCCCCAAAAGATAAGCCCGCTTGCGCATGGCATGCCGGCCGGCCTCGTCGCGCAAAAGCGAGAGCACTGCCTCGGCCAAAGCATCCGGGTCGCGGAACGGCACCAAGATCCCCCTGCCGTCGGCCAATAGCTCCTCCGCGTGCCAGTAGGGCGTCGAGATGACCGCCTTGCCGCACCCGAAGGCGTAGGCCAACGTTCCCGAGGTGATCTGCTCCGGGTTCAGATACGGCGTGACGTAAAGGTCCGCCGCTCCCAGGAACTCTGTCAGCTCGCTGAGTTCCACGAAGCGGTTGTAGAAGACCACGTGTTTCTGGATGTTCAAGTCTTCGGCCAGCCGTTCCAGCGAAAGACGGTAAGACTCGCCTTGCTCGCGGAGCAAATTGGGGTGCGTGGCCCCCAAAATCAGGTAGGTCACATTGGGGAACTCGGCGATGACTCGGGGTAGCGCCCGGAGCATGTATTCGATCCCCTTGTTGGGTGACAAGAGGCCGAAGGTAAGGATGACCAACCGGCCTTCCACCCCGAACTGGTCCTTGTAGAAATTGGGATCCACAAAAGGCATGTCGGGGATGCCGTGCGGAATGAGGTCGATTTTCTCCTCCGGCACGCCATAGATCTCGCGCAAGAAGGCCTTGCCTCGCTCCGACATCACGACCACTCGGGTGGAAAGCTCCGCCAACTGCACCAGCACCCGCCGCTGATCGCGGTCCGGATTGCGAAGAATGGTATGGAGCGTGGTCACCACCGGCATGCGGAGGTCGCGAAGCAGGGCCAGCACGTGGCTGCCTGCCGGCCCCCCATATATGCCGTACTCGTGCTGTACGCACACCACATCCACGTCGGCAAAATTGAGGAAGTCGGCCGCTCGGCGGTAAGCGGCCAACTCTTGCTCGGCTAACTCGAACCGGACTTCGGGCGGGTATTCGTACCCTTCGGGCTGATCATTGACCGATGCCACCAGACATTCGGTGTGCTGGTACTGCGCAGCCACGGCAGTGCATAGGTCGCGGGTGAAGGTGGCAATTCCGCACTGCCGGGGCACATAGTCGCCCAGAAAAGCTACCTTACGAATTTCATCGTGACGCGTCATGCGGGTTCTCCTTTGTTCGAGGGTGCGGACTCTACTGCCTCCAGCGCCCCCTCGAGTTCACTTCGCGACCATTCGACCACAGCGGTAGAGGTGTCGGCCGCTCCGTAATACACCAACAGCGTAGCACCGCGATCGACCAGGCCCGTGGGAAAAACCACATCGGGCACAAACCCTTGCTGCTCACACGGGAGTTCCGGGGCGAGAATCGGGTGGCAAGTCCGCCGCAGAATCCGGCCAGGATTCTCATGTGAGAGCAACAGTGCGCCGGCCCGATACTGGCCCACATCATCCGGTCGCTTGCCCGGCGTTACCCCATGATACAGCAGCAACCAACCGCTCTCCGTTCGGAGCGGCGGAGGGCCTGCGCCAGTGCGGGCCGATTCCCACGCCTCGCGGGCCCATTGCAAAGGCTCATGCTGGCCCCAGGATTTCAGGTCCTCAGACCATGCCAGCCACATCCCCGGCGGCCCCAGGCGAGTGGCTAGCGCAGGCCGATGCACGGCGACAAACCGGCCCCTAATCCGCTCGGGCAGCAGTACCACGTCCTTGTTCTCCGGCGCAAAGATGATGCCGTGCCGCTCGTAACTCCGAAAATCCTTCGTCGAGGCCAGCGCCGTAGCTACCCCAAAGCGCGACACGGCGACGTAGGTAATCCAGAACCGGTCGTCCAGCCAAGTAATGCGCGGATCCTCTACGCCGTACTCTTCCCACGGCAACTCCGGAATGAAGCGCGATTCGTCCCACCGGTCGACGGACAAACCGTCGGCGCTTCGGCAAGTACGCAGATGCGAGGCGAAGGTGAGCCGCACTTGGCCCGTGGACCGCAGCCGCACTGCACGCGGATCGATCCACTTAACCTGGTCTTGGGGAAGCCAATCGGTTACCAAGCGGCCGTGCGTCCAGCGGGGAAGACCGACCCAGCCTGGCCTGCAGATCGGCCGCTCGGCCACACGCACTAGAAGGACCACCGAGCCGTCCAAGACCGTCGCTCCCGGATTAAACGTGCCAATCACCTCGAAGCCGTCTTGGCTAGGGGGCATATCCTCGGGTCGCACCAGCACGCGATATTGAAGTCGCTGCAGGTAGCTGCCCATATCCTTACCCCTCATTTCTGGGGAACGCCGCCCGGGGGAAGTACTTCCGGGGTTCGGAATCACTGCCATAGTGGCAGTCGCCGCGTACCCCCGGTTGTCTGCCCGCCAAGGTAGTCCGAAACGGAACCTGTTTGCAGGAAATGGCTTATGTGCTACAAACACAGCCCGGCATAGTAGCAATGGGTTCGTTGTAGCAAGAACCGTGCCTCGGCACGGCGCCGCCGGTTGAGCGGGTCCGCCGTCGTATAAACGGCGAAAAAGGTATAATCAGGGACAATGGTCACTTGGCCAAGATTCCAATCCGGCGAAGGTCTCTCTGTCTGCGAGCGGATTTTCCGTGAGAAACCTTGGAATCTGGCCTAGCTACGCAATCCTTAACGAATGCGTTATCTTTCCCGACGTAGTATAAAGCGGGACGCCGGTCCACATAGCCGTCGTGGTCATCCCGCATCGATGCCGCATAGGAGCCGAAGGTGAGCACCCTGAATCTGGATAAGATTTTCGACCCCCGCCGCGTCGCAGTCATCGGGGCCAGCGATACCCCAACTAGCGTGGGTTACACGGTATTGCGAAACTTGGTGGGCTCCGGATTTCGGGGGGTGGTCTACCCCGTGAATCCGAATCGTGAATCGGTACAGGGGATACAGGCGTACAAGGACGTAGCCAGCCTGCCCCACCCCCCTGATTTAGCGGTTATCTGCACCCCGGCCGCAACCGTGCCCGGGCTGATTCGCAATCTGGGCGAAGTGGGGACTCGGGGGGTGGTCATTATCTCGGCTGGTTTTCGGGAGATTGGCGAAGAGGGCCGGAAGCTCGAACAAAAAATCCGCGAGGAGCAGTCCCGGTTCGAGGGCATGAGGATTCTGGGGCCGAACTGCCTTGGGATCATCGTGCCGGGAATCAGCCTCAATGCTAGTTTCGCCTCGGCGACGCCGAAGAAAGGGCATATCGGCTTCATTTCGCAATCCGGGGCTTTGTGCACGTCGGTGCTCGATTGGGCCATCGATGAAGGCATCGGGTTTTCGTACTTCGTGTCGGTGGGCAACATGCTCGATGTGAGCATGGCCGATTTGATCGACTACTTTGGCTCGGCCACCGAGACGCAGTCGATCATTCTGTATATCGAGTCGATCACCGAAGCACGGGAGTTCATGTCGGCGGCTCGGGCGTTTGCCCGGACCAAACCGATCGTGGCCTACAAGGCGGGGCGATTTGCCGAGTCGGCGCAGGCGGCCGCCTCGCACACCGGGGCCATGGCCGGCGTCGATGCCGTCTATGAAGCGGCTTTCCAGCGGGCCGGTATCGAGCGCATCTTCCAGATCGAGGACATGTTCGACGTGGCCGAACTGCTGGCTCGCCAGCAGCCGGCCAAAGGCGATCGGCTGGCCATCATCACCAATGCAGGCGGCCCGGGCGTGATGACCACCGATGCGCTGATCGAGCGCAACGGCGAGTTAGCAATCTTATCGCCCGAAACCATCGAGAAACTCAACGCCATCCTGCCGCCGTTCTGGTCGCATAACAACCCCATCGACGTGTTGGGCGACGCTCCGCCCGACCGCTACGCCAAAACCTTAGAGATCGTATTGCAGGACAAGAACGTCGATGCGGTGCTGGTGATCCTCACCCCGCAAGCGATGACCGATTCGACGGGTACGGCCCATGCCGTGGGACAGGCGGCCGCCCGGGCCCACAAGCCTATCCTCGCTGCGTGGATGGGGGGAAGCACCGTCGCCGAGGGCATCCGCATCCTCAATGCGGCAGGCATTCCCACCTACACCACCCCGGAAAAGGCCGTGCGGGCGTTTATGCATTTGGTCACCTACGCCCGCAATCTGAGCATGTTGCACGAGACGCCTCGCGACATTCCTATGGCGTTCACCCTTGATCGCCAGCGGCTGCGCAAGGTCTTCGACAGCATCCTCAGCGAGGGGAGCGATATCCTTTCGGAAAACGTCTCCAAGGCATTTCTGGAAGCCTACGAGATTCCCGTCACCAAGCCCTATCTGGCCCGGTCGAAGGAAGACGCGGTGGACCTGGCGCGGCGGATCGGCTATCCCGTGGTGATGAAAATCCACTCGCCGCAGATCACGCACAAGACGGACGTCGGGGGCGTGGTGTTGAACCTCAGCAGCGACGACGCGGTCCGCCAGGCTTTCGACCGCATAACGCGCACGGCGGCCGAGATGCGGCCCGATGCCCAGATCCTCGGCGTTACCGTGCAGCAGATGGTGTCGTATCCCAACAGCTTCGAGTTGATCTTGGGTACCAAAAAAGACCCCGTTTTCGGGGCGGTGATCATGGTGGGCATGGGCGGAGTGGCCGCCGAGGTCTTTCGCGACCGCGCCCTGGCCCTTCCTCCGCTGAACGAGGCCCTGGCCCGCCGCGCCCTGGAATCGCTCAAGTCCTGGCCCCTGCTCCGCGGCTACCGGGGCAAGCCAGGGGTGAACATCGACCGGCTGATCGAGATCCTCATGCGGTTTTCCTACCTCGTGGCCGATTATCCGGAAATCAAAGAACTGGATGTCAACCCCTTGTTGGTCACGCCTCAGGACGTCATCGCGCTGGACGCCCGGGTGGTGGTGGACCGCGAGCTGGCCATCCACGGCGTGCGGCCGTACGCCCACCTGGCCATCCGCCCCTATCCCGAGGAGTTCGTCGCCCAGCGGACCCTGAAGGACGGCACCCCCGTCACCTTGCGCCCCATCAAGCCCGAGGACGAGCCTCTATGGCACGATCTGCTGGCCAACTGCTCGACGCAGACGCTTTGGTTCCGCTTCAGCTATCTCTTCAAGCAGACCACGCACGAGATGGCCACCCGCTACTGCTTCATCGACTACGACCGCGAGATTGGCATCGTGGCCGAGGTCGAAGAAAACGGCGAACGCAAGCTCATCGGCGTGGGGCGTTTGGTAGCCGACGTCAACCATGAAACTGCCGAGTACGCGGTGATCGTGGTGGATCGCTGGCACGGCCACGGATTGGGCGGGCTGTTGACCGACTATTGCCTGGAGGTGGCCAAGCGGTGGGGGGTCAAACGGGTCGTGGCCGAAACGTCCAAGGAAAATGCCCGCATGCTGGCCACCTTCCGCAACCGCGGCTTCGTGTTCAACGACCAGCAGGAACAGGACGTGGTGCTGGTGTCGAAGGAACTGTAACCCGCGCGACGCGGCGACGGGCACTGGGCGAGGGCGGCTTCATGGGCATCCGTCCGATTCGCGCCACGTGGTATGGCCTGCCCCGCTACTACGACATCGCCTTCCAATCGGAGACCCCTGCCGAAGCCGATTTTCTCGAGGCCGCATTCCGCAGGTACGCGGCCATCGAAGTCCGGCGCGTGCTGGAGCCGGCCTGTGGTTCCGGCAGGCTGGTGTGCGAATTGGCCCGCCGGGGCTACGGGGTGGTCGCCTTCGACACCTGTCGGCCCGCCCTGACCTATCTCCGCCGGCGGCTGGCCCGGCGAAAGCTGATGGCCCACGTGCTGGCGGCCGATATGAATCGTTTCTGTCTCCCCCCGGTCTTCGACGCCGCCTATAACACCTTCGATAGCTTCCGGCACCTGTTGAGCGAGGAGGCGGCCAGGGGCCATCTCCGTTCGGTGGCCGACAGCCTCCGGCCCGGCGGCATCTACGTGCTGGGCTTCCATCTCCTGCCTCCCGACGCCTCCGAACACTGCATCGAACGCTGGACCGAGCGCCGCGGCCAAACCACCGTAACCGTGACCCTGCGCGTGTTGACCACCGACCGGCGGCGGCGGATCGAACACATTCGCATCAACCTCCTCGTGCGAGGCCGCCATAGCACGCGGCGATACTTCGACGAGTTTCCCCTCCGGCTTTACACCGCCCGGCAGTTTCGGCGGTTGCTCGGCCAAGTGCCCCACCTGGAGCTGTGCGATGTGTTCGATTTCTGGTACGAGATCGATCGGCCACTGCGACTGACCGACGAACTTTCCGACGCGGTGTTCATCCTCCGCCGCCGCTAGCCGGGCAGCCGGCCCTGATAAGTGACAGGTGACAGGTGAGAGGTGGAGTAAGCGTGGGGTGGGCATTGCCCTCCGCACCCGAATTCGCGCCCAACGGTGGGCGGTGCCCACCCTAAGTAAACGGGCAGAGGTGACCGGTGACAGGTGGCGGGGGACGGGGAAAGCAAAAGGACTGCCAGCAGGAGGGCTTTTGCCGCGAAGACGAGCGCTCGCCAAAGTGTCCAGGCCGGTCCGGCTGCCTCGCGCCCGTCTGCTGCTAAAGGGTCGGTATAGCTGCCAAGGCGTCGCTTCGGGCTGTGTAACCCGCTGCGGTAACACGAGTTATGTATGGCGACGGCCAACCGCTCGGAATAAATCGCGCCACTGGCGTTGCACCGGAAATCGCCGTTTGGGTGGAGGGACCCCGTCGCGACGCCAGCGGTTTGGGACAATTGCGGTGCTTAATGCGTTGCCGCCTCTCTCCCGAGCGCCGCGCACACGGGTGCTGTTCGCCCGGCGGACATGGCGACAAGTGCCCGCGGTCTTTCAACCAACGCTCGCGGTTTTCTGGGGAGAGAGTCATGGTCTTCTCTACGCTTTGGCTAGTCGGTGAATTTCTGGGAAGAGGGGCGCGTAAGAGGCATCTCGCCTTGCGCGATGCCCGCTGCCGCCGGCTCAGGGTAGAAGCCTTGGAGGCCCGCAACCTCCTGTCGGCCGGCGCGGCCGGAACGCCGCTGTCGCTTGCAGCGCTTGAGGGCGGCGACGCTGGCGCGGCCATTTACGCTAACGATTTCGAGGGGGCGGTGGGGCCCGAGTGGTCCAGTACGCTCGTGGACGTTACGCCCCTTGGGGCCCGCCGGTTCCTGGGACAGTTCGGCAGCGAAACCGTGACGCTGACGCTGCCCGCGGCGCTGGTGCCTGCGGGCACCAAGGCCCTCTCGCTTTCGTTCGACTTGTTCGTGATCCGGAGCTGGGACGGCAACCACACCGGCGGCGGCTCGGGGCCCGACCGCTGGGGCGTTTGGCTCGGAAATGGCGTGTCGCTTTTGGACACCACGTTCAGTAACAACGTGCCGGGATCGGGATTTGCAGGGCAGGCGTATCCGGGCCCGTTCGGCTCCGGACAGTATGATCCCCAGACCGGAGCGGACGAAATCGGCACGCTCGGGTACGAGTTCGCCGGCTCCACAGATTCGGTCTACAACCTCCACTTCACGTTCACGTACACTGGCGGCGACGTCGTGTTGCAGTTCGACGGCGGCCTGACAACGCCGGGAATTGACGAAAGCTGGGGGCTGGATAACGTGCAGGTGACCGCGATCTCCGACGCCTACAGCGCACCCAAGGACTTTGTGCTCAGCAACCCCAACGGCGTGTGGAGCTACGGCTGGATCGGGGAACTGGGAGATCAGCCGCTGGTGCCCTATCCTGATTTGAGCACGGTTTCGGACGGCACCCAGTATATGACCGATGAGTCGATCCAGTCGCTCCAAGCGCCGAGTGTTACCTACAACCCTACGGCCAGTCCAACGCTTTCAGCGAACTTCCCCCTTCTGCCAGGACAGCTCGGAATGCATCCCGGACCGAACCTCGAGTGGAGCGTGGTGCGTTGGACCGCCCCGGCCGAGGAGAACGTCACGATTGCGGCGCTATTTACCGGGAGAGATGTCACTCCGACCACCACGGACGTGCATGTCCTGCACAACGGCTTTGAGCTTTTTGCTGGCTCGATCAACCGTTTTCGCGTCGGGCCGTACTTCGAGACGACGCTTGACGTACACGCCGGCGACACCATCGACTTCGCCGTGGGGGATGGCGGCAACGGGTTCCTCGCCGATTCCAGCGCCCTGGATGCTGTGATCATTAGCAATTCGGTCCCGCCACCCCCGCCGCCCCCCACGTTCCAGTTCACTGCGCCGCAGTACGAGGTCTCCGAGGGAGAGCAGTTCGCCGTGGTGCAGGTCGAGCGGACGGGCGGGTTGGGGCAGTCGGCCCGTGTGGACTGGACCACGGTCGACGGCACGGCCACCTCGGGAGGCCTGCTCACGCCGAGGCTGTTGTCGGATTACTACACCTCCTCCGGCACCCTGGTGTTCCGCGCCTTCCAGAGCCTCGCGGAATTGCGAATCCCCATCCGGGACGACAGCCGCGTCGAGCCAGACGAAATGTTCCAGGTGGTGCTGAGCGATCCTTCGGCCGGGAGCCAACTCGGCGACCGCAGCACCGCGCAAGTGGTCATTCACGACAATGATCCCTCCGTTTCATTCCTGGTGCCTTTTTCGAATCGGCCAGAATCTATCGCCCGGAACCCGATCGAGGTCCGCCTGAGCACACCTAGCAACCAGACGGTAACCGTGGCGTATGCCGCGGTGGGGGGCACCGCCACGTTCGGCGAGGACTACAACCCGCAAAATGGCACCCTCGTCTTCCGCCCGGGCGAGACCCGCAAGTTCATTACCTTGGTGATCGCAAACGACTCGAAGTACGAAGGAAACGAGACGGTGGTGTTCGAGCTTTCCGCCCCGGTGAACGCCCATCTGGGGGCCAACGTCCGCCATAGCGTGACCATCGTGGATAACGATCCGCAGCCAGCGCCGGCTGATCCGGGCGCAACGGCTGCCACGGCCCTGGAGATCGACCTGGCCACGCGGCCCATCCAGTCTTACCAAGAGTTCCTTTCGCGCGGGGACGTGGACGCGTTCAAGGTACAGTTGCGCGGTGGGGAGTATTTGGCCTTGGATGTGGATCCAGGCCGTGGACCGGTACTCCCCATGAGCCGCTTGGCTATCGTGGACAGTGACGGTACCACGGTGCTGGCCACGGTGGGCGCCTCGGCCGAGCCGGAAACGGGCGTGGTCACTCCCAATCCCGCCTACCTCTTTCAGGCCGACGCCGATGGCGGCACCTACTACGTGGCTCTCTGGACCACGGCGGCCGGGCCGTTGTTCGGATACACCTTGCATTTCTACCGCATCGGTGTATCGGAAAAGGTGCCTGCCCCCGAACTGCTCAACGTGCCGGGGCCGATGTTCGCCTGGTTCGACGGACAGAATACCGTGGGCATCACAGGCCCCACGGGCTACGGCTTTACGCTCGAAGGGCCATGGCAGCAGCAGACCGCGTTTAGTCGGCGCACGGGACTGACGAGCCAAACGCTGACGCTCCCTGCCGGGGCCCAGTTCACTCTGCGCAGCCCCCAGGGGGTGGCATTGCCGCTCCTGGCCAACAGCCCCATCACCTTCTCTACCCGGCCCCAGCGGTGGGGAAACCGGTTCGGTGTGGTGAGCACGCCCGCCATCAACTTCCCCGTGGCCCTGGGCATCACACCCATCAACGATCTGTTGGCCGAGGTGTTTGGCTCGCAGATCGTGGCGGCGGGGCTGCTCAGCGGCCAGTGGCGGATCAGCCTGGGCGGAAGCATCCTGGCGGGCGATCGGGGAGACACATCCTCGCCAATCGGCCCCCTGCTGGCCGGCATCCCTTATCTGCGCCAAAAGGGGCCGATCAACGTTGCCGCGCAGCTTGGTTCTTTCAGCTTCGATTACAGCGTCCTCGCCACGCCCATCGACTGGGTCTTCGACCCCGGCGACCCCATGCTCTATCTGAAGGCCCAAGAGGTAGGCCAAGTAAAGCAGCCGGCCCTGGCCATCTCCATGCATGGCCTTTTGGAATACCAGCCGCAAGATGCCCCCGCGCCCCAGGTGGACGCCGGCGTGACCCACTTTTTCGGGCAGGTGCTGGCCTCGGCCACTGTTCCATTCAAAGTCGGACCACTGCCGCTGGAAGTGGATGCCGAGGCGATCATCAACGTGGATGCCAACCAGGATGGTGCCCCTCTGGGCGGGCTGCGGAGTATCGACCAGGTGTTCGACATCCTGGGAGGAGATCTCTCCGCCGTGCGCGACCTGCTCCACGACGTCCAGTTCGGGGCCAACGGCAGGCTGAACGCGGTGTTCGAGGACTTCGGCTTCGAAATGGAGCTGGGACGGGCTTCCGTGGTTCTCAATGGCCTGGCAGAGACCATTTGGGTCCGCGGACAGCAGGGGGGCAGCAATCCCTTGGCCGGCACGCCGCTGGAGAAGCTCAACACCGCCAACACCATCGTGCTGGAAGGGATGATCAACTGGGACGGCGACTTCTTCCTTTCCACCACCACGACCTATCAGTTGGCGGGCGTGGGACTGACCTACAACATCACCATCACCAACGAGGGCATTTCGGCCCGCATCACCGGAACTGCCCAGTGGAGCGTGAAGTTCAACTACGGGGTGGGTCAGGTGAGCGGCCAAGCGATTGCCCAGATCGAGGCCGACGTGGCCATCCAGATCGACGACAACGGCGAGCTTCACCTTTCCGGGGCGGTCAGTGCCACCGGCAAGCTGCGCTTCAATGGTAACACGGTGTTCAGCGGAACCATTGATGCCAGCGTGCGCAGTCGCGGCTTCCGGTTCCGCTTCCCCCGGGGGGTGGGCAACCTCGACCTCAATCTGTTCTGAAACGCCACCAATCCGTTGGAAATCAGGCGAACCCTAGCCCCTCTACCAGCGGGCGCGAGGCTGACAAGAGCACTAACCCACGCCGATGGGGTATCCCTGGGGCATTTCGGCAAAAGGTCAACCCGCAGCCTACGTGATACTTGGCGAATCGCTCACGCCCGATCAATCAGGGGCCGCGGCGATTGCTTTGTGATGAGATTGCCCGGCGTCCCAGGCCGTAAGGCGTACTCTGCCCTGATTCGATCGGGCGCTTGGATTCGGCTCTCTTCCTTTTTTCGCGCCATCAAGTCCTGCCTGTCGGTTTCGTCATCCGCTCATTCGGGACGCTAACGGCCTCTAGCTGAGCGGCGCAGCAGGGCTACATCGTACATAAAATCGCGCCGGGGCTGCGTCCGCTCCAGCGAGTTGTTGGGCTGGTCACTGATCAGGGACCGGCTCGCTGGAACCAGACGTTGATGAGCTTTGCCGCCCAAATGCCCTCTCGCACGGCCCCCTCGGAGTCGAGGAAGGGCGCACGTATGTCAATCGGAGGCACGGTGAGCCGGATTACGGCCGACTTGCTAGCGGCCTCCACGCTCATTCCCGGTTGTAGGAGTGGATCGTACTTCGCTTTCACATCATCTATTGTCGCCGCTTTGCCTGCGAGCTGAAGGTCAACGTAGCCATACGTGAGTTTGTGAACGAGCGTGACGCCCCTGGGAAGGCCGCCTGGCCGGAAATATACGAACGTGGAGTTGGCAGGCTTCACTTCGGGCCTTGGCATCCGAAGTTCGGGAGCCAATGCGCGCGTGAGTTCCCAGTATCGGCGCCAGAATTCCGTTACTGTCTCATCGGGAACAAGCTTCCACCCTGCTGAGCCTCGATCGATGGCTCGGCGGAGCAAGGCGATCTTGGGCTGCCTTCTCTCGCCTAATTCCTCTGCATGGTCGAACCAATCGAGGATGTCCTCATACGGAGGAACATGATCGAAGCCCAGGGTTTGCGGCTCGCCAGCAAAGTAAACCTGCGGTGCCACCAAGACGGTCGCGCAACGACTGCATTGGCCTTCCTTGACATACCGGACCGCCCTTTCACGATATCGCTCCGCTTGCCTTGGTTGAAGGTTTGCATCAATCTTGTTCTCAAGGAGCACCATTACTATTCCTCGAGTGGTGCTGATGGTGAGCTCTATGTCAGTTTCGCCCGTGGCCGTCGTGGCAGAGTGGGCAATGGCAACAACCTCGCTTTGCTCAACAATTCCAATCCTCTGGAGAAACCACTCAACGAACTGCCGGGAGGCAGCGAACTCCTCGACCAATAGGAAGTCGATGTCCCGCTCTACTACTCCAGACACTGCAATCCCGACCATCTAGCAAGGACCTCCAACCAGCCTAACTTCGCGTTAGAATGGTCAGTGTATTGCCTCCAGGCTGCTACTTTGCAGCCTATCACGCAGGCCGCCGATTGTTGTAAATTCTGCCGTAGCCACCGTTTCTTCGTTTCTCATGCCTCGCGCGGCGTGATAGGCTGTTTCCGCCTAGCGCTCGCCGGGGCGGCAAGCCAAGTAGGGTGGGCAACGCCCACCACTTTATGTTTCAGGCCACGGGCAGTCGTGCACCATGGACCCACGTGCTCGACCCTCGCCGCAATGAATTCGGTGGGCGATGCCCACCTTACTTGGCTGGGTTGGCTGCCTTCTTCTTTGCGAACATGCCGCCTCCGAATTGAATCAGCGCGGCTAACGGCAGGCGCGTCAGCCGCGCCGCCGAAGGCGGCGTCAACTGAATGCGCCTGTTAGCGCGCTTTCGTGCTTCTGGACCAAAACTAATTC
>Ga0315298_1001158_pt1 | contig 49584 bp, 44 predicted proteins | sample WHS_1_MG_FD_203077 | JGI IMG/M metagenome (GOLD analysis project Ga0315298, IMG submission 203077) | Extremophilic microbial mat communities from Washburn Hot Springs, YNP, Wyoming, USA - WHS_1_MG | ecosystem: Environmental > Aquatic > Thermal springs > Hot (42-90C) | place: USA: Wyoming...
TTAATATTTTGATTTTTGTTTCGGGTACCAATCCCATATCAACTAACCTTTTAGTAGCCATTTGACCAGCTTCTAAAGAGACGATTGTTACTTCTTCATTTTCTTTTGCTTGAATAAGAGAAATTTCTTTCATTTTAATCTCGTGCTTATTTTATCTATTTTATCAATAATCTCCTTAAATAATTTTCTATACTCCGGATTTATTTCAACCACCGGTTTCATTTTTATTGTGGAATTGACAAAGTCCTGCCGGTAGGGGATTTTGCCTAAAACGGGGATTTTATTTTCTTTGGCGAATTTTTCTATTTCTTGAGAAAAATTTTCAGCCAGGTCAGCTTTGTTAATAACAATCCCATGCTCAATTTCAAAGCGTCGGGCAAGATATAAAACCCTTTTTAAATCAAAAAGAGCCGAAGGTGTGGGTTCAGTTACAGCTACAATGTAGTCTGTTCCAACCAACGAGGCAATGACCGGACAACCAATCCCAGGAGAAGAATCTATCACCATTATATTAGCCTTGATCTTTTCATTCATCTCCTCGGCAACTTTTCTTAGCTCAGCCACCACCTCGCCAGAAGCCAGTTCTCCCAATTTAAGCTCGCCGGAAATCAAATCAACATTATAATTTTTGCCCGTATAGATTACGCCGATCTCTTTGTTTGTTTCGACAATTGCACCATAAGGGCAGGCGACAAAACAGGCTTTGCAACCAATACACAGATCTTTTACAAAGGCAGGAAATTTTCCTTTAACAAAAACAATCGCGTTTTGTTTGCAAACCGTTGCGCATTTGCCGCACTTTTGGCATTTTTCATAATCAAACTGAGGAATTGGCTGATAAATGGTTTTGTATTTTTTTCTTTTTGCGGAAAGTAAGAGGTGATCATTAGGGCATTCCGCATCGGCATCTACCAGCATAGTTTTGGTAACTTTCGAAAATTCTACGGCCAACGAAGTGGCTACCATTGATTTTCCCACCCCGCCTTTACCGCCAGTTACTGCAATTTTCATTTTAGCAAACATCTTTTTTAGTTAAGTTTTCTAATTTACCTTCTTTAAATTTCTCAATATTTTCTAAAATCGTTCCTTCGGTTGCTTTCAGGGTTGTGATTTTGTAATTTTTTAATTTCTCAAATGCTCTTAATCCCAAACTAAAAGTGACAACAATATCTACTTTCTGGCGTGCTAAAAAATCCGGCGGAAGTTCTCTCCCTTCAATTTCCGGATTTTTAAAAACTTCAAAATCGCCTTTTTCGGTATCATAGAGCAAAAAGTTATTTGCCCGACCAAAATGCGGCGTAATCTTTGCTTTGAGATTGTGACCGTTTGTGGCAAAAGCAATCTTCATTATTCAAATTTTTCTAATTTTTCTTCAAGGAATTTTTCAATTACTTCTTTTATTTTCCCTTGACCACGATAAATTTCAATGCCAAATTGCCTTAAAATTTCAAATGCTCTGGGACCTATATTGCCGGTGATGACTGCATTTACCTCCTTTTCTGCCATCAGTTGAGCCACAGCAATACCCGCGCCACCCATCTGGTTGGCGCCTTTATTTTCAAGGATTTCGGTTTTGTCAATGTTTCCATCTTTGATTTCCACAACAACAAAATAGGGACATCGAGCAAAAATTTCAGAAACATTATTTTCAAGGCTTTTGCCACCTGCGCTTATGGCTATTTTCATACTATTTCCTTTTCTAATTTTAATCTTACATCAGTCCAAGCTGGTGCAAGATCGCTTTCTTTAGACAGTTTTATTTTTGCCCTTTGAGTTCGGTCAAACGTTCACGAATAGCTTGAAGTTCCTCTTCCAAGGCCTTTGCTTCCTCGGAGAGTAGCTCTATTTCTTCTTGTTTACTCAAAGCCGAAGCAGAAGGATACCCCCAAGATGGGCGAGCTAAAAACCTTCTTAAGCCTAAGCCTCGGCCATAGCCAAAGCCTGGTCTAAAACCGCGTCTTAGGGCTCGGCCAGCACCGCAAGGACCCAAGCCCCAACCAGTGCCGGGTCCCAAACCTAACGGACCGGTTCCGTCAAATCCTGGCATATTTTCCTCCTTTCTTAATTTATGATTTAACTAAATCGACCAAGCCCCTCTCAATATTGAATATATATTCATAATGATTTTTTGTCAACTATTTCAAAGCAAGAACCATCATAGACAGTAAACTGAAGCAAGCGGAATTGAAGCAAGGGATTGTTATCCACAGTTTTAAAGCACAAGACTATTTGTCTAAAAAGGCTTTTTATTTTAGAGTAAAAGTATGGAAAAGTATTCTCTGACGGCTGAATCAGTCACCCCTGGTCATCCTGATAAGCTGGCGGACCTTATTGCGGACACTATTTTGGATGCCATTCTAGAAAAAGATAAGTACGGAAGGGTTGCTTGTGAAGTGTTTGTGAGTAAGGGTTATGTGATTGTTGGCGGCGAAATTACCACTCAGGCACGAATTGATATCAATGGTTTGGTGAGGGAGACGATTTTGAAGGTTGGCTACGATAAGCCGGCCTATGGTTTTGATGGACATACAGTTGGGGTATTAAACACCGTTTCAGAACAATCACCTGATATTGCTCAAGGGGTAAGGAGTACAGCGACAAAAAAACAGGGAGCGGGCGATCAGGGGGTGATGATTGGCTATGCCACCGATGAAACACCCGAGTTTATGCCCTTACCGATTCTCTTGGCCCATCGATTAACCATGAGATTGACCGAGATAAGAAAGAGAGGGCAAATTGCTTATCTTAGACCAGACGGTAAATCCCAAGTTACTCTGGAGTACAAAAAGGGAAAAGCTCAAAGAATAAGTAGCGTGGTGATTGCGGCTAGTCATGAACCAGAAGTTAGTCTGGCGCAATTAAAAAAAGAGATTATTGAGCAGGTGATTCAACCAGTTTGTGGGGACCTACTTGACCAAAAGACCAACTATTATATCAACAACACAGGACGATTTGTGATTTGCGGACCGGTTTCTGATACAGGGATGAGTGGTAGGAAGAATGTGGTTGATGCCTACGGTCCCCAGATTCCAATCGGCGGGGGTTCGTTTTCAGGGAAGGATCCTACCAAGATCGACCGTTCGGCTGCCTATATGGCTCGCTACATTGCCAAAAATATTGTGGCTGCTGGTTTGGCTAGGCGGTGTTTAGTTCGTCTTGCTTATGTTATTGGCGGAACAAAGCCTTTGGAGATTGCCGTCGAGACATTTGGAACAAGTCAATTTGAAGAAGAAAAACTGAAGAAGGCAGTGCTTCAGATTTTTGATCTTTCACCAGGCGGAATCCTAAAAGAGCTGGACCTTCTCCGGCCGATCTACCGAAAGACAACGTGCTTTGGTCATTTTGGTCGTCCAGAGCCCGAGTTTACTTGGGAGAAAAAGGATAAGGTAGCGACATTGCAGGATTACTTTAAACTCTAAAGCCAGTTTGAAGTTTTTCTGCCCAATTGCCCTATTTTTTAGGATGAAAGCAGAGTTCCTGATCTGAAATTCTTACCCGGCCAGGCGGTGCTTCTTTGGTGCGGGGGTCATTTAAGATTCTCTTTTTTTGATAGTTTTTGAGTCGCGCCTCCAACCAATCACCAAACCACCCCTTTAAAATCCACTCTCCTGCTTTTTGAATGGCCAAAAGGATGGGCCGTTCAGTTTCCGGAAGATGAAAGGCTGGTTTTACTTCATAATTGAATTTTGTCATCCACTGGTTCGCTTTTTGGTAAGAAGGATAAATTTTCTTTCCGAACAAAGGGACGAGGTTAGAAAAGGTACGAGCGTGATAGAGATTGTGAGGCTGGATTTCTAAAAAATCTTCTGTTTGGTAACGATTCAGACAAATTCTCCCTGCGATTTTAGAACCATACCGCCGTTGCCCGGTAAGATGAGTAAGGATAGTGACCAAAAAACGGCTGGTCCAAATTCTCTTGGGAGCGGTGATAACCAAAAAATCAATATCTGAGGAAGGAGTGATTTCCTTTCTGGTCATTGAGCCATTCAGACCAATCATTCTAACGAAAGGCACAATTTGAAGAAGATAGGCGATTAACCAGGCTTTTTTCAGTCTTTTTAAAAAGAGTTCTTCCATGCTGTTTGAATTATAACATCTCATTTGATAGAGTAAAATCAGGAGCAAAGATGAAAAAAGAACGTATCCTTTCTGGAATGAGACCAACCGGCAAACTTCATCTTGGTAACTTATTTGGTGCCCTCAAAAACTGGGTTGGTTTGCAAGACCAATATGAGTGTTTCTTTATGGTCGCTGACTATCATTCTCTGACCACCCCCTCTGATTTTGCTCAAATCCAAGAGAATACAATAGCAATGGTGGCAGACTGGTTAGCGGTAGGGATCGAGCCTCAAAAATCGATTATTTTTGTTCAATCTTTGGTACCTGAGCATGCCGAGTTGGCTTTGCTTTTGGGAATGTTTACGCCCTTAGGCTGGTTATTGAGATGCCCCACTTATAAAGAACAAATTAGAGAATATCCTGATTATCAGAATTATGGCCTTTTGGGCTACCCGGTTCTTCAAGCAGCGGATATCTTAATTTATAAGGCAAAAAAGGTGCCGGTGGGGCTTGATCAGGTTCCTCACCTTGAGATTACGCGGGAGATTGCTCGTACTTTTAATCACCATGTGGGGAAAATTTTCCCCGAACCCCAACCTTTGCTTTCAGAAACACCCAAAATTATGGGCTTAAATCGACCAAACGAGAAAATGTCAAAATCCTTTGGCCCAGACAATTGTTTATATCTTGCGGATGAACCAGAAACCATCAGAGTTAAAATACAAAAAGCGGTCACCGATGTTGGACCGTCTAACAAAATGAGTGCGGGCGTCGCTAATTTGTTTACATTGATGAAGCAAGTTTCATCAGAAGAGACCTATCAGCTTTTTTACCAAAAGTATCAAAAGAAAGAATTGAAATATCAAAAACTAAAAGAGGTGTTAGCCTCAGATTTAATTGAGTATTTAAAGCCCATCCAAAAGAAAAGAAAAGAATGGATTGCTCATCCGGAAAAAATTCGTCAAGTGTTGCTTTCTGGTTCTGAAAAAGCGCGAAAGATTGCTCAAGAAACAATCAAAGAAGTGCGTTTTAGCCTTGGATTAAAGCTTTGAGTTCTTGCTTTTTTTCTTTCATTAACTCTTTGGTTTTTGCTTCCAGATTAAGACGCAAAAGAGGTTCGGTATTAGAAGGACGGAGATTGAACCACCAGTCAGGAAATTCTATCTTCAGTCCGTCAAGGTAAGAAACGCGGGCGTTGGGTTGATTTTGATATTGCTGAGCGATCTCCTGAATCTTTTTCTCTTTATCAGAAACCTCAAAATTGATTTCGCCAGAGTGGAAATATCTTTTGAGCGGCTTAACCAAGTCAGAGAAATTCTTTTTTTCTTTGAGAAGCAATTCCAGAATTTTTAAGATTGCCAAATCCGCGTTCTCTACCCCATAGAAATCTTTCCAATAAAAGTGCATTGAAAGTTCACCGGCAAAGGCAGCATCTTCTTCTTTTATTTTTCTTTTAATTAAGGCATGACCCACTTTATACTCTATTGGCTGACCACCTGCTTTTTGAATCTCTTCGGCAGTGGACCAAGATGAACGCAGATCATAGATAATTTTGGCACGAGGATATTTTTCTAAAACCATTTTTGCTAATAAAGCAGTAATGATATCACCCGAAACTGTTTCACCTTTTTCATCAACGAAACCAATTCGGTCCGCATCACCATCAAGAGCGATTCCTAAATCAGCCTTTTCTTTGATGACCGCTTTTTTAAGATCAATAAGATTTTCTTCTTTAAGCGGATTGGGTTCATGGTGGGGAAAGGAGCCATCAGGTTCAGGATAGAGTGGTAACAAATTCAAGCCGAGCGTCTGAAAAATGTTAGACAGGGTTCTGGCTCCCATGCCGTTTCCGAAATCAGCAACGACTTTAAATTCTTTTGCTCTTTTTAAAAGTGAAACATCAACCAAACCCAAAACCTTCTGAACATAATCATCGGTCACATCAGTCTGGATTAATTGCCCTTTCGGTTTTCGGACCAACTGACTTTTCTCGACTATTTGTTTCAATTCCGAAAGCCCTTCTTCTAGTGAAAGGGGGATCGCCTGCTTTTGACAAATTTTAAACCCATTATATTGAGCAGGATTATGGCTGGCGGAAATCATCACGCCACCCGGATATCCATATTCTGCAATGGCGAAATAAAGCAGGGGAGTAGAAACCTGCCCGATATCTAACACGTCAGCTCCGCTGTCAAGAATGCCTTGGACAAGCGCTTCGAAAAGCTTTGTTCCAGATTGGCGCATATCCCGACCAACGACCAAGACATCCGCTTTAAGATAACTGACCAATGCCTGTCCTAATCTGTAGGCAAAATCCTCATCTAACTGGTCAGGGTAGATTCCTCGAATGTCGTAAGCTTTAAAGATTTTTGGATCATACATTGAACCTCCTTTCTGTTTGGGTAAGAAAAATTATAATCCAAAATAAAGACTTTGTCACTTTTACGGGGTTGGAGTGTTTGGTGCGGGTGGGGGTTGAGGAGCGGTGCCTCTTTTATATTTTGCTGGCCAAGGGACATATTTTGAGATAAAGGTCTTTTGATGTAAAATCTTTCCATCTTTATAAACCGTCCATTCCACCTTAGCGGTCAAGCCAGCCACTGCCCGTTCTATCTGTTTTAATGTACCGGCGGGTAATGAAGGGTCATCAATGTAAACAGGAGGACCCGGCGCTCGATAGTTTGAGGTATAGGGACCCTTAATTTCTACTTTGCGGCCATCTTTTGTACCGTAAAACTGAAAAATAAGTTTCGTTCCTTCGATTTTGGTTTGAATAAGAATATGGCCGGGCGTGTCGTTTTTAAACTTTAAGTCGGGTTTGGGGATGTAGATTGTTGCATCGAGTCCCACGGGCGGTTCATAATATCGCACCCGAAAGGCATGGGGGGTCCGTTCCAGGATTTCTAAACCAGCATTAATGGCTGCCCGGAACATGGTGGTAGAAACCTGACAAAGCCCTCCGCCTGTTTCAGGGATTAAACGGTCTTCTTTGATGACCAACTCTGGTAAAAAACCTCTCTGAGGAGAAATTTCGCCCAAGACCTGATTAAAAGAAAAAACCTCCTCTGGCTTTATCACCACTCCATGAAAAAGACTGGCTCCCAGGGTAATATTGTGGATTCGGTTTTTGGGAGAGTTTTTAAAATCAGAAACCCCTTCAGCTAAGAGTTCTTTGATTCCCAGTGTCTCGAGATTATCGCTCCTTACTTCTGGCATGACCATAGTGACACCAAGATTAATAGTCCGACCTTCCACTTCTTCAGAGATGATTTTTTTGATTGCTTTGAGGGTTTGGTTTTGGTCAAGTTGGTAGCCAGGCTGTTCGGGTTGGAGGACGGTTAATTTTCCTTCTGGACCGATGGCGAGCTTTGCATTAATCGGTTCCTGATCAATGTTTCTGGCCAAATCACCAAGGTATTCCCTGATCTTGTTTTCATTAGGAACCATCACGAGAGTCCACCCTGAAGAAGTCGGTCTTTCTTCAAACTGGACCCATTCTTGGAGTTGGTTTGGTTTTACAGTAAATTTTTTGTTTTCCCATTTGAAAATTAGATTATCAGCAATAAAATGACTGAATTGTTGTTTCGCTGTTTGTGCCTGAGCCTCGCTGACATTCGGTTGAATCAAAGAGTATGCTATCTCGACCTTGGTTTCCAATCGTCCTAATGCTTTGCGGAAATTCTCCTCTGTCTTTCGACGATTAAGGGAAAGTCCTGCTTTGGGAGGGATGGTTTTGATTTGCTCATTTTCTAAACGAAAGGAAAGGGGGCGAAAAGTAATACCGATTTCTTTTTCGATGTTATCCAACTCTTCACGGAATCTTTTCTGGTCATAAGTAAAGTCGTATTCAAGGTAACGGCGGCAAAAGGGTGCGGTGATTTGTTCTTTAAATGATTGCCAAAAACTCGGCTGACGACCAATAAGCCAAACCTTGTTTAAGGTGGTTTCAGGATTGTATTGAAGGTTTAGGGTTTTTGAGGCTACCTCCCATTGTTTCTGTTGATATAAAAAAGTCACTTTCAGGTGCTGTTTTTGAGCAAGGATGTTAGTAATTTGGTTTTTTGCTTCTTCTTTGGTTAAACCACCGAGATGAGTGTTAGCAAGATAGACATTAGGGTAAGCCCTGTTGTTAAAAAAAAGAAGGTAACCAATCAAAGCTAAAAGAGAAAGCAAAAAGAAGCAGAAAAGAACTACCACAAAAACTCGCCAGAAATTTTTTTTAAAAAACATTTAATCCTCGTTCAAAAGTTCATTGAGAATAGCCTTTGCTAGTTGTTTTTGGTCGGCAGTTCTTTTTTGATCCTTACTCAGGGAGAGCCAAACAACATCACCTTCATGAATTTCAGGAGGAAGGTGGTTGACTGGCCAATTTAATATTTGTCCATCTTTCAAAGACAAAATCGCATACCCGTTTTCAAATCGATCCACGACCGCTTTAATCATTATGACCCTGTTCTTTAGAGAATTAGGGAGACAATAAGTAGAGCGACAATGTTAAGAATTTTAATCATTGGGTTGATTGCAGGACCAGCGGTATCTTTGTAGGGATCGCCAACCGTATCACCAGTGATTGCTGCTTGGTGAGTGGAAGATCCTTTACCGCCTAAGTGACCTTCTTCAATATATTTTTTCGCATTATCCCACGCGGCACCACCAGAAGTCATGGAAATAGCCAAAAATAAACCAGTGATAATCGAACCGACCAAAAGTCCGCCTAACGCCTTCGGACCAAGAAGCCAACCGACCAGGATGGGTGAAACAACTGGGAGCAAAGCAGGAAGAATCATCTCTTTTTGAGCCGTTTTTGTGACAATCTCAACGCACCGACCATATTCTGGTTTGTTTTTCCCGCTCATGATTCCCTCGATTTCCTTAAACTGCCTTCTTACTTCTTGGACCACTGCATTTGCCGCCCGTCCCACTGCTGACATGGCTTTTGAAGCAAAATAATAGGGTAAAAGTCCACCGATGAACAAGCCAATTAAAATGTAAGGATCAGAAAGATCAAATTGACTGGGAACAGAGTAACCCAATTGAAGTTCTTGGGTATAGCTTGCAAACAAGACAAGTGCGGCCAAGCCAGCCGAACCGATGGCATAGCCTTTTGTGGTTGCCTTGGTGGTGTTTCCAATTGCATCAAGTGGATCTAGGTTTTTTCTAATTTCTTCGGGCAAATTAGCCATTTCTGAAATTCCCGCGGCATTGTCTGCTACTGGTCCATAAGCATCAATGGCAACAATAATTCCCATCAAGGCGAGCATTGCAAAGGCAGCCAGCGCTACACCATAAAGCCCGGCCCAGTGGTAGGAAGCAAGAATACCCGCGCAGATAATTAATACTGGCCAGACAGTAGAAGACATTGAGACCGCGAGTCCGGTAATAATATTGGTCGCATGTCCTCCTTCTGAAGCTTTCGCAATCGAAAGAACAGGGGGGTATTTTTTGGAAGTGAAATAATCTGTGACTAATACAATCAGAAAGGTTACTACCAAACCGACAATAGTTGCGGATAACATTTTGGTGCCGTTCGGAATGGTTTTGTTAGACAGAATCCACCAAAAACCAATCGCTGATAGTAAAGCCGAAGCAATTAATCCTTTATAAAATCCCCACATTAGGTTTTGACTTCCTTTTGAAATCTTAATGAGAAGCGAGCCCAAAAGAGAAGCAACAATAGCAACAGCACCTAACCCAAGAGGCAACGTAATCATGGTTTCTTGTTTATAGAGAATGTGGCCTAAAAGCATGGCAGCAATGGTGGTCACCACATAGGTCTCGAAAAGATCAGCCGCCATTCCAGCATCATCTCCAACATTATCTCCTACATTATCAGCAATTACCGCCGGGTTGCGTGGGTCATCTTCAGGAATTTGGGCTTCTATTTTGCCTACCAAATCCGCGCCAACATCGGCTGCTTTAGTAAAAATGCCCCCACCCAGTCGAGCAAACACAGAAATTAACGAACCACCAAAACCTAAACCTACCAATGCTGACAGATTTTTGGTTAAGCCATAAAATAAAGCAACAGCAAAGATGGCTAATCCTGCAACAAGAAAGCCAGTTACCTGGCCAGATTTAGCCGCTAGATTAAAGGCTTCTTTTTGCCCTTTTCGAGCTGCTTCAGTACATCTGACATTTCCTCGAGTGGCCACCCACATTCCAATTGCACCAGCAAGACCAGAGAGAAAACCGCCTAATAAAAAACCTAAAGCGGTAAGATAGCCTAACTTCCACCAGATTAAGACTGCCAGAATCAAGGCAACCACCCCAATGACCTGATATTGTCTTTTTAGATAGGCAGAAGCACCTTCTTGGATGGCTTGAGCCACTTCTTGCATCTTTTGATTGCCGGTTGGCTTCTTTAAGATCCAAAAAATAAGGCTAATTCCGTAAAGAAGAGCTAAAATTCCCGCACCCCCTCCAGCATAGATAAATTTTTCTGCTAAACTCATTTTTACCTACTCCTTTCTTTGAGATTTTAATTATTTTGTTTACAATCTACTTACAATTTATTTAACATATTCAAAAGTGGTTTTTCAAGATGCTGCTATTTGATATTGTTTTAAGGTTTCCTGAGCCATCTTGGTCCAAGAATATTTTTTAACTTGTCTTAGGCCTTTTTCAATCATTTCCTGTTTTAATTTGGGATTAGTTAGAAGTTGAATAATTTTTTCAGCCATCTGGTCAGTTTGATAAGGATTAAAGTATAGGGCAGCATCTTGTAAAATTTCAGGTAAGGCTCCTGCTTTAGAACTAATCACTGGCGTTTGGTAGCTCATCGCTTCCAAAGGGGGTAATCCAAAACCTTCGTAAAAGGAAGGAAAGACAAAGGCCTCGGCGTTTTGATATAAAAAAGCCAATTCTTCCTCGGAGAGGAAACCGGTCAAAATAATGTCTTGAGAAAAAGGAGAGAGACGCGCTGCTTCTGGAACCTCGGGATAATAAGGATCTGGTTTTCCTATCAGGATTAATTTTAGATCTTGCAACCAATTTTGATGTTTTTGCCCAAAACTTTTTACTTGATTGAATGCCTTAATGAGACCAACCAGGTTTTTATGTTCTCGCCATACCCCAACATAGAGTAAATAAGGTTTGGGTAGCTTCTTGTTTGATTCTTTAATCCTTAAAGGTTCTCTAACTCCCTCATAAATAACAACAATTTTTTGACGAACGTCAGGAAAATGTTTAATAATATCTTGTTTAGTAAATTTTGATACCGCGATTATTCTTTGGCCCCCTTTTAATGCTCTTCTTAAAATTAACCGATAGGCAAAGCGTTGTAAAAAAGAGTTTCTTTTTTTGCCAGGGAAATACAGCGGAGTTAAATCATGAATGGTTACAACAAAAGGTCTGTGATACAATAACGGGACATTAAAATGAGTAAAATGCATCACATCTAACTTTTCTCTTGCGGTCGTCTTAAAAAAGTTATATTGCTCCTTAATCGAATAAATCGGTGCATCAACGTCAATAATCTTAACTTTCTTCTGTTGGTGAATCATCGATCGCTGAGCACCTTTCTGTCCCCTTTGGATAAAAATGAGATATTCGTTTTTTTGATCAATCTGCAAGACCTCCTGTATCAAATTCTCTATATAACGCCCAATTCCTGAATAGCCCAACATTCGAGCATCAATTCCGATTTTCATTTTCGATCCTTTGAGCCAAATAAACGCAGTCGCCAAACCAACCAGAAGGCTTCCCAGATAATCTTTTTATTCATTTTGGATATCCCCAGACGCCTCTCATAAAAGATGATCGGTACCTCAATAATTTTAAGACCCCTTTGCCAGGCGCGATAATTTGTTTCTATTTGAAATCCATAACCTGATGAAGCGATGGAGGGAAGGTGTATTTTTCTGAGTGCCTCGCTTTTCCAACCTTTAAAGCCTGAGGTAGGATCCTTAACTGGCATTTTGGTTATTTTCTGAACATAAATCGAAGCAAATTTTGACAAAAGTAATCTTTTTAAATCCCAATTAACTACTGAAATACCGTTAAGATAGCGAGAGCCAATCACAAGATCAAAACCTTCTTTAATTTTTTCTAAAAAAAGAGGTAAATAAGAAGGGAGATGAGAAAAATCGGCATCCATTTGGAAGATAATTTCATATTTGTGATTCAAGGCCCATTGAAAACCAGCGATATAAGCCTTACCCAAACCCTCCTTTTTTTGGCGATGAAGAACAAAGACCTTGCCTGGATACCTTTGTTTACTTAATCGATCAGCCACCTGAGCTGTGCCGTCCGTGGAATTATCATCGACAATCAAAATGTGAAAATCCTCTTTTAGTTTCCGGATTTCAGTGACCATTTTCTCAATGTTATCGGCCTCGTTGTAAGTAGGAAGAACAACAATTTTTTTCATCTTACTCTACCGCAAAGGCTTTTTGTAAACCAATGTTTAATCTGTTTAGAGAATAAATTCCGACCAAAAATATCAATGTTCCGGTTAATAAGTGAGCGAAGCCAAGAGCAGCGGAGACAAGATTTTTTTCAATACCAAAGGCAAAGGTGAAAACAATAATGTAAACGGCCTCGTTTGAACCAATTTGGGCTGGCGGGGTTGGGAGAATATAAGAAAGGTTTACTAAACCATAACCAAATAGACCAGTCAAGAAAGGCAGAGTAAAGCCAAAGGCCTTAAACATTGTGATAATGTAGAGGGTGTCAAATATTAAAGCCAAAATGGTCAAGGCAAAAATGAGGTGGATTTCTTTTTTGTTTTTTTGGATAACAGTCAAACCCTGGACAAATAAAGCAATAAACTGAAATACCTTTTTTCTTGATTTTTTAGGGAGCCAAAAGAAGAATTTCTGCAGGATTAACGTAATAGAGTGAGTCTTTCTTAAAGCTAGCCAGATAATGGCAAGGAAAAGTAAGAAGATGACCAACAGAGACGATAAAAGGCAGACGATCACGGAATTGAGTTTAATCGGTACGATTGGTAAAAGAATGATTAAAAGGACGACCGGAAATAAATCCATCATTTTATCGATAAAAATGGTGGGTAGAGAGTGGGAAACACGGGTACCTTTAAGACTCTTTAAAAAGAAGGCTTTGGCGATTTCGCCGGCCCGGATCGGGACGATGTAATTAACCAACATACCGGCCATAAAAAGATGAAAAACCTCTCTGGCGTTTACAGCTTCTACTGGTTCTAAAATAACCTTCCATCTGAGACTGCGGAGATAATAAGCAAAAAGATACAAAAAAGCAGAAAGCAAAACCCAAAACAAAGAGATTTTTTTTAAAATACGAAACATTTCCGGAACATCAATAAAGCGTAACCACAAATAAATCAAGAGAAGACCAACACCAAGACTGATTAAAAATTTGATTATTTGTTTATAGGTAGCCGTTTTTTGCATACCACTTGACTGTTTCTATAATTCCTTCCTTTAATCCGACTTTAGGAGTATAGCCGAGAATTTTTTTAGCTTTGGTGATATCGTAAGCGCGATGATTGGTTAAGAAGTAAACACCGGATGGTTCGATTGGTACCTTGAGATGAAAAAGACGATGAGCCAGGGCAAAAAAGTAAGAACCGATTAGGGTAGGCAAAAAGGGAAGATGTTTGGGAGGAGGAACCCTTTCTGCTTTGGCAATTTCTGAGGCAATTTCATTCATCGTGTAGGGCTTTTCACCCGCAACAATGAAGACCTCTCCTTCTACCCCCTTTTTCGTTCCAGCCAAAACAAACGCTTCTGCTACATCAGTAACATAACTCATGTGCCAATAGTTATTACCTGAGCCGACGATAAAAAAGGTACGATTTTTAATCGCCGCAAACATACGGGCCATATTGGATGGAGCATTACGGGGACCATAAACCACAGCCGGTCTAATCACCACGGCAGGGAATTGTTCTTTTTGAATCAATTTTAGCACTGCTTTTTCTGCTTCCATTTTGGTTCTTTCATAGGTATTGGTTGGGTTGTAGGGAGCGGATTCGTCGGCTGGGATTGTCTTTAAGTTACCCATTACCCCCACGCTGCTACAATGGATTAATCTTTCTAGCGAGGTGTTTTTTGCCGCCTCTAAGACATTAAGGGTTCCTTGATAATTAACCTCCCAATAAGCCTTTTCCGGAATATTTTGTTTGCCAGAAATGGCCGCAAAATGATAAATGGTGTCAATTCCCTTAACAGCTTTTTTTAAGCTTTCTAAATCGGTGACATCGCCATAAGCCAATTCGACCCTTTTTTTATCAACATGTTCCTGAATATATCCGAGATTGTCTTTTTTTCGGATGAGACAGCGAATTTGAAATCCTTGTTTAATTAACGCATCAATGGTGTGACTCCCAATAAAACCAGTCCCCCCAGTGACCAAGATATTTTTCATGTTACCTCCTTTTTCTTTTGAGTTAATAAATGAAAGTGATGGGTTTGGGAAAAAAGAAAAAATCGGGGCAGGTTTTTTTCAATCCAGACAAAAAATCTTAAAAGCCTGGAATCTTTGCTTTGTTTTTCTTTGGTTTGCCATTCCCATTTTAACCCTAAAGCAGTGAGTATTTTCTTTAATTCTCCTCTTAAAGGCATATCCCAGGTATCCAGCCAGGGAGGTGCGTCAATCGCTCCTGCTTCTAAAATTTCCAGTTGATTTTTGTTCAATATTTTTATGATCGTTTTTAGTTTCATTAACCTTTTATCTCCATGGTCCCATTCCAACTGATTTACTTTATGGTAAAGATAATGAAGAGGGGTGCCTAAGTTGTGGGCATTTTGGGTGAGAAGATAGAGGTATTTTTTGGAAACTCTTTTCATTTCCGAAAGGATAATCTCCGGATCTTGAAATCTCTCAAACATACAATAATTCCAAACAAGATCAAATTCCCTGTCTTTAAAGGGCAATTCATCAACCTCACACTGAATAAACTCGACTTTTTTCAAAAGTCCTTCTCTTTGCCAAACCTTTTTGGCATTTTCAAGCATTAAGGCACTTGGGTTGGTTAAGACCACAAAGGCACCATTTCTGGCAAACTCTAAAGAGTTGATTCCTGGGACACCGGTCACCCCGTCGGCCGGTGTTTCTAAGACTGTTTTAATTTGGTACTTTTGGACCATCTCTCTAAAATATCCATCCACAACCACTCTTTCATAAACCGTCCCAATCCCTTCATCTAAATTTTCTGGATCTGGTCCGTTTTTGACATTTCGTTCAATAAACCGTAACAATGTTTCTTTTTCTTTTTGACTGAGTTTTTTCATTTTGTTTGTCCGGGCTGTTTAATAACGATGTTCTTTAAAAAAATTAACAAAATAAAAATCGTTGTCCAGAACCAAACCAAAAGCCAACAAAACAAAGCAATTGATTTTTTCAGCCAACCAAAAAACAACATCGATTAAAACGGTGGTTATTTGGTATTTTTTGACCAAAATAGCAGTCTAAAAACGACCCTTAATAACACAGCAGGATTGACAAGCATGTTGGTGTAGGAAGCATTCGCCAAAGGGCAAAAGCACTCTTTGTTTTTGATTTTCTGCCTAATACGAGCGGCTTTTTCGGAATGCCAGATTTTCATAAAATCATACTCGTTTTCTCTTAGATTACCCATATTTTCAGCCTTAATGCAGCAAGGCCAGACTTCTCCATCTGGTGAAATTTGAGCAGAAGTAATCCCCGCATAACAAGGAATCACCTGTCTTTTTTCTTTCAGGGTTTGTTTCACAATTTGATAGTAATTGATACGAAAAGCCTGGGTGATTTTTGAAATGCCCCGAAAACGCTTTTTTTGAATCTGGTCAATGAGAAAATCGATTGCTTTTTCGTATTTCTCAAGCGAAGGAGTAATGCCTGTGTTGACAGTATCCAACTCTTCTCTTTCTTCAGCGATTTCCGTAATGTAGGAATCAGGCTGAAGTTTGATGAGCTCTTGGTAAATATGGGGAAAATCATCAACATTAAATTTTGAGATAACGCTATGAATGCCCAACTCCAAGTTTGGTAGTTCTGGTTGAATTTCTTTTAATCCCTGCCATGTCTTCATGGCAAAATCCCAGTTACCTGGGATTCTCCTGATTTCTTCATGCTGTTTGCCAACGCCGTCTAAGGAAAGATTAATGATAATTTGAGATTGGGGACATTTTTGGGCGATTGCCTTGGCTTTTTGGGGAATGAGCGACCAGAGGATGCCGTTGGTTGGGATATTAATAATCTTGGGCCGGCAATATCGATAGGCTAATTCCACCATCTCGACAAGATCTGGTTTGAGAAAGGGTTCGCCTCCCGAGAAGGTGAACCAATAAGGACCTTTACCGATTGATTGAAAAACCTTTTTCCACTCTTTAAGCGACAATTCGTTGACCTGCTTTTTCCAGGCGTTACAGGTCCGACACCGGGAATTGCATTTATAGCTGACCCCAATAGTAAAATTAAGCGGTACCGGCGGAGGAAAGCCAAAGTAATAAGAGAGTTTATAAACGGGGATTTTCAAGAGTAGTGGAAGCATTTTTTAGGTCCTCCTTGGTTGATTGAGCAATTTCCCATTTGTAAGGATTTTTCTTTTTAAAATAAAAATCATAATATCCCAACAGTCGCCCCCAACCTTCTAAAAGGATAGCACCCAGGATAAAATGAATTTTGGTTGGTTGTTCTTTGATTTCTGGGAGAATGTATCTTAAGATTTTAAACGGTGAGGCGGTAGAAACACTATAACACATCTGTTTTTGGAGATGCAAGTGGCCTGCAGTAATTCTTCTTCTTTGCTTTAAAAAATCAATAATTGTTTCCGGTCCTTTGTTTTTAACAATCGCAGAGGGTACATAAACCACTTTATATCCTTTTTTGGTGATTAAGGTTTCGAACATCGCTTCATCAACAGCAGTTTGAGCGGGTATCTCTTGGACAATGCCTTTTCGAATAGCAATCATCTCTCCGCACTTTGGCTCTTTTAAGGCAATCCGGTGATGAATGCGCCAAAGTAAATGACTGACAAAACCGAGAAATTCTTGAGGATTGTCCACTGGAAGAGGATGAGCACCAGTCATCCCTACTTGAGGAGAATCAAACGGTTTAATCAGTTCCGAGAGAGTGTTTTTCAGCGGAAGGGTATCACCGCTTTCTAAAACAAGAAGATCCCCTTGGGCTGCCTTTAAAAACTGATTGATCGCACTGGCTTTGCCTTGCCTCTTTTTTTCAGCGAGCAGTTTAACCAGGTGATGTTTTTGGGCTATGTTTTCGACAATCTGATTAGTCTGGTCAGTAGAAGAAGAGACAACGATAATTTCTTTTAATTGAGCATGTTTTAATTTTTGATCAAGGAGAGACTCAAGGAGTCCTTTAATATTTTTTTCCTCGTTGTGGGCAAAAACGCCAATAGAAATTTTGAACATTTATTGCCTCGGGTTGCGATAGACGGTAAATTCACCCTTTCGATAAACCACTGGCCAAGATTGGTAAATTCGACTTAAAATTTCCTTTTTGACCGGCTTTTCGCAGGCAAACCAATCCAGAAACTTGTCCTTGAGGACAAATTTGGCATTTTCAAGCGAGGGATCATAGTAGAACCAGTGATACTTTTTCATATTGTTGGGGAAGTTAAATGTTCCCCGGTCAGTATAAATATAGGCTTGAAAAGGATCTGATGTTCGACTTTTGATTAGCCACGCTAAATGAGGTGAGATCAAAACAACATCTTCGGGGTTTGTTTTCTGATTAATATAAGCAACCACATCAGCCAAATCAGAGAATGAATTTGGGGAATAAGATTTTTCTTCAAACAGTCCAAACCATTGTCCCGAATAGACGGTTTTCAGGTCTGGCACAAGATACCCCCAGCCCACACAAAGAAAAAAGATAAAAAAGGCGCAAAAATAGCCCCATCTTTGATGCTTACCGAATTCTTTGCCAACCACCCTGAAGCACCAATCAAAGAGAAAACCCCCACCCAACATGGAAAGAAAAAGATAAGAAGAGATATAGCGCCAAAAACCACGGAAGATAAATTCAAAAGTGCTTGTTCCTAAAAAGGCTAACAATGCCCACCATTTTATGGGACCCGGCAAAAAAAGGAGGCCGGCTGCTCCTACTGGAATCAAGAAGTCTTCTTTGAAGAATCGATATGAAGCAAGGAGTTGTTCCAGCGGTTTTTTGGCGAAATCTTTCCTTGAAAACATAAAAGCAACTGCCTGACTGAAATGAAGGGAGTCTAAAATCAATCCGGTTATGACATAAAGGACAAAAGGTCCAAGAGCCAAACCCAAAACAGGAATGATTTGTTTCTTTGCCTTTAAGAGAGCGACCAAGCAAATCACCAGAACCATTCCAAAGCCAAAATAAGAAGTGACCACCGAGAGACCAGCAAAAAGAGCTGATTTTAAAAGATCTTGGCTTTTGTTCTCCTTGGAGAAACAGGCAAGGAAATAAAGACTGAGGGTTAAAAGGAGTTCAAAAAAGTGATAGGATAAGCCGTACCGGCCAGAAATAATCACCAAGGGATAGATTGTAAAAAGAAACGCCGCCAAAAGTCCGGCTTTTTTATTTTCTAATTTCGCCCCGATGAGATAAAGCAAATAGATGATACCGAGACTGCATAAAGCACTGAAAAGGCGCAGGACAAAGATGCTTTTACCAAAAATCAGAAGAAATAGTCCGCTGAGGAAATAATATAAGGGTGGATGGGGAACAAAAGGATAGACCGTAGAGAATAACTGACCTTTTCCGTGAATCAAATTCCAAGCCAAATTTAAATCGACGCCTTCATCAGGGAACCAGCCGGGTGTCTTGTTAAGATTCCAGAAGCGGAGGAAAAGGGCAAGCAGAAGAATGCAAACGAGAAGAATTTTTGTTTGTTTGTCTCGATTATTGAACTTCATATACTTTTAGTTTATTATCTTGATAAATTTTTTTGAAGCCCAGGTTTTGGATAAACTCAGATAAAGGGCTGTGGAAATACTTTTGGTGAAGGAGAATATATCGAATGTTCAATTTTTGAAGTATCTCAAGGGCTTGTTTTTTGGCTTTTTCCCTGGTTTGGGCATTCACCTCTTTTTTCTCTTCAAAAAGTAAAATCGTATTAAAAAGACTATTTTGAGTATAAACATTAAGCTGGTTTTTGTTCATCCGAGCCACTCTTCCGTTGAGGATTTTCTTTTGGTGAATTGTTTGAAAGTAAAGCGGTTCCACCCATTCATCTCCTCTTCCTCGAAAGCCATCAGAAAAACCAAAGGGAATTTCTAAAATTGCGAATTCTTCTTTTTGCTGGGCAAGTCTTTGATAAAACGGGTTTACCTCTAAAGGAAACAAGGGAATCGGTATTCTTTTAAAATCAAGAATCACAGTGAGGCACAAAAGGGGTAAAATAAACCACCAGACAATCTCTCTTCGCTCCTTGAGTTTTTGGAAGATGAAGCTTAAGGCATAACCGGTGAGGACAGTCAGACTTAACATGAGTGGCACAAAGAAACGACAAGGAGTTCTTAAGGTCGAAAGAAAAGGAATCCATTGAAACAACCAATAGGGCAAAATCACTTTGGTGGGCGATTTAAAGAAATGAAGGACAGGGCCTAAGGCAAGGATAAAAAATAAAACAAAGCTGATTAACCAAAATTTGATTTCTTTTTGGCGGTAAATTTTAAATCTGACCAAAATCAAAAGCCCCAAAAGAGGGATAAAGCCCAAAAAGAAACTCGAAAACGGTTTAAAGTATTGATAGAAAAAGACAGAATAGGTTTCTGCTCCTTTAAATCCCCCTTGGATAACTTCATTAAAAAAGGGCAGTTTACGAAAATCAACAATAAAGAGTGGTAGTTGAAGCAATAAAGCAAGCCCAAGAGGGAGGAGGAGTTTCTTTAAAAGAGGCAAAAAGGGATGGGTTTGAGAGCGCCAAAGCCAAACTAGATAAACAACCGTAAGCAAGCCCAGATAGATGAAAAAATAAAAATAAGCCACTGAGCCCAAGAGAAAACAAAGGCCTAAAACGAGACGGTTTTTAATTGTTGGTGCCTGAGTGGCTTTTAATAAATAGAGCAAATAAAGCGGCAAGACAAAGGTGGCTAGAAGATCAAGATGGGAAATTTCTAATCTTAAAAGGTAGGGCATAAAAGCAAAGATAAGACCAGAAATAAAGGCAGCCTTGCGGTCGTGGACGAGGTAATCAACCAGAAGGTAGGTAAAGTAGCCGGCCAGAGCAAAGAAGAATAAGAAGATAAGATTGTAGATGACGATAAAACTAAAGAAAAAAGAAAGAGGAAAGGCCAGGGCAACTGGGATAAAATCAATTGCTTGAGGCATGAGATGAACACCGTTGGGGTAAAAGATGTAATCAGAGAAGAAGACTTGTCGCCCTTCTAAAAGGGCCTTTTTGAACCACCAGAAAAACCAAACAGTGGTCAGTTGGTCAGAAGGGGTAGGCGGGCCAGGAAGATGGGTTCGAAAATGAAAAACCAAAGGATAGGTTAGTAAAATCGCAAAACAGAGATAAAGAAGGAAAACCAAGAGATTAAGCGGAATCTTCTTTTGCATCTTGCCAAAAAAGAAAGGTTAAGGCTAAAAAAATCCAGAAAATAACAGAAAGATCGTTTTTCCAATAAGTGGTATCGACCAAACCATGAATAACAATTGCCAAAAGCGGAGTCAAGAGGAATAATTGTTGATTTTTGATGATTTGTCTGAAGGCAACTAATAACAACCAAAGAAAAGCTAATAGCCCCAAAAGACCCAGGTTTAGCCAGAAGGCGAAAAAGAGATTGTGAGGATGAAGCTGAAACCAGTTTAAGGGAGGAAAATGAAGGTGGGCCACTGTTTGGTGATAAAACAAAGGAAACAAACCCAATCCAATACCTGTAAGGGGATGTTTTCGAGCCAGGTACCAAGCAACCTGCCAGACTTCTTGACGAGCAGCAAAGGAATTTTCTACCCGGTAGCCCATCTTTTTTATCAAAACAAAGCTTCCAAGGATTAGTAAAAGAGTGCAAATGAGATATGCGATATCAAATATGAACTTGGACTTCGGATTTAAATAAAGAAGAGGGCGAAAGTAAAGAAAGATTCCCAAAAGCATCGCTATCCCAAAACCCAACCAAGCACCAAGGGATTGGGTAAAAAACAAAGCCAAAAGCATCACTAGAAAACAAAAAAGGACCAGAAAATCATTTATTTGCCATCCAAAGAAAGCCGCTTGAGTACCCACTTGTTTCTTCTGAGAGAGTGTTTTTTGAAAGAAGGTAAGTTTTGTTTTAAGCCAGTAAAAGAAAAGAAGAAGAGAGACAGGAGCAAGATACATCCCTAGATAGTTTGGCGATTCAAAAGGTCCGAAGGAGCGACCAGTAATCAGATAGGAACGGAAAGAGGGGTCAAGAGATTGGTGAGGCAAGAGATATCCAAAACCAAATTTTTGGATAATTCCCCAAAAAGCCACCAATGTGCCGCTTCCCGTCAAACCCCAGATTATCTTTCGAGCAGTTTTTTCAGAGTGAACATTTAATAAAATGAGTCCTGCTAGAAGAATGGGATTCACGAACCAGCCTTTAAGGATTCCCAACGAAGTGCGTTTATCAGGGGAGATCAAGACAGAAACAACCCCTGACAACAAAATCAAGACGGTCGGAATTAAAATGTTAGACGAAGTAATGGGTTTAAAATTAAATGGGCGTCTTTTTAGAATAATGACAATCTGACCCAAGACCCCAAGATAAAGAAAGATTTCAAGCAGGTTGGTGGGGATGCCGAAAATCTTAAAACGGATTAAATAGGTCGGTAAAGCAAGACAAAGCAAGAATAAGAAATAATCCATCGGTTTCAGCTCCTTTCTATTTTAAAGCAAAGTAAAAAAACAAAAAAGTAAATTTCTGGAAAAGTTATTAGGATTCTTCCTTTTTGATTAAGGAGATAGGATCAAAATAGAGATACTTGATTTGTTTTTCTGTTTGGCTGGTTTGTAATTTGAAAGTATAGATTAAATTGAGGATAAAAGCCAAAAGAGCAGAACAAAAAGCAAGTGAAAGTATCCAGGCAAAAAAGAGACTCGTCTTGGTAGTGTGATAATCAAGCACTGTTTGGTGATTCAAGGCTATTTGCAGGTTAATGACACCCATGAGACTCCAGAAAGTAAGCGCTAAAGAAGGGATTGGTTTAATTTTGGAAAAACAACAAAGAAGGATTAAAAATGGAAGTGCATAAACCGATTCTGTGCCATGTCTTCTCGTCAAGAATAAGAATGCCGCCATCCAGATGAGACTAGCAGCATTAAGCAGATAAATCCTTTGTTTTTTTCTTAAGGTTAAAATCAAAACCAAACAATAGATAGCGCCGAAAAAAATGAGCCCCCAATCCCTCCGGGACAAAAACCATAGTTTGACTGCATCAGTAAGTTTTGTTCCTCCTAAAAACCACCAAATGTTCAGGGCGTCGATACTGCCGAAGGGATAATGATGCATTGCCTTAAGATAATTTTTTAACAGGAAGAGTAGGTTGCCTTTGTTGAAAGGGTACAACAAGAAGAAAGCAAGAAGTAGCCCCAACCCCACTCCCTTTGCCCCTTCTTTGAATCCAAACCTTTTCCAGACCCAGGCGATTATTAAGGGTAAGATGATAAGTCCTTCTGTTTTGGTGAGCGCCGCCAAAGAAGCAAAAGCCAACCCTGCCACCGGTTTTTGAAAATAAATCAAGAAAAAGGCAGCCAGTTGCATCAAAAGCAAGAGGCTGTCATTTCGCCCCCAGACCGCAGCGTTATAAAAAATAGCCGGATTAACCAGATAAAAGAATGCCCCCAGCAGAGCAATTTGCAAAGAAATTTCTCGCTTAAGCCAAAAGTAGAGAAGATAGGCCGCTCCTAAATCAGCCAAAAAAGAAGGCATTTTCCAAAGAAAAAGATAGAGTTTATCAGAGGGGCGCCAAAGAGTAGTAAGATACCAATATGTTTCCCCAATGATTTTAAGGAGATATTGAAAAAAAGGAGGCTCATCAGAACCAATTCGCCGATAAAATTGCCAGAAACCGTTTTTGGCTAAATCAATCGCCCTTGATTTGAAATATAAAATATCGGCTCCCTCTCCTGGGTGGAAAACAAAAATCAATCTTAAAACCAAACCGCAAAAAAGGATAAGATAGATCATCTTTTCGGGTTTTTGGAACTGCTTCAAGATTGACATTTGGTTTTGGGGAGAAAGAGACTGACTTTTTGATTAAGGCTTCTGTTTCTCTTCATGGTATTCTTTTTCGGCATTAACCCTCCAGATATTGTCTTTGTCTTTGCGACCCCTAACAATATTTTCCACTGCTTTCATTGCTGTGAGCATTGAATGGTCTTGATTATTGTAGCGATGCATTCCATTTCGGCCAATCAAGAAAAGATTCTCAATTTCATCGGTGTACTCTCTGACGAGGTCAAACTGTTCATAAGCGCCATGATAAACAGGGTAGGCCTTGGGCATCCGCAAGACCGTTTTGTCCAGCACTTCCTTTGGATCAACAAAACCAATTTGCGCGAGTTCCTCGATAGCAAATTGCGCCATTTCATCGTCTTTCATTCGCCATAAGTGGTCGCCCTCCTGACAAAAATACTCCAACCCTAACCAGATTTTATCAGGCTCTTTGACCAAATACGGGCTCCAGTTGTTAAAAACTTGAATCCTGCCCAACTTAACATCTCTTTCTTGAACATAAATCCAGTTATCCGGGATTTTCGGGCCAATTTTTAATCGGGAGACCAACAGTCCTACGGTGAGAAAATCTCGATAAAGGAGATTGGAGGCCACCTTGTCTACATCTTGAGGCACTTCATCTTCTATTGCGGCGATGAGTTCCTTGACCGGCATGGTGGAAAAGACGAAATCCGCCGGATAAAGTCTTTTTTGGTTAGTCCTTAGATTCAAAACCAAAACCTGGGTGATTTTTTTGCCTTGCTTTCGGAGCCCGATCACTCTGTGGTTAAGATAGACCATGCCACCTTTGTTTTTGACCAATTTAGCCACATACTCCCAAAATTGCCCTGGTCCGTATTTAGGATAATAAAATTTGTGGATTAAACTCGTTTCTATGTTTTTTTGATTAAGTGATTTTTTGAAAAAGAAACTTTTAAGGGCATGCTTGACTACCTCAGCTACCGAGACTCCTTTCACCCTCTGAGCACCCCAATCAGCACTTAATTCATCGCAGGGAATGCCCCAAACTTTTTCAGTGTAATCCTTGAAAAAGGTCAAATACAGTTCTCTCCCAAAGCGGTTGATAAAAAAATCTTCCAGAGATTTTTCTTGTTTGATGGGAAAAAGACGGATCTTGGCATAACTAAGGCCGATTTTTAGAGACCGCCAAAGACCCAAGTTGGCTAAGGTCTTGAAAGAGAGAGTGACAGGGTAATCAAAAAACTTACGCAAATAAAAAATGCGACTGAGCCGATTTCTGGTTAACATTACCCGATCCCCTTGAGCCCCCTCTTCTTCTAATGGAAACAAATTGAGCCACCATTTCATTACCCTGTCTGATTTTGAGAAAAACCGATGCCCGCCTAAATCAATTCGGTTTCCTTTGTAATTGACTGTTTTGGAAATTCCGCCAATTTCCGAACTCGCCTCAAAGATGATTGGTTTAATCTCGGTTTTTTGTAATAACTCATAGGCAGCGGTCAAACCCGCTGGTCCAGCACCAATGATGATGGCTATTTGTTGTTTGTTTTGATTCATTCTTTTAGGCTGTTTTGGAAATAAAAAATATCCCCAAACAGATTAATAACACCCCGAGGATTCGCAAAGGGGTGATTGTTTCATGAAGGAAGAGCCAAGAGACAAGTAAAATTAAGACATAGCCGATGGAAAGCATTGGATAAGCGAAAGAAAGAGGCATTTTGGAAAGAATCATAATCCAGATCGCCGCAGAAATCACATAAAAAACAAGACCCAAAACAATCAGTGGTGCGGTAAAGGAGCGAAATAAAAAATTAACCAGATGTGACCAGTCAAAGCCACCGATTTTGTTTACGCCTTGCTTAATCAAAACCTGACCAATGACCACTAAAACAACATTGGATAAAATCAATAAGAAATTCTGCATTTTCCCTCAAATCCATTTTATAACCTTTCGACCCTGATGGGGAGGGGGTGTTTTGGAAACCAAATTTATTTTTCCTCCTTAAGATAATTTAAAACTTCTTGAGTAGGACTGATGTTAGATTGAAATCCTTTTTGAAGTAAAATCACACCATGCTCGTTAAATCTTATGCCGTAGCGTTTGTTTTTTAAGGCTTGTTTGAGGTAGTAGCGATAATTTTTCTCAGTGAGGGGATATGGAATCGCCTGGATATCTAAAAAAACAAAATCAACTGCCTCAAATCGGGTTGGAAAAACCCATATGTTATTTCGGTGGGAGAGATGAGGAGCAAGACTGTCTTGAACAGATAAAGAAGATGTTTTGGGTATCATTTTTATCGCCCGCCTGAGACTACGAATTTCTTCACTGGACTGGTAAAAAGACTTGTGGATTAAATTATGCACCGGCGCTTGCAAGAAATAACTCATTACCAAAGTATGAACAATGAGAAATATACTAATAAAAAACTCCCAGGGAAATTTAATCTTATTCTTAAAATACAAGATAGAATGGATAGCGCTTAAGACCAAAACAGCCGAAATTGGTGCGCCGTAATGGAAAAAGAGTATCCAATGAGCATGATTCGCTGACCAAAAACGCTCTCCCAACATTGGTAAAAAAATTGGCCAAAAAGAAGGACTGACTAATGCTAAAAAGCCGAAACTAGCAAATATTGTCAAGAGCACAAAAACCTTTTCCGGGTTTTCTAAAAACAGTGCCATGGGGTGCGTCGGATGGAAGATAATCTCTTTAATAATTGAAAACGGCGTTTTGCCAAGCGAAAGATAAAGTCCAAATCGCGGTTCACCTCCGAAATAAACCATCATTTTGGTAGCCGCAATAAACCAGGTTAGGCCAAGGATAATATGGATGATGCCGAGTTTGTGTCTTTGAAAGAGGAGGAATAGACCATACCCGATGATATAAAGGGCAACATTCACTTTGCACATTAGGGCTAAAATAATAAAAACAAAATGCCAAAAATACTTTTTTTCTTCAAAGAAGTAACAGGCGAATAAAAACAGGCTTGCAAATAAAGTGGAGGGATGAAAGGTGAATTTTAGAGCGTATTGATTACCAATGTAAAACATGTAAGCGAAACTCAAGGCAAAAGGCAACAGATCAGAGTCAAATCTTTTTCGGCAGAGCCAAAATATCGGCAAGGCGCCGAGGCAGACCACCAATATTTCAAATAAAATTAAAGCAATTGGGTGGTTAAAGACCCAGTAAATAGGTGCGATGAAATAAACGATTAAAGGAAAATTATCCGCCAAAACATGAGCTCCCCACAATGAGCCACGAGCCTCTTGAAGTTTAGAGATTTTCCAAAGCCACTGGTCATAAAATCCGAAATCCCATGTGGAGTTAGCAAAGTGTAGAAATCTGATGACTCCATAAATTCCGTAAATGATAAACCCAAAGCCGGCTACAAAATAAGGGAGCCATCTTTTGATTTTTGTTGGCACTCGAAAATCAAGATATCTTCTAAATGGGAGCAGGCTCAAAGCCAAGGCGATGGAGAAGAGAAAGCTTAAAATCACTTTCCATGAGTCGCGAGAAATTAAACCCCGTCGGAATAAAAAACAAATCCCCAAAACCAAAAGTGGTAATAAAAAAACGGGTAATTTATGGATGAGGGACGTTAATTTCTTTGAGTGGGTTTCTTTTTGCATACAATAATCCTAGTGAAAAAATAAGATATAGCATAATATGCGGATAAAAAAGGGAATTGACAAACTGACTGTGAACGATAAGGCTTAAAAATCCGGCGAAGATTCCTAACCCTAAGCCGCGCAAAATGGGTGGTGATTTTTTATCCCAAAATTGTTTAAAGCTTTCTTTTAATATTCTCCAACAAAGCCATAAATAAACCAATAACCCAATGATTCCGGTTGTTGCCCAGACGGTTAAAAACGAAGAATCGAATCCGCCGGCGGTGTGTTGACTGGGATCTTGAATCTGACCATATTCTTCACGCACTACCCGGAGGTTGTTGTATCCTACACCGAACCAAGGGTAATCGTCGATGATTTGTTTTGCCTGTTGATAATTTGCCAGTCGCATTTGAGCCGTGGCATCTAATGAAAAACCACTCATAATCCTTTGTCGCATTCTGGGGAAAGTAAAGAAGGCAACGAGTAAAACCATAACCCCGACAAATAACAGTCGGGGAGAACGCAAGAGTCCTATCGTCAGAAGCATCACCAAAAAAGCCAAATAACTACTTCTTGAATAAGTGAAGATGACACTTGTAACCAAAAAGAGAAAAGCAAAGAACCCGAGACCTTTTTCTGCTTTGTTTTCGGTAAACAAAAGTCGGCCCAAAACCAAGGCACTGACAAAAACCAGAAACCCCCCAGCGTAATTGGGGTCGAAAAAGGTGGCAAGCAGACGCTTAATATGAGGATCCCAACCGTATTTTGTCATAAATTCAAAAGAGGGAATAAAAGTCAACTGGACAAATCCCAAAGAGGCAAAAACCAATCCCACCAAAATGAGGAGCTGATAAAATTTCCCCCAATTTTCAGCATGAAGCGTATCAATCACCACAAAGAAAGTGAGGAGATAGCCGGCTAGTCGAAGGAGATAACTAAGACCCAAAAGATATTCTTTGCCTACAAGCAGGTTGCTATTTAGCAAGAAGGAGAAAGAGGTAATCAGCAAAAAAAGAACCAAGGGGAGGTTTAGGCTGGTGGAAGGAATTACAAATTTTTTCTTTTTCAGATTCTTCCCCACCCAAAATAGGACTGATAAGATGGCAAAAAGATCAATTGGTAATAAAGTCCCTCCTTCGGTTAAAGGTATCCGTAAAAGCTGTCCAAGAAGCAGGGCAAACACAGTAAGATAGAGCCAAATTTCCAAAAAAGAGCGTTTTTTATTTCGACTGATAGACATCTTCTATTTGCTGGGCGATGAGCTCAATCCGAAACCTTTCGACCTTATCAAAGATTTTCTGATCTATTTTATCCTGATAATGCTGAAAGAAGAAGAGGAGTCCGTTTTTGATTTCTTGGCTTGTTTTGCCCTTAACAATAAGCTTCGGGTCAAATTGACCTAATACCTCTTTGATTGCCCCTATTTCTGTGCCTAAAACCGGACAATGTGCGGCGAAGGCTTCCAGAATGACCAGTCCGAATCCTTCGAGTTTGCGAGTGGGTAAGACAAAGAGATCAGCCGCTCGATAATACAAAGGCAGATCTTCTTCTCGGACAAAACCGAGAAACTTAACCGAAGATAAACCCAACTGCCGGACCCTTTCTTTTAGTCTTCCTTGCTCAGGACCTTTGCCCGCGATTAAAAGCAGACTCTGGGGATATTGTGGAACAAATCCTGCATAGGCCTCAATTAGTTCGTCCAGCCCCATCCGTTTGTATAACCGGCGTGCGGTAAAGATGATTTTGGGAGTAAGCGGAAGGTTTAACTTTTGACGCGCTGCCTGTTGGCTCAAACGCGCTGCCTTTTGATATCCTTGAAGATTGATCCCCAGGGGAATGATTTTGACCTTCTCTGCTAGCTTTTCGCCATATAAAGTGATGATTTGTCTCTTGGTAAACTCTGAGGCGCAGTGAATGACATCCATTTGTTTTAAGACAAACCGCTCGATGGTTTGAAACATTTTTTTTAGTAAAGCAAGGAAAAAGCGCGGGTATTGATCTTCAATTTCAAAGAGGTATTCTTCGGGCCAAGGGCCATGAAAGGTATAAATTTTTTTAGCATTTTTCACCTTCTGAGAGAGAAGGACACCCAAAGCAGGTAAAGGCCAGTGGAAATGAATCACATCAAAGGTTTGATGCTGAATCAAATCCAAAAACACCCTTTTTGCGCCGAAGATAAAAGAGAAAAAATCAGTAATTTTATTGCGACGATTTCGCCGAAAGCGAAAGACCTCAATCCGGTCAATTACCTCCTTTTCTGGAAGCCCTTTTTTGTCAGAAACAACCACACAAACCCGATTCCCTTTTCGGGCCAACTCTTGGCTTAAGTAATAAAGATATTTATAACTTCCACCAATATTATCTGGAAAAATACTATCAGCGACCATCAAAATCTTCATTTTGCCCCCACTGTTTCAAAAATTTTCAAGGTTTCTTGAGCACACTTTTGCCAGGAAAAATGCTTTGCCCGCTTTAGCCCCAATGTTTGGTATTTCTCCCGCAGCCTTGCCTCTTCCCAAAGTGCTTCCATCGCCTTGGCGATTTCTGCTACACTATGAGGATTCACCAAAAGCGCTGCTTGCCCCGCCACTTCTGCCATCGCTCCCAAATTGGAGGTAACCACCGGAACCCCACAAGCCATTGCCTCTAAAACAGGCAAGCCAAAACCTTCAGATAGAGAGGGATAAACAGAAGCAATGGCTCCACAAAGCAGAGCAGCTAAATCAGCGGTAGGAAGATATTTTAAAAAGAGGACCCGCTTTTTGAGACCCAAATCATCGACCGCCTTTTGTGTTTTTTGATACTCAGGACCAAAGTCTCGCCCCACCAAGACCATCGTGACATTTTTTTGAGCCGGATTTAACATTTTGAAAGCCTCTAACACACGGAGCGAGTTTTTGCGTGCCACATAACCACCCACCACATGGATAAAATAAGCGGTTTTCAGTTTGTGCTCTTTTTTGACCCTTTCTATTTCTTGAACAGGCCGAGGACGGTATTCCGGGTTGTAACCCAAATGGGTGACAAAAATTTTATTTTTAAAATCAGGCCATTTTTTGACCATCAAATTTTTAATATATTCTGAGGGAACAATAATAGCCGAAGCCCTGTTTAAGGCAGTTTGATTTACCCAAAAAGAAAGGATTAATCTTTCCATCAAAGAATAGTGTTGAGGAAAATCAAAGAAAAAAAGGTCGTGGATGGTAATGACCGACTTCACTGGTAAAAATAAAGGGCTGGCAAAAGAAGGGAAGAAAATTAAATTTGGTTTACTCGAGGCAAGTTCCCAGGGGAGTCGAATTTGGGTCCATAATTTTGGAAAGGGCCAGGGCAAAACCTTGAGTTTAAAATTCTTTGGAAGATAGTCTGTCTCTAAAGGGTGATCTGAATAGAGAAGATAATCGTTTTGGGAATCGATTTTGGCTAAGCCCCGGATTAAGTTTTCTGTATAAATCTCTAAACCGGTCTTTTGTTCAATATCTAAACACTTTGCCCAAATACCGATTTTCATTTGAACACCTCTCCGATATTGGTTAGGGGAGCTTTATCTTTTTTAAGACCATTAATCGTTGCTTGATAGACCAATTGAGATTCTTGATCTTCAGGACCACGAAGTTTACTTAATTGATATTTCAAGAAAAACTTGCCGATTCTAAAAAGAATCCAAATAAAAGCCAGGATTTTAATCAGGATATTTGGTGCGCATTTTAAGACAAAGACAACCCTGCTTCTTTGCCAATAATATTGGTTTATGGGGGAAGTTCCCCGATTAAATCGATGCCAGATGACTGCTTCTGGTTGGTAGAAGATTTTAAAGCCAGCCTTTCTTGCTTTTAAACTAAAATCAATATCCTCAAAATACATAAAATAGTCTTCAGGAAGAAAGCCAATCTTTTCGAAAACGGCTCTTTTAATAAGCATCGCGCAACCTGTGGCATGGTTCGTCTCTTGAGGTTGGTTTATTGTTTCTTCAGCACTTACTGTGACCCTCCCCCGGATATAGTCGATTTTCTTTCCCCACCCTTCCCAAAGTGTGTTACTTTGATAATACAAAATTTTGGGTACTACGATGCCGATACTGGCTTCTTTTTCGGCGAGTGGGATCATTTTTGTGAGAAAGTCCTTTGAAACCACGGTGTCGTTGTTGAGTAATAAGACATAATCTGCTTTTTGGCTCAGTGCGTATTTGATTCCGACATTATTGCCTGCGGCAAAACCCAAATTTTCTTGATTTTGGATAACCGTCACCTCTTTAAACTGCTTTTTGATTTGCGCTACAGAGTGGTCGCTGGAAGCGTTGTCGACAACCAAAATTCGGAATCGTGGGTAATGAATTTTTTGGCAACCTTGAAGACACTCAATAATCTCTTCTCCGCCGTTATAGTTGAGGATGATGATATAAACAAGAGGTTCCATTTTAAAAGCCCAAATTCAATCCATCACCTTTTAGCGAAACTGTCTTTCCCTTCTAATTATCTCTAAAACTTCATTTCTATCGACCACCTTAAAGATGATTAACAAAAGACCATAGAGAAGAAAACCCAAAAAAAGAAGACTTAAGGTATACAAAAATTGAACCAAGAGCGAGAATTTCTGGAAAGTGGTAAAGCTTAAGGTGGGAATGCGGAAGACAAGGAGATAGAAGAGAATTAAAAATGCTGTTGGCAAAAAAAGGCGGCCCAAAAATCTGAAAGAAGGACGGATTCGAATGAGATTATTGACGATAAAGTAGAGGGTTAAGAGCACGCCAAACTCTGTCACCACTGTGGTCAAGGCCGTCCCTTTATAGGAGAAGAGAGGAATCAAAAGCAGGTTTAAAAGGATATTAAGCAGACTAAAGGCGGCCCAGAGATAAATCAGGATTTTTTGTCTTTTACTGGCGATGCAAAGATAACTGAAGAGACTGACCAAAAAGGTGGCAAAAAGAGAGGCCAATAAAATCCGCAGAGCCATATGAGCGGGTGCAAATTGGGGACCAGCCACAATTTCGATGAGATAAGGCGAGAGAAAATAAAAGATGACAACGGTGGGCAAGACCGCCATAAGAAGGAGGTCAATCGCTTTTTGAAAGACCCGCCTCAGACCCTCTAAATCTTGAAGATATAATTCTGAAAGGCGGGGGAACAGAAGACCAACAAAAATACCAGGAATGATAATCAAATTCTCAAAAATGCGGTAGGCTGCCCCATAGATTCCCACATCAGCGGCTGGTTTCATCACTGAAAGGAGAATGGTATCCACCTTAAAATGGATTAGACCCAAAATCGTGGCCAAACCCATTGGAAGACTCTCTTTTAAGAACCCTTTCAGAAGTTCGAAGTCAAAAGCAATTTTTATTTTCATATACCTTTGGCTAAGAGCTAAATCTAAAATGAGATTGACCATTGTTGCCACAACCAATAGCCAAAAAATACCGTAAAGATTGTATCCCTGCCTTAATCCCCAAAGAAGAGTAAAAAGATAAAGGATGCGGCTTGAAATTTCTACGAGGGTGGGTAGGTCCATGCGATAATTGATTTGGAAAACAGCCATTATCAGACTGATTAATAAACTGAGCAGGGCCGAAAGTGCATAAATGCCAATCGCCAGTTTGACCAATTGAGGATAGGGCATTAGAAACCCAACCAAGAAAGCAAAACCCATGGTGACCAAACTGGAAATTACCCGGTAGAAAAAGACAGTGGCATAAATCTGTTCTTTTTCTTTTGGCCGTTGTGACATTTCCCGAACCAAAATAGGATAGACCCCTAAATCAGCAAGCACGATAAAAAAGCCAACAAAAGTAATGACAGTATTGTAATAGCCGTAGCCAGTAGGACCGAGGTGACGGGTCAGGGCAATGGTGATGATGACAGATAAAAGAATGGCAATAGCCTTGCCTGTCAGTTGGATAATCGTGTTATAGGCGACTTGGCGTTTAAATGACATCACTCTCTTTGGTAGATCACCACATTTGGTCCGCTGGTGACAGTGCGGAAATGGTGCAATAGGGGTTCAGAACGGTTTTCCCAGCAGATGTCTTTGGCAGACAAGACTATTTTACGATAATTGGCTGGGATTTGCATTGGTTTCCAACAATGGCGGGGGATGATGAAATCCGGATTTTCTCCTTTGGTCAGAGGAAAGAGAGGAGAGGAAGGAGTGGTGATTCGGTTAATCACCCTGGCGTTGGTGTAAAAAATGATTGGTTCCCAGGCATAATTGGTCAATACGGTGGGATTCTTTTTATTGCTCTGATTGAGAAAATTGACAATTGCCTCAACCGGTCCGTCATAATCATGAGTAATTTCGTTTAAATAAGAAAAGAAACCCCAATTATTCTTGAACTCTTTACCTTTGTTTTTCAAAAGCCAAGGCCAAGGGGTGAAAAAATGGAGGAAAATCAAAAAGAGCGCGAAGCTACCCCAAAAGAGATTCTTTTTTAAAATCCAATCCAAGAAAGCAGCCGTAAGAATAATCAAGATAGGGAAAAGACCAATTAAATAACGTGTATAAGGGACAGGGATGAAAAATGAGACGGTCAGGGTAGTGGTTAAGCCGACAAAGACCAAAAGCAGAATTTCTTGGTGATATTTCAGGCAATTGGAGAAACACAAGAGGAAGCCGAGACAAAGAAGACAGATCGGAAAGATACTCAAAAAGATACTGCTGTAAAATTGGAGATGGTTCCAAAAGGCAGAAAGATGCGAAGAACGGGAGAAAAAGGCAAAATAGTCCACCAGCCAGAACCAGGGTAAGGTGAAGATTGCAATGGACAAGAAAATCCAAACCAATTCTTTTAAGTACTCTTTGATTTTTCTCCAATAAAACAGCAAAAAGTGAATCCAAAGTCCTGTGATGGTGCCGAAAAAGGCGACAAAATGGGAATGAAAGAGAAAGATAGCAGCTATTGAAAACCAAAGCCAGGCGCGTTTTCTTTTTTCTAAAAAATGAAGATGAAGGTAAATCAAGAGGATGCTAAAAAAGAGGAGAAGAGAATAATACCTCGCCTGTCTGATATAAACCAAGAGAGGCCAACAAAAAAGAGAAATCAACAAAGCAAACAAAGCGACCCGCTCTGAAAAAAGTTTTTTCGCCGTTAAATAGATCAGATAAATTGCAGCCAAACCAAAGAGAACAAACGGCAAACGGGCAAAAAAAGCGTTTTTCTTAAAATGGAGAAAGGGGGCAAGAAGATAATATTGAAGCCAGGGGTGGAGACGCCAGAGATAGTGGTTGTCTCGGACCGCGATGTCTTCTCCATTCATTTGGGTAACCAAATTTTTTCCGTCAAAGGGAGTGGGATAGCCAGTGGTCCAAAGATTGTTGGCGATGACAGCGGTTTCTGCTTCATCTTCCCAAAGATAGATATTGCCTAAATTTTTGAAGAGCAAGAAAAAAGTAGTAGCAAGAAGAAGAAAAGGGAGTATCTTTTTCATTAATTTTTACCATAACAAAAAAGGAGGCTGAAATCTATTTGCCTCAAGATTAAGACTGCTTAGGTTCAAATTATCTTGTTTTGGGTGGACCTAAAGGATAATAAAAGAGAAATTGATCAGAGCAGACAACGATATCCTGCCAGCGGAAACTCAGTCGGTTAAAAATTTTGGCACTTGGAATATGTCTCTTTTTGCCTGATTCAATGTAATAGACAGCCGGTGAGGAGCCTTTAGCCAGTTTTTTGAGAGTTTTTCCCAAGGGATAATAGGAGAGGAAACTGTCTGAAACAACCACCAAATCTTGCCAGCGGAATCCCCATCTTTTGAAGGTAGCCTGATCAGGAATTGGTTTCTTTTGCCCTTGATCCATGAGATAAACCTGCGGGGAAGAACCTTTGGCGATTCTTTTGAGGGTTGGTCCGGTGGGTCGAGAATTGATAAAGGCATCAGAGAGGGTGACAATATCTTGCCAGCGGAATCCCCAATTAACAAAGATATCCGGATTAGGAATAGGGTTCTTTCTTCCTCGGTCCATGAGATAGACCTGGGGTGAAGAACCCTTGGCTAATCGCTTAAGAAAAGGCCCGGTTGGCAAAGCGTCAACAGTGGCATTATCTATCTTGACATCCTTCCAACGGAACCCCCAATTATTAAAGACTTCTGGATTCGGAATGGGGAATTTTTGATTTTGGTTGACCAAATAGACAGTAGGCTCACTATCTTTCTTGACTAGCTGAGCATCCACCAGATAAGGGAACCACTGATCATAAATGGTATAAAAGTTGAGCCAAGAAGAAAGATGGGGGGTATAAGCATAAAAGAGGCGAGTGGCGATGGATTGAGGATAGATGGTGACTCCATCAATTACCAGAGGATTGCGCCAGTTCCCATAGGTTCCATTCGCCCATTTGTTATATTTATCCCGGAAGTTGGCCACTGCATAAGCCACTTGGCGGCCAACCCCTCCAAAATCAGCCGCCTTTTCTCGCGCTTGGTCATAGGTGTAGCCAAAAGCCGCCATTGTTTCGTCAAAGGCATAAAACATCGGCCAGGCTAATCTTGTGGGGGTAGCCGAAGATTGGGTGATTGTTGAAGATTCTTTTTGAAAAATGGCTAAAATAACCTGTGGATTAATTTGGTGCTCCTGGGCTTCGTCATAAATTAATTGAGCCACTGTCTTGCCATACAAAGGTTGACCAGTAATGTCGTTAATCTGACGCACCGAAACCGTGCCCCACTGTCCTCCTTGATAGGGGAAAGGAACCTCAACATATTCTGGAATGACATAATTGGCAAAGACCGAGCCCTTCGCGACCAGAAAATCATTAATCTGGGAGGCGGTCATCGTATTGTAATTGGTAAATTCAAGATCCGTCAGAATGAGGTTCCGATCGAAATCCGCCTTGCTTTTTTGGGGTAAAAGCAAAAGAGGTAAAAAGAGGAAAAAAAGATAGGGTTTAAGACGAAACATTTTTAAAAGCGGTATTCAATAATATCTTTGGTTTGGAGTAGAGAAAAGTCGCCTGGATTTTTGAGCAACCCTTCTTCAATGACTTTGAGAGCTTCGGTTTTGTTTCCTTTTTCTGCGTAAGCAATGGCCAAAGAATTATAGGCCGAAACCAGACGAGGATTTTCTCGAATCACCTCTTGATAAAGTGGGATTGCCTGCTCATATTCTTTTTTTAACATAAAAACATTGGCTTCTTCTAACTTCTGGGCCGTTGTTTTGGTTGGTTGGGTGGTGGTTTTTTGTGATTGAGAGGTGTTGGGGGTGGTTTTTGGTTTTGTTTCAGGGGTAGGGGTTGGGGAGACAGAGGTTGAGGAAGGAGCGGTTTCTGTTTCGGTGGTTTTTGGGGAGGAGGGTGAGATTTCGTTTGTTGTCTTTTGAGATGGAGAGGAGCGCAAAACAAAGAAAAAGAGCAGAATCACCAAAATGGCTACTAAGACCAAGAAAGCCGTTTGTTTTGAAGAAAATTTTTGTTTCATCATGCCCCTTTGGTATCTTCAACTATTTTAGCACAAGATCAGCCAATCTTCAAGTTCGATATCCCTGAGGGTGTGTTTTGTGCCAATGCCAGGCAGTCTTGATGATTGTTTCCAAGTCCGAATAGCGCGGTTTAAAACCCAGTTCTTTCTTTGCCTGTTCAGTTGAGGCGATTAAAACCGCTGGATCGCCCGGTCGCCGTTTTGCTTGCCGGACCAAAAAATCCACTTTGGTCACTTTTTTGGTCATCGCGATCACCTCTTTTACGCTGAAGCCTCTCTCAGTTCCTAAATTATAGACAGGAGAAAAGGTGCCTTTGTTTAGCGCCTTTAAAGCCAAAATATGAGCGATGGCCAAATCTTTAACATGGATATAATCTCGAATGCAAGTGCCATCTGGAGTGGGATAATCCGTGCCATAAACTTCTAAGAACGGTTCTTGACCCAAGGCAGTCAGGATTGCTTTAGTGATCAAATGGGTGGGCTTGGGCGAATCTTGACCGAGTCTGCCCGATGGATCAGCGCCAGCTGCATTAAAATAACGAAGAGAGATTGACCTTAAACCATAAGCCTGAGCATACCAGGCAAGAATCTGCTCAAACATCAATTTCGAAAGACCATAAGGGTTAATTGGCTGGGTAGGATCGCTTTCTCTGATTGGTATTTTTTGGGGATTACCATAAACTGCGGCCGTGGAAGAAAAGATTAATTTTTTCACTCCGTGTTGGAGCATCACCTTTAGAAGATTGAGTCCATTGGCAAGATTATTTTCAAAATATTTAGCCGGGTTTTTGACCGATTCCGCTACTTCAATGGAGGCAGCAAAGTGCATCACGGCTTGAGGTTGATATTTTCGAAAGACCTGAGCAAGCCTTTGAGTATCCGATAGATCTCCCAAAACAAAATCTCCGGCTAAAACTGCTTCGCGATGGCCTGTCAAGAGGTTGTCATAAGTGACAGGAAAATAGCCCGCTTCTTTGAGCTCTTTGACGGTTTGTGAACCAATGTATCCTGCACCCCCACAAACAAGAATTACTTCTTTTTTCATTTTTTGTTTTGGTCAGTATTGGGTTGTTTATAGTATAATGAAAAGCGAAGAGGGAATGAAGATTCGGCCAGTTGATACAATCCAGCCCGTGGTCAAAAAGCCGACTTGGGTCAAGGTGAGGCCGCGGGTTTTTGGTTCATCTTTAAGAAAAAAGCCTTGGAAGCGGTTTTTTCAAGGAGTATTGGTTGGCGTTTTGGTGGTTTTGCTTTGCAGCTCTGTTTTTGTTTGGCAAGGATTGGGTGGGGAAAAGGGGGATTTAATTCGATTGCTGCTCGCTTCCAATGGTCACTATCTTGTTCTCTTTCAGAACAATACCGAATTAAGACCAACCGGTGGTTTTATTGGTAGTTTTGCCGAGATCGAGCTCAGACACGGTCTTTTAAAGGATTATCAATTTGAAACCAACATTTATAAAAGAGACAAAAAGCTGACCGATAGAAAGTGCTTGCCTTTGCCCAGACCAATGAAAGAAATTTGGCCGAGTGGCTGTGGAGCAATGAGAGATTCCAATTGGGCGGTTGACTTTTCTCAGGCGGCTGCTGAAATTGAAGACTACTATCTTCAAGAAGGAGGTAGAGAGGTGGATGGGGTGATTGCCATTGATGCCAGTTTTTTTGTTGATTTTTTGCGGATTATTGGACCGATTGAATTATCCCAGTATCAGATGACGCTAAACTCTGAAAATTTTCTTAAAGAAACACAATATTATGTGGAAAAGGAATATTTTGAAGACCCGCAGAACGTGCTCATTAATGAACCCAAGACAATTCTTAAGGATATGTTCCCGATAGTGCTTCAACGGATTAAAAATCCCAAGTTTTGGTCCTTGGTAATCAAGACGACCCTAAAAAACCTGAGGGAAAAGCATATTCTTTTGAATTTTAAAGACCCTTGGTTAAGTCAAATTACAGAGAAGCATGATTGGGGTGGTCGGGTGAAAACAACCGAGGGCGACTACCTTTATCTCAACAACGCCAATTTAGGTGGTCAGAAAAGCAGCCCCAATGTTAAACAGAAAGTAAGTTTCACGGTCAGGCTTGCAAGCAATGGGACCTTACTCCATACCCTTTCACTAAGGCGGACGCACCAAGGGGACGGTGGGTGGCCGGATGGAATAAACCAGAACTACACCCGGATTTTGGTGCCAAAAGGTAGTTTACTCGTTTCAACGCAAGGAATAGAGCGGGTTGATCTTTCTGAAGAGTCGGGTAAAACTGTTTTTGGATTTTGGTCAACAGTTGCCCCTAAAGAGACAAAAACATTCACCATTGTTTATCAAACACCGTCACTGCCTTTGTATCATCTTCTTGTTCAAAAACAACCTGGTGCTGAGCCTGACCAATTCTTTTTCTACTTTCAAACGGATACAAGACAGTGGAAATGGGAAGGTTTGATTGATGAAGATAGGTTGATTAATGTGGACTTGACATCCAGTTAAATTCCCCACAATAATAAAGAAAAAATGGAACTCAAAGAATACTTGCGAATTTTCCAAAAAAATTTTTCAATCATTCTTTTAATGGTGGTGGTTTCGGTTTTAGTCAGTTTAATTTTTGTTTTCCGAGCGCACGCGACCTATCAGGTGAATGCTTCTTTAACCCTGGTTCCTAAATCCAATCTTCCTGCCTCTATTTATGAATATGATAATTATTACGCTCTTCAATCAGCCAGTCTGTTTGCCAACACCATTGCGGCTTGGCTTCGTTCACCTTCTAATGTGAAAGAAATCTATCAAAAAGCGGGTTTATCTTTACCCAGTCAAAACCCAAAGGTTTTGGTTGGTTTGATTAAACCTGTCTTGACGCCCAACTCCTTTTCTTTAGGATTTCAAATTAACGCTTCTAAAGAAGATGAGGCAAAAAAATTGGGTCAAAGCACCATCGGATTGATTAAAGAACGAATTGAGCAATACAATCGTTTGGCAACTTCAAAGACCCAGTTTACTCTTTCTGTTTCAGAGCCAGTTGTCCTGCAAATTAAACCTAATTACTTTATGATACCAGCCTTGGCTGTGTTTGTTGGTTTGGTTTTGGGGATTTTTTTGGCTTTATTAAAGGAATATTTAAAGGGTTGAAAGATATTCTTTTAATGCTTGTTGCCAAGGTCGCATTTTGATGCCTAATTGGGCAATTTTTTGACCATCTAAAACAGAATAAGAAGGTCTTGGGGCGCTCTTTGGTTTTATTTTTCTCCATTCTAAAGATGAAATTGGGGAAATTTTAACCTGAAGACGGCTTTCCTTGATGATTTCACGAGCAAAATCATACCAAGAGCTAGAGCCGAGGTTAATGATGTGATAAATGCCTTTTTTGTTCTTTGGCAGTTGGTTTGTGCTAGTGTAAATTAAAATCAGTTTCCAAAGGGCATGGGCCAAATCTAAGGCATAGGTGGGACAACCGATTTGGTCATTTACCACTTTTAATTCTTTTTGTTTTTGACTGAGTTGAATAATTTTTTGGACAAAATTCTCACCTTGGCCAAAGAGCCAAGCAGTGCGAACAATCAGAAAATGGGGTATTCTTTGAATAATCTTTTCACCCTCCCATTTGGTTTTTCCATAAACAGAAAGCGGGTGGGGCGAATCCTCTTCTTGGTAAGGTGTTTTCTTTTTGCCATCAAAAACATAATCACTGGAAATAAAGACACAAGTGGCTTTCATCTTTTGACAAGCCAGGGCAATGTTTTTTGTTCCCAAAACATTTACTCGATAAGCTAAATCAGGATTGGCTTCACAGCCATCCACATCGGTATAAGCAGCGGTGTGTATAACAATTTCTGGACGAACGTCATTAATTTGTTGAATTACCTTTTCGGTTTCTGTAATGTCCAGTTCATTTTTGTCCAGGAAAACAGATTCTTGCTTAGGTAATACTTCTTGAAGAGCTAAACCGAGCTGTCCTTTTCCCCCAGTCACCAAAATTCTCATTTTAACCACCTTTTTCTTGAAAAACTGCTTCCAATACCTTGAGTGTCTTTTGAGCACATTTCTGCCAGGAAAACAATTTGGCTCTTTCTTGTCCCTTCTCGATCAGTTTTTTTCTTAAATCTTGATCACTAAGCAATCTTTTAATCCCTATCGCTATCTCTTCGGGTCTTTGAGGGTCAACAAAGAAGGCAGCGTCAGAAGCGAGCTCTTTCAATGCTGGAATTTGAGAAGCCAAAACAGGCACCCCGGCCGCCATCGCTTCTAAAACAGGCAGACCAAAACCTTCGTAAAGTGTCGCAAAAAGGAGAATCTCAGCGTTCTTTAACCAACGAATCACCTCATGAGTAGGTAGATAACCTGTTTGAATGATCTCTTTTTGAATGGATTGAGGCAAGGCTTGAATCTTGGCGGCGATTTCTTGGTAGCGGAATCCTGGCTGACCAACAAGAATGAGTTTGTGCGGAAGCTTTGTTTGTTTTTTTAAAATTGCAAACGCCTCAATGATTCTTTTCAGATTCTTTCGTTCTTCTAATTTGCCCAAAAAGAGCAAATAAGGGTAATTTACTTTTTTCTTTTGGGGTGATTGATAAATTGCGTAATCCACACCGTGATGAATCACCACAATTTTTTCTGGATTTATTTTGGTCCATTTGAGAAGGTCGTTTTTGGTTGCCTGAGAAGGGACGATAATTTTCGAAGCGTCCTGCGCCAATTTCAGTGCTAAATATTCATAAAAACGATTTAAACCGGGATAGGCAGAGGGGAAATATCGGTAAGCCAAATCATGGATGGTGACGACTGTTTTTTGAGGATGAATCCAGGGTAAAACATGAGAAGGAACAAAGAGAAGATCAGGTGGGTGAGAGAGCATTTCATAGGAGAGCCGGATCTGGGTCCAGAATCGAAAAAAAGGTAAAATTTTCCAGCGGAAGTTTTGGGGGAGTTGGGTCAGTTCGGGATGAGGAGGATAGGGTGAGTAAAGCCAGTATTCATTTTGAAAATCAAGCCGGGCCAGATTTTTAATGAGATAAAAAGAGTACTGATCTGAGCCCCTTTGAAAACTTTTCGTTGCCCGAGAGGCATCAATACCGATAATCATCATCGCCCCCAGTTTTGATAGAGGGTTTCACTTCTTTCTTTCAGAGGTCGCCACCACCACTGGTTGTTGAGATACCAATCGATGGTTTCTGAAAGAGCTTTTTTAAAGGAATATTTGGGTTCGAAACCCAACCTCTGAATTTTATTGGTATTTAGAGAATAGCGAAAGTCGTGACCCGGTCGGTCAGCCACAAACTGGATTTTGACAACAGGAAACCTTTTTTGAATCTCTAAAGCCACTTCAAGATTTGTTTTTTCGTTTTTGGCGCCAATATTATAAATTTCGCCAATTTGACCCTTTTGAAGCACAAGGTCAATAGCCCGACAGTTATCCAAGACAAAAAGCCAATCTCGCACATTTTGTCCATTTCCATAAACCGGCAAATCTTGCTTTAAGATAGCATTGGTGATTAAGCGAGAAATGAATTTTTCAGGGAATTGATAAGGCCCGAAGTTATTACTACTCCTGGTGATGACTACTGGTAGGTGGTAGGTTTTAAAATAAGAAAGGGCCAAAAGATCTGAAGCAGCTTTGGAGGCAGAATAAGGACTTGAGGGGGAAAGAGGCGAGCTTTCAGAAAAAGAACCTCGTTTAATGCTCCCATAAACCTCATCTGTACTTACATGAACCATCTTGGCAACTTTATGCTTTTTGACAGCTTCCAGAAGAACATAGGTTCCAAAGATATTGGTTTTGAGAAAAGGAGCGGGTTGATTAATGGAGCGATCCACATGGGATTCTGCAGCCAGATGAATAACAGCATCTGGTTTTTCTTCCGCAAAGATCCTTTCCACCAAGATTTCATCACAAATATCCCCTTTGATAAATTGATACCGTTGATCCTTGGCGAGATCAGCCAAGCTTAAGGGATGGGCTGCATAGGTTAATTTATCCAGGTTGACCACCCGAATATTTGGATAGTTGGTTAAAAGATGACGGATTAGATTGGAGCCAATAAATCCGCAGCCTCCTGTGACAAGAATTTTCATTCTGACTCCTTTTCCCATTGATAACCAATAATCGGGTCATAAGGGTCCAATCTTTTTTCATCAGGATTTTGAGGGTTATAAGGGGTTGTGGTGTGATAAAAAAGCAAGACCGGCTCTTGAGAAACAACCTGATAGCCGTGAGCAACGCCTGCGGGGATTAAAATAAGTTTATAGTCATCTTTTCCGGCGAAAATCACCTCTTTTTGACGATAGGTGGGCGAATTCTTCCTTAGGTCGCAAAGGACAATCTTGGCTCTACCTGTCGCGACAAACCAGAGGTCGTCCTGCTTTTCGTGATAGTGAAAGGCTTTGATTGTTGGTGGATAAGCAACCGTGAAGGTGGTTTGGCCGAATTTTTTTAAAAGATGGTCATCTGTTCTGAGTACTTCGATTAAAAACCCTCGTTTCGCTTCTCGCTGTTTTAGGTCAGGGATATCTTGATGGACAAGAAGTTTTTTGATTTTAACACCTTTTATCATTGTCTAACTTTAGAAATACGTTCGTCATTCAAAAGTTATACCATGCTTTTTGGCCCAGTAGGCATTGACCTTAAACAAACTTTCAAAGGTGCCTGCGTCTTGCCAGAAACCCTCTAGTTCTGTCCATTGTAAGGCCCCGGCTTGAATATAAAGATTATTGGCATCAGTGATTTCGAGTTCGCCACGAGGAGAAGGTTGGCATTTTTTAATGAATTCGAAGATACGGAAATCATAGATATAAAGACCAGTCACCGCGTATTCTGATTTTGGTTTTTTTGGTTTTTCCTCTATTTTGACAATACGATGGGTCTGGGGGGTAATTTTTGTTGCTTTTTCTGTTTTATTGATGGGTTCAAAAACAGGTACACCAAAACGGGCTGGGTCAGCTACCTTTTTCAGAAAAACCATCGCTCCTTTTTGAAATTGACGCACCGGTTTGGAGATGTCTGCATCTGTACAGTTGTCTCCTAAAATAACCGCAATGGGTTTGCCATCTGCAAAATCTTCCGCCAAACGGAGAGCATCAAGAATGCCACCCTCTTTTTCTTGATAAGCATATTCCAGATGTTTGATTCCAAGGTGTTTACCGTTTTGGAGGACAGAAATAAAGTGTCCCGCATGTGGTCCGCCCGTGACAATCATAATTTCATCAATTTTTGCTCGCAGAAGGGTTTTGATAGGGTAAAAAATCATCGGTTGGTTAAAAACCGGCAGAAGATGCTTGTTGGTAATTAGGGTCAGAGGACGTAATCTTGTCCCCAAGCCACCAGCTAAAACAACGCCTTTCATTTCAATTTTTCCTTTGCCCCCGCCAGGATTCGAACCTGGAACCTTTGGCTCCGGAAGCCAACGTTCTATCCATTGAACTACGAGGGCACGTCCCCAAGAGGAGTCGAACCTCTAACCTCGAGCTCCGCAAGCTCGCGCTCTATCCATTGAGCTATGGGGACAAAATTGGGCAAAATCGGACCAAATCGGTGGGTGCAGGATTCGAACCTGCGTGGGGCTGTTTAGGCCCCCGCGGTTTAGCAAACCGCTGCCTTAGACCACTCGGCCAACCCACCTTTGCTCCATTCGGTGGGTGCAGGACTCGAACCTGCAAGGGCTTTCGCCCACCGGTTTTCAAGACCGGCGCATTACCATTCTGCCAACCCACCAGGCAGTTTTATTTTACCAGAAAAAGACGGCTGGGCGCAACTTTTTGCTCTTGTTTGGCCAGGTTTTTTGTAATATTATCAAAACAAAGGAGGTAAGATGAATGAGGTCAAGGCGTTTCGTTGGTTTCTTTTGGCTCTGCTTTTGGTGATTTTGGTTTCGGTTGGTTTTTTTATTGCTTTAAAACAAAACAAAAAACAAATCCCTCGCTTTCAAGAAACGACCTGGCAGGAATATACCAGTCCCTATGGGTATCAGATTTCTTACCCTTCCAACTGGTCAATTTTCGCTGGATTGCCTCATGATGGGTGGCAGCGAGTAAGGTTGGTCAGCCCAGAAGCAATAAAACTTTCTCAGACAAGTCGTTGGAGCAAATCAAAAGAGATAGGAGCGGTCAGGGAGATGACAGAGGCTGACCTCAATCCTTTGCTTTATGTGACCACCTTTCACTCGTTAGAGCAGTTATTGAAGGAGGGCTTTGGTCTTTTAACCCCTGCTTCATCAGATTCTTTAAGGAGCGCTTTAGAGGAACTTACCCAACAAGAAGCCAATCAAAAAGGACTTCTTTATTCTGCCTTTCAGGCGATTCAATTGAATCAAGAACCAGCTTTTTGGTTAACCGCGACCGAGTCAGGTGACAATCGGGCGAATTACCTCTTTTTGGTTTTGGAAAAGCAAGGCTTTTATTATTTGTTAAGATTTAATGGACGGAACTCAATCTCTCAATTAGAAACAGAGGAACAAAGAATTTTAAATAGTTTTCGATTGATTCAGCCAGCCAAAGCAGAAATTAAGCCTGATTTAGCCGAAGGGAAGTGGAAGGAATATTCGGATCAAAAGTGGGGAATAAGATTCCGGGTGCCTGAAAACTGGGAGATACGAAGAGAAGGAGAACGTTTGGTTTTGGCCGGTCCGTTTGAAATCGAAAACCAAAAGTGGTGTCAATTGATGGAATGCGACCCACAAGAGGCTGACGGAGCCAGGTTTTGGTTTGTTTATCACCAGGGCCTTGAGCAACTTAAAAAAGAATTTCAGGTGGAAAGCGCGGCCACTTCCTTAGAAGATTACCTTAAGGAGGTAACAGGAGCAAAAGAAGGGGAAGGGATTCCGTTTAGCTACCAAAATATTCAATTGGGGCAATATAGCGGTTTTAAGATTACAGAGCAAATTGAAGTTCCCCTAACCTTAATCCTGATTCCAGTGGAGGAACGGATTTTTGAAGCGGGCTTCCCTTGCCAAAATGAAGAGTGTCTTCAAGAAGTGGATGAGAAAATCCTCAATAGCTTAGTTTTTTCCTGATTTAGCCCTTGGCGACCACCAGTCCCCAAACGCTTTGAGCACCAGCCCTTTTGAGCACCTTGGCACATTCATTCAAGGTTGCTCCTGTGGTGATGACATCGTCAACCAAAAAGACTGTCTTTCCCTGAATCTCTTCTTGATCACCTTGCCAGCAAAAAACTCCTTTGACCATCTTTTTGCGTTCTTCCGGCTCTAAGGTAGTTTGAGAAGGGGTGTTTTTGACCTTAATCAGCCGATCTTCCAGTAATGTTAATTCTAATTCTGTTTGGAGAACCCGTGCTAAAAGAGTGGCTTGATTAAAACCACGGCTGGCTTGTTTCTTTTTGAACAAAGGGACAGGAATTAAAACCGATTCCAAAAAAGGAAAATCAAACTGAGTTAATCGTTCAACAATAATTTGGGCTAAGGGCAGAGCCAATTCTTTGACCCCTTCATATTTAAAAGCATGGATGGCTTCTCTGAGCACTCCTTTAAACGAGGCGCCAATTACCAAGCCATCCAATTTCCCGACAAGACGCAACGGGGTGGTTTCTTCTTTAAGGATATTCTCAAGGCACTCTTGGCAGAGCCAGATTCCTTCTTTACTGCAACCAACACATTTTTTCGGAAAAAAGAGATCAAGAAGAAGATGAAAAACCATTCTAAAACCATCCAAGCACTTTCTTTCAAAGGATGCAAGGTTAATCAGTTATCCCCAGATGTCTAATTTTTATCTGACAGCCGTCTTTTAAAAGTTAGACACTAAATGAAAAAGCCCTACCAATCGCTATTTTAGGTGGCCTTGACAACAGATCTTTAAAGTCATTTTCTAAAATTAAGCCTATGGTCTTTGACTATGGGCGACAAAAAGCCTTGTCTTTGGGGAATCCTAAGGACAAACCACCGAAATCTTCTCTTTTAACAATCTAATTTGAAGGATTTCGTGGTTTTTGGGTTTGTCAAAGACAAGGCTTTTTCATATTAATTAAAAATTAATTTATGAATCAAAAAGGAGTAAAAATGATGCGACCACGAATGGCAATTTGGTTCTTGGCTATTATCTTTAGCTTCAACGGTCTGGTACTGAAAGATTGGTTTTATCCCCAACGGGCTCACGCTCAAGAAATTGGGGGGGCTTTGCAAAATTGTCAAATTTCCCCTTCTAGTCCTGCGAAGACCAACACCCCTTCTGTTTCAGGAACAGTATCCAACGAGCAGGTTTCGGGGATAATAGTCATCTTTTCTAATAAAGCCAATCCCAATGAGCAGTACAAAACCGACGCCATCATCAACTCCGACCGCACCTTTATTGCCCAAGCGCCATATACCTATTATGAGGATGCAAATTCACAGGGAGTGCTTCAGAATTCGATTAAAGACGGAGTTTATCAGGTCGAGGCGATTGCCTCAGGAGCAGACTCAATAGAGGAGTTGGGTTCTTGCCTTGTGGCCCAAAACTACACTATCGACACCGCCGCCCCAACCGTCTCCTCCATCACCCTTTCGCCTCCTTCTCCGGTGAAAGCCGGGACATTGCAGGTTCAGGTTTTGTTTAACGAGCCAATGGACCAAGCTACTTCTTTGGTCGCCTCTTTTGGTCAGAATTCTCCTTACAATCAATACTCTTTCTCCGGCAAATGGACTGATGCTACTACCTGGCAAGGCACCACCAGCATCTCTTCTGCCACTGGTGACGGCACCTATATCCTTTCTCTTTCCCAAGCCAAGGATTTGGCTGGCAATCCAATGACTCCTGATACCTCTTTTCCCTTTGTGATTGATACCACCGCGCCCAACTATCAGCCCCTTGACGCTTTTGTGATGGAAGGTCCTCATAACGATGAGGATATGGTGAATACGTTTAATCAACATGATGTCAGTGTGATTGTTCAGTTGCCCGAAAACTATGATCGAAATGATCGTGTCCGAATTAAAATTATTGATGCCCAAAACCAGATTGTTTTCCCCCAGTCTGTTTTAGCGAGTTCTAACCGCGTTCTTTTTTCTCATTTAGACCTTTCCTCTTTGGTGGATGGCGATTTGATTTTGGAAACCTGGGTTGAAGATCAGGCGGGCAACGAAAGCAAGCATCTGTCTGCTCTAATCGGCAAAGATACCCTTTTACCTTCCTTAACCGTTTCACCGCTTCCCTCTGTCACGAGACAGTCATCCGTGATTATCAGCGGGCGAACCGAGCCAGGAGCAGATCTTTATATTAATAATGAATGGGTGGAGACCGACGAGGATGGTTATTTCGAAGCGGAGTTTTCTTTGGTTGAGGGAAGGAATGAATTTTTAATCTTGGCCATTGATCCTGCTCAGAACGCGAATCAACTGAAGCGAGTGGTCTTTCGCGATACAACGCCTCCTCCTCCACCTTCGGGACTTTCCGCTTCAATGAAAGACAAAGGCGTCTATTTAAGCTGGCAGCCGGTCTCTGATGCAGAGTATTACGAAATTTGGCGTGCTTCAACAAACTTCATCTTGATTGCCACAGTTAGTGCCACGACCCATTCCTACCTAGACACAGGGGTTAAGCCAGGCGAATCTCATATTTATAAAGTGATTGCTGTTGATGGGTTGGGTAATAAATCAGAGGCAGCTTCTGTTTCGATTGTGATTCCTTCCACTTTTGCTTACAGAGTGAAGGAGGCACTGGTTCCTTCTGCTCAAGCAGCCGGACCGACGGTCACTCCTCCTGAAAAAACAGTGACCACTTCTGAAACCACGCCGCCTTCGAGCGTAGAAGAGGGTAAGATTTTGGGTGAAGAGGCAACAAAAGAAGAAACCAACTGGACACCTCTGATTATCATCATTACTTTGCTTGTTTTGATTTCAGCTGGCTACTTTGGTTGGCAGTGGTACAATAAAACCCGGGTGAAAACTGATCGCTGGTAGACTCAAGATATCAAAACTAAAAAGAAAAAGGAGAGAAGATGAAGAAAACAAAAATCTTAGGTAAACCAACCCTAAGCTGGTTGGTCTTTTCTTTATCTTTGGCTTTTGTTTTGGCTTTTTGGTTTGTTTCACCTGCCAAAGCAGACGGACATTCTTTTTCTGCCACTGGTGGCGGCTCGGGAACCAGTTATGTTGGCAAAACAAACTGGTTTACCCTTTCGAATCTGGTTTTAACTGACCAGACAGGTGGAAGCTTTCAAGAAGGTTCTTCTGTTTTGATTGAATTTGCTGGTCAGATTTCCGGAACCAGTTTGCAGTTTGATACAAGCAGTTCTGTCACCACAACGACAAACGGAACAGTCGAGGTGACTTCACTGGTCACACCCACGTCCACCCAAATCTCTATTCCAATAACAAAAACAAGTGCAAAAGACGACACCTTAACCATTTCTGGTATTAAAGTTAAGGCAACCAGCGCTTCAACCTCTTCTGGGACCGAACGTCTGAAAATTACCTCTTCTGGAACTTTAGTCTTCGCTGATCCAATCCAAGTTGATTTAGTCGGGCCAGAAATCAATCAACTTCAGCCAGCCGATGGCTCTTATACAGGTAACCGGCGACCAACCATTTCCGCTCATTTGAGCGATCCGGCAGGGATCGATCCTTTAAGCGTGCGAATGAGAATCAATGGTGTTTTGGTTCCTGCTTCGTACGATTTTCAAAGCCAGTTGGTTTCTTATACCCCACCCTCTAATCTTAATGAGGCAGTCTATCATGTTTCAGTTACTGCCAAGGACACTCTTTCAAATAGCCGTTCTGTTTCTTGGTCCTTTACGATTGATTTAACCCCACCTAACGTTTTGTGGAGCGTGCCTTCTCAAGGAGCGGTGATTTATGGCGATGGAGTAAAGTTGTCGGCTTCGGCTTCTGACGCCACTTCAGGAATGGCTCAGGTGGTTTTTCAATATTCGCAGAACCAGACTGATTGGACAGAGATTGGTTCTGCTCAAGAGGCGCCCTATGAAGTTTCATTCAATACCAAAACACTGGACTTAGGGACCGCCCCAGCAGCCGGCGCCGCTTATTATCTTCGGGCGGTGGCTTATGATTATTCAGGTAATTCTGCCTTTTCAGTGATTTCAGTGACCATTGATAATGCTCCGCCTTCTGTTCCTTCTTTGATTGACCAGCCCAACACCAATGTTCAAAGACCCACTTTGCGATGGAGTGATAAGGCTTCATCTGGAGCCGAAAAATACCATCTTCAGCTTGCGAGATCTTCAGATTTTTCCGCTGTCTTGGTTGACGATGCCAATCTCTCAACCAATTCCTGGACGCCCTCTTTTGATTTGGCTGAAGGGACCTATTATTGGCGTGTTTCGGCAATTGACCAATATGGCAACGAAAGCGCCTTTTCCAATGCTGATAGCTTTCAGACTGACTACACCGCCCCAACCGTCTCCTCCATCACCCTTTCGCCTCCTTCTCCGGTGAAAGCCGGGACATTGCAGGTTCAGGTTTTGTTTAACGAGCCAATGGACCAAGCTACTTCTTTGGTCGCCTCCTTTGG
>Ga0315298_1001159_pt1 | contig 49584 bp, 49 predicted proteins | sample WHS_1_MG_FD_203077 | JGI IMG/M metagenome (GOLD analysis project Ga0315298, IMG submission 203077) | Extremophilic microbial mat communities from Washburn Hot Springs, YNP, Wyoming, USA - WHS_1_MG | ecosystem: Environmental > Aquatic > Thermal springs > Hot (42-90C) | place: USA: Wyoming...
GGGCTTTACGATCATCGTTACTTCGCCCATGCCCTTCGGATAATAGCCATACTTATGCACTATGATAGCAACGTCAAGACCCATGCGATGGAGCACTGGCGCGAACACGTTTCTCATGTAATTGATTGTAGGCGAGTGGGAAACGTCTGTGCCGCCTTTTGCCACATTCAAGCGTACCTTATCTTTGGCTAACATGCATATAGGCAGAGCCGCCAGCAAAAGCATAGGTATGCTTCCAGCGGTTCCTATTTCTGCTTCGAAGTCACCGCCCCTCACTTCCTGCGGCTCAAACCAAAGTTCTCTAGAGCCAAGCGTGGCACCCTTTATTTTTGCATTGCAAAGCTTTGCAGCTGTTAAAACCGCTTCCAAATGCTGAGGCATCAAGCCCGCTTGCGGCCTATTCTGCCTGATGTTGTAAATGTGCAACGGCTGCTTGGTAACAGCGGCTAAGGCTACCGAGAGTCTTAGAATTGTGCCGCTTCCACTCTTTTGGCTACCATCAATCTCAATCAACAATATTCACATCCTCAAACAATCATGCTGAAGTCGGATTCTATTGGCGTTGCAAATAATTAATAAGTGCCTTAAGTATTTTAGATTTGAAGGGAACGTTATTATGAGCGAAGAAAAGCTGGAAAAGCTTGTAGAAAAAGTTGAAGAGCTTCTTGGGGTTTTAGGCAAGATTTCTGAGGACCTCCGAACCGTGGTGTCCTCAATGAAATCCACGATGGGTTCGCAAACAGCGCAGCCAGCGCCTCAACTAGCAGTTGTAGCTACTCCGCCTGCTGGTGCCCATGAAAAGAAGAAAAGCATAGAAGACATTCGAATTGCGTTTCCAGAAGATTTAGAAAACATGCTTAACTTCGAAGATAAAGGCGACTACATAATAGTGAAGCCCAAGCAGTTTCTTGGATCTGAAAACTTTGCGAGAATCGCCTCAACAGTGCGCGGCATGGGCGGCGAATATATAAGCGCTGGGCGTGACTCGCACTTCAGGATATATAAGAAAAAGACTTAACCGCTACTGCATTGCTAAAGTCAAACGGAATAGACGTTATTTTAATTTTTTTCCTATTTCAAACGCGCAGTTAAGCGTTTCAGGCTGCTCCTTCACTTCAGCTTTTTCGTAGGCTTTAACCAGCATTTTATCTATCAGCGCGATGTCCAAGTATTCGAATGAAAGCTCAAACATCCTAACCAAGCAGTCACACGCGCCTGCTCCTTCTTCAGAAGGAACAACAATTATGGCTTTTTTCCCATTCAACTTTCGTGAGGCCACAAAGGGGCGAAGCCTGTCCATTAGGAGCTTCATTTTGCCTGTAGGCCCATACCAGTATAATGGCGTACCAAAAATAATCACATCGGCATCTTCAAGCTTCTGGTAGAGCATTTGCATATCATCCTCAACTGCACATTGGAGTTTGCCTTTCTGACAGCTTCTGCAGTCAACGCAAGGCGAAATATTCAAAGCGTAAAGGTGCACCTTTTCAGTCAGGTGCTTGCTTGCGCCCGCGCCATCCAATATCCTGCTGACCAGCAAGTCTGTGTTACCGCCTTTTCTGGGGCTTCCAACCAAACCAAGAACCCGCATCTAATCCTCTCGTGTATTGAGGAAATAGTAGCTTGTTCAATTTATGTCTTCAACTCGGCATTATGCGACAAGCGCTTTAGTATTTTATTTTGAAGCCAACAAACTCTCCAGCGAAAGTTTCCCACATTAAATCAACATTTGTAACTCTCGCGCCTGATGGTCCACGTTTGCAGAATTCTACAAGGGCCTTGACGGCTTCTTCGTCGCCTTCAAAAACGGCTTCAACTCTGCCATCCGGTAGATTGCGAACCCAGCCTTTCACGCCATAGAGGTCCGCTTTACGCTTCGTCTCTGACCTAAAAAAGACCCCTTGAACCGTGCCGCTTACAAACACGTGCGCTCTGACTTTCATAGCTTCTGCCATAAGTGTCAGCATTATAAAAATTTGGCGCTTTCTATTGTTTAAGAGCTTTCACTTTAACTCACCTCTCTGCTGCATTCAATGGTCTTTTGTTCACGTGTTTTAAAAGGGGTTTTTGCTCTTGAAAGTAATAACGGTGGCTGCTGATGCTCAAAACCAATTTTGGAAAATTATTGGTTTATGCGCCCGCTGATTCTGACAGCAGGAAACGCTTGAAGTCTGTCGAGATGGCGGCTGAAAAAACAGCTAAGCTTTTGAATTTGGGATTTGAAACGGTCAAGTTTCGAAAAAGTCTTTCGCCGATTTACGTTTACTATGAGAATGGCGATGGAGAGCCTATTCCGCTTTATTGTGATAAGGGCAAGACAAGTGACCTGCAAGAGATTTGTGCAACTTTGCGGAAAATGATGTTTGTGTTGTCTTTCCATCCACGGCATTCAGCGCTGAAAAAATTGCGCGGTGCCATCATGAGACTTTCGTGAATTTGATGGATTGGTTTTCCAGAGTTACCTCGTAAACTTGGTTCACATCGAAGTTTATGCCTAAATCGTCATATTCCTGCTCAGTCAAGAATAAGAGTATCTTAGGTATGGCAAGTTGCGTTCTTTGCTGAAGAAAAGGCATCTGTTGCTGCAGAATCTGCATTATATCCTGCGCCATCTTTGCTTCTTCTGATTGCGGTCTGACGACAAAAGGAGAAATTTCCCGTTCTTCAACAAGCTCTATGCGTTTCCCAAGATTGCCGTCCAAGTCGCGTGTGGACTCTATTTTGTTAACTCTAACTCGAAACATACTAACTCCCGCTAGCTAATGAATGTCCTAATCAAGGATTTAACCTTATACTATGACAAGAAACGTGTACTCGCAGTTTTTCAAGTTATCAGCTGCTTTGCCGTCTCAAAATCCACATAGCCGCCTCGGAAGCCCTGTAAAGAACCGAGAATACCTTTGAGAGCTTTCGCCGTTTTTGGATTCTCCAGCTCAACGAAATTCTTGAACCTTAAAAACGTCATAACTTCTCTGCCCTGTGCAAACTTGCAGAATTCCTCGAAGGATTCAAAGCAGCTTTCTGCACCGTAGTCCCGCCACAACTCTTCAGGAGCGCCGGTCAACCGCTCCACGAAATCTGCAACACCTCGAATTTGCATGACTGGCTTTTTAACGTAAAACAATAGCCTCTGAGCGTTTATGGGACCTACTTTATTTTTTCTTACAAAAACATGGGTTTCATTACTTGCTTTGCTGCGCTCACAGAGTTTCTTCCAGTACTTTTCGTCGGCGACTAATATGAAAGCATGGCGTTCACTTTTCATGGCGAAGGGCTTCCTGCCACGCTAATTAATAGCATTTCTGAAATAACACTTTCGGCAATTTAGACTCTCAAAAATATTGCTCTCCACAGTGCCACTGTAATAGCACATCTTGTTTTATGAGCAAAAAGCGCAGCAAAATATTCCGTGACTATGCGCCAATTTTGCTTTAATCTGCTGCTCGATGATTCCCACATAACACAATGAAAATTATCGCCTAGAAGCTTTATGTAGTTGATAATGCTGTTTCTTTTAAGAGCTATCAGTAGCGTCGAGAGCCTAATGGTGACTTGAAGTGGCTGAGACAGAGAAAACCAAAGACGTGATAAAAGCTTCAGAAATTGACTCAAAATTCAAATACGAACTTTTGAAGATGCCTGGCAGCGAAAAAATTCTCAGATGCTTCCAATGCGGAACCTGCACCAGCGACTGCCCAGTGGCAAGGTTCAGCGACGCCTACAGGCCGCGCACAATAATCCGCATGGCGCAGCTTGGTCTAAGAGACCGAGTTTTGAACAGCGAAACCCTATGGCTTTGTGCGGCATGCTTCACTTGCACAGACCGTTGTCCACAAGGCGTTGAAGTCGCCAGCGTCATCCGCGTTTTAAGAAACTTGGCTGCTGAAAAAGGCATTATACCTGCAATTTTCAAGGAACAAGCCAATTCAATACTTAATTCAGGTTACGCTTACAATATTCCCGAATTAAAAATCAAAAAGCGCGAGTCACAAGGGTTGCCTCCGCTTCCAAGAGGCAATTCTGAGAGCCTACGTAAAACGCTTCAAGGGATTAAATTTTTCGACAACATCAAAAAAGGAAGTAGCACAGCATGAGCAGCAAATACTTGATTTTTCTCGGTTGCGCCATTCCTTATCGAGTATCCGCCTACGAGATTTCAGCCCGCAAAGTCCTTGCTAAACTAGGCATAGAGCTCGTCGAGATGCCTGAATTCAATTGCTGCGGGCTGCCGCTGGATCCAGTTAGTCATGAAGCCATGCTTATACTCGCGGCGCGAAACTTGGCGATAGCTGAACAGCAAGGCTTGAACATCCTCACACTTTGTCCTGGCTGCGCGGGCACATTGAAGAAAGTTAATGCGCTGTTGAAGAAAGATAAGGCGTTGAAAGATCAAATAAATAGCCGCTTGAAAGAAGCAGACTTAGAGTTCAAAGGAACAGTAGAAGTAAAGCATATACTTCAAGTGCTGATGGAAGATGTTGGAGTAGAGAAGATAAAGAAAGCCGTAGTCAAGCCGCTTACTATGCTTAAAGTTGCGGAACACGTTGGCTGTCACTTGCTTAGACCAAAAGAGTACATAGGCTTTGACAATCCAGAAGACCCGCATGTTCTAAAGACGCTTATCGAAGCCATAGGCGCCACAAGCTTGGATTACATTGGCGAAACAGAATGCTGCGGCGCGCCCAGCGTCGGCGTCAGCGACAAAGTTGCTTTGGAGCTTGCCAGAGAAAAGCTCAATCACGTGAAGAAGGCAAGTGCCCAAGCTTTGGTCACAATTTGCCCGTTCTGCCACATCATGTTTGATACTAACGAGCTACGCATAGAGAGAATGTTCAACGAAACTTACGGAATACCAGTTCTGCATTATCCACAGTTGCTCGGGTTAGCTATGGGCATTCCCGCTGAGGAACTTGCCTTCAACGAGCTAAGAGTAGACGCGTCAAAAATACTGAAGGCAGTAAATGAAGATGCGAAGTAAAGTAGGCTTCGCAAACGCGTTTCCTGAACCACAAGGTGGTTTGCTTATTGGAAGGCAGCAGCACAAATGAAAGCAGAGCCAGCTGAAACGCTTTATAAGCCTCGCAGGCCAGTTTAAAAGCAGGGTGCGTCATGGGCTACTTGGCTGTGTGGAAGATTCTGGAAGAAATAATTGTGGAATTTCGGAAAAAAGGTATGGTAATCCCGCAGAATGTCATGAGCGATTTGAAATCAGCCAAGGTGCTGATTAGCCTAATGGATGTAGGCGAAAATGACCGAGAGACAGCTGCAAAAATTGAGCAGTATCTTGGCAGCGTTGAAGCATACCTTATCAATACAGCTCAGAAAACATTTGCGACAGAACGCGTTGACGGCTGGCTTAAGAGCCTTGAAGAAGCCACATATGACACACAGGAAACCTGCAGCGTTGAGAAAGAAGAAAAATTCATCTATGGGGTTCCACGTGATCAAAAATGGATTCGGATTAAACCGCTAGAAAACGTGCCTCTTGAAAAGTTGCGGCAGCTCGCAGAAGAAACACATCTCTCAAGCCGTGTCCAAAATGATGGTTTGCTACTTGTTTATGGAAGCGCTGGCAACATACAGGAATTTGTTAAGAAAATATCTGCCTTAACCAGTAAATAACGGCAGAAAGCAGAAGTTTTAACGGGCCTGAACGCGCAAGAGACAAGCCGCGTCAAAAAAAGCGAAAAGAGACAGAAAAGCAAGATTTGGCGTAATCAGTCAAGTGGTGAACTTTGTTAGCCTTGCTTCTTTCGTTTCAGCATGTTTTCGATGAAGGGTCTTAGCTTGGCGTTTTCTGCCTTAATCTTTTCTTTACCTAATGCTTTCTTCTGTGCGTCTATTTCGCGAATCAGCTCAGCGAAGTGTACGCCTTCAGCGGCGGAAACGTATTCTACGCGGAACCTTTCAGGACTCATGCCGAGCTTCTGAAGCATCGGCGCCAGTGCATCCATTCTTGCTTTCATCGTCCAGTTTCCACTTATGTAGTGACAGTCATAGGGCAAGTGACATGCCGCAACAAGCACCATGCCAGCGCCAAGCCGTAGCGCTTCAAGGATGAAGTCACGGTCTACTCTGCCAGAGCACATGACACGTATCGCACGTATAGACGGCGGATACTCGAACCTGCTTGTACCCGCTAAATCGGCGCCCGCGTAGCTGCACCAGTTGCAAAGGAACGCCAAGATTTTGTCTTCCGGATCCTTTTCGAGTGCTGCCCGTATCTGCGCTAAGATTTGTGCATCTGTAAAATGCATTTGAGTTATAGCATCTTGGGGGCATTCGGCAACGCATGTTCCGCAGCCGTGGCAGCTGGCTGTTATCACTTGCGCGGGCTTGTTTGGTTCTATCTTGATGGAGCCATAGGGGCATCTCTCGGCGCATATGCCGCATTTGCTTGTGACGTTTTTGCATTTGTTTGCGTCCACAACAGCGATTATGGGTTCAATTTTCCATGTTGGCTTAGAAATAACCGTTGCGGCTCTGGAAGCTGCGCCGCAGCCTTGTGAAACACTGTAGGGTATGTCCTTTAATCCTTGGCAAGCGCCGGCTAGGAATATGCCGTCAGTCGGCGCGTCTAAGGGTTTTAGTTTGGGGTGGCTTTCCATGAAGAAGCCGTCTGCGCCGCGGGTTAGGTTGAGAATCCGTGCAAGCTCGTCGGAGCCTTTCTTTGGTATGGAAGCCGTAGCTAAAACAACCATTTCTGCTTCTATCTCTATTGGCATGCCAAGGTTAGTGTCTTCGGCATGTATGGTTAGATTATGCGTTTCCGGGTCTTCATCAATGCGGCTGACGCGACCACGAATGAAGTTCACACCTTGCTCTCTGGCGCGGTCATAGAACTCTTCGTAGCCTTTTCCTGGGCTACGCATGTCCATGTAAAAAACGTAGACTTCCACATCCTGCTTGTACTTCTCTTTCAGCTGGACTACATGCTTAAGCGTGTACATGCAGCAGTAATTCGAACAGTAAGGGTACTTGTTTTTGTCACGTGAGCCAACACATTGGATGAAGGCAACTGAATGAGGCTTTTGCCCGTCTGATGCACGAACAACTTTGCCGCCTGTCGGACCAGCCGCTAGAATAAGCCGCTCAAACTCCATGGATGTTATAACGTTAGGATACTTTCCATAACCTAGGAGCGGCATGTCATAAGGCAAGTAAATGTCAAATCCAGTGGCCACAATTATCGCGCCCACTTCTATCTCGATTTCCTCCGGCTTCTGATTGAAGTCTATAGCTTGTCTCTCTCCGCAGATATCCACGCACTTGTAGCATTCAATGCAGTAATCCTTGTTTATGGTATAAATAAGTGGAACCGCTTGGTCGAATGGCACCGATATCGCTTTTCTAGTTCCTAGGTACATGTCCCACTCGTTCGGGTACTCTATGGGGCAAGCGTCCTTGCACTCTCCGCATCCTGTGCATTTGTCTTCTAAAACGTAACGCGGGTTCTTGCGAATCTTAACTCGAAAGTTGCCAACGTAGCCATCCACTTTCAGCAAGTCGGCGTTGGCGATTAACTCGATGTTGGGGTGTCTTCCAACATCCACCATTTTTGGGCCTTCGATGCAGATTGAGCAGTCAAGTGTTGGAAACGTTTTATCCAGTGCAGCCATGTGCCCGCCGATGCTCTCGCTTTTTTCAAGCAGATAGACTTTGAAACCCATCTCTGCCAAGTCTAATGCGGCATTCATACCAGCGATGCCTCCGCCGATAACAAGCGCTTTATTGGTTACAGGGACCTCTATTGTTTGAAGCGGTAGCAACAACCGAGCTTTTGCCACGGCCATACGTATAGTATCTTTAGCCCTCTCTGTAGCCTCTTTGGGAGTGCTTGGGTGGCACCATGAGCTGAACTCGCGTATATTCGCCATTTCAAAGAGGAACGGGTTTAAACCAGCCTCAGAAACGGTGCGCCTAAAAGTCACTTCATGCATTCTCGGCGAGCAAGCAGCAACAACAACCCTGTTTAGTTTGTAGTCCTGTATGCCTTTCCTGATTTCTTCTTGGCCCGGGTCAGCACAAGTGTACCTGTTGTCTTTCACGTACACAACATCGGGCAACGTCTTAGCATATTCAACAAGCTCTTTTATGTCTAATGTACCTGCAATGTTCAAACCGCAGTGACAGATGAAAACGCCTATGCGTAGTGCTTCATTTTCAGAGTTTTTTGTTTGGCTCATCGTATCTTCTCCTCCAGAACAAATCGGCGGCAAACGGTTTCTTTTGCTTTTTGTGAGCCGCGAGCTTTTAATTCTTTAACCGTGCCAACCGGAGAAGTAAGCTTCTCCAAGGCTTTATTCCATGCTCCAGAACGCACTGGCGCGTGATGTATCTTAGTGCGCTTAAGCGTTAAAGCGTCGTCAACTGGACAAACCACTTTGCAGGCGCCGCAGTAAACGCAGAAAAGTTCGTTGACGTGAACTTTGTTATCTTTATCGGAAAGATAAAGTGCGCCAGCTATGGGGCAAACATCTAAGCAGTCAGTGCATCCTTCTGGGCACTTCTGCTGATCAATTGCTATTTTGCCTTCCATCAGCTTGCGCACTCTTATTACGCCAGCCGCGCATTTGAACTCGCATACACGACAGGTTGGACAGTACTCTTTTTGAATGTCAATGCTGATTTGCACACGTTTCTTTTGGGCAGGTGACAATTGTTCAATGTCTTCAACAGGTTTTCCGTCGTAACTTGTCTTGCTGATTTTTATAAGCGCTAAGGGACATGCTTTCTCGCATTCAACGCATTCCTTGGGGCATTTGCGTGTATCTACTTTTATATCACGGATTAACGCGGGAAAGCTTTCTTTATCAAGCACTGATAAGACATGGTCACCATTCAACGTTAGCTTGATGGCGCCATAGGGACAGGAAACATCACATATACCGCAGAAGTTGCATTTCTCAAGGTTTATATCAACCACAGCCTTCTTGGTTTTCTGACCTTGAACTTTAGGCTGCTTTTCAAGTTTTATGGCGTCCTTTGGGCATGCCAAACTGCAGATTTGGCAGCCTACACAACGCGCCTTATCAAGAGTTAATTTATAATGCTTAACATGCAGAAACCACTCTAGTGTTAATTCATCTTTTGTATCTCTTTTAAGAGTCTTTAATGGCATTTGCACATTCACCCTTATAGGCGTGTTAACTCTTTTTCGGCATCATATTTACGACGTAACACTGCGTCTCTCTCCAATAACGACTAAGCTGCGAAATTATGGACGAAAACCGAGGAAAATTGCGTTGGCAAGCAGCACTTAAAAGAAAACATCCAACGGAAACCGTAATATGAAATACAAAAATTTTCAAGCTTACCCCTGTCCACTTCATTTTCTCGCACTGCCGACTGTTTAAACTTCCAAGTGCTTTTAAAAAGCAAAACATGTAAAACTAATATATAGTTTGTTCGGTTTGCGCGTGCCCTTTTGACTTTTCTACTCACCATTTTGATACACTGTGAATTCGCGATTGGAACAACATACACACCATATTTTTCAGCTAAAACTAAAAACGAGTTTGCGTAAATTCAAATCCAACTAGTGCTATCTAAAAAAGGAAACACGCGTATTCACTTGATTTTTCTTGTTTATCCCGTCGTGTTTAGCAGCTAATAGAAATTCATTGCAGAAACCTATAGAGGATCCCTTAGCTATTGATGCTGCGACGGAAATAATTCTAAAATGTATTTGAAACTGTTAAAAAGAATGATTTACCTTTTGCCTAGTGTTCTTTGTTAATGTTTTTCTTAATTAACCCGTTTCCATGTAGCCTTAATTGATACTGTCGATATAAAAGAAGTGTCGCTCTTTTATACATCCACCATGTTTTTTAACATGCTGACTGTTTTCCGTTTTTGTTTTTAGTTTGGGATTAATCTTATATTTGCCATATGTTATATCACTAATATGGTTATGGAGGGAAAATTTTGAAGCTTGTAACAGTACTATTACCAGAAGCTTACCTTGAAGGTTTAGATGAGCTCGTTAGAGCTAACATGTATCCAAGCAGAAGTTCAGTCATCCGTTCAGCAGTAAGGGATTTATTAAGGAAGGAACTCTGGGAAAAACGCGGGAGATAAGCTTCCCCTCCCTGCTTAGAGCGTTTAATTACTTCGCACGTGTTTTATTCTTTCATAGAGCTTTTTAGCAGTCTCTGCTGGATTTTGGGCAAGTGTTATTTCTCGCCCGACTATGAGATAACATGCGCCGGCTGCAAGCGCTGTTTCCGCCGCACCGCCTTGAACGCCTATTCCAGGCGAGTATATCGGCACTTTTTCACCTAGTATCTCGCGGATTTCCCTTATTTTTTCAGGGTATGTGGCGCCTACTACCACGCCGTCCGCGTTCCATTTTAAGGCTTTTTCTGCGAAGGAGAGGTATTGTGTGGTTACTCTGTTTGTTTCTTCTTCGAAAATTTTCTGGCCGTAACCTTCCTTCGCACCTTTGTGGCTCATGTAAGTTAAAAGTATTACACCACGCTGATGTTTATGGGCGACGTCGAAGACGGGTTTCAATCCTTCTTCCCACCCAATAAACGGATTAGCGATTAAAGCGTCAAATCCCGCCGCATAATAATATTCAGCTATGACTTCGTTAGTTGAGCCAACATCGTTTAATTTGCAGTCCATTATCGCAAGAAGACCTTTTTCGTGAATTTGCGTTACAAGCTTTTGCACTCCATTAAAAGTGCCTAGAGGAAGAACCAAGTGATGGTTAATTTTTACAGCGCAAATGTGCGGGTGAACTGCGTTCAGAACATTTTGGGCTTTTGCGAGAAGCTGCGCCCTTTCTTCAGGAGTATGAAACGGAAAATCAAGCGCTAGAACAATTTTGGATTGCTTCTTCTTTGATGCCTCTTCCATTTTTGTTTTAAACGACAATGTTTAACCTCACTTTCTTATTTTAGTGAGATGCCCATAACCTTTACTGTCTATTTACGCTGGCTGTGGGATTTGATGCCTTTTATGGTGATTTAAACATAGTTTATTACGTGAAATTTAAATTCCCGAGTCTTAATCATTTTTTGAGAATCGAAAAACGGTTTCTCGCAAGCAATCAGCAATCAAAAAGCTTTAAAGGAGAAAAAGCGCGCATGGGCCAAAGTCTCGCCGAAAAAATCATTGCGGCACACCTAGTTGAAGGGAAAATGGATCCTGGCGAACAAGTCGGCTTAAGGATAGATCACACTCTTACTCAAGATTCTACTGGTACGCTGGCGTATCTCGAGTTTGAGGCTATGGGCGCGTCGCGTGTAAAAACCAAGTTAAGCTTAAGCTTCGTTGACCACAACATGCTGCAAAACGATTTCAGAAACGCTGATGATCACCGCTATCTTCAGGATGTAGCCGCCAAATATGGCATTGTTTTTTCGCGACCAGGCAACGGCATATGCCACCAGCTCTATCTTGAGCGGTTTGCTCGGCCAGGTTACACGTTGCTTGGCAGCGATAGCCACACGCCTACCGCCGGCGGCGTAGGTATGATTGCCATAGGCGCAGGAGGGCTTGATGTGGCTGCTGCAATGGCTGGTGAACCCTTCTATTTGGATATGCCCAACATCTTGGGCGTGAAGCTGACCGGCGCGCTTTCGCCGTTTGTTTCAGCTAAAGATGTGATACTGGCTGTTCTGAAGAAGCTAACCGTTAAAGGCGGTTTAAACAAGATTTTGGAGTATTATGGTCCAGGCGTCAAAACTCTAAGTGTTCCTGAACGTGGCACAATCGCTAACATGGGCACTGAAACAGGCGCGACCACCTCGATTTTTCCTTCAGACGAAGTGACAAGAGCCTTTTTGAAGAGCCAGAAAAGGGAAGATCATTGGATTGAGCTTAAGGCAGATGATAACGCTAAATACAGCGAGGTGCTTGACTTAAATCTCGGCGAAATTGAGCCGCTAATAGCTTTGCCTCACAGCCCAGACAACGTGAAAGCCGTAAGCGAACTTGAAGGTACGCCCGTGGATCAGATTTGCATTGGTAGCTGCACGAATTCTTCACTTCGCGACTTGAAAATGGTAGCTGCTCTCTTGAAGGGCAAGAAAATCAGTGACCGCGTGAGCCTCACCATCTCGCCGGGCTCAAGGCAAGTGCTGGAAAATCTCGCGGCTACAGGCGAGCTTCTGGATATTATCCGTGCCGGCGCCAGAATACTTGAAAATGCTTGCGGCCCGTGTATCGGAATAGGCCAAGCGCCGCCGACTGACGGGGTGTCTCTTAGAACTTTCAACAGGAACTTTAAAGGCAGGTCTGGAACCCAAAGCGCCAAAGTATATCTGGTAAGTCCAGAGACAGCGGTGGCTTCGGCTATATATGGCGAAATAACTGATCCAAGAAAACTCGGGGTTTATCCGAAAATAGCTTTGCCTGACGAGTTCATAATCGACGATGGCATGTTTATTTTCCCTCCGAAGCGGTTTACGGGCGAAATTAGGCGAGGCCCAAACATCAAGCCGCTGCCCAACTTTGCGCCGATCCCTGATAAGCTGGCAAGCGAAGTTCTGCTAAAGCTGGGTGATAATGTTTCAACTGATGATATTTTGCCCGGTGGCTCCGAGATTATGTCGCTTAGAAGCAATATCCCTGAGATAAGCAAATACGTATTCTGCAATGTTGAGCCACAATTCGCAGACAGAGCAAGCAAGAAGGGCGGTGGCTTCATCGTTGGCGGAGAAAATTACGGGCAGGGTTCTTCAAGGGAGCATGCTGCGTTAGCGCCTAAATATCTCGGCGTCAAAGCGGTCATCGCTAAGTCATTTGCGCGAATTCATCTTGCCAACCTAGTTAATTTCGGTATTGTTCCCTTAACCTTTGCGAACAAGCAAGACTACACTCGTGTTGCTCAAGGCGATGTTTTAGAGTTAAACCTTGCCGAGTTAAAAAGTAAACTCTGCATTAGAAACATTTCGAAAGGCGAAGAGTTCCAAGTTGAGCTTGACCTCAGCGACCGCGAAAAAAGCATGCTGAAAGCAGGAGGAAAACTTGCCGCTATCAAGGCTAAACAAATCCAAAAGTAGTTTGCCTGAAAATTTCATATTATTAAAAAACTAAATTGAAACTTAATTGTGGTGAGAAAGCTGTCGGCTGAGAAGAAACATGAGCAATCGCTGGCGTTTGGTGGCCAAGCACTCATCGAAGGCGTGATGATGCGCTCGCGCCGGCACATGGTAATGTGCGTTAGAAAATCAAGCAATGAGATTTTAACAAACATAGAAGAAATTAACTCCCTCTGCGAAAAATACAAAATCTTGGGCCTACCATTTTTAAGAGGCATTGTAGCTTTATTTGAGACACTTTACCTTGGTTTCAAGGCGCTCTTTTTCTCTGCAAATGCCGTGGCCGAAGAAGAAGGCGTGAAGTTCACTTACAAAGATTTCGCCGTAGCCGCTGTATTGACTGCGGGGCTGCTTTCCTTCTTTTTCGTCGTGCCTTTCCTGCTAACCTCGCTATTCAACTTGACAGGTGTGCTCTTTAACATTGTCGAAGCTGTAATCCGCCTAGCCATATTCATCGTCTATTTGGTGCTGGTTGGCATGTGGGGCGAGTTTAGGCGCGTACTGCAGTACCATGGCGCAGAACACAAGACAATTAACGCCTACGAGGCTGGCGCGCCATTAGACATTGCCAACGTGAAGAATTATTCGCGGCTGCATCCACGTTGCGGGACCTCTTTCCTCTTCATCACGGTTATCGTAAGCATCATATTATTCTCGATTATGCCAGACTGGGGCTTCGCTGTAAGACTCTCCTACAGGCTGCTGCTGATTCCGGTTATCGGCGGCATATCCTACGAGCTGCTAAGGCTCAGCGGTAGATACCACGATTCCCTCCTTATGCGAATCGCTACTTTGCCTGGTTTGGCCTTTCAGCGGTTGACAACAAGAGAGCCCAGCGACGACATGATTGAAGTAGCAATCAAAGCAGCAAAAGAAACAATCAAACTACAAGAATAATGTTGCATAGCTCTATTAAAAAGCGAAGCTTTAAACTTCAAAGCAAGTTATAACCCTAAATTGCGGAGCGTTGGCAAATGCTTGCTCTTATTCGCGAAATGCAACCAGCTGAGAAAGTATATGTGGAGAAACTCTTCGCGAGCAACCTCGGCGTCATAGATAGAATCATGTTCAAGCTTTCATTTGAGGCGGCGCAGAAGAGCGCGCCGAAGCAAAGCGGCGGCACCTTGGTCGCCGAGCATGCTGGCAAGATAGTCGGCGCGGTTTCCATGAGGATTCAGAGCATAAAGGCTACGCAGGCTGGCTTCATCAACGCTTTGGTTGTGGCTAAGGAGTTTCGGGGCAGAGCGGTTGGCAAATTGCTTGTAGACGGCGCTATATCGTGGCTGGAGCAACGTGGCTGCGCGGTCATTTACGCCACAGCTGACCGGTACAATTCACCTTCCTGGAACATCTTTATTCACAGAGGCTTCCATCCATACGAAATTCCACAGCAGCTCAGAGACTATGGACTTGACTTACTAAGGTTGTGGCTTGTCGAGTTTCACTTCATAGGGTACGGCACATTCTTTCTCAAGCGTGACAAGAGCTCAGATGCGCCACGGCCAACAAGCGGCGTGTGGCATTGGCTAGCTGCCATACTGGGTGTATCCATAGTGTGGTGGATACAAATACTGCGCGGTCAAGGTCCCTTCGCTCTCATGCCAGCAGTGCTCGCGGTCGTAGCTATATCCCTCATAGCCCACGAGTTTGCTCAGAAGCTTGTGGCGCGCAAGCTTGGGCTTGCAACAGAATTCAAAGCATGGGGTTCAGGGATCCTTTTCAGCTGGCTTTTAGCGTTGGCAGGCGGCTTCTTCCCGGCCTACGGCTCAACATACCTGAAACAGCTCGATTGGAAGTATGCCCCGCAAAAGGATAAAACGGGCATCTTTTTCGCCATTGGCCCGCTTGTCAGTCTAATTCTCGGTTTTATGTTCTTGGCAATACCAAAATTTACAGTAGACAGCTTGTTATTGGATGCGGCGAGAGTGGGCTATGCGACCAACCTCTTAATCGTCATCTTCAACTTGATTCCGCTGCAAGCGGCGGGCGGCTTCGTGTGGGATGGAAGAAAGATACTATCATGGAACAAAACCGCTTGGATTGCACTTGCCACTGCAACCGCCGCCCTAATAACACTGAGCATTCTGCTATAGAAAACAAAGGAAGCTACACGCTTTATCATAAGCTATAGGCACCGAGCACTATTCAACCTTTTTCCACTTTAAGCTCTTCATTTTCTTCGATCTGCGCAAGAATTTTAGGGTTACCAAGCACTTTGCCGACAACGTTTACGGGGCTATAAGGTTTTATAACCTCAGACGACACGCTAAGTGGCGTCGGCCCATAAAATAGGCACAGAGCTGGGCCCTCTGGCCAGTAAGCCACATCACCCACGGCTACCAAATCTTTAGCGTTTTCATAGCCAGCCACAAAAGGCACTGAGAAATACAGTTCCTGCCCCCAGAAATTTGCTCTGGATTTGAAGGGCAGCGCTTTCAGCACAGCGCCAACAGTTTTAGGCGCCACATCAAGGTATAACTCGCATTCCACAAAAACGCCTGAGTCAGCGACAATCCGTATTCTCTCCGTTCTCACCATGTTTCCCCTAGTTTTCTTCTTAAGTGCTTAAGTACCAAATTAATAAGGTTTAAGGTCTATTTTCAACGCGTATAGCTAAGCAAAGCTTATAAATCTCGCTAAAATCTTGCTCTGATCTAACACTGGAAACATTTGCAGCGGCTACAGCTAATGCGTCACAGAAAAAGCCCCTAAAACCACGAGCGCGCTTCAGCGGCAACCCCGCTCACAAGCAAAATAGTGAGCAAAGCAACAAGTCCCTAACAAAGAACGAACAACTGCAAATTCAGCAAGCAAAATGGAGCAAGAACGATGCCAGAGAACCTCACGCGTAAAAATAGCTTTGCAGATGGCTATCCCTAAAAGTTGCCTATGCTTCTGGAGCACTGCAAAGACATCCGGACGAAAAGGTTGCGTGCAGGCTCCCTCCAGAACGAAAATGCCTCTTCTCATTGACAGGAAACTACTATGACTGCCCCCCAAAAAGTAGTTTTCAGCAAGCACTCGCAATATCCAAAATCATTTCATGCCATTCTAAATTTTAACGGATATTTCAACCATTCACTCAACAGCTACTAACGAATGCTGATAGCCCCATTTTTCGCTAATGCACTTCACAGGACATTAGCAGAAGATAGACCGCTGGAAATTGTCGTGTAATACAGAGGAATTTGCTAAAGAATTTTATAGAATAGATGTTAAAAAGCACCTATGCTTGAGAAGCCCAGCTGCCTTTCAAGCTTACAAAAACTTCACAAAAGACTCGAAGTGTCTCATACTTATTCTCGCTAATTAGAATTATTTTAAGCGAAACCAGTTCTGGAATACGTCCTGCTTTTGCCACAAAATCATTGCAGAAGGGGCACCAATTTACCTTTTGCTTGAATATTATTGATGCAGTCTATGTTTGAGATAATAAAGCTGCCTTGTTATTTAAAGATGTTGAATGTGCCAAAGCAGGATCGCCTTTAGGAGAGTACAGATTGATCTGATGCCTTTTCCCACAGGGTTTCAAAATATTCTGAAACTAGCGTTATTAAAGGTTTGCTGTTGGACCAGAGTGCAGGCGAGCTTCGAAGATCTGCATCGGGCATCGTTATGATAAAAACCTCTTTCTTGTCATATAAGCCAAAGACAGCGCTAGGCGGCCGTGGGAGAAACCTGATGCTGCAGCTTGTTTTTTGCTGAATGATGAAAAACACTTTATTGTTGAATTCGCTTTTGAGCGGGCTTTCCACGATGGCGCGGATTTTAACTTTTTTTCTGGCCGCTTCTTCAAGACTTTCCGCGAATACTGCTGTTACTCCTTGAACGAGCCTTCTCCATGAGACAACAAAGTCAATGGATTCGTCCGCTGCGTTTATGGCTGCGGCTATTTTGTTAATCACTGTTTTTCCTGCCGGGATCAAAATGAACTCCGCCTCCAGCTCCTTCGTTGGTTTTTCCTGCTTGGACTGCGCGAGGGTATGCATTATTTCAACAGCTGCTTTTGCTTTTTTATATTCGAGTGTTCTAGCTTCCATAAGCAGGGCCACTGCATCTTTAAGTGGCACTGCCCTATAGCTGATGGGTTTAGTCACTAATTCTTCGATTATTCCAAGCTGTTGAAGCCTTTCAAGTATTACGTACACGTTTGGGCGGGAAATTTTGGCGGTTTTCGTTATCGCCCTTACTTTAGCTGGCCCTTGATCTAAAAGGGCCAAATACACTTTTGCTTGGTTAACCGTGAGCCCTAAATCTCTTAAAAATTTATCTCTTGAAATTTCCCGCGCCATTTAACCCGCTCTTTTGGTGTATTTTGTCTGTATTTTTACTATAAACAAAGATATTTATCCCTTTTTTTAAGTGAATTAGGCGTGCGCGTTTACGCGCAATATAATCAAGGAGGAAAGGAAAAATGCAGTTTGCAAAAAAGCTAAACGCCATTGTTATTACTTTGCTACTAGTTTCAGCGTTGGTTGTTTCTTTGATACCACAAGGGATTTGCGCGTATGACTCTGCAACACAGGCAGCTATTAACGAGGGAATGCACTGGGATTTGCCATATAATGCGTCAGCCATTAGACTACTTATGTGGTACCGCTATCACGACAAGGTTCCAACGTGGGTGTATGGTGTTCTCACACCTAACCCTGTAGGTGTAGGTCAAAGAATTAGCATCGTCATGTTTAACCCGCAGGTGCCATATCAAGCACAAGACACAAACGACATCCGTTACGAGTATAAGCTAGAAGTAACAAGACCTGATGGAGTTAAGGAAACTTTGCCGGCAAGCGGCACCTACAAGTCAGACTCTACAGGTACAACATTCACTTTCTACACGCCTACTATGACTGGAAATTACACATTTAACATTATCTTCCAGGAACTTTATTGGCGCTGGGACTTTAGTGAGGCAAGAGACTATTACGGCGTCACTTTGCTGTCAAGCAACCGAACTTACGTGATAACTGTGCAGGAAGAACCTGTCTACCCAACGGCTGTAAGGGCATATCCATTACCAACCGAATACTGGACACGCCCAATAGAGGGGCAAAACGACGCGTGGGGCGCAATATCCTCAAACTGGCTTAACAGCGCGCATGACAAAGACTACGGAAGTACACAGAACAGGTTCCAAACAGAAGGTATTGGGCCAGAAACTGGCCACATATTATGGACTAAACCTACTGAAGATGGCGGCGTAGTCGGAGGAGACCAATATTTCTCCTCGCCTGGCGAAGTATTCAATGCTGGCCATCAATACCAGACAAGATTCCAGACGCAAATAATCATGCATGGACGCTTGCTCTACGAAGAGCCCATCTATTGGGCTGGAACTGGTGGTGATTGGGTGTGCGTTGACTTGCGTACCGGCGAGGAAGTCTGGCGTAATGATACGATGAGTGTTAGGCCGTCTTTTGGCTATTACTACGACTGGGACACCATGAATGACCACGGTGTCATGCCACCTGGCTGGATATTTGCGGAGGTTAACATGGGCACAGCTCAAAATCCTAACTACTACTGGATTCCTATCCATCCGAGATATGGAACTACCGCGCCGTTTAACATAACAAACGTTCCGCAGGGCCCCAGCGTGATAGGGCCTAAAGGCGAGGTTTTGCGCTACATCATACGGAATGACGGTACCTCAGCTAATCCTAACTGGCGGCTTTATCAGTGGAACTCCTCGAAGGTTCTGCAGTCACAAACTTCAGGAATCAGAAACGCTAGTCTCGACGCTCTTGTGCAATACCAAACTACTGCACCCAATGTTCCGCCAATAAACACATGGGATTTCAATGTATCCTTAGGCGTATCTTTCACAACAGCCCCCACAATCCGCGGCCTCGTATATGGAGATGTCCTATTGGGCAGTAATGGCACGTTACCTACGGCAGGCACAGGCGCGGTCACATATCATAACGTCGAAAAAAGCACGCTTTGGGCGATAAGTCTGAAGAAAGGCGAAGAGGGTCGTTTGTTATGGATAAAAGAATTCACCATGACAAAGAATGATGGCTCACAGTACATATTCATACGTGCCGGAGATGGCGTATTTATCATGCAGCATATGCCGACTTTAACGTTCATTGCCTACGACATGCATACTGGAGAAAAATTGTGGGAAAGTGAACCGCAAGCTGACTTCAATCCATTCGGCTACTTCACATGGGTTAGTCTGATGAATGTTTATGGAACTGCGATTGCGTATGGCAAATTCTTTACTACAGGCTACACCGGTGCAGTCTTCTGCTATGACCTCTACAATGGCACTCTCTTATGGAAACAGGAAGCACCGACAGGTGGAGAAATCTTTGAGTACTATACACTCTTCCATGGTGTAACTGCTGACAGAAAAATCTACATTGGAACACATGAGCACTCAGCAGACACGCCGCTCTTGAAAGGCGCCAAAGTTCGATGTTTCGATGTTGACACTGGTGAAGAAGTGTGGAGTATGATGGGTTGGGCTCATCCTGGTACAATGGCCATTGCAGATGGAATCCTAATTTACTGGAACAACTATGATCACAAAGTGTATTCCGTGGGCAAAGGTCCGAGCGAAATGACGGCTACAATCACCGATGACGTTGTACCCTTCGGACAGAAAGTCTTGGTAAAAGGCACAGTGACTGACATCTCTCCAGGCACAAGACAACATGAGCAAGCATCGCGCTTCCCCAACGGTGTGCCCGCCGTAGCGGACGAAAGTATGAGTGCTTGGATGGAGTATGTGTATATGCAGAAGCCTAAGCCGGTTGATGTTAAGGGAGTTGAGGTTATCGTTGAGGTGCTCGATCCGAACGGCAACTATTACGAGGTAGGCAGAACAACAAGCGACGCGAATGGATTCTTCAGCTTAGCATTTGATCCGCCAGTACCAGGTAAGTACACTGTTATCGCTAGGTTTGCAGGCTCCAAGAGCTACTGGCCATCACACGCAGAAACCGCAGTATTCGTGGAAGAAACTCCGCCAGCTCCGGCTACGCCGACACCGCAGGCGCAGGCGCCGATCGAAACCTATTTCGCTATTTCAACCATTGCAATAATCGCGGTGATTGTTATCATAGGCGTTTTACTACTTAGAAAGCGACCGTGACAATGGCGAAAACAAGCACAGTGCTATGCCGCCATTTTCCCTTTTTTTAATTTCAAATTCGAGCTGAAAGGGCTTTGGGCTTAAAGAGGCAATTGTAGCAGCAGATTGCCATTCTTCTCTTCTCCTTTAAGCGAATGCCCAGAGCCCCAGCAAACCCATGTTTATCAACGCCTAATAGTATTTCTGCCGGTTAAAGTTCCAACTTTTGTTAACAGTGGCAGGCCTATGCGCCCGACCTATTATGATGTTAAGGTTTCGGCAAAAACCGCGAAAAGCCACCGCTTTTAAACCTACATTGATTCGTCGCTATGGCGAACAACTAAAAAATGCGTTAGGCTTAAGCAACGCCAGCCAACTAGAAAAAAGCACAAACACACAAAATAACAGAACCACAAAAACCATCACCCACTTACGCGCCGCCAGCCACACCAGCGCCTTGAGCAGCGGCCTGCTTGTTTCGGATTTTTTCAGCAATCACCGGAAGCATGCCTTTAATTTCATCTATATACCTCCGCAACCCCTCAATCAGCCAGTCACGCTCAACCCTATACTTCAACAACGCCCTGCCCCCAGCCTCGCTCTGCCACATGGCCCTCGCAGCCAGCTTCAGCTCCTTCCGGAGAATCTCCTCCAACAACTCATACTGAGCAGCCGCCGCTGGAGTACCACTCGGATAATCCCTCCACCCCAGCCACTGCCACCTCTCCCAGTCAACATCCACCACTAAAGCGCCGTCGCCCTCCAGCCTCACCACGAACGGCGACGCAAAAGAAACCACCACATTAAAAAGCGCAACAACCCTCCCGATGATTTGAGCCCTCACCGCACACAGCTGCTGCTCAGCAGCCTCCGCATACCTGCTCCACACATCCCTTATGGCCACGGCATCAAGCCACTCAGCCCGCGTCGGCAGGCGCTCAGACATGCCTGCGTCAGATGGCTCGATGTTTAGATGCACCAAAATCTACGTTTCAATGCAGGATCAGCCCTTCCGCAACAATTCTACAAGAACCCCTGTCAAACCTCTCTTACACCTTCAAAAGTCTCCTGGAGAAAGGACTGAGCACGGTAGCGCTTAAGCTCGTTGCCCAGGTTCTCCAACAGCCTCTTCAAAAGCCTGTTCTCCTCGCGAAGCTACTTTAATTCTTCCTCGACACCTCGCAAGCGCTCAACAAGCTCAACGTCTGTGGGCAGAAAGGGAAGCTTCTCTTCAACTCTAACCTTAGGCAACTCCACGCTCAAGCCAATCATTCGCAGATAATCCTTGAAAGAATCAAGCACCAAATCCTTAGTTCCACTACTCCAACCACAACATTCAGAAAGCTAACCACAGCCTCAGGATTCAACTCAACGCCACGCTTAAGCAGACTCTTCAAGGCTCTAACTTTACGCTCCACAGTCGAAGCCTTCAACGCTTTAGAGCAGAGCAGAGAGCTCATGTATCTCGCTAAAATCTCGCTCTGATTCTTCACTGGAAACGTTCGCGGGTTCCTTTGAAAATGCGGGGGGTGGGATTTGAACCCACGAACGCCTACGCGACAGGGTCCTAAGCCCTGCTCCTTTGACCAGACTTGGAGACCCCCGCTGGCTTACCACTCGGAGAGTGAAAATACGTTATCCATTAATATTTATTTAACCCTATACGCGAACCGTAAGCATTTTATTTCATACCGCACGTTTTGTTCACGGAGAACCAGTTGCGCCTCGGTAGCCTAGCCCGGCGGGGCGTTACCTTGGTAAGGTAATGGTCGCGGGTTCAAATCCCGCCCGAGGCTCTCCTGCGGTTTTTGGCGTGCTTTGGCGGTTGATGCCCTCTAGCGCGCCTATTGCAGAGGCGCGATGGGTACAATGTATGGTATATTGTTGGTTTGGTTTACTACAACTTCAACGCCGTAAACTTTTCTCAAAATTTCAGGCAACAAAACTGCGCGCGCTTCGCCTGCCGCGAACACTTTGCCAGCTTTCAGCATCACAATTTTGTCGCAGTATCTGAACGCAAGATTAAGGTCGTGGATTGCAACTGCAGCGGCAATTTTTTCTTCTGTAACCAGTTTTCTTGTTAAATTCATCACTTCCAGCTGATGTCTTATGTCCAAGTTGCTGGTTGGCTCATCGAGCAAAAGCACTTTGGCTTCCTGCGCTAAAGACCTTGCGATCAGAACTCTTTGCTGTTCGCCGCCGCTTAATTCATAGAAATCGCGCATTGCCAAGTGCTCGATGCCGAGCATCTTTAGTGCATCCCACACTTTTGCAGTGTCCTGCTCGCTACTCTGCCAACCAATGTGCGGCCGCCTGCCCATCAGCACAACTTCGAACACTGGGATCGCGGTTGGGTTGCTTACTGATGTTTGTGGTACATATCCTATGTGCTTTGCTACGTCCAGTCTGCTCATCTTCTTTATATCTTTTTCGTCAAGCAGAATTGTGCCCTGCTTTGGCTCCAGAATTTTGTTCATGCATTTTAGGAGAGTGGTCTTTCCTGAACCGTTGGGGCCTATTAGGCCTAGAACTTCTGACTCTTCGAGTGTTAAGGATACTCCTGTAAGCGAGGGGATGCTGCGGTAGCTGAATGTTACGCCATGTACTGTTATGTTCATTTGCTTTGCCTCTTGCTTGTTAATAATTTATGTAGGCGGTATAATAGTGTTACCTTTTTTACATGTAGTAACACAAAGTATAAGTATTACCTTTCTGCTAAAAAGTAGCACCAAATGGTGACGCAAATGAACAAAACCGCAATCGTAGCCATAGTAATAACCGCACTAATACTTTCCGCAGCCGTCATAGGTTACAGCCAAAACTGGTTCCAACCCACAACAAACACGCAACCAAACACAACTCAACCAACGGCGACGCCGCAAGCCACCTCTTCGCCACAACCAACCGCAACGCCGCAAGCAACAACAAGCCCCGAACCCACTTCAACTCCTCAACCAACAGAATCTCCGCAACCAACCGCGACTCCTCAGCATATCGTGTCTTCGCTTAACTTGGTGCTTGAAATTTATGGGAACGCCAACATGGATGACAAAATAGACGCGAACGACATAGAATACGTGAGGAGAATAATTAACGGCACAGCATCCACAACCAGATTTGCTGACGCAAACAATGACGGCACAATAGACCAGCAAGATATAGATCAAATCAACTCCATAATAAACGGCAACGCAACAAAACTAACCTTGCTTGACGGTAACGGCAACGTTATTACAGTGTCGCTTCCAGTCAACCGAATAGTAATCGAGTACATCCAGAACGCTGAACTGGTACGCGTACTAGGCATAGAAAACAAAGTCGTTGGCATAGACTTCGCTGTGGAAAAGCTCAAATCAATCTATTTCCCAGAAAACGCTGATCGAATAGTTTCTGTCGGCCAACTCTACACGCCAGATTACGAACTCGTTCTAAGCTTAAACCCAGACATGCTCTTGACGTTCTCTAACACGCCTTCAGCGATCTCTGAAAAAGCCTCAAAATTACCAGGTGTTGATGTCGTCTTTTTGGGCTTATACTATCCCAACGTCACACACCCAGAGGCATCAGCATTCTTCCAGGGCATACTGAAGGCGGGCTACATCTTCAATAAAGTGGACAAGGCAACAGAGTATGCAAATTGGCTGCTTAACTTAACCAACACTATAAGAGACAGAACAAGCACACTAACAGAAAGCCAAAAACAAAAAGTGTTACTGACAAACTATCCCTACACAACCTCCACGACCATCAAGGCTTACGCCACACTTGACACGCTGGGGCAAGTCTGCATTTTAGCAGGAGGTGCAAACATAGCTGCGAGTCTTCCTACTTACTTCAATTCGTCTTCCGTTAACATCGATGCTGAATGGATAATACAGCAGAACCCTGACTACATTTTCCTGCACACGGTGCGCTACACGTTCAGCGGTGTGATGAACGCTGATCCAGCACAAGGAATGGACGTAGACGACGTAACAAGCATAAGGAACTGTTTGCAAAACTACACTTCACAACCAATGTTCGCCAGCGTTAGCGCCTTCAAGAATAACCATGTCTACATAATTGCAGGTGACTTCAGAAACAACGCAATGGGCGGCGTTCTAGGCGCAGTTTACCTGTCCAAGGTGCTTTACCCTGACTTGTTCAGTGACTGGAACCCTCAAACCATACATCAAGAGTACGTTACAAGGTTCCTGCGATTAAACTACAACTTAGATGAGCACGGTGTATTCCTGTATCCCACCTTGAGCATCAACGGTGACACAGTAGGCGCACCCAATGGAGCGCAGTAAACAATGCAGTTCTTCCCCATTCTCTTTCCCATTTTTTGGTTTTTCTGATAACAAGCGGTGGTCAATGCTGTGTGTGCGATAAACTGGGGAGAAATGTGGCGAATAATGCTTCTTGACACGTATAGAACTGAAATTTGTAAACCAAGCTATTGGGACAAACACGCAAACGAATTCAACGAAAACATGGCTTACATGAGCGATCTAACAAAGAGCCAACTTGATAAACTACTGTTACTGCCTGAGTATACAGTATTGGATGTTGGAGCAGGCACAGGTCGGCTAACAATACCATTGGCTAAACGTGTCAGACAGGTTATCGTTTTGGAACCCTCAAAAAATATGCTGGAACTTTTGAAGGCAAACGCTGAAAAAGGAAACATCAAGAATATACATTACATTAATAGTTCCTTAGAGGATTTGCAGGCTTATAATTATATTAGTCTCTGCGATGTGGCGATAGCTTCTTTTTCACTTTTTATGGTTGATATTGAAAAGGCTCTTTTAACGATAGATTCTCTTGCCAAAAAAGGAGTTTATATTTTCTTGTCCGCATCTAAATGGATGACAGAGGAGTTGCAGAAAATAATTTATGGAGACACGGTCTTCATCTGGCCAGATTACATCTACATTTATAATATTCTTCATAATCTGGGCATACTGGCCAACGTGGACATCTGGGACTATACCTCAACGAAAAGTTATGGTAGCATAGATGATGCAGTATCAAAATTCATGGAATTATATCACATATCGGCCGAAAAAGAAGGGAAATTAAGAGAATACCTGCGTCGAATCTTGGTGAAAGATAACGGAAAGTTTTTGCTAAGTCGCAAAATGAAGGTGGCAATGATATGGTGGACAAAGAACGAATAGACACTGCTTCCAAACAAAACAATTCGGTTGCTGAAAATGAAAAGCTGAAGTATCGAAGGCTACTCTTGAAGAGAAGCTTGTTCATAGTCTCCTGCGCTGTTCTTCTTTTTGCAGTGGCAGGAGTTGCTCTTGCTCTTGGTTCCGCTTCCTTGTCTTTTTTTGAAGCTTACTCTGCTGTATTCGCAAAGTTTTTCCCAGAGTGGTTCAGTGTAAGCGAACTCGCTGATAATGTTGTATGGAATCTGCGGCTGCCGCGAATACTCTTGGCAGTTTTGGCCGGTTCAACATTGGCCATAGCAGGCACTTCTACGCAAGCAATCCTTAGAAATCCCCTTGCCACCCCCTACACCTTAGGTGTCTCAGCAGGTGCAAGCTTAGGCGCGTCTATAGGCATAATACTTGGCAGAGGACTTACTGATGGGCCTTTCTTGATTATACTTAATGCTTTTATCTTCTCTTTGATTCCCGTTATCGTCATTCTTCTGCTAACAAAAAAGAGAGGGCTGTCTCCTGAAACCGTAATTTTAGCAGGGATCGCAATAATGTACATTTTTTCAGCATGCACAACTATCCTGCAATATTTTGCGGAGTCTAATGCTGTCGCGGCAACGGTTTTCTGGACAATCGGCGACCTCTCAAGGGCGGCTTGGTGGCAAACTCCCTACATATTTGTTGTATTAATTTTGAGCACGACAATTAACCTGCGGTTGTCATGGGATCTTAACATTATGAAAATGGGCGATGATACTGCGAAAGGCTTAGGCGTAGAGGTAAACCGAGTAAGAAAGCTTGTTTTCATAACAGCATGTCTCTCTACTGCGACGGTCGTAAGTTTCACTGGACCTATTGGCTTTATTGGTTTGGTTTCGCCTCATATCTGCCGCGCTATTATTGGCGGTGATGAAAAGTTCCTGATAATTTCCTCAAGTCTATTCGGCGCTGTTTTGCTTCTATTTGCGGACACGTTGGCAAGAAGAGTTCTTGCACCCATAGTATTGCCGGTAGGTGCAATCACAGCGTTTTTAGGCGGGCCCTTGCTGCTTTATCTGTTGATAAGAAAGAAAACGAATTATTAATGCCTATTTCTTTCAATTTTTTCTACAGCGGAGCTCGTTCCAATGTAGGCGATGTCTGTTAAATTAACGAAAAGGCCAGTTTCAATTACGCCTGGAATCATCTTCAACTCAATCTCAAGCTCTGCAGCATTCCTTATTGCTCCAAAACTAGCGTCTATTATTGCGTTTCCATTGTCCGTTATTACCGGGCCTAGTTTACCTTTTCCTTCTCTTAAAATGGCTTTTCCGCCAATCGCTTCTATTTTGTGTTTCACCGTGGTAATGGCGAAAGGCAAAACCTCAATTGGCACGGGATGATTGTTTTCCCCGAGAACCCGCACTTTTTTGTTTCCATCAGCTATTATAATATTCAGTTTGGATGCTGAAGCCACGATTTTCTCTCGAGCTAGCGCCGCGCCCATGCCTTTAATCAAGTTCAGTTCAGCGTCTATTTGGTCGGCTCCGTCAATAGTTACGTCAATCTCAGGATGCTCGTCCAGAGTAGTTATGGTAATTCCATGTTTTACTGCCAACAAAAACGCCTGATACGACGTTGGCACAGCCATCAAATTCAGTTTCTCACGTTTTACTCTTTCACCTAAAGCTTCTATTGCGTACGCGGCGGTGCTTCCACTTCCCAAACCCACAACAAAGCCGTCTTTAACATGTTTAACTGCTACTAAAGCTACTTTTTTCTTTGCCTCTTCCACAAGCGCATTATCATGATTCAATTTCCATCTGCCCCAGCCGATCCAAGACTTTTTCTACTTCGCTCCTAATTTCCTCGATCCGTTTCTCCGCTTCACTCTTCAAGCTTGGCTTTTCAGGCGGCTTCTTCTTAGGCTTCTCTTTTTTCTCTTCTCCTTCTTCTTCGGCAGCTTCCGCTTGCGCCTCAGCAACCGCGGGTTTCGGTATTTGCACTGGTATCTCTTTTACGGTTTTCACGTTAATTTTTGACCTTAGCTCCTCGACTTTAGAGCTTAATTCTCCGAATCGTTCACTGAAAAACTTCATCAAGTCTTCCTGCATGCTTTCAAGTTCATGCAGCGCCACGATGGTTTCATCTTTAGCAATGGCTTCTTTAACAGCCATCATGCGGCTTTTGTAGGCGCTTGCAAGCCTTTCACGCTCTTGCTCGCTGATTTTTCCTTCTGCATGAGCTTCATAAAGTCTCCTTATGGCGTCGCTTAAAATTTCCCTCTCCAACTCAAGAATACGCAGTTCATCCTTAGCTTGAGACGCCTCAGTTGGTTTCACACTTTTAGTGACCTTAAATGGTAGCTCCCGAAAATCAGGTTCCATTTCAGAAGGCATCAGCGTTTTTTCCGGCTTCTTTCTGAGCTTTCTCATGGCGTAAATAATGATCATTACACAAGCGATAACCACCACTAACACTATTGCCGTGACGGTTACGGTGTCAACTAAAGCCATGCTATCCTCTCTATTTGATAACTTATGGTGTATATATAAATTAATGTAACTTGGTTTTTGCATGGAAACATCAATGCAACTTTTTTAATGAGCGATATTGGGCTAAAAAAACGGCTGCAGTCTCGGTCGCGCACAAGTAAACACAAGATTTCTCCGAAAACGTAAATAAACAACAACTATACTAAAATGGTCTGAACCCTGAAAGAGTACCTGATGAACAGCCGGGGTAGCCTAGCCTGGAATGGGCGCCAGACTCATAATCTGGAGAGTCAAAGGGGCAAGCGCCCTAAACCCAGAGGTCGCGGGCTCGAATCCCGCCCCCGGCACCAAGAACTTTTCCCAAAAGAACGCTTATCATAAAGAAAATAGGATTTAGCTTTCTGCGCAACTTGGTGGTAGCACGAAGAGGAGCCCCTCTATAGGTTTCTGCATTGAATTGCTAATATGCGCCAAATATGACGGGTGCCGCGGCTGTTTTAGGTTGAAATTTATGGTTGGTTTAGATTGGTGCGCGGCATTTTTATTTGAGCCCTTGCATGCTTTAGGTTTGTGTGAAGAAGTTGCTGAAAGAGGCGTGGACAGTTGCCATAGAAACCTTGAGTTGGATGGAGCTGCATAAACTGAGTGAACATTTGGCTTTGGCTAAGACTGTCAAGCAGTTAGGCGTAAGTGATTCTAATGCTGTTCGATATGCTTATGGTTTGGTTATTGAAACTGTTCGGCGCAAAAATGTGATAGATGCGTTTGTTAACAGTGTTTTGAAGCCTAGGGAAATTAGCGAGTTCTCTATGGGCGTTCAGGCTTTTCTGCGGCTTTATGTTTACCAGACTAGAATCACTAAGAATTGGTCTAAATTAGATTTGGAAGAAGCAGAAAGTATTGCCAAGCTGGGTCGAGCGATTCTGGGCTGGAAAACTTTGCAATGTGTTGAACCCTTTCTTGGGTTTCTGCTTACTCGCCAGATAAACTCAGTTCTGAAAGAAGCCAGCGAAATGGAAAGGATTGGACTTCAAACCTTCCATCCTGCATGGTTTGTTGAGTACTGCTTTAACCTTTTTGGGCGCGATGAAACCCTTGCAATTCTGGAAGGAAACTTGAAGCCGCCGCCTGTTTGCATTAGACTAAACACTCTCAAAGCTTCTGAGCAGCAGATTCTGGCGTCGCTTGCAGCTGAAGGAATTAAGGTGGAAAAAATTGAGCCGTTGAAATATGCTTACAAAGTCTCTAGTGTAAAGCAGCCTTTACGCGAGACAGCGAGCTTTAAAGAAGGCTTGTTCTACATTCAAGATAAGGCAAGTTGTTACGCTGCAGAGGCTGCCGCGCCGCAGCAAGATATGACTGTTTTAGATGTTTGTGCGGCGCCAGGCGCTAAAACCACCTACCTCGCGCAGCTTATGCAGAATCGAGGCAGCATTTTTTCGGTGGACTATTCCGTGCGGCGGATGCAAACATGGAAAAAGGAAGTTGCGCGCATGGATGTAAAAGTAGCAGAACCAGTAATTGCGGATGCCCGCTTTGGCTTGCCTGTTAATTTGGAGGCGGATGTGGTGGTTTTGGATCCTCCATGCACGAGTACTGGTGTTTTTGCAAAGCAGCCGTCAGCTAAATGGCGGCTCACTCGGAAGTCAATTGAGAGAATGGCGGATATTCAGTGGCGTATGATTGATAAGTGTGCTGAAAAAGTAAAGGCGGGCGGCTTTTTAATCTACTCCACCTGTAGTATTACAGTTGAGGAGAATGAGATGATTATCGAGCGGTTTTTGATGCAGCATCCCGATTTTGCTTTGGTGGAGATAGAACCTAAACTCGGTAAGCCTGGGCTTAGAGGATTGGAGAAGTGCTTGAGGCTTTATCCACACAATAGTGAAAGTAACGGTTTTTTCATCGCAAAATTGGTGAAACATTAGGCTACTTTAAGGGATTTTGCAGTTTTTACGTAAATCGTGATGTGTATTTGGATTTGCTTCTTTAATGAATGGTTTATTTGCGAAATTCGCAAAATTATTCAGGAAAACGGAAAGCTTAATAAAGCCGCATTAAATGTTAGTGTTCAAGGTGCGAACACAAAATGCAATTCAAAGGTTGCTATACGGCGCTTATAACGCCCATGACCCGCCTCGGCGAAATAGACTACGAAGGGCTACGCAGCTTAGTGGAATTTCAAGTAAAAGAAGGCGCCAGCGGCATACTCGCCGTTGGTACTACAGGCGAAAGCCCAACCCTAGATTGGAATGAGCACAATAAAGTTATTGAACGCGTTCACGAATATGTAAACGGAAAATGCTTAACCATAGCGGGCACGGGAAGTAACTCCACCCAGGAAGCCATAGAAGGCACAGCGCATGCGCAGCATGTGGGCGTAAACTGCGTGCTCCTGGTGGACCCGTATTATAATGGGCCTAGCTCGCTTGAAATACGAAAAGAATATGTTGAGCCCATCGCCAAGCGCTTCCCCGAAATCCAACTTATCCCCTATATTATTCCGGGAAGAACCGGCACACAGCTTTTGCCGCAAGACCTCGCGTTGCTTCACAGAGAGTATCCAAACGTCAGCGCCGTAAAGGAAGCAACAGGCGACTTGGAAAACATGCGCTTAACCAGAAAACTCTGCGGCTCTGATTTCAGCATACTTTCAGGCGACGACGACAAAACCTATGCAATGATGACTGACGCTAACATCGCCGCAAGCGGCGTTATCTCCGTTGCAAGCAACGTTGCCCCCCGCGCTGTAGCAGACATGACCAATGCCTTGATCAACGGCGATTTAACAAAGGCAAACCAGCTTCTCCAAGCGCTACAACCGCTTTTCGCCATAGTCACCGTGAAAACCCAAGAACAGACGCCCTATGGACCTGTAACATGCCGGGCGCGGAACCCCTTGGCTTACAAGACGCTGATGAACATTTTAGGCATGCCTGCTGGGCCATGCAGGCGCCCACTTGGGAAGATGACTCGTAACGGTTTAGAAACGGTTTTAACAAGCGCTCGCAGAGTTTACGAGAACAATCCGGAAGTTCTTCAGCCAATAGAAGACTTCTTCGACGTAGACTTAAGCGAACGATTATACAACGAGCGCTTCTGGCAGGGATTATACTATGCTTAAACTATGCGTAGCCGGCGTTGCCGGCAGAATGGGCAACGCCGTTATCCAAGAAGCCCTCGGAAAGGGGCATCAGATAACAGGTGCAGTTGAAGCCCAAGGAAGCCCATTTATAGGTAAGACACTGCGTGAGCTGGGCATCTGCAACTCTGATTTGCGAATTGCAAGCGCGGATAAACTCAGCGAAGCCCTTCAGGAAGCAGACGTCTACGTAACATTTACAACGCCAGCGGCGGAAATGCAAAACATTCCCGTGGTGGCGTCGCTGGGTAAGCGCATAGTTTTGGGCACAACAGGCTTCACCGAAGAGCAAAACCGGCAGTTGCACGAAGCTGTTTCAGGCAGGGTTCCAGCTGTTTTCTCGCCTAACTTTAGCGTAGGCGTCAACATACTATTCAAGCTTGCACAGTCGCTAAAGGTGTTTCCGAAGGAGTACACATTCAGCATAAGCGAAATACACCACACAGGCAAGAAGGACGCGCCAAGCGGCACAGCCAAAAAACTAGCGCAGATAATATCGGAAAACCGCGGCTACGCCAAGACCGTATACGGCAGGGAAGGCATCAGCCCACGGCAACCGGACGAGCTGGAAGTAACCGCGCTGCGTGCGGGAGGCGTACCCGGAATCCACGATCTCATAGTCGCAGGTCCATACGAGATGCTGCGCATAGAGCACATTGCTTTTTCGCGGAGTGTATTCGCTCAAGGCGCTGTATACGCAGCCGAGTGGTTAAGCAGGCAGACGGAACCCCGAATCTTCAGCATGGAAGATGTTCTGGAGCTTTAAGGGCGGAGGGCGGAAATTTGGGTAGTCGGGTAGTCATCAAGTTCGGCGGCGCTGACCTCGCAGACGGAGAAAAAATTCAGCGTGCAGCTAGAATGGTTGCTGAGGCACCCTACAAAGAAATGGTGGTTGTTGTTTCTGCGATGGGCAAAACAACCGACAGCCTAATCAGCACACTCGCGCAGCTAGGCGGCGTGGACGATTCAGATTATGCGGAGGTCATCTCCATGGGCGAACGCACAAGCGCCCGCGTTTTCACAGCCGCACTAAGAGCCAGAGGCGTCAAAGCTGAGGTTTTTGACCCGGCAAACGACAATTGGCCAATAATAACGGACTCTAACTTCCGCAACGCAGAACCTGACATTGAGAAAACCGCTGTGCTAACACGGAAATTCGTAGCGCCGCTTCTCGGCAAAAGTGTTCCTGTCGTTTGCGGTTTCCTTGGAAAGGACGCAGAAGGCAGAGTGACTACTCTCGGCCGCGGCGGAAGCGACACAACAGCCTTACTGCTGGCTCACTGCTTAAACGTTGACGAAATAATCCTTGTCAAGGAGACAAGCGGCGTTCTATCGGCTGATCCGAAAATAGTTCCTGACGCCAAGCCGCTCAGCAAGCTTGACATCCACGAAATGTTCGATCTCGCGCAGGGCGGCGCGAAAATAGTGAAGGCCGAAGCGCTGAAATACAAGTTGCCAAGCCAAAAGCTCAGGATAGTTGACTTTTCCTCTGGCAGCTTAGCTACAGGCGGCACCGAAATCACAGGCTCCTTCGCCATTAACTCGGCAGAAATGCACAGCCAAGAAGGCTTGCTGGCCATTAACGTGGTTTGCGATGTCAACACGGAAAATTTGCGGAAGATTTTCCAAACTCTCAGCCGCAATCCTGTTTACGGTGTCAGCTCAGGAAGAAAATCCGTTACGGTGTTTACTTCCGACGGTAACGTACGCGAGCTCATAAATAGACTTCATCAAGTAGAGGGCGTCAAGGCTATAAGTCACAGAGAAAATGTTGCCCTACTTCAGATAAGCCACCCTGATTTTGTCGACTCACCCGGCGGCGTTGCAAAAATCTCTAATGCACTTAGCCGTGAGGGCATAAACATAATTGAAATAACCACCAGCAAAGCAACCATTAACGTTTTTATCGAGGAAAATCAACTCAAAAGAGCAAAGGAAGCGATAAGTAATGCCTTCAAAACGTAAAGTAGCCATATTAGCCGCAACAGGAGCCGTTGGGCAACGGTTCATCCAGCTGCTTCAGGATCACCCATGGTTCCAAATCGAGGTTCTTGCAGCTTCAGAGAAGTCTGCAGGCAAAAATTACAAGGCTGCATGCAACTGGATCATGGAGTCTCCTCTGCCCAAGGAAATCGCCGAGATGCCCGTAGTGCATACGGACGTGGAGTCGGTGGAAAAAGCTGGAGATGTGGACCTTGTTTTCTCAGCGTTGCCAGGCGACTTAGCAGGCCCTGTTGAAGAAGAATTCGCCGCACTGTTTCCAGTCTTCAGCAAGGCAAGCGCACACCGCATGGATAAGGATGTCCCGCTAATCATTCCCGAAGTGAATCCTGAGCATACGTCGCTTATTCCAATCCAGAAAAAGCGTCGAGGTTGGAAGGGCTTCATCTCCACAGACCCAAACTGCAGCACAATTCAGCTAGCAATGTCGCTGAAGCCGCTCATGAAATTCGGCCTCAAACAAGTGGTTGTTTCAACTATGCAGGCGCTCAGCGGCGCAGGCTACCCAGGCGTCGCCTCATTAGACATAATTGATAACGTTATTCCCTTCATTTCTAACGAAGAAGATAAAGTGGAATGCGAGCCGTTGAAGATTTTGGGCACGTTTGACGGAGAAGCAATATGCCCCGCCGACGTCGTCCTCAGCGCCAGTTGCCATCGCGTCAACGTAAAGGATGGCCACTTGGAAGCGGTTTTCGTAAAGCTTGAAGAAAACCCAAGCGTAGAAGAGGTTGAAGAGGCCTTTAGAGGATTCAAGGGTGAACCGCAAAAGCTGAAGTTACCTTCCGCGCCAGAAAACCCTATAGTGGTAAGAAAGGAGCCGAATAGGCCTCAACCTCGCTATGACCGCGACGAAGGCAGAGGCATGAGCGTCGTCGTAGGCAGAATCAGAAAAGACCCAGTTATGACTATTAAATACATGTGTTTGGGTCACAACACCATCCGCGGAGCCGCAGGAGGCGGCATCCTCAGCGCCGAACTCATGGTAGCAAAAGGCATATGCTAAAAGCGCTACTTTACCGTGGCATGTAGAGAAATTGGAGAGCGCCTATGGTGTCGAACATACGGGAGCTACGTGAACCTTTAGAAAATCGAGATGGCAGACTATACTTTGACGGCGTTTCCGCCAGCGAGTTAGCTGAGAAATTTGACACGCCGCTTTATGTGATCAGCGAAAAACGCATAAGAGAAAACTACAAGCGCCTTCACAAGGCACTGACAAGCCGCTATGACAAAATCCGAATCTATTACGCTGCAAAGGCAAACTCTAACTTGGCGGTGCTGAAAATTTTAGCGTCTGAAGGCGTGCATCTGGACGCCGTCAGCCCCGGAGAAGTTTACATGGCGTTAAAGGCTGGCTTTCCGCCTGAACGCATCTTATTCACTGGAACAAGCGTTAGAAACAACGAGCTCCGGTTCCTCGCGGACGCCAAAGTAACCGTGAATGTGGATTCCCTATCCCAGTTAAGCCGTCTACTGAAGATTGCAACGCCGGAGGTCCTGTCTGTCCGAGTTAACCCCGAGATAGGCGCAGGTCACCATGACCACTGCATTACAGCCGGCAAGAACACAAAATTTGGCCTATGGGAAAACGACGCAATAGCCGCATATAAGCAAGCGCAGAAGGCAGGCGTGAAGCGATTCGGAATACACATGCACGTAGGCTCCGGCATACTCGCTGTGGAGCCATTTGTTTTAGCGCTTGAAAAACTGTTAAGCATAGCTAAAAGGATCCGCGACGAACTTGGAATAAGCTTCGAGTTCGTGGACATGGGAGGCGGGCTTGGCGTGCCCTACAAGCCAGAAGACAGAGAACTCGACTTGCACTCTTTCGCCGGCGCCGTGCTTTCACTTTTCAAGCAGAAGACGGCAGAGTACAACCTTGGCGAGCCGTTCTTCTGTGTTGAGCCTGGTCGCTACTTGGTCTGCGACGCATGCATCCTGCTAACCGCGGTGAACACCGTTAAGACGACGCCTTTCAAGAAGTTTGTCGGCGTCGACGCGGGCTTCAACACGCTGATTAGACCCGCCATGTACGGTTCATATCACCACATCTTAGTGGCAAACAGGCTGGGCGAGGCAGAAACTGAAACCTACGATGTTGTTGGGCCTATATGCGAGTCAGGCGACGTGCTGGCCCGTGACAGGCGGCTACCGAAGATTCAGGAGGGAGACTTGCTGGCGGTTCTTAACGCGGGAGCATACGGCTTCGCCATGAGTTCACAGTACAATGCCCGACCTCGCGCAGCAGAGGTGCTGGTTAAAAGCGGCAGATACGCCTTAATCAGGAAGCGCGAGGCGCTGGATGACTTGCTTGCGGGACAGCAGGTGGCTGAGTGGTTGCAATGAAATTTTGGAAGATGCATGGATTAGGCAACGATTACATCGTAATTGACAACCGCGATGGAAGAATAAGCAGCGAGAAGGCCGCGGCTTTAGCCAAAAAACTTTGCAAAAGGCGCTTCTCCGTAGGTGCAGACGGGCTTCTATTGGTCTGCGTCTCAAAAGTGGCTGACGTGAAGATGCGGATTTTCAACGCGGACGGCAGTGAAGCGGAAATGTGCGGCAACGGCATACGCTGCTTCGTTAAGTATTGCTACGAAAGCGGTGTCGCCAAAAAAAGCGAGTTGACCGTGGAAACTTTGGCTGGCCTAAAAAAGACTTGGCTGACCGTGGAAAACGGCACGGTCACTTCCGTGAAGGTTGCCATGGGCGCGCCAACGTTGGAGCGCAGCAAGATTCCCATGCATGGGCAAGGCACATGCATAGATGAGGATTTGCAGGTTAACGGAGACACTTACAAGGTAACGTGCCTTTCAGTGGGAAATCCTCATTGCGTCATATTCGTTGACGCCGTGGAAGCTTTCCCAGTGCAGCAAATCGGCCCGAAAATCGAGACTCATCAGGTTTTCCAGCAGAGAATCAATGTAGAATTCGCGCAGGTTCTAAACGCTAATGAAGTGAAAGTCAGGGTGTGGGAGCGCGGCTGCGGAGAAACCTTTGCATGTGGCACAGGTGCCTGCGCCACGGTTGTCGCCGGCAACTTGCTTAAAAAAGTCGGAAGTAAAGTGCAGGTTCATTTGTTGGGCGGTGATTTAGAAGTAGAATATAACGGCACCCAATTGTTTTTGCGTGGTTCTGCGGAGAAGGTTTTTGAGGGAACCCTCTTTAAGGAGAGCGTGTGAGAAGCATGTTTGAGGTTGCGGATAGGGTTAAGCGGCTTCCGCCGTATCTTTTCGCTGAAATAGAGAAAACCATCAAGGAAAAGAAGGCGCAGGGCGTAGACCTCATATCGCTAAGCATTGGCGACCCAGACCTTCCGCCGCCACCGTTCATTATCTCTGCGCTTAAAGAGGAAGCGGCGAACCCGAAGAATCACAATTACTCCTTAAGTCAAGGCGAACCCGAATTTCGAGAGGCAGTTGCCGCGTGGTACAAGAAACGGTTCCGCGTTGACGTCGGCAAAGATGAAGTCATAGCGCTTATAGGCTCGAAAGAGGGGTTAGCCAACATCGCACGGGCATTCGTGAACCCGGGGGATCATGTGCTTGTGCCTAACCCGAGTTACCCAGTTTACGCCAACGGCAGCACCATACTAAACGACGGAGTCCCTGTTCCGATGCCTCTGCTTGAGGAGAACGGCTTCAAACCTGATTTCGACGCGGTGCACCCGGAAAAAGTGAAAATGATGTTTCTGAACTACCCGAATAACCCTACAGGCGCAGCAGTGGACAAGAGATTCCTGCGGCAAGCAGTGGAGTTTGCACGTGAAAACAACATAATCCTCTGCTACGACAACGCTTATTCAGAAATAACTTTCGACGGCTACAATGCGCCCAGCATCTTGGAAATTGACGGCGCCATGGACGTGGCAATTGAATTCCACTCGTGCTCCAAAACCTTCAACATGACCGGCGACCGCATCGCATTCGCGGTGGGCAACAAACAGCTCATCAACGGGCTTGCCCAAGTTAAGTCGCAAATCGACTCGGGACCGCCTGTTTACATACAAAAGGTGGCTGCCAAAGCTCTAGAAAGCTACAGAGGCCGCGAGCAACCTGACTTTCTGAAGGAGAATAATAGGATCTACGCGGAAAGACGCGATCTGCTGGTTGATCAGCTACGTGCAATGGGCTTTAAATGCGATAAGCCTAAAGCCACATTTTACGTTTGGCTAAACTGCCAATCCAGCTCCATCGAGTTCGCCACCAAACTGCTCAGCGTCGGCGTGGCGGTTACACCAGGCATAGGCTTCGGAGAATACGGAGAAAACTATGTGCGTTTCTCTCTAACACAGCCGAAAGAGCGCATAATCGAGGCGGCAAAAAGAATAGCGGCGCTTTCCCGGTGCAAATGAACGATGCGGCTGTAAGCTTATATATGCTCAATGGCGCATGCTAGTTGCATGAGCACAGGCAAAATAGGCTTTGAGGCTTCTCTCGCCACCAACGTTCTTAAAACGGGCAAATGTGTAAGCTGCGGTGCATGCATCGCCATATGCCCATACGCTTGCCTGCAACTTACGCAAGGAAAACCCCGCTTAGTGAAAGAATGCCAATTATGCGGATTGTGTGCGCAAGCGTGCCCTCGCTATGGTTTTTCGCAGACGCAGCTTGAAAATTTTGTTTTTGGAAGAAACCGAAAACTCGACGAGCCATTCGGCATCTACCGCCAACTTGCGACGGCGCAAGCAACTGACGCGCGGATACTGCAGCGCTGCCAAGACGGCGGCGTTGCCACGGCGCTGCTGACTTACGCGCTTAAAGCTGGACACATTTGTGGTGCCGTTGCCGTAGCGTCAAGCAGAGAAAAGCCCTTTCATCCCAAACCCGTTTTGGCATCAACTTTCGAGGAAGTTTTGGAGTGCGCCGGCTCAAAGTACACTTGCTCGCCGAATCTTCTGCTTTTATCCGACGTGCGCGAGCAGAAAAATGGGCGAATAGCCCTTGTTGGGATGCCCTGTCAAATTCAAGCCATCCGAAAGATGCAGGCATCTGGGCTGAGGAAGCAGATAGACTGCATTGAGGTGCTGGTTGGGCTTATGTGTTCTGGCTGCTTTACTTATGAAGGTTTAATGGACGAGTACCTTCATGGAGAGAAAAATGTGGATTTGAGCGAAATACAGAAGATGAACATTAAAGGAAAGCTGCTGCTGACAACCAGCCGGGGCCTTATCGAATTTCCGCTTGCAGAAATAAAGCGGTATCAGCAGAAAGGCTGCAGTGCTTGCGGAGACTTCAGCGGCGAGCTTGCAGACATATCCATAGGCGGCTTAGGCTTAAACGGCTGGAGCTTCGCAATAATTCGCACTCAGAAAGGTGAAGCACTATTTTCAGGCGCAGAGCAAGCTGGGTTCTTGCGCGCCAAAACCGTTAGTGCTGGAGATAAAGCATTAGATTTGCTGGGTAAACTCTCGGAGAAAAAGAGAAAAAACGTTGCTGCAGCTTAAAAAGTGGAAAGTTGAAGCCGCTTTATTTTGCGGCTTTAGCGAGTTTCTTCAGTATCGAGCTTTTGCCTATTTCATAAGCTGCTGCGTAGTCGAAGAGGCCCTGCGGCTCCAGTGTTGCCCGCGTTATCATTTCTTTTTCAATTTTGATTTTCAGTTTTCCAATAGCCAACGCGCCTATACCATAGAGTCCGGGTTTAAGCTCTTTGCCGTCATCGTTTGAGCCTAAGCCTTCTACGCCAAGCGGCTTGATGGCGTTTATGTCCGCGACTATTTTGCATTTAGGAGCCTTGTCTAAATCTGCCTTAGAAAGCAACTGCACTCCGCCTGCACCTGCAGCAAGAATTATCTCCGCGTCTTTGACTGCTGCCGCTGTTTGTTCAGGACTCGCTACCTCAACAACTTTAACCCGCTCTGCACCTACTTCCTTGTTGATTTTGTCAGCCACCGCCTGGCCCTTCGCCATTGAACGGCTGGTTATGGTTACGTTGGCTTTTTCCGAAGCGTAGATTCTAGCGGCTGTCTGACCAACCGGGCCTGTGCCAGCAAGCACCGTCACGTTTTTGCCTTCCAAGTTGCCGAATCCCTTCTCAAGCGACAAGCCAAGTGTTTTCGCCACCGCAGCAGCGGCAGTTGAGTAGCCGCCTCGTGGATCCACGATTATCGAGTTTCCCCATGGCGCGGATTTCATGCATTTTAGTGTCGCGTCAACGACCTTGTTGACCATGTCAAAGTTGCTGCCGTTAATGAATATCTTGGTATGCTTTGCCCCTTCGGGGCCGCGTGGAAACAGCAGGTCATAGACTATTTTCGGCGCATCCTCGTCAGTGACGTTTTCATACTTGAATATCATTGAGTCCGGGAAAGCGTCCAAAGCAACAAGCATGTCGAACGGGCTGCAGTATTTGTCGGTGTCTAGAAAAATGAAAACTTTTCTGAAAGCTGGTTGTTCACTCAAACTTTTTCACCATAGCTGTGTTTGAATGCGGTTTAGCAATTTAAGAATTATCACAAGTCTGCGAGATTTCGAATGACGCTAACGCCTCGTTTTCCACCCCTCTTTCACTCTTCCCGTTGGCTCAAAGAGCAGGGAGCAGCATAGTCATTTGCAAAAGAATTTTATTTCCGTCAAGCCATTCCAATTTATGCCTCCGTACAATTCCCGAAAAATTAAGACAAAAGCTGTTGCAGCCGCCAGCCTCCTCGGCGCTTTAGCTGCTTTATGGGAAATCACGCCTGGGCCGCCTTTTGATATTCCATTTCCAATTTATCCTAAAATCTCCTGGGACATCACAGGAGTACCTATGATGGTTAGCGTCCTCTTTTATGGGCCAATAGCCGGCGTCTACACAAGCCTAATCGGGTGCTCAATAATTTTCTTAAGAGGAAATGTGCCTGGAGGCGTTTTCAAGCTGCTTGCCGAGCTAGCCACCCTTCTAGGCTTCGCCTTGTTAAAGCGAAACATCATTTGGAAATCAGCGCTTGCAATAGCGGCACGCGTTGTTGTCATGACAGTGGCCAACTACTATCTACTGCAACTTTTCTATGGAATACCTGAAGCCGTCGTTGTTGGCCTGCTTGCGCCAATCGCGCTGTTCAACATAACGCAAGGCTTAATCAACATAATTCCCGCATACTTGCTCTACTCACGGATAACAAAAGCACGGAAACCAAATGGCGAGACAGCGGATCTGCATTAACAGCGGCAAGAGCCATTTTTTCAAAAAACTCCCTTGCCACGGCCTAATCTCTGCGTATGCTTTAATCAAACTGAAATATTACCATAATCATTTAATAATGTGAACTACAGACTTGTTGCTATAACAATTAAAGTGGATAAGATATGTCGTTATCTGAAAATTTAGAAAAACTTTCCAACGCTTACGGTGTAACAGGTCGAGAAGAAGAAGTCCGCAACCTGCTAATTAAGCTGATGAAACCTTATGTGGACGAAATCACCGTTGATAGACTTGAGAATGTTATTGGCGTAAAAAAAGGTAAGAAGTCCTCGCCGAAGGTAATGCTTGCAGCACACATAGATGAAATAGGCTTAATGGTGAAAACAATCACCAAAGAGGGGTTTCTTCAGTTTGTAAAGATGGGTGGAATCGACGACCGCATCCTGCTGGCTCAAAAAGTGCTGGTTCACACCAAGAAGGGACTTTTGCATGGTATAATAGGCTCGAAGCCGCCGCACATACAAAAAGAAGAAGAACGCAAGAAAATCGTCGCTTATGACGAGCTTTTCATCGACATCGGCGCGGCAAGCCGTGAAGACGCGGAAACGAAAGGCGTTAAAATAGGTGACCCAGTGGTTTTTGACGTGAAGTACGCGAAGATAAGTGATGATGTGGTAATTGGCAAGGCTTTTGACGACCGCGTTGGCTGCGCCATAATGATTGAAGTCCTGAAAATGCTGGAAAAAACCGACTGTACTATATACGCCGTGGGCACTGTTCAGGAAGAAGTTGGCTTAAGAGGCGCGACAACCTCCGCCTTCGGCATAGACCCTGATGTCGGCATCGCCTTGGATGTCACCGTAGCTGGCGACGTGCCAGGCGTAAAAGAATTCGAGTCAAACATGAAAATGGGCAAAGGCCCAGCGCTAACAGTCGCCGACGCCGGATTAATCACGCACCCAAAAATTCTGCGTCTTCTTCTTGACGTGGCGGAAGAAAACAAAATTGCCTATCAGCTTGAAACAGGCTTGCCGGGCACAACGGATGCCGCACGTATATCCCTCACAAGGCAAGGCGTTCCAAGCGGCACCGTGTCAGTGGCAACGCGCTACATCCATAGCCCAACGGGCATGCTCAGCTTGAAAGACGCGGAGAACGCAGCGAAACTGGTGGCAGCGGCAATTCAGAAACTCCAAAAGCAATTCTAACCTAAGCTATTAGCAGGCATTGGCAGTCAAATGCGAAATCATTTTTAGCTTTTCCACTTATTTTTATTGAAGGCGCTTAGCCATGGATAAGAAATTTGAGTTTCTTGAGCACACTGCTGATGTCTATATTGCGGCATACGGCGCAACCATGGAGGAAGCATACGAAAATGCAGCGCTTGCAATGTTTGAGGTTATGACTGACACCGAGAAAGTCGCGCCTGCAATTGAAGAAACCGTCGAAGTTGAAGCTGAAGACGAGTACGCGCTTCTGTATACGTGGCTTGAGACGTTGCTTGTAAAGTTTGAAACCCAGAATATGCTTTACTCAAAATTCAAAATCTCAAGCCTGCAAGAAACTCCAGTGGGTTTCAAAATCAAAGCAACCGTGTGGGGCGAAAAATTCAACCCTGCGAAGCACACGCAGAAGGTAGCTGTTAAAGCCGTCACGTATCATCGGATGATGGTTATTAAGGAAATAGAGAAAGTCACGCTGGAGTTTATTCTCGACATCTAGGCTAGTTTCAGCTTTTTCAAGTCGCTTAAGATGGCTTCTACCACCTTATCTGGCGGCATATCTAAGGCGTCGCAGTGAGCCACGACAAAAGGCACCTTAAGCTCTTCAAAGAACTGCAAGATCGGCTTGGTTTGTTCCTCATAAATCTGAATGCGCTTCTTTATGACCTCTGGCGTGTCATCTGAGCGCTGATACAGTGATCCACCGCACTTATCGCAGACGCCCTCAACTTTCGGCTTCAGGAAGCGGATGTTGTACACTGCGCCGCAGTTCTTGCATATGCGCCGCGTGGACAACCGCTCGATTATTATCCAGTCAGGAACCATCAGTAGGATGATAACGTCTATTTTGGCTATGTCGCTTAGAATTTTCGCTTGCTCCAGCGTCCGCGGGTAACCATCCAAGATGAAGCCTTTTTCCTTAGAAATGTTGGTCAAGCGGTGCTTCAACACGTCCACAACGATTTCATCAGGCACAAGTAATCCTTTTTCCACGTAACTCTTAACCTTCTTTCCCAATTCGGTGTCTTCTTTCATGATTTCTCGGAAAATGTCGCCCATTGCGATGACTTCCACGCCGAGCTTCGCATTGAGCCTTGACGCGTAAGTGCCCTTCCCAGAACCCGGCGCGCCGAATATTATAGCATTCATTTGCTTCTGTTCTCCCTCAAGCTTTTTGCTTCCTAAGAAGGACGAAGCACATAATTAAAATTTCCATTTTATTCTCTAAAAAGCAGAGATACATTAAGCCTTACTTTCTTTGGATTTGGCATTAGATTAATAAACTTGTTAAAATGTTAGGGATGTTGAATGAACAAGAAAAGACAGAGCCTTTTGATAGTTAGCATTATTCTTTTGTTGACGACGGTTGGAGTATTGGCGATTTTTTTAGAAAATCAGGAGAACAAGAGCGTTAATCTTAAATTAGCCCGCGTCGCCTGCCTCGGCGATAGCATTACTGAAAACAGTGGTTATCCAGCTTATCTGCAAGAGTTACTTGGAAATGCCTCTGTTGTAGGTAATTTTGGTGCTAGCGGAGCAACGGTAAGCTTCAGCAGCTACAAACCATACTATTTTGAACCTGCATTCAGTCGAGCTAAGCGTTTTGAACCTACGACCGTGATTATAATGCTTGGAACAAACGATGCCCGCGCAGACTATTATCAACAAATAAATAATTTCGTAGCCGACTACACGAGAATACTGAATAGCATTCAAACGCTTGAAAGTAAACCGCGAATTTTTCTGGTAAAGCCTCCGCCCATCTTCAATAACACGTTTTATTTGAACGGCACGAGTTTCGTGGAAGGCGTACTTCCCCGCATAGAACAAGTTGCAAGCACGCTTGGCTTGCCAACCATAGATGTTTACACGCCATTCGTCAATCATCCAGAATATTTTCCAGACGGCGTGCACCCTAACACTGAGGGATCACAAATAATCGCTAACATTGTTTACCGCGCCATCACTTCCAATTCAACGTAATGGTTCTCTGCCACATCTCAGCCTATCATCTTATTCAGGAGTGGCACTTTCCGCATTAACAGGACTAAGCCGAGCGTTATGAAAAGCGTTAGCACCGTGATTAATGGAATTTCGATAATTGGATGCAACGTCGTGAAGCTTAATGTGAAACCAAAAAAGCCTCTTTCAAATGACTCCAAAATTATCACATGAAACAGAAAAATAGGTAAAGTATTCTTGCTTATTGCTTGTACAATGCGGCTAGCAATCGCGTGATTGCTTCCTGGCCAGTCTCGATGGAACCTCAGGAGAATCAAGAATAACGCAATTGAACTTATGATCACGTTTGCTGTTAGGTAATCAAAAAAGAAGTTGTTTCGCTGCATAGCGCTCAATGGATAATTCATTAACCAAGTGCCGAATATTGTCCAAACGAAACCGAGAATTAATAGGCCATATAAAATGGAAGACTGCACCTTCACTCTCTTCAGGTATGAGCCGAAAATAAAGTAACCTTCCCAGCCGCTGATTACGAAGGCGAGGGGGTTTAAAGTGTGGCCGGTAGCCAATTCTATAAGCGGCACGACAGCGACGCTGACAAACCAAAGTAAGCATAGGTACCGAATGACCCGCATATTTCCGTGGGCTATTATTACCCTCAAAATTGGAGTAATCAAGTAAATGCCCACTATGAGGTAGATAAACCAAAAATGATAGTAAGCGCCGCCAAACAAGCTATAAAGTATGCCTCTTTCGACGTTCTCCCACGTTACGGGTGTTTGGCTGACGAAAAAAGCCCATGCAAGATAAACTGCGCTCCAAAAAACAATGGGCAAGCCAAGACGGCTTACCCGTTTCTTAAGAAAAACCCGTATAGGCTCATCGAGTTTAGTACGCTTAAGCAGCAAGGCTCCACTCAACATTACAAACAATGGAACACACGGTAGAGCTAAGCTTTTGTAAACAACTGCGGTCCACCAGTATGACTCTGGCACGGAAGATGCTTTTAATGTTGTATTCGCCGCATGAAGCAGTATAACCAAGATAATTGCTAAAGTGCGAATGAGGTTATCTGGAACAAAACTCCTTGTGCTTGCGTCCAACCCATTCTTTTCCAATCAACGACAACCTTGAGCAAATTATGGAATACCTACTATCGCTCATATTTAAAAAAACTTTGTGACAAAACCATGTTGATTAGAGCACTAATAAAACAGACCGGTGCAAATTTATGCAAATCGTTTTTTTCAATTGGATTTGACAAGCATCCCGAAGATTGCGCCACAGCTAACTATAATCATGCACCTGTTTTTGGCGTCAGAGTCAAAACCGTTTTATATCTAGCATTTACTTTTTGTTTGGAGGCAAAAATTTATGGGTGAAGTTGAGAGTCGTCCGCCGCCAGAGAAAGTTCCCCTAGAAAAAGTAGGCGAGTGTATATGGCGCATTCCAAAGTATAGGTCGGGGATGCGTGTTCCCGGCATGATTTTTGCGAATGAAAGCCTTTTGGAGAAGATGCAGACTGACAGGACACTTTGGCAATGTGCTAATGTTGCACACTTGCCCGGCATCTACAAGTATGCTGTAACTTTGCCTGACGGTCATGAAGGTTACGGTTTTCCCATAGGCGGTGTAGCCGCAACGGATTACGAGGAAGGCGTAATCAGTCCGGGCGGCGTGGGCTACGACATCAACTGCGGTGTTCGCTTGATAACAACGAACCTTTCGGAGAAAGAGATGCGGCAAAAGCTTGCTCAGCTGGCAAGCGCCATATTCGAGAATGTTCCCTGCGGGCTGGGGAGCCGCCGGAAAGATTTCAAAATAACTCCAAGCGACCTTGATAGGCTTGTTGTTGAAGGCGTATCGTGGGTAATCAGTAAGGGCTTAGGCTGGCCAGAGGACGCAGAGCACTGTGAAGAACGTGGATGCATGAAAAACGCAGATCCAGATAAGGTTTCATCAACCGCGAAAAGTCGAGGACTAACGCAGATAGGCACCTTAGGCTCTGGAAACCACTTCTTGGAAATTCAGAGAGTTGATAAAATCTACAACCCAAAAACAGCCAAGGTTTTCGGTATCGAACAGGAGGGGCAGGTTACGGTGATGATTCACTGTGGCTCGCGCGGTTATGGGCATCAAGTATGCTCGGACTATTTACGCGTCATGGAACGCGCGGTGCAGAAGTATAAGATAACCTTGCCTGACCGGGAATTGGCATGCGCGCCTGGCAAAAGCAAGGAAGCTGAAGACTATTTCCAAGCAATGGCTTGCGCGGTTAACTACGCTTTTGCGAATAGGCAGGCGATTATGCACTGGGTAAGGCAGAGTTTCCAGCAAGTTTTCCATGCGGATCCGGAAAAGTTCGGGTTGAAACTTGTTTACGACGTAGCGCATAACATTGCAAAAGTGGAGCAGCATCAGGTTGATGGCGGCCAGAAAAAGGTTTGGGTACACAGGAAAGGTGCTACACGTGCGTTTCCGCCTGGCCACACTGACGTCCCAGCGGATTACCGCAGCGAAGGGCAACCTGTGCTTATTCCCGGCAGCATGGGAACCAGCTCGTGGATTCTGGTGGGTACAGAAAAAGCCATGGATTTGACTTTTGGTTCAACGGCTCATGGCGCGGGCAGGATGCTAAGTCGTTCTGCGGCCAAACGAAAGTACTGGGGTGGAGACATACGAACCGCGTTGGAGAAGAGCGGCATAGTTGTCAGGGCCGCAAGCCCCGCGGTTTTAGCTGAGGAAGCTGATGCCGCGTACAAGAATGTGGACGTCGTTGCCGAGGTCAGCCACCAAGTTGGAGTTGCCACAAAGGTCGCAAGACTCGTGCCAATAGCAGTTGTCAAAGGTTAAGATTAATAGCGAGTTTACCTATTATTTTCAGGTTTCCTCAAGGCTTTCTGCGTGGTCGCGTTGGTTAAAGATGAATGTGGAATCTGCGGCAGGGTGCTTAGTGTTGCTTACATGAGGAAATGTCAGAGGTGCAAGCGACTTTTTTGCCGAGATTGCATGGTACCTGACGTCTCCACCGGGGACCCGACAATGATGCTCTGTTTGCACTGTGCGAGGCGCGTAGTTTCGCCGCCTTCGCGGTCGAAGTACAGTGGGCTCACGGCGCATTTGAAGTTTCGCGGCGCCTTCACCAAGCTTGTGAAGCTTTCTTTTGCCAGAATAGACGGCTTGATCGGCAATAATCTTCCGATGAACGCTTATAGGGATGAGGCTTGGTGGAGTAATTCGTCGTCCAGTGCTCATGCGCGGGCTTGGCTGGATGCAGGCTGGGAAGTGCAGGAAGTGAACTTGCATGAGGGTTATGTGGTGTTTAAGAAAGTTCGTGAGGTGCCCGTTAAGAAGTCCAAGCGTGCTGATGATTCGGCTAAGCCTTTCACGCCTGTTCCTGTTCACGCGCCAAAACGTAAGCTGCCGTCTAAAACGAAAGTTTCAAAGCTTTATGCGCGGATTAAGAATTTGGAACGTCAGCGGACGGCAAGCCGTGCCATTCGAGGTTTTAAGCCGCGGTCGCCGCATGAGAAGCAGCTTTTCAAGCCTGATGAAAAACCCCAATAAAGCTGTTTCAAGCAGAGATGCGCGGTAAGTGTCGCTTATGGTTGAGCATGTTGTTAACTTGGAAATTGCAGAAGCATATTCACGTTTGAGGACTCTTCTGCTTAGGAAAGGATGTAAGATTATTGCCGAGGAGCCACTAATAGCTGTTTCAGTCCAGCAGGGTTCGCTTTGGGGTGTTTCGCCTAAAACTGCCAAGAAAATCATGCACTACCGTCTTTCACCAGCTAATTCTGGAACTGGCATTTCTTATTCTTCGGCGTTGTCTTCTGACTGGAAGAACCTGACGTTAATAGGCAGCTTATTCGCAGTTATTCTGACGGCTTTTTGCTGGTGGATTTCGGCGGACTTAGAAGAGTTTCTTGCGGCGCAAGGGCATAGTTACTGGAGCTGGATAGCCTTAGTCAATGGCTATGTAGATTATCAAGCGCTACGTGCATTTCGGGATTTGGCGTGGATGCTTGCAGTGTTTCTGATGGTTGTAATAGCAGTGGAGGCGGTTATTGCTGCTTATGTGCGTTTACGGTTAGACGCAGTTGCGGAGGAAAATTTGAGGGCGCTTTGATGGAGAAGCTTAAAATAGCTTTTTTTAATGTTTTTATGGCGCTGATGTATAGCGGTCGTCGTCTAGTTGGTTTAGGACACAAGCCTTCCAAGCTTGCGATCCCGGGTTCAAATCCCGGCGACCGCACCATTTCATGGTTGGTTGCGGTTTTTGTTCGGAGTGTATTTTTGATTTGAATGTGGAAGATGAAAGGTGTCTTTTTAGTTTTAAGCCTTAAATTAAATATTGAATCTTGCGACAGAATATATTTATAATTAGACAGCAATGCGTTATATTAAAGGTGAGAAAAAGCAATGCACAAACTATTGAAGAATCGTTGGGCTCTGAGCACAGTCGTCACCACACTAATCATACTCGTCATCTCCGTGCTTCTCGCAAGCGTCGTCACCTACTTCGCAATCAACGTCGTCAGCACGCGTGTACAAGAAGAAAGCCTACACCTAACCAAACAACACATATGGCATAACTCAACCGCATCTCCAGGAGATTCATCATACTCCTTGGCGTCATTGATGGTCATTAACACAGGCGGCCGAGACATCGTAATCGACAAGCTCGCCGTCAGAGGTCAAGAATGCACATGGAACGACACGGTAAGTGACAACAAGAAATTCGTACTCTATTCCATAACAAATGACCCGGTGCCAGAAGATATGCCATACGTGGCCAATTTCAGCTCCACAACTACAAACACTGTAAAAATCGGAGATAGAACCCACATCTTTAGCGTGGCTTCTAACGACCTGGTTCTTCCATCAGGATACACCATGCTAATCTACATAGTCAACCCGGACAGCATAACCATAAACGACATCGGCTTAACAGTTAGCATAACGCTTTACACAGCCCAGGCGATGTATTACAGAGAAGCCAACGTGCAAGCAGTAACTGATGCTCAATAAAGCCCCACGAAGATCTTTTTTACGCTTTTTTATAAAAACAATAAATCCCTCTTTCTTTGCTGAGACTTCTGCCTCGTGTGTAGCTCTGTTCTACACACAAATTTACTTATCCAAAATTGGCGTTACTTGTGGTCAGGCGAACAAAAAATGAAGAACATATTGAAGAATCGTTGGGCTCTGAGCACAGTCGTCACCACACTAATCATACTCGTCGTTTCAGTGCTTCTCGCTGGAGTCGTCACCTACTTCGCAATCAACGTCGTCAGCACGCGTGTACAAGAAGAAAGCCTACACCTAACCAAACAACACGTATGGTATGACGCAGACGGTAGCACGTCGCAAGCGGCAATAATGATAATTAACACTGGCGGACGAGACGTAGTCATCGACAAAATAACCGTTCGAGGCCAAGAATGCGAATGGACAAACGTTTACTACAACATCACATCAGACTCCATATCTGCTGACTTGCCGTTCAACACAACTTTAGCTGACGGCGGTAAAATAACACTTGGCAGTACTGACTACATTTTCGCGAAAGCCAGCAATGATTTAACGCTTCAATCTGGCAAAACACTGCTAATCTACATTGACAAGCCAGACAGCATCACAGTCAACGACATAGGCTTAACAGTTGCGATAACCATCTTCACTTCACAGGCCATGTACTATAAAGAGACCAACGTTCAAGCAGTAGCTTAAAAGTAGAAGCAAACCCTACCCCCCCACAAAACTTCCTTTTTCTTCCTTTTTTAGAAAATAAATAAACACTTAAAATATCCCGTGTCTGCATGCCGCTTTTTGGAGTTTTATCCTGTATTATGTGTATCTGTTTTTACACACAAATGGCTTAATCCATTTTTAGCCCAAAACTATTGAAGAGGCAGGTGACATATGCACAGGGGCTTTAAGCGTGAGGTTCTCCTCTCAAAAAGAGCGCTGAGCATCCCGGTCACTTTTTTAATGTTATTCGTAGCTATGCTAGGCATAATTTCTGTCACTTATTACTTTGCAATTGAACAAGTTAACTCGCGCAGCGGCATGCTGAAGATGGCTACTGCAAGGCAGGACATGCTGGCTTTAAGCGAAAGCATACTGCAATTAGTTGGGCACCCAGGTTCAGCACGGATATTTGAGATCAGCGATTCAGGGGGAAGAATAAACGTTCAACCTGCCGCGAACATTTTAACGCTGAGCATCACTGATGGCAGGGAGATTGCAGACACAATTTTCAACGAGACCATTGGGCAAGTAATCTATGAGCTGCCGTTTTCCGAGACCGCTGACACCGGCCTTTTCCTAAAAGGCGACAGCAGAACAGTGGTTAGCCAAAAAAG
>Ga0315298_1001160_pt1 | contig 49580 bp, 44 predicted proteins | sample WHS_1_MG_FD_203077 | JGI IMG/M metagenome (GOLD analysis project Ga0315298, IMG submission 203077) | Extremophilic microbial mat communities from Washburn Hot Springs, YNP, Wyoming, USA - WHS_1_MG | ecosystem: Environmental > Aquatic > Thermal springs > Hot (42-90C) | place: USA: Wyoming...
TTATAACACTGGTATCTAATATCTTATAGTTAGAGTCATAGCGGGGAGTGCGGGAGAAAATTTTAAATCGCGGGAAATTAATTTCTTTCGCTTTTTTTAATCCTAAGACTAATCCCAGATAACCCAAGATAGAACTAATTAAAAGATTCCAATAAAAAATTATTTCAGGAGAAAGGTTATGAGGTAAAAAAACATGGGCAAGAAAATTGGCAATTATTAACCCTAAAATAAGTCCAAGAACCCCTCCTCCAATAACCGGCAAACTTATTTTTTCTAACTTTTTTTCTAATACTAAGATAACAAAACTTATCCCTATTCCTATCCCCAATCCTAAGAGAGGAAAGGGTTGGTGAGCGAATAGAATCCTTCCTCCTAAAAATCCTAAGACTGCAAGCAAAATGATAAGGATAAGTTTGAGAATCATTTTTTAATTTGGTAAGAGTCCAATTAGTAGCTGAAAATTTCTTCCAGATATTGCCGGATACTTTCTTCCGGTCGGTTTTGGGCAATTGATAGTTCTTTAACAAGCAAGTTTCGAGCCATATCCAGAATCCGTTTTTCTCCAAAAGAAAGCTCTTTTTCCATTTTTAACAAAATCAAGTCACGAAATACTTCAGCAATTTCAAAGGGAGAACCGGTTTTGATTTTATTCATATATTCTCGGTACCTTCGATTCCAGGCCTGATTTTCAAAAGAAGTATTCCGGTCTTTAAGAATGGAATATATTTTAGCAATATCCTTTTTTGAAACCACCTCCCGCAACCCTACTGAATGGATATTTTTAGTTGGGATCATAATCGTCATATCATTGTCTAATATCCGAAGAATATAAAATGTGTGTTTAACCCCAGAAATTTCTTTGATTTCGATAGATTCTATAACTCCAACTCCATGGGCGGGATAAACTGCCTTGTCCCCAACTTTAAAAGTTTTTCCATTTGATTTCATTGCGATTCTCATCAATATGGTTTCGCATTTTTAATTAAAATAATATAATATCATAAAAAGAATTATTTAGTCAATAACTGGTTTCTTCCGGTTAGGATTGATATGAAACGAATTGCGGCAATTGATGTGGGAACCAATACGGTTAGACTTTTAATTGCGGATTATGAAACCGGGAACAAAATTTTTCCGGTTATGCGAAAAGAAGTGATCACCCGGTTAGGGGAGAATTTTTTCCCTCAAAAAATTATTGCTCCAGCAGCTCGCGAAAGGACAATAGCGGTTCTCCGGGATTATAATCAATTAATTACTGAATCCAAAGCGGAAAAAGTGATTGCCGTAGGAACAAGTGTAATTCGGGAATCAGCCAATAGTGCGAGTTTTATTGAGGAGGTGAAAAATCAAACCGGAATAGAAATTATTCCTATCCCGGGAGAAACTGAGGCAAAAATTTCCGGCCACGGGGCATTATTGCCCGTGAATTGTTATTATGATCGAGCGCTTATTTTTGATATTGGTGGAGGAAGCACAGAATTTATTCTTACCCAAAAGACTACTATTGTGAAATTGGAAAGTATCTCTCTGGGGGTAGTATATCTTACGGAAAAATACCTTCTTTATAACCCTCCTACCTGGGAAGAATTGGATAGGACCGAGAAGGTAGTGAAGGAAAAGATCTTGAAAGTTCGGGAAAATTTTCAAAGTGCAAATCTTTATCCCTTTAAATCAGACGAAGAAGTAATTCTCATAGGAATCGCCGGGACTCCAACTACCATTGCTGCAATTGATCTAAAATTAACTCAGTATGATCGGGAAAGAGTTACTAATCATCTGCTAAAACTTAGTCGGATCAAAGAAATTTTTCACAAACTGGCTACACTTAAATCCGAGGAGCGAATAAAATTACCCGGATTACAAAAAGGCCGGGAAGATTTAATTATCCCGGGTATTATAATTACTGTAGCCGTAATGGAAACCTTTGGTTTTTCCCAATTACGAGTCATTGATTCCGGGCTTCTGGAAGGATTAATTTTATCTTATTCTTCATCCGGAAGATTAATATCGTGTTTTTCCAGTCGGTAACGGAAAGAGCGGAAAGATATATTAAGAAGCTCGGCAGCTTTCTTTTTTATTCCTCCAGTTTTTTCTAATGCCTTGAGAATTAAGTTTTTTTCTACCTGGTTGATAAAAGCATCTAAATCCAACCCAGCTGAGGGTATATCTATCGCGGTCAATTCCTTTTCTTGTTTTTCCATTTTATGAGAAGCTAAAAGTAAACTTTCCGGCAAAATAATGTTGGTAGTTTCAAGGGCTACACACCGCTCGATAATATTTTCCAGTTCCCTTACATTACCGGGAAAATGGTAATTCTGGAGCTTTTCCAAGGCGTAAGCTGATATTTCGCGAATCTCTTTTTTCATTTCCCGAGAGTATTTTTCTAAAAAATACTGCGCTAAAATGGGAATATCCATCTTTCGTTCCCGCAACGGAGGAATTCTGATTTGGATAACATTTAAGCGATAATAGAGATCTTCGCGAAATTTTTTTTGGATAACATTATGTTCTAAATTTTGATTCGTGGCTGAGATTATTCTCGTATCTACAGTTACTTCGGCAGTTCCCCCAATCGGAGTAAAAACTTTGTCTTGAACAACTCGCAGAAGCTTTACCTGAAGAGATAGGGGAAGCTCGCTTATTTCATCAAGAAAAATCGTCCCCCCTGAAGCCGCCTCAAAAAGTCCAATTTTATTGGTTAACGCTCCAGTGAAAGAACCTTTTCGGTGACCAAACAGCTCGCTTTCCAATAAATTTTCTGGAATCCCTCCGCAATTTATAGTTACAAAGGGTTTGTCGCGGCGGTTACTATGTCGGTGGATTGCCCGGGCAATAAGTTCTTTACCTGTCCCGCTTTCCCCGATTATAAGCACATTGCTTTTGGCACTGGCAGCTTTAGGAATTAAAGAAAAAATCTTATGCATTTCCGGACTTCTACTAATAATATTATCAAAACGGTCTATCTCCCCGGCTAATTCTTTATCCCGTGACTTTAAATCTCGCTCTCGCTTTTCTAAGGCATTTTTTATAATACTTTTTGCCTTTTCAACATCAAAAGGTTTGGAGAGATAGTCAAAGGCTCCATCTTTCATTGCTTCGATTGCTGACTCTAGTGAGCCATAGGCAGTAATCATGATCACAATAGTATCAGGATGGAGCTCTTTTACTTTTTTAAGGACTACATGACCGTCTCCTTGCGGCATTCGAATATCAGTAAGAACAATATCAAATTTCTTTTTTTTACATAGGGCGATTGCCTCGGCACCAGTTGAAGCCAAAGAAACTTCAAATCCCTCCTTTTTCAGGATAATTTCTAGTAATTCCCGGATATTTTTTTCGTCATCAGCAATTAAGATAGAATACATGCCTGGAGTTTATTTCTAATCTTAGATTTTAAGTCAGGAAGCTGGTTAATATTATGATGGTATTCTTGCAAGGTTTTAATTCGCTTTTTAAAAAGCAAAAGTTGCTTTTTTTTCTGCAGTTCTTTCAGACATTCTTCGATGCTGGTAAGATAAGGAATCAAATGGGAGATTGCCGCCCGACGAATTATAAAGCTATCGCTCAAAGCGTTTTCATCTTTTCGGTCTACTACATTAAGAATAAAGGCTACTTTCCCCCTTTCAATGTACTCAATAATATTTCCTTTTTTCCCTTCAGAAATTCGGGGAATTATTTTCTCTACTTTTATTCCATGGGTGGTGAGAAAATTTGCGGTCCCCCGGGTAGCAATAATATTTGGCTTTAGGCGACTGAGAAGACGAACTAAATAGATGAGGTCTTCATTATGATGGGAGTAATCAACGCTGATAAATATCGTTGAAGCAGGGGATTTTTCAATTCGCTGGTGAAGGGTTTCTTCTTCTGCTATTAAACCCTGTTGACGCATTACCGCTTCAATAGCATTAACTGCAGCCGCAGCCGCCGAGATAGTAGTAAAACAAGGGATTTTGTTAATTATCGCTTGTTGCCGGATGATATAGTTATCGCTATAAGGTCCTTTCCCTTGCGGAGTATTGATAATTAGATCAACTTCTAACCGATGAATTCGATCCACTACCGTTGCTCCGCGACTTTTTTCATAAACTTTGCCAATTACTTCCGCAACCGGAATTCCATGCTTTTGTAACGCCTTCGCCGTCCCCTCAGTAGCCACAATTTTAAACCCAAGTTCATGAAGTTTTTTCGCAATAAATATAATGACCCGTTTATCTTTATTTTTTACGCTGATAAAAACCGTTCCCCCAAACTTTTTGCCTAAAGGTAGTTCCTGATTAGCCCCCATCTGGGCTTTACTTAGAGCAATTCCAAAATCATCATCAATACCCATTACTTCTCCAGTGGATTTCATCTCCGGACCAAGCACCGAATCCACACCCGGAAATTTGTTAAAAGGAAACACTGATTGTTTCACTGCTACATGGTTAAGTGTTATGCCCCTGGCAATTCCGAGTTGTTCAAGGGAGTAGCCTAACATCACTAAAGAAGCTACTTTTGCCCAAGGAACACCAGTGGCTTTACTAACAAAAGGAATTGTCCTCGAAGCGCGAGGATTCACTTCCAATACATAAACTTTATCATTTTTAATCGCATACTGAACATTCATAAGCCCCTGGACTTTAAGTTCAGTTCCCAGAGCATAAGTTTCCCTTTCAAGCTCTTTAATTAAATCTTCAGTAATGGTATAAGGAGGGAGGACACAGGTGCTATCTCCCGAATGAACTCCCGCTTCTTCAATATGCTCCATAATTCCAGCAATTATTACCGATTGGCCATCAGCTACTGCATCTACATCTACTTCAATCGCATCCTCCAAGAATTTATCAATTAAAACCGGCCGTTTTAAAGAAACTTTTACTGCTTCTTCCATATAAGTATTCAGGGAATCTTCATCATAAACAATTTCCATCGACCTTCCTCCCAGCACATATGAAGGTCTTACTACTACCGGATAACCGATTTCTTTGGCAATTTCTTTAGCCTCAGAATAAGAGCGGGCACAACCGTTTTTCGGTTGCACTAAATTTAATTTATTAATAATTTCTTTAAATCGCTCCCGATCTTCAGCTAAGTCAATGTTTTCCGGGTCAGTGCCCAATATAGGCACTCCTTGTTCTTTTAAGCCCAGGGCTAAATTTAATGGGGTCTGACCTCCAAACTGGACAATTACGCCGATTGGTTTTTCTTGGTCAAAAATGTTTAAAATATCCTCTCGGGTTAGCGGTTCAAAAAAAAGGCGATCCGAGGTGTCATAATCAGTCGATACGGTTTCCGGATTACAGTTTACCATAATTACTTCATAGCCTTCTTTTCTTAATGCAAAGGCAGCATGGACACAGCAATAATCAAACTCAATTCCCTGTCCAATTCGATTAGGACCGCCGCCGATAATCATAATCTTAGGTTTATCCGAGGGCTTAATTTCATTTTCGGTTTCGTAAGTAGAATAATAATAAGGAGTATAAGCCTCAAATTCGGCTGAACAGGTATCTACTAACTTAAAGACCGGTTCAATTCCAAGAGATTTTCTAAAATTACGAAAAGTGATTTCATCGGTAAAAAAAATTTCTGCCAACTTAACATCGCTGAATCCAAACTGTTTAGCCTTACGAACAAGTTCCGGCGTAACCGACTGAAGGGTTTCCTGGCCGAGTTCCATCTCCAGATCGATAATCTCTTTTATGTTATGCAAAAACCAAGGGTCAATTCGGGTTAATTTATGAATTTCATCTATGCTTAATCCCATCCGGAAGGCTTCCGCAATATAAAAAATTCTTTCCCAATTAGGTACAACCAATTTTTCCCGGATTTTTTTAAGGTAATCTTTTCCTCTGCTTTTTTTAGCTTTAAAATGATCTTTAGAGCTGATTTTTTCTGGCGACTCCAGGCCATAATATCCAATTTCTAAAGAACGAATCGCTTTCTGGAGGGACTCTTTAAAGGTTCTACCAATTGCCATTACTTCTCCCACTGATTTCATCTGAGTAGTAAGAGTCTGATCCGCTTCCGGAAATTTATCAAAAGCCCAGCGGGGAATTTTGGTAACTACATAGTCCATTACCGGTTCAAAAGCAGCCTTAGTGTAGCGAGTAATGTCGTTGGGAAGTTCATCCAGAGTATATCCTACTGCCAGCTTAGCCGCAATCTTAGCAATCGGAAAACCAGTGGCTTTGGAAGCTAAAGCCGAACTCCGCGACACCCGGGGATTCATTTCAACTACTACCATCTCTCCATTTTCCGGATTAATAGCAAATTGAATATTTGCCCCACCGGTTTCTACTCCAATTTCTCTAATAATGGCAATGGCGTCATCGCGCATTCGTTGATATTCTTTATCGGTGAGAGTCTGAGCCGGAGCTACCGTTATGCTATCTCCGGTATGGATACCCATCGGGTCAAAGTTTTCAATCGAGCAGATTATCACTACATTATCATTTAAATCCCGCATTACCTCTAATTCATATTCTTTCCAGCCAATTACTGATTTCTCAATTAGAACTTGATTAAACGGCGCTCCTTTAAAAAAAGGCCTTAAGATTTCCTCAAGTTCGGACCGGGAAAACGCAATTCCTCCTCCCGTTCCCCCTAAATTATAGGCGGGCCGGAGAATAACCGGATAACCTAAACAATCCGCCACCCGAATAGCATCCCGGAGGTTATAAACATGTTCTCCCGGCGGCATTGGCAATCCGATCCGACTCATACTTTGCTTAAAGAGTTCACGATCTTCGGCTTTCATAATGGCTTCTAATTTAGCTCCAATTAGCTCCACTTTGTATTCCTCAAGAACTCCATTTTGGCCCAGCGCAATTGTAGCATTGAGCGCAGTTTGTCCCCCAATGGTGGGGAGTAGAGCTAAAAAATTAGGTTTCTTATCCGGATTCTCCTGAGCAATAATTTCAGCAATAACCCGGGCATTAACCGGTTCAACATAAGTCCTATCTGCCATTTCCGGATCAGTCATAATTGTCGCCGGATTACTATTAACTAAGATAACCTGGTAGCCTTCTTCTTTTAATGCTTTACAGGCTTGAGTGCCCGCATAGTCAAATTCGCAAGCTTGACCAATGACAATAGGACCAGAACCAATAATCAAAATCTTTTTTATGTCAGTTCGCTTCGGCATGCTTAATTAGCTCCAGAAATTGACGAAAAAAATAAGTGGCATCATGAGGGCCAGGAGAGGCTTCCGGATGATATTGGACGGAAAAAATCGGTAGTTCCCGATGCTGAAATCCTTCCAGAGTTTGATCATTAAGGTTAATATGGGTTAAAAATACTTGTTTTGGGTCAAGAGATTCTAAGTCAACACAAAATCCGTGGTTTTGCGAAGTGATGGTAACTTTGCCAGTCAACAGGTCCTTTACCGGTTGATTGCCACCCCGATGACCAAATTTAAGTTTATAGGTTTTCCCCCCCAAGGCAAGTCCTAAGATTTGATGTCCTAAACAAATTCCCATAAGAGGAATTTTACCAATAAGTTTTTTTATATTTTCAATTACATAAGGGATAGCTGCCGGATCCCCTGGCCCGTTAGAAAGGCAAACCCCCTCCGGTTTTAATGCCAAAACTTCTTCTGCCGAAAAAAATGCTGGGACTACGGTTACCGCGCAACCCTGGTCAACCAAGCACCGAAGAATGTTTCTTTTTACTCCAAAATCATAAACTACAATATTAAATTTTTTTTCTCTCCCTTTTGAAGGGATAGACTCTTTTTTATCCCACTCCCAAGTTCCTTCTTTCCACTCATAAGGTTGAGTACAGGTTACTTCTTTTACTAAATCTCGACCTACATAAGGAGGGGCTTTTTCCAGTTTAGTAGCAAGGCTTTTAGGATCAAAATCTATGGTAGAAATAATTCCTCGTTGGGCTCCTTGGTCACGAATATGACGGGTAAGGGCACGAGTATCGATGCCCTGAATACCTAAGATGCCGTGGCACCGTAAATATTCATCCAAGGTTTTTTTGCTTCGCCAGTTAGAGGGGAAATAGCATAATTCTTTGATTACCAGCCCTTCTATTTGAGGTTTGTCTGACTCATTATCTTCCTCATTGATCCCATAATTGCCAATCAAAGGGTAAGTCATAGTAACTATTTGCCCTTTATAAGAAGGATCGGTAATAACCTCTTGATAACCAGTTAAGCTAGTATTAAAAACTACTTCGCCAATTGCTTCACCCGTAGCCCCAAAAGCCTCCCCCCAAAACATTTTCCCATCTTCTAAATATAGAATTGCCTTATTTACCACCATAGAATTCCTCATCTTTCCAGACAATTTCCCCCCTTACAATAGTCATAATAGCTCGTCCTTTAAGTTTATAATTAGAAAAAGGGGTGTTCCGTGCCTTAGATTTAAATGTTTCCGGTTTCACAATAAACTCTCGATCTAAGTCAATTATCGTTATATCTGCTTCATCCCCTTCTTTAAGCAGCCCTCCCTTTATCCCTAAAATCCGAGCAGGATTGGTGCTAAGTTTCGCAATTGCCTCATTAATGCTAAGAATTTTTTTATGAACCAGCTCATTTAAAGTAAGCGAAACGCCTGTTTCTAAGCCAATAATTCCATTAGGAGCAGAAAGATAATCCCCTTCTTTTGCCGAAGATTCATGAGGAGCATGGTCAGTAGCAATAACATCAATAGTGCCATCTTTTAATCCTTCTTTAATGGCCTCTCGATCCTTTAATGACCTTAGCGGGGGGTTGGTTTTGGTATTCGGGTTAAATGAAGTTACTGCTTCATCAGTTAAAGTAAAATGATGGGGGGTTGCTTCACAGGTTACTCTAATTCCCTCAGTTTTCGCCTGGCGGATTAATTCTACCGACCCGGCAGTGCTTACATGAGCAATGTGAATGGGAGAAGAAGTCATCTTTGCTAAAATTAAGTCTCGGGCCACCATCACTTCTTCTGCTGCTGCCGGGATACCGGGTAAACCTAAACGGGTCGAAACCCATCCTTCATGCATTACTCCATTTTGGGAGAGATTTTTGTCTTCACAATGGGAAATTATCAGGAGATTAAAACTCTTAACATATTCTAAGGCACGTCGCATTATTTCAGAATTCATAACTGGCTCCCCATCGTCAGAGAGAGCAACTACTCCTGCTTCTTTCAATTCTCCAATATCAGCAAGTTGTTCTCCTTTTAGTCCCCGGGTAATAGCTCCAATAGGATAAACTCGAACACATCCTTCTTGAATAGCCTTATTTACAATATAGCAGGTAACAATTTTATTATCGTTAACTGGATCGGTATTAGGCATACAGGCAATTGCCGTAAATCCTCCGGCAGCAGCAGCTTGACATCCGGTAGCAATGGTTTCTTTCCCCTCCTGACCTGGTTCTCGAAGATGGGTATGGATATCAATCAGTCCCGGAGCAATAATCTTTCCTGAAGCATCAATGACTTCGAATGCACCAAAATGTATTTTTATTCTTTCGGGATCGATATTTTTGGCCATTCTAATAATTTTCCCTTCCCGAATAAAAATATCCAATACCTCATCGATTCGATTACCCGGGTCAATAACCCGACCGTTTTTAATAAGTAACATTTTGTCTTCTCAAAGCCAAAAGATAAAATATCGCCATCCGCACCACCACTCCGTTGCTAACTTGCTTCAAAATTATTGAATTTTTCCCTTCTGCTACTTCTGAATTTATTTCTACTCCTCGATTTATTGGCCCAGGGTGCATTATCACCACCTTATCCTTTGTTTTTTTTAGTCTTTCCTGATTAATACCAAAAAACCGGCTAAATTCTCTTAAAGAAGGTATAAGGTTCTGACTCTGACGTTCTCTCTGAAGTCGAAGGCACATAATCACATCAACATCTTCGATCGCCGCATCTACATTATAAAAAACTTCTACTCCTAATTTTTCAATTTGAGGAGGAATAAGGGTTGGTGGCCCAGCTATTTTTACGCTCGCCCCCATTTTTTTTAAACCCCAAATATTAGAGCGTGCTACCCGGCTATGACTAATATCACCAATTATCGCTATTTTTATTCCTTTAATGTTCCCAAAAATTTCTCTTATTGTAAAAAGGTCAAGAAGTGCCTGGGTAGGATGTTCATGCGCTCCATCTCCCGCATTAATGACCGAAGCAGAAACTTTCTCGGCAATGAAATTTACCACCCCAGAAACAGGGTGACGAATAACCATAATATCCGGATTCATTGCTTGGAGGTTAAGCATTGTATCCTTGAGAGTTTCCCCTTTGGAGATACTGCTGGTAGAAAAATCAAAGTTAATTATCTCTCCTCCCAGCCTTTTCCCGGCAATTTCAAACGAAGTTCGGGTGCGGGTACTTGGTTCGTAGAAAAGATTGATAATAATTTTTCCTTTTAAGGGATAAGGTTCCTTTTTTTCTATAAAAAAAGAGCCTTCTTTTATTGACTTTGCAGTATCTAATATTAAAAGAATTTCCTCTGGGGTTAACTCTTCTATGCTTAGTAAATTTTTGCTTTTTAGTCTCATCATGGGGGAGAAACAATTTAGAGAATTCATCCGAAATATTTAGCCCCAAGTCCCAAAATAATCCCAAAAAAAAACCTCCTTACCTTTCAGTAAGAAGGTTTTCGCTTGGAAACAAAACTTTGCCAACATCTATCTCTCGCCATTCCTTTGGGGGAAAAAGTTTTTAAGGGAAATGGCCCTAATTTTTAAAATGTATATCAAAATAATTTAACTTCGTCAAGGATTTATTTTTAAAAAATTTCTTTTTATAATTTTTTCCTTTTTTCCTCCGAAACTTGCAAAATTTTCGAGTTATGATAATAAAAATAAACATTGTTTAATTTCTTTTAAAAGGAAGGGGGATTATGCTTTCTCGGGTTTTAAGTGCTGCTATTTTAGGAGTGGATGCTTATCAGGTGGAAGTAGAAGTAGATATTTCGCGGGGGTTGCCTGCTTTCTCGATTGTGGGGTTACCGGAAGGGGCAGTAAAGGAAAGTAAAGAGCGAGTTAAAGCAGCGATCAAAAATTCGGGATATGGATACCCGGAAAGAAAAATAACCGTTAATCTCGCCCCGGCTGATGTCAAAAAAGAAGGCTCCTTATTTGATCTTCCGATTGCGATAGGAATTCTTTCTGCCTCCGGGATAATAAAATCCGATAAGTTAAGGCAATATTTTATTATCGGTGAGCTATCTTTGGATGGACAGATAAAGCCGATTCGGGGAAGCCTGTCAATGGCGATTGCGGCTAATCACCAAGGAGTAAAAGGAGTTATCCTTTCGATAGATAACTCCTATGAAGCGGGAGTTGTGCAGGGAATCGAAGCTATTGGGGTGCGAGATTTGGGAGAAGTAGTTGATTTTTTAAACGAAAAATACTTTATCCCTCCCACCCAGGTTGATATTGCCACCCTTTTTGCTCAATCCGAAGATTATCTGGAAGATTTTAATGAAGTAAAAGGTCAGGAACACGCCAAAAGAGCTTTAGAAATTGCAGCAGCCGGTGGACACAATGTCCTGATGATTGGGCCACCTGGATCAGGCAAAACCATGCTTTCCCGGCGCCTGCCTTCTATCCTTCCTGCCCTCAATCTGGAGGAAGCTCTTGAAACCACGAAAGTTCATAGTGTATTGGGTCTCCTGGGAAATAATCGTTTTTTGATTACTACCCGGCCTTTTCGTTCTCCTCATCATACTATTTCCGATGCCGGATTGATTGGCGGAGGAACCTTTCCTAAGCCGGGTGAGGTAAGCTTAGCCCATAACGGAGTGTTATTTTTAGATGAGCTACCTGAATTTCGTAAAAATGTTCTTGAGGTTATGCGCCAGCCAATGGAAGATGGAAAAGTTACCATTTCCCGGGCATCTGCTTCCATTACTTTTCCTGCCCGGTTTATGTTGGTTGCAGCTATGAATCCCTGTCCCTGTGGTTTTTATGGTGATTTAACCCGGCCTTGTGTTTGCACCTCAATCCAAATCCAGCGTTATAAATCAAGAATCTCTGGCCCTTTACTTGATCGGATTGATATTCAAATTGAAGTGCCGGCAGTAAAATATAAAGAATTATCTGACGAAAAAATAGGCGAATCTTCTGCCGAGATAAGAAAACGAGTTGAAGCAGCTCGCAAAATTCAAAGTAACCGTTTCCGGAATAGTAAAATTTTCTGTAATGCCCAGATGACCCCTCGTCATCTTAAAAAATATTGCCAAATTAATCCTGATTCCCGTCAACTCTTAGAAACTGCCATTGATAAATTAGGCTTAAGTGCCCGGGCTTATACCCGAATTCTTAAGGTTTCCCGAACCATTGCCGACTTAGCCCAAGAAGAATCAATTTTACCTTCTCATATAGCGGAGGCGATCCAATACCGCAGTGTAGATAGGTATTGGGAATGAATAAAAAAAAAATTTTTTGTTTTTTCTTGACAAAAATAAAAAAATATAGCATTTATACCAATTCTATTAATAAAAAAGGTGAAAACTATGGCTACTCCACTACCACAAAAAAATCAGATCGAAAAAGAATGGTTTTTAGTTGATGCGGAAAATAAAATTTTAGGCAGGTTAGCAAGCAAAATCGCCTTGATTCTAAGAGGGAAAAATAAACCTATTTTCACTCCTCACTTAGACACAGGGGATTTTGTAATTGTAATTAATGCCCGGAAAGTGAAATTGACCGGTAAAAAGCTTAAAGATAAAATTTATTATCACTACACCGGATATCCTGGGGGGTTAAAATCTATTACTGCCAAAGACTTGCTCCAAACCAAGCCAGAGGAAATAATTCGAAAAGCAGTATGGGGAATGTTACCCAAAACAAAGTTGGGGCGAAAAATGTTAAGTAAACTTAAGGTGTATCCCGAAAACCAGCACCCCCATGAAGCGCAACAACCAAAAAAGATTGACCTTTAGTTTTTGAGGTGAGCAAGTGGAAAACTATTTTTATGCTACTGGCAAGAGAAAATGTGCTATTGCTCGAGTCTGGCTTAAAGAAGGTGCGGGTAAATTTATTATCAATGACCGCACATTAGAGGAATACTTTCCGCGGGAAACCTCCCAAATGATAATTAAACAGCCCTTTGAACTTACCAATACCCTGGGAAAATTTGATGTAAAAGTTAATGTAAAGGGAGGTGGGATTTCTGGCCAAGCGGGAGCCATTAAACATGGAATTGCTAAGGCCCTTCTCGAAGTGGATAATAATTTTCGAAGTATCTTAAAAAGATTGGGGTTTTTGACCCGGGATGCTCGAATTAAAGAGCGAAAAAAATACGGACGCAAAAAGGCCCGAAAACGATTCCAATATTCCAAACGGTAAGCAAGCTCAGGTAGAAGCTCGATTAATCATCCTTCCGTTAAGTAGTTTTTGCCTTGAATGTTGGAATAGATTTCTACCCCGGTTATAAATTAGTGAAACAGGGTTTATTAAATTTATTCCTTCTAAATATAATCATTTTTTTCTCTTTTTCCTTTGGTTGCACCCATACCCCCTCTCCTCCAGTTGAAAAACCTCCTCCTCCCTATAGTGTGGAGGGTAAAGTTTATTATCCTTTTCCTGTGGAGAGACTAAAAAATTATAAAGAACAGGGGATTGCTTCTTGGTACGGACCCGATTTTCATGGAAAAAAAACCTCGAGCGGCGAAATTTACAATATGTATGATAATACTGCTGCCCATAAACTTCTTCCTTTTGGCACTAAAGTAGAAGTTACCAACTTAAAGAATGGGAAAAAAGCAACCGTAGTAATTAATGATCGGGGACCGTTTGTCAAAAATCGAGTTATTGACCTTTCTTTTTCCACCGCAAAAGAGCTGGAACTTATTGGTCCGGGAACAGCTTTAGTAGAATTGAGAGTAGTGAGTGTTCCCGAGACCCTCCCCCCAGATTGGAAATGGGTTTTTAGCGTTCAAATTGGGGCATTTAGAGAATTGGAAAATGCCCTTCGGCTAAAAGAAAAATTTTCTCATCTCAATTCTTCGGCTCACATAAACACTTATGAAACCCCGGAAGGGCTGATCTTTTACCAAGTTCGGGTGGGAGAATATACTACCCTGGAAGAGACCCTTCGGGCACAAAAAGATTGGGAAGCGCGAGGATTCCCTGATGCTTTTGTCGTAGCAGAATAATTTAGCTTGAATAGCAAGTTGAAGTTATTGTAAACTTTTGAACATAATAATCTTCTGAGAGGTTTTTATGTCCTATCAAGTACTTGGACTGGTAATGCTTTCGGTTTTTTTTTGGGGTTTGGCTCCAGTGGTGGAAAAATTTGCTTTCTCTCAAACTAATATTGATCCTCTTATTGCCCTTACTATTCGGGGAGTTGCTGCTATGTTGGGGCTGGGAGTGATAATTTTGGGGATGGGGAAGACGCAAAATTTGTTTGAAATTACAACTAAAGATGTTTTTTGCTTCACCCTCAGCGGATTGTTCGCTGGTCTTTTGGGAACCTGGACTTATTTGAGCGCTTTAAAACTGGGTGAAGCTTCCCAAGTTGTCCCTATTTCAGCAACTTACCCCTTAATTACTGCTTTGTTAAGTTTTTTTGTTTTAAATGAAGACTTTTCTTTATCGCGAATTTTAGGTACTATCCTTATCATAACCGGAATTTGGCTTATAAAATGAAAGGATCGGTAATAATGGAAAGAAAAAAATTTATTATTTTTTCCGAAGTCTTAGGAATTGCGATTTTTTTATTAATTTTTGCTCAAGGGTGTGGGAAAAAAATTTATCACCCCCCGGAAAAAGGAACTAATAGCAATATCATTCTGATAAATGAAATATATCCACCCGGATTTTATGTAGAACTCGATGGGCAACAAGCGGGTTTTTTACAACAAGAACTGGAGATTAAAGTTAAACCCGGACCTCATAAATTAAAAATATTTAACAAAGAAACTGCACTTTCACTATTAAAAGAAAAACAAGAGACCGTTATCCATAAATTTAATTTTAATTTAAAGGTAGAAGATGGGGAAACTAAAAAAATAGTGCTTTCCTGGGAAGATAAAGAATATTCGAAAGAAGTAAGAAAAGGAATTTCTCCCCTGGATAAAGAAAAAGAAGAAAAACAACGAAGGAAAAGACAAATTGAAGGCCCCTCTTCTTTACCTTAAACCTTAAAAAGGTAAAAAACTGTATTATCTAATACATACTCGCCTTACTTGCTCCAGAGTGGTATCACCCTTTAAAACTTTTCTGATCCCATCTTGGAGCAAAGTGGTCATCCCTTCGGCAATTGCTTGTTTGCGAATTTCGGCTACCGGAGCTTTTTGAACGATAAGTCTTTTTATTTCATCGGTTCCTTCCAAAAGTTCGTGGATAGCGGTTCGACCCTTTAAGCCAGAACGGGCACAAGCCGTACAACCTCTTCCCCGATATAGGACAAAGTCATCACTATATTTTATCCCTAAATTTTCAAAATCCGCTTCTCCATATTCTCTCACTATTGCCTCAAATTCTTTTGCAGAAGGATGGTAAGCTTCTTTGCACTCCGGGCAGATTGTCCTTACTAATCGCTGGGCCAATATCCCCAAAAGGGCATCAGCAAAGTTAAAAGGATCAAGCCCCATATCGATTAACCGGACAATAGTTTCCGGAGCGCTATTAGTATGGAGGGTGCTAAAAACCAAATGCCCGGTAAGAGAGGCTTCAATACCAATACTTGCTGTCTCTAAGTCTCGCATCTCTCCGACCATAATTACATCTGGATCAGCGCGGAGAAAAGCACGCATTGCAGTGGCAAAATCGTAACGATGCCCATCCGGAGTTTTTATATTAGGGTTTATTTGAACCTGGCGTAAGCGATATTGGGTGATTTCCACCGGATCTTCAGCTGTCCAAATTTTTCTTTCCTCTCGATTAATATACCCTAAGATCGAATGAAGCGTGGTTGTTTTTCCTGATCCAGTAGGACCAACACAAAGAATCAGACCATAGGGCCGCTCGGCAAGTTTTTTAATTAATCGCAAGTTCCTTTCCGAAAAATTCATCTTATCCAGAGAAAGAGGTTCGTTGCTCGATAATATTCTTAACACCATATCTTCATTACCACCAGCCGTAGGAACTGTTGCCACCCGAAGTTCAATGTCTTTCCCTTTATATCGCATTTTTATCTTTCCATCTTGAGGAAGTCGCTTTTCTTCAATCCGGAGGCGAGCCATAATTTTGAGCCGGGAGATAAGGGCGTTAGTATGGCTGGGTGGGACCTCCAGGTATTTAAAACAAACTCCATCCCGTCGGAATCGAATCTCCGTATCTTTTTTCCCCAAATAAGGTTCGATATGAATATCAGAAACTCCGGAATTGTAAGCATCAATAATTATTTTATTAGCCAGCTGCACGATTTTGCTGTCCGACTCTTTTACCTCATCAAATACTTCTTGGGTTTCAGTATCTACTTCAACTCCTTCCACTAATTCGCCAATAAGTTCCTGAATATCTACTTGTTCAACCTTTAAACTCGATGATCCTTCGCGGTTAATTTCTTTTCCCCCTTGGGTTGCACTGGTAACAAACTGGATAATATCTTCGGGAAGAGAAACCCAATAGATAATTTTCTTTACTTTGGTATAATTAAATTTTACCCATTGTTCGACCGCATCTTGCTTGGGCAAATCATGAGGGTCATCAATGAGCACAATAAGAGAATTCCCTTCTTCCTTTAACGGCAGCCAAAGGCTCTTTTTTACAAAATCAACTTTTAGCTTTTTAATAATTTCCGGCGAAATTTTTATTTTCGGATCAAATTCTTGAAATCGAACTCCATAAAAGTCACTTAAACTTTTTCCAATATCCTGCTTAGAAACTCCATAATGATTCATAAGGATTTTAATTACATCTCCCTTGTCCTCTCGTGCCCGGATAGCAGCTTCATCTAATTCGTGCTGGGAAATGATATTATTGGTAAGAAGGTAATCAAACTTAGTTGGCTTTTTCCTGGATTTTTTAAGTTGATTATAAAAAGCAAGGCCCAAAATATCTGCCAATTCCGCTACATTTTGTTGATCTTCACGGGTAAAGCTATCTCCGGTTTTTTTGTTTAAAAGCTGGATAACCCCCATTAAATATCTGTCATAAATAAAAGGGGCAGCTAACACTTGCCGCGTTTTAAAGCCAGTCTTTAAATCCCAACTTTTATCAAACCTAAGCTCGGGAGAATAGGAGGACAGCTCCTGCTCATCATAAGCATTACGAATACAAAGTATTTTACCGGTAGAAGCACAATATCCGGCAATGCTTGATCTATTAATGGGCAAGCGGATTTCGGTTATTTCATTGCCTTCCTTTATTTTCGAGTAGATTTCCTTTTTGGCATGATCAGCTGCATAAATTGTGATTCGCTCCGCATCGAACAAGGTTAAAATTTTATCTTTTAAATTAATTAAAATATCATCAATGTTTTCTGCGGAATAAAGTTCCCGGGAAATAACTTTTAAGTTTTCATTATAAGCAAGCAGAGACTTAAGTTTTTCTATTTCATCCAAAGGATTACCTTTAGACAAAACCATTTTAGTTAATCCCTTTAAGATTTTATTTAAAGAATTAAAAAATTAATAGAATTCTATCTATTTTAACTCTCCAAGTCAATGCTTATCATCTTTCTGATTAGTTAAAACTCATTGAATTTTACTTGATTTTTTATATATAATAGACAGGAATCGATAACTTAAATTGCTATGGCTTTATAATTCCTTTTATTTGAAAGAAAGGGGAGAAATGGAAATTTTTGTTGGTACCAGTGGTTGGTTATATGACTGGAATTTGGGCAAAAATTTCGCCTGGTTTGTAGAAAACAGCGGTCTTAATGCGGTCGAATTAAACGCCAGTTTCTATCGTTTCCCTTTTCCTAATCAAATCAAAAGCTGGGTAGAAAAAGGAGGTAATATCCGTTTTGCGATTAAAGTAAACCGACGCATAACCCACATCTACCGTTTAAGAGGGGAGTCCTTTGCCCTCTGGAAATCCTTTCAGGAATTATTTTCTCCCTTAGAATCGAATATAGATTTCTATCTCTTTCAGTTTCCACCCTCTTTTCGGCCAGAATCATTTACCGAGATAGAACATTTTTTTAATCCAGCAAGTTTAAAAGAATTTAAATTCGCCTTAGAATTTAGAAACGAAGCCTGGTTTCAAGATGACTTAATTAAAAAAATCGAGCAATTAAATCTGATCATGGTCAGCCTCGATAGCCCGAAGCAACCGGAAGCTATATATATAACCAATGGAATAATTTATCTCCGATTTCATGGTCGAACCAGCTGGTATAATCATAATTATACCGAGGAAGAGTTAAAAACAATTGCGCAAAAGTGTTTAAATTTAAGACCACAAAAAATTTACGCTTTTTTTAACAACAATCACCATATGTTAGAAAATGCTCAGGCCTTTTTCTCTGTTCTCCAGAAGTTCAAAAAACTGGCAAGGCAGTAATTAATCGAAAAGATAAAATACGCTGCAATGATTGAAATTTAAAATCTCAGACCAGGATAAGCTCCATTTCCTCCAGTTTCTTTATCCGATCCCTTAATTCTGCCGCCCGTTCAAATTCTAAACGGCGAGCTGCCTCCCACATTTGCTTTCGGAGCTTTTCTATCTCTTTATGAATATCCTCAATGGTTCGGTATTGTTTTTGCGGCTCAGCTATTACTGGTACAGTAAGATAATCTGCTTCATAAATCGAAGTTAACACATTTCGAATATCTTTTTTAATCGTTTCGGGAGTAATATTATTTTTTCGGTTATATTCTGCTTGGATCTTACGCCGGCGGTTAGTTTCTTCCACCGCAATTTTCATTGAATTAGTAATTGTGTCTCCATACAAAATTACTTTACCATTGACATTCCGTGCTGCCCGTCCACAGGTTTGAATCAAGGAATGGGCAGATCGCAAAAATCCTTCTTTATCCGCATCCAGAATAGCCACCAGTGAAACCTCCGGCAGATCAAGCCCTTCACGGAGTAAATTTACTCCAATCAATACATCGAAAATCCCTCGGCGTAAGTCGCGGATGATTTCGATTCGCTCTAAAGTGCTAATATCAGAGTGAAGATATTTTGCCTTGACTCCAAGGTCACAATAATACTCAGTTAAGTCTTCTGCCATCCGTTTGGTCAAAGTTGTTACCAGTACCCGTTCGTTTCGTTCAGTTCGCCCGCGAATCTCCTCTAACAAATCATCAACTTGATAGTTAGCCGGTCTTATTTCAATCTCGGGATCCATTAAACCAGTAGGTCGGATAATTTGTTCTACCACCTTATTTTTACACATTTTCAATTCATATTCTCCTGGAGTTGCTGAAACATAAATCACTTGATTAATGCGAGAATCAAATTCTTCAAAAGTTAAGGGACGATTATCTAAAGCAGAAGGAAGACGGAAACCGAATTCTACCAGAGTCTCTTTGCGGGAACGGTCGCCGCGATACATACCCTGAAGCTGAGGAATAGAAATATGGCTTTCATCAATAAATAAAAGGAAATCTCGGGGAAAGTGGTCAAGAAGAACTGCTGGAGGCTCACCCGGTTTACGGCCATCAAGGTGGCGAGAATAATTCTCAATTCCCGGACAATATCCCATTTCCGCCAGCATTTCTAAATCATAGTTAGTTCTTTGCTCCAAGCGCTGGGCTTCAAGAATTTTATTTTGCGCATAAAGTTCTTTAAGTCGTTCGGCAAGTTCAACTTTAATACTTTGGATTGCCCGTTTTAATTTAGGTTGCGGAGTCACATAATGGCTACCAGGAAAAATAGCAACTCTTTTAAGTGGCTTTAAAACTCTTCCTCGGAGCGGATCGATTTCACTAATTCTTTCAATCAAATCTCCAAAAAACTCGATCCGAATAGCTCTTTCTTCTTCATAGGCGGGAAAGATTTCTACCACATCTCCCCGCACCCGGAATGTTCCCCGGTAAAAATCAAGGTCATTCCTTAGGTACTGGATTTCTACTAACCGGGCAAGTAACTCGTCCCGCTCTATCTTCATATTTTCCTCGATCTCAACCATCATATTATGATAATCTTCTGGCGAGCCAATCCCATAAATACAAGATACACTAGCTACCACAATTACATCCCGGCGTTCCCACAAAGAGCGAGTAGCTGAATGCCGCATTTTATCAATATATTCATTAATAGAAGCATCTTTAGCAATATAAGTGTCAGTTTGAGGAACATAGGCTTCTGGTTGGTAGTAATCGTAATAGCTTACAAAATATTCCACGGCATTATATGGAAACAAGGATTTAAATTCTTCATAAAGTTGGGCAGCTAAGGTTTTGTTAGGCGATATTACCAAGGTGGGCTTCTGAACCCGGGCAATCACATTAGCCATAGTAAAGGTCTTCCCCGAGCCAGTAACCCCAAGCAAACACTGATGCCTTTCTCCCGCCAAAACTCCTTCGGTTAGTTTTTTGATTGCCTGAGGCTGATCTCCCTGAGGGGTAAAATTGGAAACCAGTCTGAAATTCATTTTACCTTCCAGGTAGTCTTATCCCGATCGTCTTCGAGAAGGATATTTTGCTGAAGAAGAAAGGCGCGAATTTCATCTGCCCGTTTCCAATTTTTTTCTTTCCGGGCCTGGCTCCGTTCTGCAATCAGTTTTTCAATCTCCTCAATGGTGATCGAAAGAGAAGAAAGTTTCTGATTCTGAAGATGCGCAAGAAACTCTGCTGGTTTTGATTGGAACAGGCCAAGAACATTGCCAATCTGAGAAAAAACCGTTCGAGCAAAAGCCAAAACTCTTTTGCGCGCATCCGTGATCTTAATATCTGCATCAGAAAGGAAACGATTAAGAGTCCGAACCATATTATGAAAATAACCAAGAGCAAGAGCAGTATTAAAATCGTCATCCATTGCCTGCTCAAATTGAGAAATCAGGCTCTCTACCTCGTTATAAAGCCCATTGTCTTTTTCTGCCTTACCTGATGATTTATTAACTTCTGACAAACTATTGCTTTCCAGTAAAGCATCTATCTCAGCTAAGGTGCGATAAATGCGTTCGAGCCCTGCCTCCGCCTCTCTCAGGTTTTCCGCAGAAAAATCAAGGGGTGAGCGGTAATGATGAGACAAAAGAAATAATCTAACTACTTCGGGATGATATTCTTTAAGGATTTCTTTGATAGTAAAGATATTGCCTAAGGATTTGGACATCTTTTCCTGGTTTATGTTGACAAATCCATTGTGAATCCAGTAGCGGACAAAAGGTTTTCCAGTAGCAGCCTCAGCTTGAGCAATCTCGTTTTCATGATGGGGAAAAATTAAATCCTGCCCGCCCCCATGAATATCGATAGTATCGCCTAAATATTTCTGGCTCATCACCGAGCATTCAATATGCCAACCGGGACGGCCTTCCCCCCAGGGAGAGGGCCAAGAAGGTTCCCCGGGCTTCGATTTTTTCCAAAGCGCAAAATCACGCGGGTCTTTTTTTCGTTCATCCATTTCTACCCGGGCACCAACGAGCTGCTCGTCCAGGTTCTTTTTTGATAACTTGCCGTATGCATTAAACTTTCCTACTTCAAAGTAAACATCCCCATTTAGTTCATAAGCATAGCCTTTCTCAATTAATCTTTCGATAGTTTTAATCATATCTGGGATATGCTCAGCAGCTCGAGGTTCGTAAGTTGGAGGCTCATTACCCAGCGCTTTAATGTCTTCGGTATATTCTTGGATATATCTCTCAGCAACTTCTTTCCAACTAACCCCCTCTTGGTTAGCCCGATTGATAATCTTATCGTCAATATCGGTAAAATTTCGGACATAAGTAACCTTAAAACCCCGGTATTTAAAGTAGCGGTAAATAGTATCAAAAATAATAGCCGCTCGAGCATGACCAATATGAGCATGGTCGTATACAGTTATCCCACATACATACATTGAAACTTGACCGGGACAAAGGGGAGTAAAAATTTCTTTTTTTTGCGTAAGGGTATTATAAATTTTAATTGCTGACAATATTTATTCTCCTTTCTAAACACTCTAAGTATCTTAAAAATTTATTTAATTTAGCAGATTATCCGATTAAGGTCAAGTTTTGAGTTGTCTTGGTAATAATGATTCGGAACGTTTTTTAAAAGGCAGGGAAAAGTTGTTAAGAAGATAAAGAAAGACTTAAATAAAAACAGAAGGGAGATAGTTGTTGATTTAATTATCAAAAAATAAACTGACCTGGGCAAAAAAGCTTCCTCGGAAGCAAACCGCTGATAAAAAACCCGAGGGTTCCATTCCCTCTCCTGCCAGCGGTCATTGCTCCCGGAAGCTACCACCGGCAATTATTATAACTCATTAGATTTACTCTAATTTCCGGAAATAAAATTTAAGCTTTCTGAAATTCGTAAGAGATATTCCCATTGGGAAGTTGAACCGGTAGCACCTTAACTTTCATTCCAATATTAATTGCGTCATCCGGAAGTTCCTTACTCATCCTTCCAAATACTTTAACTTCGTTAAATTGAGCCACCCCAATAGTATAGGGCAAATCATTTTCAAAGCCAACTGGGCCATATTGCAACTTGCTAAAAGTTAACAGAACCCCTTCTCCGGCAACTTCTTTCCACTCCATATCGCAAGATAAACAACTACAACAATCGGCCCGGGGAGGGAAGAATACCATCCCACATTTTTTGCATTTAGTTGCCATAACTTTACCTTTTTCCAAATACCCGATAAAGTCATTTACCTTAGAAATAGCCGTGAAACTGACTGTGCCAAATTTTTTGAATCGATCATCGATTTCTTTTTTTGTCATTTTAATCCCTCCCTAATATAGTAACATTACCATAAAGACCAACACCACCAATATTATGAACCAAGCCAATCTCCGGATCTTTCACCTGCATTGGCCCTGCCTCTCCCCGAAGTTGGAGAACAATCGTTCTTATCTGAGAACCGCCAGTCGCTCCAATCGGATGTCCCTTAGAAAGAAGCCCTCCATCCACATTAACCGGAATGCTCCCTTCTTTATAAGTTTCTTTAGCGCGAATAAGTTCTTTTCCTTCCCCTGGTTTAGCAAATCCTAAGTTCTCATACGCCATTATTTCAGCAATAGTAAAACAATCATGAACTTCCGCAACATCGATGTCTTTGGGACCCACCCCTGCCATTTTATAAGCTATTTGAGCCGCTTCAATTGCTACAGTAAGACCGGTGAACATCTCCCTTCCCGCCATATTAACTGCAGTAGATGCTGCCCCCACTCCCAAAATCCAAACCGGCTTTTTACACCAGGCTTTAGCCTTTTCTTCATTAGCAACAATAATACAAGAACTGCCATCAGCATTAGCACAACAATCGCCCACCCGAAGCGGAGAAGCCACCACTGCGGACATAGTGTTTTCCGGATCTTTAAACATCTCCATAGTAACCGGCTTTTGATAAACTGCCCGGTCATTAATTTGGCCATAAGTGGCCGCTTTTACCCGGACTAAAGCCAGATCATCTTCTGTGGTACCATATTTAGCCATATGGGCCCGAGCATGAAGCGCATAATAAGCTGGCATCATAGTACCAAAAGGAGACTCCCATTGAATATCGGCTCCCCTTCCCATTCGCTCTTGAGATTCCGCCGAAGAGATCTCCGACATTTTTTGAAAACCAAGAACACAGACCACATCATGTAGACCCGATTTGATCAAAGAATAAGCTACCTTCAGCCCCGTACTGCTGGAGGAACAAACGGTCTCAAGATAAAATGTTGGCTGGGGAGTAAGCCCCAAATATTCAGCAATAACTCCAGCGGGAGATCTTTGTTTGTCATATTCAGGAGCCGAGCAGATAATCGAAGCATCGATCTCCTTGTTGGTAATGTTGGCATCCTGAACCGCTTCGCGGTACGACTCAAAGGCTAACTCCCGAATACTGCCCGGATATCCCCGAACGAATTTACTTTGCCCAACTCCAATAATTGCCACACGTGTCATTTTACCCTCCTTTAATTCATCTTATTTTTCAAGGCTTAATTATTACCCAACATACCCGCCATCTACCCCAATAACTTGACCAGTAATCCAATTGGCTTCGTCCGACCCTAAAAATACAAAAACCGGCACTACATCCTCTACTTTTCCAAACCGACCCAGTTGGATGCGGGAGAGGTAAATTTCTCTTAATTTGGGTTCGCTCCGGATAGTTTCTGTCATTTCCGTTTCAATAACCCCAATTTCTACTGCATTCACATTTACCCCTGATTTTCCCAATTCCCGGGATGCAGACTTAGTGAACCCGATTAAGCCTGCTTTTGCGGAAGCGTAATTAATTTGTCCCACCGTTCCATATATTCCCGCCGTGGAAATAACATTTATAATTTTTCCATAGTTACGTTCCCGCATATGATCCGCTACTGCCTGGGTACAAAGGAAAGCTCCTTTTAGGTGGATATCGATAACTTCATCCCATTGTTCCTCAGTCATTTTCCACAGCATAGCTGGCTTTGATATTCCAGCGTTATTCACCAAAATATCTATTTTGCCAAATTCTTTTAAAGCCACTTTTACCATATTTTCGCAATCTATTTTTTTTGAAACATCGGCTTTCACTACCACTGCTTTCCGTCCCAGTTTTTCAATTTCTTCGGCAGTAGCATTTGCTGTATCCGGATTTTTAGTATAATTTACTAAAACATTAGCTCCCTCCTGGGCGTATTTTATTGCCACCGCCCGTCCTATTCCGCGACCCGATCCAGTAACAATTGCGGATTTTCCTTCCAGTCTCATAAAAACTTCTCCTTCTCTTTAATTTTATATTTTATTATCTTTTCTCAATTAATTTGAGCGAACGATTATTCGCTGGTAAAAAACCATATTGCCATTAAAATGTCAAGTTTTTTCGCAAAGAAAAATTATGCTAAAATAGAAATTTAAAAACAAATTATCTATAAAATTAAAGAGGATATTTTGGACCAAAGAATTAGAATTTCACCGAGACTGAACGCAATTAAGTTCACTCTCCCGGCGGAAAATATTTTACTTCTCAGTAACCTTTTAGAATATTTTCGCGAAAAAGAAATTAATATCTGGCTGGGAATAGCAATAAAAGACCAAAAAAATTTTTTGAAAATTACTTTATGCTTTAACCCCCAAGAAACCGAGCCCGTCATTGGCTTTCTCCAAAAAAATCTTGCCCATCTGGACTTTCTTATCATAAAGGGGGTAAATATTATTTCTGTTTTTCCCTGGCGAGATGACCCGGATATGGTCTTCCGGTTTATAAAAGTGTTAGAGAATAACCTGATTCCCTGGATTGCCTTAAATACTTCTCTCTCTTCAATTTCTGGAGTTATTCCCGAAAACTATTCTTTTATTACCCAAAAAGCACTGGAAGAAGCTTTTAATAAAAATTAAATTTCATTATGGAATTTAAAAAGATCCCCGCCTCCCATATTATTACCCAGCAATTTTTAACTCTTATCCGAGCAGAACTTTCCGGGACCGTAGATCCAGGGTTAGGTATAATTTTAAAAGAGCTTAAGCAAGCTAATCTTTCTCTCCGTTTCTGTGCTTTCGAAAATTATTTAACCCAAAAAATTTTATACTTGGGGGTAGATTTGCTTTCCGAAGAAAACGAGGAGGCTCTCCTTGAAACTTTCACTCATACCGCTAATTGTGAAGATCTCACTTTTATTTCTCAGGTAGGTAAAATCATGGTATATGGTCCCCATTTCGGCGAGGTTCCCGGCATCTTAGGAGTTACTTTTTCCGCCCTTTCCCGTTCCCGAGTTACTCCTTTGGCGATAAGTGCCTCTTCTTCTTCACTTTCCTGGCTCTTTTCTCCCCAGCAGTTTAAACCAGCCTTGGAGGTTATCTATAACCTTTTTGAATTTCCTAAAAATTACTCTTTGTAATTTGAGTCTTTCTTAAGAAACTCATCAATCCTTATTACTTTTTCATAAGAAGAAAGCTCTTTTTTGAGGTGGTTACCCTTTTCGATTTTTTCAATATATTGGGATAATTCCGGATTCTTTTTGATAATAAGATCTATCTGCCTTAATAATTCTTCCGCTTTAAGCTTAAGTTCCGTAAGATCAAGCTCAAATCCAATTATCTCTTTTAAATAACTAAGAATCTGATAAATAATCGGGAAGTTATTATTAGCCAGATATTGGGGAGCGTGACCCCAAATACTTAGCCCTTTAATGCCAATCTTTTCTGCCTCCTGAAGAAGTAATGTATGGATGCTTATTGGCCCCTCATAATAAGCTGCCCTTATATCCAGATGAGAAAACTTAGCTTTTAGCTCAGAATGAGTAAAAACTCCGGAGACCCAGGGTGCCTGCCGATGGGTAACATAATCATAAGTGCCTCCGACTGTTATTAAAAGCTCTACTTTAAAATCATTTGCCAATTTAAGAAATGATCGAGTAAACTGTTTCCACCGAAGCTCAGGCTCTTTACCTAAAAAAAGAACTAAATCAGATGGACCGGCTGTCTTTTTATAAAAAAACTCATACGGAGAAAAAAGAAGGTATTTTAATTCTCCATCTTCAATTTTGGCATGGGGTCGATTTTTAGTATATTTGTGAAAGAAGTCCGGGTTAATTTCAGCAAACTTTTTTACTTCCAATCCCCTTTTTAGAAAATTTAGGGTATCGGTAGAAATACCGCCGGCATTGGGCCAACCTTCAAAGCCGGCAATCAAGATCGGGTGATTTAATTCTGGTTTTTTAGAAAAACTAATAACTTTCATTACACAAAATATTATACTTGATTCCATTGATGAGTCAATTAATTAAAATTAAAATCTCATAGGAGGGAGGAAATATGAAAAAAATCGTATTGGCAATTGATCTCGGCGGTACTAATTTCCGGGTGGCAGCAATTAATGAGCAAGGAATTATTGAAAAACGAGTTAAAAAGCCTACCCCAGTTCAAGAAGGGTGTAATTCTGTTTTTACCTGTCTTCTTTCTGCACTTGGTGAGGTTTACCAATGTTTTCCTAAAAAGCAAATATATGGAATTGGGGTGGGGGTTGCGGGAGTAATCGATATTGAAAAGGGTATAATTACTCAGTCGCCAAATCTGGTGGGCTTTGATGGTTATCCGATAAAAGAGAAATTAGACGCCTCTTTTTTAGAATCATTACCTAAAGTAATCGACAATGACGCTAATATGGCAGCACTGGGAGAAAAATGGAAAGGGGCAGGCATCGGAGTTAATAATCTATTGTGTCTTACGCTGGGAACTGGAATCGGAGGAGGAATTATTATCCAGGGACAACTTATCCACGGTGCAGATGGCATGGCAGGAGAATTGGGTCATATAATAGTCGATCCTTCGGGCCCAAAATGTAATTGTGGTAATCAAGGATGTCTGGAAGCATTAGCATCAGGCAGCGCAATTAAAAGAGAAGCAATCAAGGCGTTGCTCCACCACCCGGAAAGCGAATTGTATAAGCGATGTCAGGGGAAAATAGAAAATATTACGCCGGAGATAGTTTATCACGCCGCCCGAGCCGGTGATCCAATAGCCCAAAAAATTTATTACGAAATGGGAAGATATTTGGGGATTGGCATTTCCAGTCTAATTAATATTTTTAACCCAGAAATGGTGATTATTGGCGGAGGAGTTAGCAAAGCTTGGGAAATCTTTTTCCCTACTACCCAAAAAGAAGTTCGCCTCCGCGCGCTTAAGCTTCCCGCCTTGCGCGCTCGAATTGTTCCCGCTACTTGCGCCGATGATGCCGGCATCCTCGGTGCAGCTTACTCAGTATTTAAACTCCTCGAATAATTATTCTGAATGAGATAACAATATCGGCAGCTTTTTAAATTTATCCAATCTGGATCAGCTCTCTCCTTCACATAAACATGGAGCGGATCATTTCTTTTTGGTGAAAATATCCTTGTGGATCTTCTAAATATTCGATGGATTCTAAGATACTAAGCCAATGGTCCGTTTCTTCATTAACCAGAAGAAGATAAAATTTTTTCTCCAACAAATCTTCGCTGGCTTCTGCCTGGCATTGGTAAAATTTGATACTCTCGTCTTCCATTTTTAATGCTAGCTTTAATGCCTGAATATCATTCACCTCACCCTTAATATTTTCCTTAAGGCTATTAAGTGCTTCAGCACAAACTGTTTTGCCCGACTTTTCCTCTTCCTGGGTGAGGATAATGTTAGTCCATTTTCCCGATTTTTCCAATGATTCGTAAATTTGGTTTATTTTTTGAATATGGGATTCCTCGGCTCGAATTAAAAACTCGAACATGCTTTTCCCTAATTTATTTGTTGTATTCATTAATGCAGCCTGATAATAGGCTTTTCCTTCTTCCTCTCGTTTTAACGCCTCCTTTAATGCCCTAAGTTTATTATTGTCCATTTTCGTCGACTCCTTCGGTTAAGGATTTTAAAATTTTTTGTTATTTATATAACATATTTTTACCAAAAAGAAAATGTTGGCCAGGACAACTCTATTGACAACTACAATTATTCATTATATTTTTGCCTCTAACCGAAAAATAAATTTAAACCTCTACGCGGCTTTATGAGTAAGCAACCAAATAAAAACCTTAGGTTAATTTCCTGTGACCTTAATGGCACCTTAGTTCATCAACATACTATGATGGATATTCTTCGGTGGGGTTTTCCCGATGAACCAGAAAGGTTTAAAAAAGCAAAAGATGCATTTATCCAACAAACTTCCGGGCGCTTAAGCATAAAGGAAGCATTTGCCATTGCTGGGCCATTAACTCGAGGGTTAAGCCTCCGAAAAGCTATTACTTACACCACTACCGAAATGAAATTTTTAGCGGGGTTTGAACTTTTTATTTCCACGCTCTATGAAAAAAAAATTTATTTTGTTATTAATTCTACTGGTTATAGTGTGACCACTGAAGTTATAAGGGCACTATATGGGAAAGAAAAAATCTATGCCACCATCTGTAATCAACTTATTTTTGGGTGGAAAGGAAATAAAAATAAAGTGATAAAAGATGAAGAGCTATCTCATTTAATCTTTAATTATTTTCGAGGCCAAGAGCAAGAAAAAATATACGATGACTTACAAGCAGTGGGAGAAGTGGAACTTGTTATTGGGGATGAAAATGAAAAAGCTAACCGCATATTCGACCTTGCGAAAGATCTAAAAATTCCCCGAGATTTAATTGCCCATATTGGGGACAGCATGGGAGATAGCGGAGGAATTGTGGAAGTGGCTCGAAATGGGGGTTTTGGCATTGCTTTCAACTATAATCTGGCCCTAAAAAATTATCTGGAAGAAGTCCTCAGAAACGAACCACTTCGGGGTAAAATTATCCTGATCGAGCCCAAAAAAGACACCTCTCACCTCCAAAACCTTTTATCTGCTTTGTTACCTTATTTACCCTAAGGATTATTTCTTAATGGAAGAACAAATTTTATCGGTATGGGAAAAAGAGTTAAGTAAGTTGCCCCGGAAGGTGAAATTAATTATTACTGAAAAAGAGTCTACTTTTTTTTCTGAGGCATTGAAAAAATTTGCCCACTTAGTTTCTTCCGCTGGAAAGGGAAAACTACCGGTAATAATTGAAAGCCAAAACCATTCTATCCCCCAATTTCCGGATCTGCCCGCTTTAACTTTATCCTGTCCACCCTCCCATAACATTCATTACTTAGCAATCCCCGAGGGATTGGAGCTTCTTCCTTTTCTTAAAACAATCAAACTTCTCGCTTATGATAGTGAACCGCTTGCTTACTTAAAAAAATTACTGCCTCCGATTACTGCGCCGGTAGATATCCGGGTTTTCATCTCTCCCTATTGTGCTAACTGTCCCTCAGTGGTAGAAACTGTAACTAAATTTGCTTCAATTGATCCGCTAATTTCTGCTTTTATCATTGATATCCACAACTTTAAGGGATTAGCGGACCAATATAATCTAAAATCCGTGCCCGCCATAATTATAAATCAGGAAATAGTCCTCATCGGATCAATAACTGAAAAAAAATTATCCGAGACTTTAAGCAAAAAAGATGCCTTTAAATACCAGCCCCAAGAAATAAGCTCGTTGATTCAAAGCGGACTGGCTTTTAGGGTTGCTGATTTAATCTGCCAAAACCAAGGGAGAGAAGTTATTCTTGAACTTTTTCAACAGGGTGATCTTTTTACCCGACTGGGGATATTGGTGGCTTTGGAAGAAGCATGGGAAAAGAACCCAACTGCTATCCGGGAAATGGTCCCTCAGCTCCTTGGTTTGCTTTCTCATCCTGATTATCGGATCCGAGGAGATATTGCTGATTTTTTAGGGAAAATTGGAGACCCCAAAGTAATTCCTTACCTCCAAAAATTAACCAAAGATCCTCATCCTGAGGTAGCCGAAATAGCAGTTGAGGCTATAGAATCAGTAATCGGTGCCTTTAATCTAAATCCCAATACTCAGCCATGAATTTATTGCTTTTTGAAATTAACCCTTTTCTCCCTCCCTCGGTCCCGATATCTCTGGCTTATATTGGAGCCTATGTTCAAGCGAAAGGATTTCAGGTAAAAATCATTAATATCGGAGAGAATACTCCTTTCTCTTTTTATTCGCTAAAAAGAATTATTGAAGATTATCAGCCCAGATTGGTAGGGTTTTCAACTTACCAGCGTAACTTTTTTTATGTGCTCGGGATAGCAAAAGCAATAAAAGAAATTAATCCCGAGATAAAAATTATAATTGGAGGTCCACAAGCAACCTTTCTCCCTTCCGCCAGTTTGGAGCCCGGCCCAATTGATTTTATCTGTCGCACCGAGGGAGAACAAGCATTTTACTTTCTTGCAGAAAAACTCCGCCAGGGAGAAAAAGAACTTCTTATTCCTGGCTGTTCCTGTAAATTAGAAGATGGCCATTTTTACGATGGCCCACCTATTCCCAGTTTTAAAACCCTTGACCATCTTCCTTCTCCTTATTTAACTGATGGTTTGATTGAGTTCGAAAAAATTGAGGAAGCGATTCTCCTTACCTCCCGGGGATGTCCGCATCAGTGTATCTTTTGTTATACTCCTAATGCCTTTAAACAAAAAGTATTTTTCCATTCGGTGGAAAGAGTAATAGATGAGATCGAACGAATTACAAAAAAGGGCATCAAAAAAATTTGGTTTGCGGATCCCAGTTTTTCTCTCCACTTAGAAAGAGTAGAACAACTAATGGAAAAAATTATTGAAAAAAATTTCTCGGTAGAGATTTGGCTGGAAACTCGGGCTGATTTGATAAATTCTGAATTACTTAAAAAAATGAAACGAGCAGGAGTAAAACAAATCGCCTACGGACTTGAGTCAGCCTCGGAACGAGTATTAGCTTCCCTTAAAAAGAAAATCTCCCTGGAACAGATTAAAAAGGCAATAAAGCTTACCCAGCAACAAAGGATAGGAGTAGAACTTTTTACCCAATTTGCCCTTCCCTTTGAAACCTTTACTGATGCAATTATGACACTTAAATTTGTGAAAGAGAATAAGGTTCCGATCCAGGGAAACTCCAATGCTCAGCAAACCCAAATCTATTTTGGAACCGAGCTTAGTTGGAATTATAAAAATTATGGAATCTTTCCTCTGGAGAATCGCCGGCCTGCTTATCTTTCTATCGGCGATCAATACGAAACCTCCTGGTTGAGTTATCAAGAAATTCAACAAATTAAATCCCTCTGGGAAAAAGAATCTTTAGATGGAAGAAAAAGAAAGGTTTCCTAATCGTGGCAATTTCAATTAGAAATATTATTTTGATCCAAAAAGAAAAAAGCTCCTTTTCTCATTATAAAAATTTTATTTTTGAAATATTTCCTTTGCTTGATTTAAATTCCAATATTTTTCTATTAAGCAATGCGTTTTCGAATAATTTTTCCCCGATTACTCAAATCCTAAATCAGCTTATTACCCTCCTGAAAAAATATCCTTTTTACCGGATTAATTTCCGCCCCATTCATCCTTTTCCGGAGAATAACTTTGCGGTGAGGAGATTAAAGGAAATTTATAAACAAATTCACGACTTAATCTTCCCTTTACTGGAAGAGGCTTATTTAAACCAAAGTATTGCCCGACTTATTGTTTTACCAATAATCCAGTTGAGTCCGGACCATAGACTGGAAGAAGTTTCTAAATTTCTTCATTTTCTAAGAGATCAGAGTTTTATTCCCAGTATCTATTTCCAAAATCATCCTCCTTCCTTATTCTTAAGGAGGCTTATTAACCTCCAGCAGGAAAGGCTTTATCTCGAGATAGGAAAAGGCACGCCCGAAGAACGGGTTGTGAAGACTATTTACTATAACCTTCAAGGAGATGAACTCCTTTCTTGGATTGATTCTTCGAAGGGAGATTTGCCTAAATCCCGCTCCATCATATTTTCTGAAGAGGGACAGAAAATCTTTTTTGGATTAAACAAATTTTTATCCAACAATCCATTACCTATTGACTCGGTTTTTACCTTAATTTCCGAAATTGAAAAAAATTTCTCAAGTTATTCTGAGGAGCTTCTACTCGATAACCTTGCCGTAGCACATCAATTAAAAGAAACTCTTTGCCTGAATAATCGACACCGCGAAGTGGCAAATATCTTTTTTTATCTGGGCTTAGCGTTGGTACAAAAGGAAGATTTTTCCCGGGCATTAGAACAGTTTTCCGAGGTTTTAACTTTTCCCAGCGAGCTATACGATCACCAGAGGGTTTGGCTTTTTAAAGCCCTTTGCCACCTTCGCTTACATGATCTTAAATCAGCCCAGTTAGCGCTAAATATGGTAGAAAAAAAAGACCCGGATAACCCGATGTTACACTATTTACAGGGGCAAGTAGAGTTTGAATTAAAGGACTATATTGAAGCAATCGAACGGTTTAAAAAAGCCCTAAAAATTAATCCGAGGCAGATTCCAGCTGATAACGCCTGGTTTTATATGGCTCTTTCCCATATTAACATTTTAGAATATGATGAGGGTTTAATCTGTCTAAAGGAGGCAGAAAAAGTATTTTCTCCCGACAAGCTTAGTCCCATTTTTTATTATCAGGGTATTTGTTTTTTGGGAAAAAATGAATTAGATAATGCCTATAAACTTTTTCAAAAGGCACTTAACTCCAATCCGGCGCCAGAAGATTTAAGTAGTATCTATCTTTATCTTGGGATCTGTCATAAAGAAAAGGGAGAATATCTTATTGCGCTTGATTATCTCCAAAAAGCCCTGGCAGCAGAAAAAGATCGCCTTGAGGTATATAACCTTATGGGGTTTTGCTATTTCAAAATTAAAGACTATGATCGGGCAATTGAATGCTTTGTAAAGGCAATAGAGATCGATCCTCTTTCGGCGATTGATTGGGCAAATCTGGGGGTAAACTTAAAAGCAAAAGGCGAAAAAGAAAAGGCTATCCTTATATTAAAAAAAGCTTTAAGTTTAGACCCAACCATTGGATTCGCCCGAAAACATCTGAATGAGCTTTTAGAGAAAAAAACTAAGGCACAATAATCTCTTGGTTGACAAGAGATTAGTTTTGCTCCATATTATTTAAACTAATTTTTATTTACTGCTTTGGTTTTATCCGATGAAGTCAATTATTTTTTTGCTTTTTATCCTGTTGGTAGGTTGTTCGGTTCAGCTTAGATCTCCGATAGTAATCAAAAGGGCACCGAAAGAAGAAAAAGTAGCCCGCCCGGATAAAATTTCTCCCCCCCCTCACCTCCCTCCGTCTACTGAATCCAAAAAACCAGAGGAGTCATTTCCGGAAACAGTAGCTATAAATTCTGAGCAAGAGCCTTCCTCAATTCCAGCGAAAACACCGGAAGGCACAATAGTTACCCGGTCGATGGAGATGGGAAAGGAGGGGTCAGTTGAAGGAGCAAAAAGCATTTTGATCCTTTCGGCAGAATATTTAAAAAACACCGAATATAAAGTTTTGGACACAATTACAATCCGAGATGTATCTCAAACCGGGTTTAATAAGGTAGAAGCTCAAGAAGCTCTCCAGTTTGAGGCTTATCGCCGTTTTGGTTCGCAAGCTAAGGCAATAACTAATATTAAGTATGGGGAAAAATCTGGTTTTATTCCGGGCACCAATCGATTCTCCGAAGTAAGTGGAGAAGTAATTACCTGGGAAGGAGAAACCCCACCCCCAAAAAAAGAGAATGAAAATTTTCAGCAATAAAAAATCTGAATTTCTTTTCTCCCAGGCCAAAAAATATCTCCCCGGCGGTGTTAATAGTCCAGTCCGAGCTTTTAATTCAGTAGGCGGCACCCCCCCCTTTATTGCTAACGCATCTGGTTCAAAAATTTACGATGTTGATGGCAATGAATACATTGATTATGTTGGCTCTTGGGGCCCAATGATTTTAGGCCACTGCCATCCGGAGGTAATTAAAAGTTTAAAGAAGGCTTTGCGTCGGGGATTAAGCTATGGGGCTCCTACTAAAGCAGAAGTTGAGTTTGCGCAATTGCTTACCAAAGCAGTTCCTTCAATAGAAATGGTTCGTCTGGTAAATTCTGGTACCGAAGCCACCCTGGGAGCAATCCGGCTGGCCCGGGGATATACCGGCCGAGATAAAATAATTAAATTTAGTGGGTGTTACCATGGTCATGGAGACTATCTTTTGGTAAAAGCTGGGTCAGGGGCAACCACCCTGGGTATTCCGGACAGTAAAGGCGTCCCCCAGGATTTTATCCGTAATACCATTGTCTTACCTTTTAATAACCTTAAGGCGATTAAAGAGACGGTAAGAACGGAAGGCAATAAAATTGCTGCGATAATTTTGGAACCGATTCCAGGAAATATGGGAGTAGTTATCCCCCAGGAAGAATTCCTTAGAGGCATTCGGGAGCTTTGCACCGAAGCCGGGATCGTGCTTATTTTTGACGAAGTAATAACTGGGTTTCGGGTAGCCTGGGGTGGGGCTCAGGCACTATATGGGGTTATCCCTGATTTAACCTGCCTGGGGAAAATTATTGGTGGAGGTTTGCCGGTAGGAGCTTTTGGCGGAAAAAAGGAAATTATGGAAAATCTTGCTCCAATAGGACCAGTCTACCAAGCCGGAACTTTATCTGGAAACCCCTTAGCAGTTACTGCGGGGCTTAAAACCCTAAAACTTCTTTCCCAACCAGAAGTCTACCAAAACTTAGAAGAAAAATCCCATTATCTAACCGAAGAAGTAAAAAAAATTGCTCATCGGGCGGGAGTAAAAATTCAAATCAACCGGGTTGGTTCAATGTTTACCATCTTCTTTACCCAAAGTGAAGTGGTTGATTATGAAACTGCTTTAAAGAGTAATACTTCTCTCTTCCAACGCTATTTTCACTCCTTATTAAGCCAAGGAGTCTATATTCCACCCTCCCAGTTTGAAGCTAATTTTATTTCCCTTGCCCATTCGGGAAAAGACCTGGAGCAAACTCTGGTGGCAATGGTTAAAACTTTTAAGGAATTATAAAAGATCTGAAGGGTTTAGACCAACCAGGGGGGAGAAAAATTTCAAACCGCTTTTTTAGCTTGACAATAAGCAAGACAGCGAACTTTCTGTTCCTGCTCTAATCCGGAAATTTTATATTGTCCCTTTTTATCCGGCGTAGCTTCCCAAAAAAACGCTCGGGTATAATCCTGAGCTTCGTGCAATAATTCGAGAACATGAAAGCAACCCCGCTCCCCACCCACAGTTTTTAGCAATAATCGCCGAAAATAGGGGTGCTGCAAGGAAATCCCTATGAGCTGATTCAGGTTTTTCGCACATTCGGGACAATTTTTTTCTGGATGTCGAATCATTTTAAGCTCAATTTTCTCTATCCGGCACTTAGAATCTATCCATATTTGAAGACTAATATGATGATTTTCGTCTTCCATTTCTGCAGTTATCTTTTTAAACCCGGCCTCACTATCTTCTATCCAAAATTTTTTGGTTCTCATTTTAGCTTAAATGTTTTACCCGGCCCTAAAAGGAGAAAGTCAGGGGGTAATTAAGTAAAAATAACTTGATGGCTTGGCTGATTGTCCGAGAAGAAAAATGCTCTTTCCTTACCCAGTTTTTTTACAATCTCGGCAATTAAAGCATCTCGGGTATTATCGGGGGAAATTATTTCCGGATTTAACCCCCAAGATTTTACCTCCCTTGCGGTAAGTGCGCCAACGGTAGCTACTTTAAATTTTTGGACAATTTTCTCCCATAATTCTCCCTGGGTTAAATAGCAAAACTTTCTTGCGGCAATAGGAGAAGTAAAAATTATCAGATCAACCCCAGAAGAAACCAGTGTTTTTCTAAGCTCAGAAGCAGGGATTTGGGTATCAGTAATTTTATAAGCCCCGACGGTAACTACCTCGTTTCCCATTTGCTGAAAAAACTCGGCTATTTGTCCGCTTGATTCATTAATATCAGTAGGGATAAGAACCTTTTTCCCTCTTATCCCCTTTCCCTTCAACCGGCCCAAAAAATCCTCTATCCCCCCTGGTGGAGAGGTAAGATTTACCCGCAGTAGCCGTTTATTAAGCTCAGCAATAGTATTTTCCCCAATCGCACCCAATGAAATATCCCTTAGTTGGCGAATATCCTTATCTTTTTCGGCAAATCGGAAGAAAAAATATTTTACACTATTGATACTGGGAAAAATTATGTAATGATAATCCAAAAGATGGGCAAGAGCAAAATCTAATTCTTTCCAGGAATCAGGGGGGGCAACTCGGATAATAGGAAGGATAAGGGAAACCGCCCCTAATTCTTCTAATGCTTTTGCCAGCTCAAAAGCTTGATCTTTCGATCCCGCCACCAAAATTCGAAGCCCAAAAAGTGGCTTGCTTTCAAACCATTTTATTTTTTCCCGAAGTTCAACTACTTTTCCAATAATTGCCAAAACCGGGGTCTTCATCTTTTTATTTTTTGCTTCCATGGCAACTTGGCTAAGTGAAGCAACTAAAACCTCCTGGTCTCCGAAAGTTCCCCGGCTGATCAAAGCTACTGGAGTTGTAGCTGACCACCCTCCCGAAACAAGTTTTTCGGCAATATAGGGCAAATTAGCTAATCCCATATAAACAACCAGGGTTCTTCCTTCTTCCGGCCCAACCCTTTCCCACCTGATCCTTGAGCCCGGATGTCCGGTAAGCAGAGAAACCTGGGAGACAAGATCACGATGCGTAAGGGGAATACCGCCATAAGCCGAAACCCCAACGGCTGAAGTTACGCCAGGAATTACTTCAAAAGGAATTCCCTCTTCCGCTAATCGTTGGGCCTCCTCCCCTCCTCGACCAAAAATAAAAGGATCACCACCTTTTAATCGAACCACCAGCTTGCCCTGGAGAGCGTATTCGATTAAAACAGTGGTGATCGTTTCTTGCGGAATGTGCTTTCCTCCTCCCCTTTTTCCCATATTGATTATCTCCGCTTCATCCCGCGCCCAACCTAAAATCAAGGGATTAACCAAAGCATCATAAATAATAACATCAGCTTGGGCTATGCATTCACGCGCCCGGATAGTAAGCAAACCAACGTCTCCCGGGCCAGCACCTACTAAAAAGACTTTTCCCTTCTGCTTTTCCGTGCGAGTAATGAATTTAATCGGAGACCCAATTGGGGGGCTGCCAGATTTTACCATAATGAATCATAAGATAAGCAAATCAGGTCTCTTCCACCGTAATAGCACCCTGGGCGCATTCTTCTACACAGCTTTCACAACCCACACAATCATCCATATTTTCAGGATAGGATTTGCCATCTTTTATTACAAATACATCACTGGGACAAATATTGGCGCACGCCCCATCCCCATCACATTTATCATGGTCAACTGTTACTTGGAACATAGCAATACTCCTTTCTTAAATTGTTTTTTATTATACACAGCCAGTGGGCTTAGGAAGTCCGGCAACTTTACAAGCCCCTTTCGCTGGCCCAGAGGGAAATAATTCATAAATTTCCTTAAGTTTTAGGTCACAATCTTTGCACAGTTTTCTTACCATGGGGGCAATTCCAAATTTTTGATAATAATCCCGAATATAATTTACTAACTTCCAGTGTTTTTCCCCCATTTCTTCTACCCCTTCGGTTTTTGCTAAATCTTTTGCTACATTTTCATCCCAAAGCTCTGGTTCTTGAATAAAACCATCCTCATCTACTTCAATTTCTTTACCACCTAACATAATCTTTGCCATTGTATTTTTACCTCCTTTTAGAATAAAATTTTTATTTATTTTGCGGCAAGTTAAGCCTTATTAAGACCAAGTAAAACCTGGCTAATAAACAAACAGCAAAAGTTAATTATTTTTATACCATTCTGCTTTTTTTATCAAGGCAGTCGCCCATCTTTTCTCTCCCAGGGCATGAATATGGGTATAACTGGAAAGCACATTTTTATAGCACAAACCATCTCGCTTTCCATCCAGCCCAAATCCCCGTTCCACTTTAAACACAGACGGGGTTAAGTTTTTTTCCCACTTCAAAACCCGAGAATAATGAAATTCGTGACCTCGAATCACGCTACCAATTTTGAAAAATGGGTTTGGAGCATCTGATTTCAGGATAGTATATCCATGTCCCCAAGGTTTTTCATCTACCCCAAAAATAACGGGAAAGATCCCGGTCATAGGAAAAAACTTGTTTCGTGTATAGATACTTTCTCCCAAATACATTGCTCCGCCACATTCGGCATAAACTGGTAAACCATTCTCAATTGCTTTTAGAAGAGAGGCACGAAAACTCCTATTGGCTGCCAGCTCTTCAATTTTTACTTCGGGGAACCCACCCCCGATATAAAGCCCATCAATCGAAGGCAATTCTCGGTCCTCCAAAGCATTTATCCCGATAATTTTCCCTCCCCTTTTTTCCAGCTCCTCAATATTTTCGGGATAATAAAAATGGAAAGCTGCGTCATTAATTACCCCAATTCGCACCGAAGAATCAACTATTTTTTTTTCCTCTTCCTTCTCGGTTAAGGAAGCGCTTAAGCCAGAAGTCAGAGTAGCTACCCTCCATAGCCCATCGAGGTCAAGATATTTTAATCCTATCTCTTTACAAAATTCGAGTGATTTTTCTTTTTGAGAGTTTTCCGCCGGCGGAACTAACCCGAGCTGCCTTTCTAAAAAAGGAACTTCTTTTAATTTCGGTACTTCCCCTAATATCGGAATACGACAGGTTTTTTCGATCGACGAACAAATGATTTTTCTGTGCCGATTTCCTCCAATTTTATTAAGAATTATTCCTTTTATTTCTAATCGAGGGTCCATTTTTTGACACCCAAGGATTAAAGCCGCAAGGGTTCGCGTGGCCTTGGTGGCATCAACAACTAAAATTACCGGAGCTTTCAATAACTTAGCAAGAGTAGCGGTGCTATGAGTCCCTTTTTCATCCACACCATCATAAATTCCCCGGTTACCCTCGATCACTGCCCCTGCTTTCCCCTCGGTGCGAGAAAGAAAGGATTTTAATACCGTATTTTTATCCATTAAAAAAGTATCCAGATTATAACACGCCTGCCCTGCTGCCCCTGCTAACCAAGCTGCATCAATAAAATCCGGCCCTTTTTTAAAAGGAGCAATTACAAGTCCTTTATTTCTCCAGCCGGAAATAATAGCTAAACTTACAATGGTTTTTCCTGTGCCCCCCCGCAAGGCACCAATAATTAGTCGGGGTGGATTTCGTTCCATATTTTCCCATTTTGCCGAATAACCCAACAAAAATCGTTGTAATAAAAGCCAATCGAGTAAACAATTAAATAAATGAGGTAATTTATTATGTCAAGAAAAAATCTGAATCTGTTCGAACCGATTACCTTCTTTTTGTTTTTTTAATCCACTAAAATTATTTGGAATAATAATTTGACAGTTAGTCTCAAGTAATATTAAATAATAGAAAATTTATTAAATTATTAAATTGGTTTTGGGGATGTTTAGAATTATATTTTTTTTATTTCCCTTGCTTTTTGGGGGCTTATTTAATTCCAGTGCAGGCAGTGAGCCGGAAAGGCACCTGCTAATTATTTATACCAGTGATACTAAGGGTTATATAGAAGGTTGCGGCTGAAAAACCGCTCAGGGAGGACTAGCCCGGCGGGCTGGTTTAATAAAGGAACTAAAGAAAAAAAACAAAAATATTCTTCTTCTGGATGGAGGAGATTCTTTTCGGGGAGATAGTAACCTCCCTTATTTTCGCGCTGAAGCCAGCATGAAGGCTTTACAACTTATGAAATATGATGCGCTTAATATTGCCGACGGTGAGTTGGGGTTGGGATTAGAATTTTTTGAAAAAATTAAAGGCAATGGTAAAATTCCTTTAGTATCAGCGAATCTTTATAAAAACAACCAACCTTTGGGACAATTATTTGTGATTAAACAGTTTCCTGGTTTTAAGGTCGGGGTGGTGGGTATTGTATCCCCTTATTATTTTAGTCGGGAATTTTTAGCAAAAGAAGGCTTAGAAATTAAAGCTCCAGAAACTGCCCTTAACGAGATTTTACCTCAGGTGAAATCTCAGGCAAACCTGGTTGTTCTTCTTTCCCATATGGGGAAACCCCAAACCAGTGAGCTGGTCAAAAAAGTTCCTGGAATTGATGTAGCAATTATTGGACACGATTTAGGTAATCTTAGCCCTCCCCAGAAAATAGATAATACTATCCTGGTTCAGAGCTGTATGCAAGGGAAATTCCTTGGCATTTTAGACTTAGCCCTGGCGAACAATGGGAGCATAACTAGTTATGATGGAAACATAATCGCTATTACCGAAGAAACTCCTTCTGATCCCGAGGTTCTTAAAGTAATTCGAGAATTTGAAAAAAAGAAAAATCTTAATCCTTCTCCCCCGCTTCCGCAATGATGGATTTTTAACAAGAAACTCAAGAAACTATTACTATGGTTAACCCCATTTCTCCTCAACCCCTGCCTAAGCCGAAAGCGACTATAGTGATTCCCCATTATCAAACTCTCGCGCTTATAACCTTGTGCCTTCGCTCCATCCGCAAATATACCCAACCGCCTTATGAAGTGATTGTAATTGACAATGGTTCAAAAGATGAATCGCTGGAATATTTAAAATCAGTTAAGTGGATAAATCTTATTTTAAGGGAAAAGGTAGAAAATAACGGCTCGTGGGCCCATGGTTCGGCATTAGACCTTGGCTTAAAAAACACTTTTACAGATTTTTTTATTTCCCTCCATTCAGATGTAATTATTAAAGATTATTCCTGGCTAAGCAGGTTAGTCGCTCCGTTGGAACAAAACAAAGATCTGGTTTGTGCCGGTACAGGAAAGTTAGAAGAAATATCTCTAGCTTATCAGTTATTAAAAAAAATGGGAGATATAAAGGGGCTATTCCGCTTTTTAAAAAGAAAATTTACTAATATGCCCGATAGACCGCTTCCCCCTTATATTCGCACCACTTGTGCAATCTATCGCACCGAGATTCTAAAAAAAGAAAATTTATCCTTCCTTCCGCGAAAAGACCTGGGAATGACTTCTGGACAATTTCTTTATTACCAGTTGGTTAATAAAGGTTTTCAAACCTTGTTTTTGCCGGAAGAAGAACTTAAAAGGTTATTATCCCATGTTAGCCATGGCACTATGATTTTAAATCCATTTTTAGGAGCAAGACAAAAAACTATCTCCACCGGGTTAAGAAGGATTAAAAGGAAGTTAAACGAAGATTGGGTAAAAGAGTTGTTAGAAGATTCAACTTTAGACTACATTTAATATTATGAGATCTTCGGGTGTGGAAATCCATTTTATCTTTCGCCGGCATATGATTATTAACCGTGAGTTTGAATTAGCTTTAAGAGAAGGCAACTTAGATAATTTTGACGCCTTAATGAATTTAGAAAAGGGGTCAATAGTTAAGCAAAAAGACAAAAATCGTTCTACTATTTGTTTTTCCTTGCCCCAGACCAAAAGAAATTATTTATTTTACCTTAAGAAGTATCGGTTTTCTTGGATCAAAGAATTTTTTAAAAATTGCTTATTTTTATTTCGCACCTATTCTCTCCAACATGAATGGAAAAACCTGCTCGCTTTTAAAAAAGTTGCGCTTCCTACCATGACCCCGATTGCAGTGGGATGGCGAAGGAGATTTCCTTTTTGGGATGAATCCTTCCTCCTTACCCTGGGAATTCCCGGAGTTAGACCCCTTGACAAAGTATTGTCTGATTATTTCTCTTTACCCTTAGATTCCATCCGAATAAAACAAAAAAGAATATTAATAAAAAATTTGGCCCAGCTTACCAGGCGAATGCACCACAACGGCTTTCGACATCAGGATTTTTATCTCTGCCACATTTTGGTAGACCAAACTAATCCCGATCATCCCTTGCTTTATATTGCCGATCTTCACCGAGCAAAAAAATTGGGGTTTTTCCCAACCCAGGGGATAATTAAGGACCTTGCTGCTTTAAATTATTCTGCCCCGGCTAACCTTATTTCGCGAACCGATCGGCTTCGATTTCTCCGGGAATATGACCTGATTTTAGCTAAAAACCCAGCATTTATTAGGGCTATCATAAAAAAAACTGCGCAAATTCGTTTTCATAATGAAAAAAAAAGAAATAAAAGATGCTATTGAGCGTAATTCCCCTTTGTCTTTAAAGGCAATTTTTCTGCGAAAAATTATCCGCGAACTGGGTAATGTGCTGGTGGCTTTTTCCGGAGGAGTGGATAGCACTCTCCTCCTCAAAATCGCTCAGGAAGAGTTGGGAGAAAAGGTTTTGGCAATCACGGGAGTATCGCCATTAATTCCAGAAGAAGAATTAAATTCTGCCTCCCAGGTTACAAATTCTTTCGGGGTAAAACATGTTTTAATCCAAACCGAGGTGTTATCAAACCCCGCATTTTGCCAAAACTCTCCTGAACGATGTTATATTTGTAAACATAATTTGTTCCAAAAAATTCAAACCGTGGCTTACGCCCAAGGCATCCCTTTTGTTATTGAAGCAAGCAACTTAGACGACCAGTCTGACTTTCGCCCGGGAATAAAAGCCCTGCGGGAAAGGAATCTAAAGAGTCCGCTGGCGGAAGCCAAGTTAACTAAAGAAGAAATCCGGAAACTGGCCCGAAAAATCGGACTTACTAACTGGAATAAGCCCTCCCAAGCTTGCCTGGCGACAAGATTTCCGTACGGAGAAAAGATTAGCTTAGAAAAAATAAAGAAGGTTGCTGAGGCAGAAAGGTTTATTCGGGGGTTGGGCTTTAAGCAGGTGCGAATAAGAAGTTACGATAATAATACACTTGCCCGAATCGAGGTGGATAAGAAAGAGATAAAGAAATTTATTGAGCTAAAAACAAAAAAAAAGATTGTTGACAAACTTAAATTTTTGGGGTTTATTTACCTAACTGTTGACTTAGAAGGATATCGTTCCGGCAGCATGAATGAAACTTTAACCAAAAGCAAAAAAGACGGAGAATAATTTTCCCAGATAATGTATTTTCTTGACAATTAAATACAATATATTGTATTATTTCTCAATCGAGCAGTCAAAAAACATCTGGGTTGAAAATAAGGAGATTAGATAAAAAGATGGAAGACTTACTTCTTGGTTTTCAACATAGATTTAATCCGTTACATTTGTATTGCCGCCTTATTGATTGTGGAATAAGCGCGCGAATTTCTCTTCGCTTATGTCGGTGTTATGAAATTCTGTTTTTTAAGTGGTTAAGCTTTTTCGCGTTATCTCTAATTTTAATTTATTCTCGCTTCAAAAAGGTCAGGGTGGACATTCCGCACAGATCGAAGTAAAAAGAGCGGTACTGAGGTATCGGTCACCTCGATCAGGAAAGATAACCACTATTGTCCCCGATTCCATTTCTTCTGCTACTTTTAAAGCCCCGGCCATAGCTGCGCCACTACTCATTCCCACAAATATTCCCTCGATAATTGCCAATTTTCGTGCCATAGCAAAAGCAGTCTCATCATCGATAATTATCCGTTCATCCAGTCTTTTCGGGTCAAAAATTTTAGGCACAATTGATTCATTCATATTTTTTAAACCTTGGATGCGGTGACCCAAAGTCGGCTCCACTCCTACAATCTTTATTTTGGGATTAAATTCCTTCAGCCGTTGCCCTACCCCCATCAAAGTAGCAGTGGTACCCATCCCCGCAACAAACACATCTACTTCTCCTCGGGTCTGTTCAATAATTTCTTGCCCTGTTCCTTCATAATGCGCTTTTACATTATTTGGGTTAGAATATTGATCCGGCATATAATATACCCCAGGATGAGATTCAAAAATTTGATGGGCTCGCCGAATCGCTCCATCAACCCCCTGAGCAGCGGGACTAAGTTCAATTTCCGTCCCAAATGCCTCTAAAATCCTTCTTCTTTCTTCGCTTACACAGGCGGGCATAACTAATTTAGCTTTATAACCTTTTGCCGCAGCTACCATCGCTAAACCGATCCCGGTATTCCCGGAAGTAGGCTCCAGGATAATTTTATCCTTAGTGAGTTCGCCGCTTTTTTCTGCCTCTTCTACCATATATAACGCTGGCCGATCTTTCACCGACCCCCCCGGGTTATTTCCTTCTAACTTAGCTAAAATTTTTACCTTTTTGTTCGGATTGATTTTATTAATTTCAACCAGCGGAGTTTTTCCAATCAATTTTAAAATGCTCATTGTTCTCCTCAAACAATTTTTTTATATATTAATCTTACACTTTCATTTTCTTTATACCGCATTTATTTAAACAGTTAAATAAAAATTTTTTCTCTTGACAATTCCAGTTATTCTGGTAAAGTGCTCTCCCGGTAAAAACTCGAATGAAAATCAAGACAAAGGGGGTATTATGCAAAGAAAATATTATTTACTCGCACCCGGTCCTGTTCCGGTGCCACCAAAAGTATTAGCCGCAATGTCCGAACCCATTATTCATCATCGGGCACCTGCCTTTGTTAAGGTCTTAGAAGAAGTTCGGGAAGGCTTAAAATTTCTTTTTCAGACCAAAAATGAGGTTCTTATTTTAGCATCTTCTGGAACCGGGGGTATGGAAGGCGCAGTTACCAATACTCTTTGTAAAGGTGATACTGCTTTAGTGGTAAGGGGAGGAAAATTTGGCGAACGGTGGGCAGAAATTTGTGCTGCTTATGGAGTTAAAACTATTAACATTGATGTTACCTGGGGGCAGGCAGTAAATCCTGATCTTATTGCTCAGGAATTAGAAAAAAACCCCGCTATTCGAGCAGTTCTGGTGCAGGCAAGCGAGACTTCTACTGGCGTTATGCACCCCATCCGGGAAATTGCTGAAATAGTAAAAAAATATGACGGCACTATTCTGATTGTGGATGCTATTAGTGGGGTTGGCGTTTTTGATCTGCCAGTAGATAAATGGGGGCTTGATGTGGTAGTTTCTGGTTCTCAAAAAGCTTTTATGCTACCTCCGGGTCTTGCTTTTGTCGCAATAAGCGACAAGGCCTGGTCATTTATCGAAAAATCTGACCTTCCGAAATTTTATTTTGATTTTAAAAAAGAGCTTAAAAAAATAAAAGAGAACCAGACCAACTTTACTCCTGCGGTCTCATTAATTATGGGACTAAGAGAAGCTCTAAAAATTATTAGGGAAGATGGCCTGGAGAACACTTTTAAACGACATGCTCGTCTTGCTGAGGCTACTCGAGCCGCAGCAAGAGCTTTAGGGTTAGAGTTGTTTGCGCCAGAAAGCCCCAGCAATGCGGTTACTGCTATCAAGGCTCCCGCCGAAATTGATGGACAAAAAATAGTTAAAATTCTTAGAGAAAAACATAATATCACCATTGCCGGAGGGCAAGGCCAGGCTAAGGGGAAAATTTTTCGTATTGCCCATATGGGATACTTAGATGCTTATGATATAATTATGGCAATTGCTGCTTTAGAAATGACCTTGAAAGAGCTTGGGGTTTCAGTAGAATTGGGCAAGGGGGTTAAAGCAGCAGCCGAAATATTGGAAAAAGATATGTAAATAAATCAGGAGAAACAAAATGATTAAAGTCTTAATAAGCGACGACCTTTCGGAACAAGGGGTAGAAGTTTTCCGGAAAACTTCCGGGATTGAAGTTGATGTTAAGGTTGGGTTAAAACCCGATGAACTTAAAACTATTATTAAAAATTATCATGGCCTCGTGGTAAGAAGCGCTACCAAAGTAACTAAGGAAATTATCGAGGCGGCTGAGCAACTTCGGGTAGTTGGACGGGCAGGATCGGGTACTGATAACATTGATAAAGAAGCGGCTACTAAAAAAGGTATTGTGGTTATGAATACACCCGGTGGCAATACCGTAACCACTGCCGAACATGCTCTGGCTATGCTTATGGCTTTGGTTCGTAATATTCCTCAGGCCACTGCTTCTATGAAAGCGGGAAAGTGGGAAAAGAAAAAGTTTATGGGTTCAGAAATTTACAATAAAACCTTAGGTATTATTGGTATGGGAAAAATTGGAAGCGTAGTTGCTGACCGAGCGCGGGGCTTAAAAATGAATGTCATTGTCTACGATCCCTTTGTCACCCCGGCTTTCGCAGAGCGATTAGGAGTAGAACTGGTTTCCTTAGATGAACTTTTGCGTCGCGCTGATTTTATTACCATTCATACCCCAAAAAACAAAGAGACTGAAAATTTAATTAATAAAGAGGCCTTTCAAAAAATGAAGCCAGGGGTTAGAATTATTAACTGCGCCCGGGGGGGGATTGTAAATGAAGCTGACTTATATGATGCCATTAAGTCCGGTAAGGTTGCGGGGGCAGCTCTGGATGTGTTTACCCAAGAACCACCACCGCCTGACCATCCTTTGCTCCAGCTTGATCAGGTAATCTGTACTCCCCACTTGGGAGCTTCTACCGAAGAGGCGCAGGTTAATGTTGCAGTAGATATTGCTAAACAGATGGTAGATTTTCTCTTACATGGAACCATTAATAATGCAGTTAATGTCCCTTCCATTAGTGGAGAACTGCTTGCTAATTTATCGCCTTTTTTGACGCTTGCAGAAGCAATGGGGAGTTTTCAATCCCAAATAATCTCCGGGACAATCGTGGAGGTTAATATTGAATACAGCGGTAATTTAATTGCCTATGATTTAAAACCAGTAACCATATATTTACTTAAAGGACTGCTTAAAAAATTTGATGAAGATGTAAATTTTGTCAACGCCCTGAATATTGCTCAAGAAAGAGGGATAAAGGTTGTAGATGCCAAAAGCACTGAGGCAACGGACTTTACCGATCTTATCACCCTAAAAACCAAAACTACTGCAGGAACCAATCTTTTAGCCGGAACTGTTTTCGGAAAACACGACCCCTGGATTGTGCGCATTGATGATTTTAGAATTGAAGCTGCGCTGGAGAGCAATATGTTACTCTTCCAAGCCCAAGACAAACCCGGGGTTATTGGTAATATTGGCTCGACCTTGGCTAAAAACAATATTAATATTTCGCGGATGCAATTTGGCCGAAAAGAGAAAGAAGGAAAGGCCTTGGTCATTTTGGGGGTTGATTCTCCTTATTCGGAAGAGCTATTTCAGAGTTTATCCAAGCTTCCTAATATTATTTCGGTTAAAAAAATTCATCTGGAAATTTAAGTAGATGAATGAATTTATTGGCAAAAACAATCCCGCCAGAAGAAGGAAAGGCGGGTTTTATCTCAAATATTTTTATTTTAAGAACTACTCATGGCTAATATAGTTCTGGTAGGTGCCCAGTGGGGAGACGAAGGCAAGGGGAAAGTAGTCGATATTTATACTGAATTTGCTGATGCCGTGGTTCGATTCCAAGGCGGGAGCAATGCCGGACACACGGTGGTCATTGGGGATAAAAAAATTATTCTCCACCAGATTCCCAGTGGTATTCTCCATCCGAATAAGCTTTGCATCATTGGTAACGGCGTAGTGTTGGACCTGGAAACCCTCGGAGAAGAAATTAATGGATTAAAATCGCAAGGATTCTTTCAGAATGAAGCTCAACTACTTATTAGCGAGGCAGCCCATATTGTTCTTCCTTATCATCGATCACTGGATGTAGGAAAAGAAAAAAAAGCTGGAGAGAACAAGATCGGTACTACCGGCCGAGGAATTGGGCCAGCATATGAAGACAAAATTTCCCGATCGGGAATCCGATTGATTGACCTTTTCGACGAAAAAACATTTAAAGAAAGTTTAGAAAAAAAAGTTGCGGAAAAAAATTTCCTTTTAACCCGATATCTTAACCAAGAAGGTTTTGATGCCAGTGTTTTGTTTGAAAAATACTCGGCATTAGCAAAAAGATTCAAAGCGAATGTAGTAAATACCTCAGTAATAATTAACCAGCTAATTGAAAAAAAGAAAAACATTCTTTTTGAAGGAGCGCAGGGGACGCTTTTGGACATTGATCACGGGACTTATCCTTTTGTTACTTCTTCTAATACAGTTGCTGCTGCTGCTTGTATTGGAAGTGGTATTGGACCAACTAAAATTGATCGGGTAATAGGTGTTGTTAAAGCTTACACTACGAGGGTAGGGGAAGGGCCTTTCCCTACCGAGCTTTCGGATGAAATCGGGATAAGACTAAAAGAAAGAGGAAAGGAGTTTGGAGCTACCACCGGAAGGCCGCGCCGCTGCGGTTGGTTAGATATTGTGGCTCTTAGGCATGCTATCCGGGTTAATGGATTTACCAATTTAGCTCTTACTAAGCTCGATGTTTTAACCGGGCTTAAAAAAATAAAATTATGTCGTGCTTATAAGTTTAAAGGGAAAGAGATCTCGGAATTCCCCTCCAGTATTCAAATATTAAAAAATTGTGAGCCTATTTATGAAGAGGTCGATGGCTGGCAGGAAGAGCTAACCGGAATAAAAAAATATTCCGATTTGCCAAAAAATGCTCAAAGGTACATTAGGATTATCGAAAAGCTGCTGGGCGTAAAATTTATTTTAATTTCCTTAGGATTTGAACGAGAGGAAACAATTATCTTAACATCTCCATTTCCGGCAAAAAATTAATTGAGAAAATTCATATTTTTTGGTAAGTTTTACCTCAGACAACCGTGAGCCGCTAGCTCAGCAGGTAGAGCATCGGACTTTTAATCCGGTGGTCACAGGTTCGAATCCTGTGCGGCTCATAATATTTTTGTCCCCATCGTCTAGCCCGGCCCAGGACACCGGCCTTTCACGCCGGCAACACGGGTTCAAATCCCGTTGGGGACGTAAATGATTTCAAATAGTTAGCGATTATCAGCGGATTCTCGTTCTGGTTCAGTGTCCAAATAGTATACGATTTGAAATAATTAATCCCCCCATCTGACCAGAGAACTATCTTTCCTTGAAAACCAAAAAGCCTTAACCACCAGATAACCATTTTTGAATGCAAAAGATAAGGGTAAATTTCTCTGGGTAAGGTTCTTTTATCAGCAATTTCTTTGGTATCTAACTCCAATTGTTCAAAAGATAAAATCTTTTTCCCAAAACCTTAGAGCGCTTCCTGCTTTCATTCCCGACTACCTTTATCCATTTTTAAAGCTTCTGCCCTATTTATCCAAAAATGTTCAGAGCCATTACAGCCCAAGGAGAAAAAACTCATTGAAATTTTAAAACAATTTGGTAAAATTCAAAACATTCTCCGATTAAAACATGGCCATTTACCTGGGAATGAGCAAAGTGAAATTGAGGGGGGAGAAAGGCAGAGGGGTAAGAAGGGGAAAATTTTAAAAGACATGCATTTATATTCAGGGAGATATTCCCAATGGGGTAGTAACAGTTAGTAAAGATGCCTCCGGCATGATACCAGTTTCCTTCCATTACAATCCTCAGCTTGTCGAGAAGGTCAAAACTATCCCTGAC